>X237_Red_shanked_Douc_Langur__coassemble_14_pt1 | contig 32944 bp, 21 predicted proteins | sample X237_Red_shanked_Douc_Langur__metabat2_high_PE_002 | metagenome-assembled genome bin X237_Red_shanked_Douc_Langur
GCGGCGAGCACCTTGGGCCCGGGTTTGCGGCGCTGGATGCGGGTCTGCAGCGCGGTGAACGGCGACGGTTGGTCCGCCCCATCAGCCCAGGCCAGCAGCTCGCCATCAATCACCGCATCGCCGGGCAGCCGGGCCAACACCGCCTCGATCTCCGGGAAGCGTCCATCCAGGCGCTCCTCGCCGCGCGACCACAGGGCGATGTCGCTGCCACGCTGGATCAGCTGCACGCGGATGCCATCCCACTTCCATTCCAGCAACCATTCCTGCAGCGGGCCCAGCGCGGCAACCGGCTGTTCCAGTGGCGAGGCCAGAAAGAACGGATACGGCTGGGCGCGATCACCGGGCTGCGGCGCCGGGTCCAGCAATGCGCGGTAGAACGTGGCCGAAGGGGCCCAATTGCCAAGCAGACGCTGGGCCAGCAAGGCAATGGGCACCCCGCTGACCTGGGCCAGGGCCTGTTGCACCAGGCCGGCCGACACGCCGATGCGCAATGCACCGGTGAGCAGCTTGTTGAACACCAACCGCTCGGTGCCGCCCAGCTGTTGCCAGGCGGCCATCACGCGCTGGCGCCGCTCTTGCTCGGCTGCATTGGCCAGCGGCAGCAGTTCGCCTTCGATCCACGCGGCCAGGCCGAGCGGCGGGGCCGGCTGGCTCGGCTCATCCAGCAGCAGGCTCAGGGTTTCGGCCAGGTCGCCGACATGGCTGTAGCTGTCCTCCACCAGCCAGTCCGGCAGGCCGCTGGCCTGGCTGACCCAACGCCGCAACTCGCCTGACGCGGCAATCCGCGCCCGCGCGCCACCGACCTTGCCGCCGGACAGCAGCCATACCGCCCAGGCGGCATCAGCAGCCGGCGCAGCGGCGAAGTAGTCCACCAGCGCGGCCCGCTTGTCGTTGGTGGCGGTACTGGCATCCAGACGCGCATAAAGATCGGCGAAAGCCCTCACGCCTGCTCCTCGTCACCGTAATGGGTGGCAAACCCGGCGGCCTGGATCCCCTGCGCATTGAGCCAGCGCACCATGGCCTCGATGTTGCCGTGGGTGGCGATGACCCGCCTGGCCCCGGTCTGCTCGATGGTGCGCAGCAGATCCGGCCAGTCGGCATGGTCGGAAATCTGGAAGCCGCGGTCGTAGTTGCGCCGGCGGCGGTTGCCACGCACGCGCATCCAACCCGAGGCAAAACCCTGCTGCACCTGCTTGAAGCGGCGGGTCCAGCTGCTGCCGGCCGCCGATGGCGGGGCGATCACCAGCTGCCCGGCCAGATCGGCCGTACGCGGCAGCTCGGAAACAAGCTGGGTCGGCACCATGTCGATGCCGGCGGCGCGGTACACCTGCACCCCGGCATCCACCGCGCCATGCAGGTACACCGTCTGCCGGCCATGGGCCAGCAGCTCGGCCAGCACCCGCTGCGCCTTGCCCAGCGCATAGCAGTACAGCAGGGCCACCTCGCCGCGCGCCGCGCATTCGGCACGCCAGGCCACCAGCTCGGCAATCACTTGGGCCATCGGCGGCCAGCGGTACACCGGCAGGGCGAAGGTGGCCTCGGTGATGAAGGTGTCGCAGGGCACCACCTCGAACGGCGCACAGGTCGGATCGAATTGGCGCTTGTAGTCACCACTGGCGACCCAGACCTGGCCATCCACCTCCACCCGCACCTGGGTGGAGCCAAGCACATGCCCGGCCGGATGCAATGACACCTGCGCCCGGCCCAGGGTGAAACGCTCACCGTGCCGATACACGCGGTAGTCCTGCCCGCCCAGCCGCCATTGCAGGATCGGCAGGCCGGCATCGACCACGTGGTAGCAGCCCATGCCGCTGCGGGCATGGTCACCATGGCCATGGGTGATCACCGCCCGTGGCACCGGCTGCCACGGGTCGATATGGAAATCACCGGCCGGGCAGTACAGGCCTTGCGGGCTTTGCACGATCAATTCGCTCATCGGCACTGGCAGCAGCAACGGGGTTCTTGACCCTACCCAGCAGCGTGAGGCATCGCGGTGAAAGCCGGGTTACCCTGCCGTTTCTTCCCAAGGAGCCCGCCATGGCCAAGGTCCACATCACCTCCACCGGCACCGATTTCGCCCACAGCGTCAGCAGCGCCAGCGGCCATCAGCTGACCAGTGACGAGCCACCGACCCTGGGCGGGGCCAATGCCGGCATGGCTCCGTTCGAGCTGTATCTGGCCGCGCTGGCCTCGTGCACGGCCATTACCCTGCGCATGTACGCGCAGAAGAAGGGCTGGGAGCTGGGCCGGTTCCACGCCGAGCTGGAATCCTCGCGCGATGCCGACGGCAACTTCCAGGTACACCGCACCCTGCATGCCGATGGCCCGCTCGATGATGCCCAGTGGGCGCGCCTGCTGGACGTGGTCGAGCGCACCCCGGTGACCCTGGTGATGAAGCAGGGCGCGGCCATCACCTCCTCGCGCGGCTGATTGCCGCGCTGCACGCCCGGACACTGTCCGGGCAGTGTCCGCGCACTGTCCGCGGACACCCGGCGTCGCCATCACATTGCGCTATCCCCTTGATATGCAAGGGAACAAAAGTTGGCACGCTACGTGCTTTGATTGGGCATCCGCCATCACCGTCGATGCCCATGATCCGCGATACCGCTGCCCAGGACCAGGTTGTTACCCCACCGCCCCATCACCGCCTCAAGCGCTGGCTGCTGCCGGCCGGTGCGGCCGTGGTGGTGATTGCCGGCATCGCCTGGATGGCCCTGAGCTGGCTGGACAGCAGCGCCTCGGTGGACAGCGCGCGGGTGCGCATCGCCACCGTCAGCCAGGGCGACCTGGTGCGTGACATCGCTGCCGATGGCCGGGTGATCGCGGCCAACAGCCCGGTGCTGTATGCCATTTCCGCCGGCACCGTGGAGCTGAAGGTGGTGGCCGGAGATGTGGTCAGCAAAGGCCAGGAACTGGCGGTGATCGACAGCCCGGAACTGCGCAGCCGCCTGGTCCAGGAGCAATCCACCCTGGCCGGGCTGCAAGCCCAGGCCAACCGCGCCGAACTCGATGCCCGCCTGGCCCGCGCCAGTGCCAGCAAGCTCACCGACCAGGCCAGCCTGGAACGCCAGTCCGCCGCCCGCGAACTGGAACGCAACCAGCGCGGCTTTGACGGTGGCGCGGTGCCCCAGGTCAACCTGGCCAAGGCCCAGGACGACCTGCGCAAGGCCGAGATCAACCTGCAGCATGCCGGCACCGATGCCCGCCTTCAGTCCCAAGCCGCCAGCCTGGATGCCAGCAATGCGCACCAGCTGGCCCAGCGCCAGCGCGCGGTGGTGGCCGAGGTGCAGCGCCAGGTCGATCTGCTCACCCTGCGCGCACCGTTCGATGGCCAGGTCGGCCAGGTCCAGGTCAGCCAGCACACCCAGGTCCAGGCCAATGCGCCGGTGCTCGGGGTGGTGGACCTGAGCCGTTTCGAGGTGGAGGTGCGGGTACCGGAAAGCTTCGCCCGCGACCTGTCCATCGGCATCCCGGCCCAGCTGACCAGCGGCAACGGCCAGCCCTTCCAGGCCGAGATCGCCGCGGTATCGCCGGAAGTGGTCAATGGCGAGGTCACCGCACGCCTGCGCTTTGCCGCCGAACAACCGCCCGGCCTGCGCCAGAGCCAGCGCATGAGTGCACGCATCCTGCTCGATACCCGCAAGGGAGTGATCAAGCTGGAGCGCGGGCCGTTTGTCGAACAGTCCGGCGGCCGCCACGCCTGGGTGATGGAAGGTCGCACCGCCGTGCGCCGGCCGGTCCAGCTCGGGGTCAGCAGCCTGGGCGAAGTCGAAGTGCTTTCCGGCCTGCAACCCGGTGACCGCGTGGTGGTCTCCGGTACCGAACAGTTCAACGACGCCGAACGCGTCGCCATCCATTGATGCCACCACGCCCCTCTTCCTACAGGAACATCCCCATGCTCCAGATGCACGCCGTCTCCAAGGTCTTCCGTACCGAGCAGGTCCAGACCCATGCCCTGCGCTCGCTCGACCTGCAGGTCCGCGAGGGCGAGTTCGTTGCCGTCACCGGCCCCTCCGGCTCGGGCAAGACCACCTTCCTCAACATCGCCGGCCTGCTGGAAACCTTCACCGCCGGCCAGTACCTGCTCGATGGCCAGGACGTCAGCCACCTCGGTGATGACGCCCGCTCGCGCCTGCGCAACCAGAAGATCGGCTTCATCTTCCAGGGCTTCAACCTGATTCCGGACCTGAACCTGTTTGACAACGTCGATGTGCCGCTGCGCTATCGCGGCATGGCCGCCGCCGAGCGCAAGCAGCGCATCGAGAAGGCCTTGAGCGATGTCGGCCTGGGCTCGCGCATGAAGCACTACCCGGCCGAGCTGTCCGGTGGCCAGCAGCAGCGTGCGGCCATCGCCCGCGCCCTGGCCGGCAGCCCGCGCCTGCTGCTGGCCGACGAACCGACCGGCAACCTGGATACCGCCATGGCCCGCGGAGTGATGGAACTGCTGGAGCAGATCAATGCCGCCGGCACCACCATCGTGATGGTCACCCATGACCCGGAGCTGGCCGCACGCGCCCAGCGCAACGTGCACATCGTCGACGGCCAGGCCACCGATCTGGTGCGCGAGCCGTCCCTGGTGCGCACCACCTCCCTCCCGGCCTGAGCAGGAAACGGACATGTTCAGCTATTACCTCAAGCTGGCCCTGCGCAGCTTCGGCCGCAACAAGATGCTCACCGCACTGATGGTGCTGGCCATTGCCCTGGGCATCGGCGCGGCGATGACCACCCTGACCGTGTTCAAGGTGCTCTCCGGCGACCCGATCCCGCACAAGAGCGAGCGCCTGTTCTACGTGCAGGTGGATGCCGGCGTGCGCGATGGTTACCAGCCCGGGCAGGAGCCGGAATCCCAGCTCACCCGCTTCGACGCCGAAACCCTGCTGGCCCAGGCCAAGGGCAAGCGCCAGGCCCTGATGACCGGCGGCAGCGGCATCATCGACCCGGCCAGCGCGGTGCTCAAGCCCTTCAACATCGGCATGCGTTACACCAGCACGGACTTCTTCCCGATGTTCGATACGCCCTTCCTGTATGGCCAGGGCTGGAGCGCCGGGGATGACCAGGGCCGCGCCCGGGTGGCGGTGATCAGCCGCCAGCTCAATGACAAGGTATTCAACGGCAGCAACAGCGTGGGCAAGGACATCCTGGTGGAAGGCCATTCCCTTCGCGTGGTCGGCGTGCTGGACCAGTGGCAGCCCTCACCGCTGTTCTATGACCCGTTCGTGGGCAAGTTCGACCATACCGAAGAGGTGATGCTGCCCTACACCACGGCACTGGACGCCAAGCTGCCGCGCAACGGCAACATGAACTGCTTCGGCCGCGAGATCGTCAACGACCCGATGGCCTTGAACGTGCCCTGCGCCTGGATCCAGTACTGGGTCGAGCTGGATTCGGCCGCCGATGCCCCGGCCTACAAGACCTATCTGGACAACTACTCCGAACAGCAGCGCGCCGCCGGCCGCTTCGAACGCCCGGCCAATACCCGCCTGCGCAATGTCATGCAGCTGCTGGACTACATCAATGCGGTGCCCGGCGATGTGCGCCTGCAGGTCTGGCTGGCCTTCGGCTTTCTGCTGGTGTGCCTGGTCAACACCGTTGGCCTGCTGCTGGCCAAGTTCCTGCGCCGCAGTGGCGAGATCGGTGTGCGCCGCGCCCTGGGCGCCAGCCGCCGCGACATCTTCCTGCAGTGCCTGGTGGAAGCGGGCAGCATCGGCCTGGCCGGCGGCCTGCTCGGCCTGCTGCTGGCCCAGCTGGGGCTGTGGGCGGTGCGCCAGCGCCCGGCCGAGTACGCCTCCCTGGCCCATCTGGACGGCAGCATGCTGCTGCTCACCTTTGCCCTGGCCCTGCTGGCCAGCCTGCTGGCAGGGCTGATTCCCGCCTGGCGGGCGATGCAGGTGACCCCGGCGATCCAGCTCAAGAGCCAATGAAGCGAGCAACGAGTGCGCAGCAACGAGGAAAGAGTCTCAAGCGCTGCACTGCTGACCGTTCAAAAAACAATCAAGCAAGAAACGAGTGCCGAGCAACGAGGAAAGAGTCAAAGCGCTGTACTGCCGGCCGGCTTGATCGCCTCTTGGTGTGCGCTGCAGGTGCCCCTTGCCGTCCCGTTCAAGAGCCAATGAAGCGAGCAACACGTACAGAGCAACGAGTTCAAAGCAACAGCACGCCACCGTCCTGGTTCACTCGATATCCCGCTGCCTCTCGTTCCTCGTTCCTCGTTCCTCGTTCCTCGCTCCTCGTTCCTCGTTCCTCATTTCCATTCATTCGTTTCACGCTTTCGGAGAGCCCCATGGAAATCCGCCCCATCCTGTCCACGCTGAGCCGGCACAAGACTGCCGCCGCGTTGATCGTGCTGGAGATCGCGCTGAGCTGCGCGATCATCTGCAATGCCTTGTTCATCGTGTCCCAGCGCATGGACACCCTCAACCTGGCCAGTGGCCTGGATGACAACCAGCTGATCGAGATTGCCCTGAGCGGTATCGGCAAGCAGGACAACGCCGATGCCCGCACCGCCCAGGACCTGGCCTCGCTGCGCGGGATCGCCGGGGTGCAGAGCGTGGCCATCACCAACCAGCTGCCGTTCCAGCGTGGCTCGTGGAACACCGGTGTGGCCACCAGCACCGACGCCGACGCGGCGGTGCAGAGCGCGGCCCAGTACATGATCGGCGAGGACACCCTGAAAACGATGGGCCTGCAACTGGTGGCCGGCCGCGACTTCAACGCCGACGAGTACAAGAGCAGCCGCCTGCTGGAAGAAGAGAAGGACCTCAGCGCCCTGCGCAGCCCGCTGATCATCACCAGCGCGCTGGCAGGCAAGCTGTTCCCCGATGGCCAGGCCGTGGGCAAGACGGTGTACATGGCCGACATCCCGCTGACCATCGTCGGCGTGGTGGACACACTGCTGCGGCCGAACCTGATGGGCAACAACCGGACCTTTTCGGTGCTGCTGCCGATCCGCATGAACTTCAACAACGGCGGCCGCTACCTGATCCGGGTCGGCGACCCGGCACGTCGCGATGAAGTGCTCAAGCAGGCACTGGCCGTGCTGGACCGCAACGATCCCAACCGTCTGGTATGGCGCCAGCTCACCTATGCCGAAGGCCGTGCCAACTACTTTGCCAATGACCGCGACATGATCGGCATGCTGCTGATGGTCAGCGTGCTGCTGTTGCTGGTCACTGCGCTGGGCATCGTCGGCTTGGCCAGCTTCTGGGTCGGCCAGCGGACCAAGCAGATCGGCATCCGCCGCGCCCTGGGCGCCACGCGCGGGCAGATCCTGCGCTATTTCCAGACCGAGAACTTCCTGCTCACCGGCATCGGCATCGTGCTCGGCATGCTGCTGGCCTACGCACTGAACCACTGGCTGATGAGCACCTACGAGCTGCCGCGCCTGCCGCTGGCCTACCTGCCTGCCGGCGCCCTGGTGCTGTGGCTGCTCGGCCAGGTCGCGGTGTACTGGCCGGCGCGCAAGGCCGCAGCGATTGCCCCGGCCGTGGCCACCCGCAGCAATTGAGGACGAACATGCGTACTGCCCTGCTGCGAATTGTCGCCACCCTGCTGCCGGCACTGGCCCTGCCGGCCAGCGCCAGCAGCGCCGGGCCGACGCCGCTGGAAACGGTCATGGCCGCCCTGGACCAGGCGGTGTTTGACAGCTTCAACCGCTGCGCCGATCCGGCCCAACTGGCCCTGCATGCCGCGCATTTCGACCCCCAGGTCGAGTTCTACCACGACACCGGCGGGGTCACCCATGACCGCCGCGCCATGCTCGACAACACCGCCAGGCACGCCTGCGGCCGTTACACCCGGCAACTGGTGCCCGGCACCCTGCAGGTGCATGCGGTGAAGGATTTCGGTGCCATCACCCAGGGCCAGCACCGCTTCTGCGACATGCACGGGCAGCACTGCGATGGCCTGGCCGAGTTCGTGATGGTCTGGCAGCAGCACGGCAGCCAGTGGCAGATCACCCGCGTGCTCAGCTACGGCCACCGCCCCAATCTGCCGGCCGCAGCAGACAAGCCGCCTGCCGGCTGCGATCATCCTTCCCACCTGCCTGTTGCTGCCACTGAGTCGTGATGCCCCGGATCCTGATCATCGATGACAACGCCGCGGTGGCCATGGCCCTGGAAGTGCTGCTGGAACTGCAGCACCTGCACAGTGTCAGTGCCAGCACCCCGGAGCAGGGTCTGGCCCTGCTGGCCAGCTCCCGCTTCGACCTGGTCATCCAGGACATGAACTTCAGCGCCGACACCACCTCCGGGGTGGAAGGCGAGCAACTGTTCGCGCAGATCCGCCAGGCCCATCCGGACCTGCCGGTGATCCTGCTCACCGCCTGGACCCATCTGGACGCAGCGGTGAACCTGGTCAAGGCCGGCGCCGCCGACTACCTGGCCAAGCCCTGGGATGACGCGCGCCTGCTGACCACGGTGAACAACCTGCTGGAGCTGGCCGAAACCCGCAACGAGCTGGCCCGCCGCCAGCACCACGAGCAGCGCGCACGCCAGCAGCTGGCCGAACGCTATGAGCTGGGCACGATGGTGCTGCATGACCCGGCCAGCCTGCGCGTGGTGCAGATGGCCTGCCAGGTGGCGCGCTCGGACCTGCCGGTGCTGGTCACCGGCCCCAACGGCGCCGGCAAGGAAGGCATCGCCAGCATCGTCCACGCCAACAGTGCGCAACGCCGCGGGCCACTGATCACACTCAATTGCGGCGCCCTGCCCGGCGAGCTGATCGAGGCCGAGCTATTCGGTGCCGAGGCCGGCGCCTATACCGGGGCAAGCAAGGCCCGCGAGGGCAAGTTCGAGGCCGCCGACGGCGGCACCCTGTTCCTGGACGAGATCGGCAACCTGCCGCTGGCCGGGCAGATGAAACTGCTGCGGGTGCTGGAAACCGGCCGTTTCACCCGCCTGGGCTCCAACCGCGAGCGCCAGGTGCATGTGCGTGTGGTCAGCGCCACCAATGCCGACCTGCCGGCGATGATTGCCGATGGGCGTTTCCGCGAAGACCTGTACTACCGCCTCAACACGGTGGAACTGGCCTTGCCGCCACTGGCCGAGCGCCCGGCGGACATCCTGCCGCTGGCCCGTCATTTCCTCGATCAGGCGCACCAGCTCGGCGAGGACGCGATCAGTGCGTTGCGCCATTACCCCTGGCCGGGCAACGTGCGTGAGCTGCGCAATGTGATCGCCCGCGCCTGCCTGCTGGCCAGCGGGCCGTTGATCAGCGCGGCCGACCTGGCCCTGCCGCGCAGCCCCGCCCCGGCACCGGTGCACAACGGCGAGGAGCCGGACCAACGACGCATCGAGCAGGCCCTGCACAACGCTGGCGGGGTGATCAGCCAGGCGGCCAGCGAACTGGGCCTGAGCCGGCAGGCGCTGTACCGGCGCATGGACCGCTTCGGCATCCCCCGGCCATGACCGCCCGCTCCCTGACCTTGCAGCTGTGCCTGCGCCTGCTCCCGGCCCTGGCCCTGCTGGTGGCCGGTGCGGTGTGGCTGGGCGAGCGCTGGCTGCAGCCGGCCTGGGCGATTCCGGCCGCCCTGCTGATGGCGGTGCTGCTGTGGCTGGCCGTGCACCACGCCACCGCGCCACTGCGCTCGCTGATGCGCGCCCTGGCCGGCCTGACCGCCAGCTACTGCGACGGCGAATTCAATGTCAGCGTGCACTGGAGCGGCGATGATGAAATCGGCGAACTGGCCCGTGCCCACATGGCCCTGGGGCAGGTCCTGCGTGACCAGCGCCAGGACCTGGTGCAGCGGGAGCTGTTGCTGGACACCATGATCCAGAACACCCCGGTGGCCATGCTGTTGACCAGCCCCGGTGGCGATGGCGCCGACCGCGTGGTGTTTTCCAACCTGGCCGCGCGCAAGCTGCTGCACGGTGGCTGGAAACTGGAAGGACAGCGTATCGATGCCCTGCTGGCCACCCTGCCGGTGGCCCTGCACGATGCCCTGGCCCGCAGCGGCGACAGCCGTGCACCACGCCACCGCGCCACTGCGCTCGCTGATGCGCGCCCTGGCCGGCCTGACCGCCAGCTACTGCGACGGCGAATTCAATGTCAGCGTGCACTGGAGCGGCGATGATGAAATCGGCGAACTGGCCCGTGCCCACATGGCCCTGGGGCAGGTCCTGCGTGACCAGCGCCAGGACCTGGTGCAGCGGGAGCTGTTGCTGGACACCATGATCCAGAACACCCCGGTGGCCATGCTGTTGACCAGCCCCGGTGGCGATGGCGCCGACCGCGTGGTGTTTTCCAACCTGGCCGCGCGCAAGCTGCTGCACGGTGGCTGGAAACTGGAAGGACAGCGTATCGATGCCCTGCTGGCCACCCTGCCGGTGGCCCTGCACGATGCCCTGGCCCGCAGCGGCGACAGCCTGTTTGCGGTGCCCGACGAGGATGACGAGCAGATCTACCACCTGTCGCGGCGACGCTTCCAGATCAACGGCCGCGCCCACGAGCTGACCCTGATCCGCCTGCTCACCAACGAGCTGCGCCGGCAGGAAGTGCACACCTGGAAGAAGGTGATCCGGGTGATCAGCCATGAACTCAACAACGCCCTGGCCCCGATCGCCTCGCTGGCCCACTCCGGTGCCGAGCTGGTACGCCGTGGCAAGGCCGAGCGCCTGCCCGAGGTGCTGGGCATCATCGAGGAACGTGCGCGCCACCTGGAAGGCTTCATCCGTGGCTATGCACGCTTTGCCAAGCTGCCGGCGCCGCAGCTGCAGACCATCCACTGGGCCAGCTTCCTGGAAAGCCTGCGCCTGCAGATGCCGTTCGAACACCTGAGCGTGGACCCTGAGCTGAGCTCGCGTGCCGATCCGGCCCAGCTGTCCCAGGCCCTGCTCAACCTGGTCAAAAACGCCCATGAAGCCGGCAACGGCAAGCACGTGCAGGTCAGCGTGGAGGTCAGCCGCCAGCAGGACTGGGTACGCATTGCCATCAGCGATGACGGCAGCGGCATGAACGAGGCGGTGCTGCACAACGCCCTGCTGCCGTTCTATTCGACCAAGCGCGACGGCACCGGCCTGGGCCTGGCCCTGACCCGGGAAATCGCCGAGGCCCACGGTGGCCGCATCGCGCTGGCCAACCGCGCCGAAGGCGGCCTGTGCGTGACCCTGATGCTGCCGCTGCAAGGCGCCTGACACGGCCCGGCCTGAGGCCATGGCGCCCAGCGCCACGGCACAGACAACAACGCCGGCTTGCGCCGGCGTTGCATCACCCAGGTACAGCTGACGGCTTATTCCACCGTCACGCTCTTGGCCAGATTGCGCGGCTTGTCCACGTCGGTGCCACGGGCCAGGGCCGCGTGGTAGGCCAGCATCTGCACCGGGATGGTGTGCACGATCGGGCTGAGCACGCCGACATGGCGCGGGGTGCGGATCACGTGCACGCCTTCGGAAGCATTGAAATTGCTGTCCTGGTCGGCGAACACGAACAGCTCGCCACCACGCGCACGCACTTCCTGCATGTTGGATTTGACCTTCTCCAGCAGGCTGTCGTTGGGGGCGATCACCACCACCGGCATGGCCTCGTCCACCAGGGCCAGGGGGCCGTGCTTGAGCTCGCCGGCCGGGTAGGCCTCGGCATGGATGTAGGTGATTTCCTTCAGCTTGAGCGCGCCTTCCAAGGCGATCGGGTAATGCAGGCCACGGCCCAGGAACAGGGCATTTGCCTTGGGCGCGAAGCGCTCGGCCCAGGCGGCGATCTGCGGCTCCAGGTTCAGCGCGTGCTGCACGCTGCCCGGCAGCTGGCGCAGCTGCTCCAGGTAGTCGGCTTCCTGTTCGGCATTGACCTTGCCATGCAGCTTGCCCAGCACCACGGTGAGCTGGAACAGGGCCGCCAGCTGGGTGGTGAAGGCCTTGGTCGAGGCCACGCCGATCTCGGCACCAGCGCGGGTATAACAGACCAGCTCGCTGGCGCGCGGAATCGCGCTCTCCTGCACATTGCAGATGGACAGGGTGTGGGTGTGGCCCAGCGACTTGGCGTACTTGAGCGCCTCCATCGTGTCCAGGGTTTCACCGGACTGGGAGATGGTCACCACCAGATGACGCGGGTCTGCGAAGGCCTGGCGGTAACGGTACTCGCTGGCAATTTCCACATCGCACGGCAGGCCGGCAATGGACTCGATCCAGTACTTGGCGGTGGAGCCGGCGTAGTAGCTGGTGCCGCAGGCCAGGATCTTGATCCCGGTGATGCCGCTCAGCACGGCCTCGGCGTTGGCGCCAAACAGGCTGGCATCAAAACTGCCGGCGTTGATCACCGCATCGATGGTGTCGGCCAGGGCACGCGGCTGCTCGTGGATTTCCTTCTGCATGAAGTGGCGGTACGGGCCCAGCTCCAGCGAGGCCAGCGACACATCGGACAGGTGCTGCTCGCGCTGCACCGGCGCATTGTCCTCACCAAACACCTGCACCCCATCGCGGGTCAGCTCGGCGGTATCGCCCTCCTCCAGGAAGATCACCCGACGGGTGGCCTGGATGATGGCCGACACGTCCGAGGCCACGAAATTCTCGCCCTCGCCCAGACCCACCAGCAGCGGGCAGCCCATGCGGGCCACGACCAGACGCTCCGGCTCGGCGGCACTGATCACGGCCAGCGCATAGGCACCGGTCAGCTCCTTGACCGCCGCCTGCAGCGCGGCCAGCACATCGGCACTGCCATGGGACAGGTGGTGGTGGATCAGGTGGGCGATGACCTCGGTGTCGGTCTGCGACTCGAACACATAGCCCAGAGCACGCAGGCGCTCGCGCTGCTCTTCGTGGTTTTCGATGATGCCGTTGTGGACCAGGCTGACGCCCTGGCTGATGTGCGGATGGGCATTGGCCTCGGTGACGCCGCCGTGGGTGGCCCAACGGGTATGGCCGATGCCGAGCTGGCCGGCCACGCCCTTGTCCAGGGCCGCGGCCTCCATTTCCGCCACACGGCCGATACGACGGACACGGCGCACAGCGGCTCCCTCCAGCACGGCAATACCCGAGGAGTCATAGCCCCGGTATTCCAGACGCTTCAAGCCCTCGACCAGGACCGGGACCACATCGCGACCGGCAATCGCACCGACAATTCCGCACATAGGGAAGTTCATCCAGTTACTGAGGTGACCATTCTATCTTTCATTCATCTGAATGAAATCACGCCAGCTTTCCATCATTGGCCAGGCTGCCCGACCAACACATCAGCGTTCAGACTACATCTCGCTGAGCCTGCCCCAATCAACAACCAAAAACCCCACAAATATTTGATATATATGGATTAAATTTCAATAGCCAGCACATCCTTGCCCGCGACGCGTTGGCCTGTTGGCCGTGGCCCAGCCCGCGGTTGCCACGTCCAAGCCGCGGGATGCCAGATCACTTTCCGGCCACTCCACAAGAGGGCAACACCAGGGAAAGAGCAGCCTCTGGAGCCTTTAAGGCTCCAGAGGCACATCATTTCAGAAGCCCACGCGCAGATTGATCTGCCCGCCGACATCATGGCGGCCATCACCGTGCTGCCCCTGCACGAACATCGATAGCTGGCTGTGGCGCCCCAACCCGACCGCCACACCCACTTGGCTGACCAGGGCATTGCGCGCCATCACCGTGCTGTAGACATCGAAGGCCTCGCCCCCAACGGCAAAGCGGTTGCGACTGGCCACATCGGTATCACCCGATGCGTGCTGCCACCCAAGGCCAACCGTCAACAGGGCCGGGAAACGTTCGCCGCTGCCTACGTCCCAGCGGCCACGTACGCCCACGGTGCTGACATTGAGCGTGTCCTTGCCGCCTTCCAGCACCAGCGCGGCCGTACCGCCCTGCTCCATCGCACGATCGCTGTCGACCCAGTGCTTGGTGAACTGCACGTACGGCTGCAGCTGGGTCCGGCCGTGAGTCCAGGTCCAGCTGCCTTCCACCTGGGAGATGATCACGTCCGAATCCTGGCGGCTGTACAGGGTCTGGCCCAGCAGCGGCACTTCACGGGTGGTACGCGTGCGGTAATCGCCGCGCGACACGCTGCCACCGACCGCGAAGCCGTTGTTCCACTCGCCCTGTGCATACAGGCCGAAGGTGTTGCCACGCAGGCGGGCCCGCGAGCTGCGATCGTACAGGCGCGTATCCAGGCGTTCGTTGCCGGCGGCTGCACCCAGCACCACATGCTCGCCCAGCTGCCAGTCCACACCGGCCATCACTGCATTGCGGTTGGCGCGGATCTCATCGCCATTGCCATCGCCATCCTGCTTGAACACCTTGCCGCTGCCGGCCAGCCAGGCCGAAGCGCGCTCGCCACGCACGGTCGGCAGCTCACTGCCGAGACGCTGGCGGATGCCCTCTTCCAGGTAGTTGTCGTACAACAGCACCGCACGGCTGGCTGCATGCACCTCACCGGACAGCTGGTCGAACGCGCTGCGTGCGGTGGCGGCGTCATACATCAGCACCGTGTTGTACAGACCCAGCGCCGGACCACTCTGCGGCAGGCTGTCCAGCGCAGCTGCGGCGTTGTACTGGTTGAGCGTATTGGCCGCAGTGGTGAACGCGGCGGTCTGCGCCACATCAATCGTCAGGTTGGCACTGTTGCCGGCATACACCGGGGTGATGGTAAGGAACGCCGCCGGTGACGTTACCGAGGCGAACTGCCCGCTCACACCACCTGCCGCGTTGATCACGGTGTACTGCTGGCCCTGCTGATAGCTGGTGTTGGCCGAAATGATGTTCACCTGCACGGTGCTGCCAGCCACATTCGCACTGCCCAGAACCTGCACGGTATCGCTGCCGACAGCCCCCAGGTCGATGCCAAGGATGCTGCCCGGCGACAGGGTCAGGTTGCCGCCCACGGTGATCGTACCGGTGCCGTTGCCCGCACCACTGCCGTTGCCCGGCCCATTGCCCGGCGACAGCACGCCGCCGCTGGATACCGTTACGCCGCCGCCGGTGCCACCGATGGTGCCGGTGCCGGACAGCGTGGTGCCGCTGCCGATGGTCCACTGGCCACCGATGTTCCCGGTGACATTCAGGCCGCCGCCGGTGACCTGGCCGGTGCCACTGAAGCCACCGCTGTTGCCGCCCAGGTTCAGGCCACCCGGACCGGCCTGCACGATGCTGCCGCCGCCGCTGATGGTGCCGCCCAGGGTGGTGGTACCGCCGGTGTTGATGATCAGGCCACCGTTGTTGGTGATGTTGCCGGTGATCGAGCCGCTGGCGCCGCCGTTGCCGACCTGCACGGTGCCGCCGGCATTGATGGTGGTGCCTCCGGTGTAGCTGTTGTTGCCGCCCAGGATCAGCGTGCCGCTGCCGGCCTGGGTCAGGCCACCGCCGCCGCTGATGGCGCCGCCGACCGTGGTATTGCCGGCCACGTTGAACACCAGGCTGCCGTTGTTGGTGACGTCCCCGCCGATGGCGCCGGTCGCGCCGCCGTTGCCCACCTGCAGGGTGCCGCCTGCGTTGATCATGGTCGGGCCGGTGTAGGTGTTGTTGCCGGTCACCGTCAGCGTGCCGCTGCCGGCCTGGGTCAGGCCGCCGCTGCCGCTGATGGTTCCGCCCAGCGTGATGTTGCCCGCCACGTTGGAGACCAGCGTGCCGTTGTTGGTGATGTCGCCGATGATCGAACCCGTCGCCCCACCATTGCCCAGCTGCAGCGTAGCGTCGGTGTTGACGGTGGTGCCGCCGCTGTAGGTGTTGGTGCCGGCCAGCACCAGCGTGCCGCTGCCAGCCTGGGTCAGGCCACCGCTGCCACTGATGGTGCCACCCAGCAGCGTATTGCCGGCAACGTTGGAGATCAGCGAACCATTGTTGGTGATGTCACCGGCAATCGTGCCGGTGGCGCCGCCGTTGCCGACCTGCAGCGTGCCACCGGCATTGATGGTGGTGCCGCCGGTGTAGCTGTTGTTGCCGACCAGGGTCAGCACGCCAGCACCGGCCTGGGTCAGCGCACCCGCGCCACTGATCGCACCACCGACCGTGGTGTTGCCGGACACATCGAACACCAGGCTGCCGTTGTTGGCGACGTTGCCGGTGATCGCACCGGTCGCACCGCCATTGCCCACCTGCAGCGTGCCGCCGGCATTGATGGTGGTGCCACCGGTGTAGGTGTTGTTGCCGGTCAGGGTCAGCGTACCTGCGCCGGCCTGGGTCAGGCCACCGCTGCCACTGATGGTGCCGCCCAGCGTGGTGTTGCCGGCCACGTTGGAAATCAGCGCGCCGTTGTTGGTTATGTCACCGACGATCGCGCCGCCCGCACCGCCATTGCCGACCTGCAGCGTGCCACCGGCATTGATGGTGGTACCGCCGGTGTAGGTGTTGTTGCCAGTCAGCACCAGCGTGCCGCTGCCGGCCTGGGTCAGGCCACCGCTGCCGCTGACGACGCCCCCCACCGTTGCCGTGCTGCCGAGGTTGTAGACCAGGCTGCCGTTGTTGGTGATGTCACCCAGCACCGAACCGGTGCTGCCGCCGTTGCCGATCTGCAGCGTGCTGCCACCGTTGATGGTGGTACCACCGGTGTAGGTGTTGTCGCCACTCAGGGTCAGCGTACCGGTACCGCTCTGCACCAGACCGCCGGTACCGCCGAGGACGCCGGCAAACGTGGTGCTGGCGTTGTTGCCGCCGGTGGTCAGCGTTGCACCGCCCAGCGCCACCGTGCTGCCGGCAACACCGGCCAGGCCGCCGATGCTCTGGTTGCCACCGGCGCTGATGTCCAGCGTTCCGATGCCGGCCAGGTTCACCGTGCTCGCGCCGGACAGGCTGCCACCCGCGCCCACCACCAGCGTGCCGCTGTTGAGGGTGGTGGTGCCGGTGTAGCTGCTGGCACCGGTCAGGGTCAGGGTGGCCGGGCCATTCTTGGCAAGGCCGCCTGCACCGGAAACCTCGCCGGCCAGGGTCAGGTCGTTGCTGCCCAGCACATCCAGCGTCGCACCGGCACCCAGCGCAACGTCATTGGCCAGGGTTACCGCCGCATTGGCATCCAGCGTGCCGTTGCCGGCGACGGTGAGCGCACCACTGCCCAGGGCCGCGTTGTTGCCGACCAGCAATCCGCCCGCATTGAGGGTGACACCGCCGGTGAAGGTGTTCGCACCACCGAGTGCCTGCACGCCAGCGCCGTTCTTGATCAACGCCCCCGTGCCACCGATGGAGCCGTCGAACGTGGTGTTGCCGACGCCGCCGAGGGTCAGCGTGTTGCCGCCCAGGGACACGTCCGAACCCGCCACACCGGCCAGCGAACCAATGCTCTGGTTGCCACCGGCACTGATGTCGAAACTGGTGCCCGCGTTGGCGAGGGTGACTGCGCCGGTCGGGGACAGGCTGCCGCCGAGACCGATCGCCAGCGTGCCGGCGTTGATAGTGGTGCCGCCGGTGAAGGTGTTGGTACCGGTCAAGGTCTGGGTGCCGGTGCCTTCCTTGATCAGTCCGCCGGTGCCCGCCAACGAACCGCCGAAGGTGCCGTTGGTGGCATCACCGATGGTCAGCGTGTTCGCGCCCAGATTCACCGTGCCGTTGCCGATCAGCGTGCCGAACTGCTGCGTACCGGCACCGGCCGACAGATCGAAGGTCGCGCCGCTCGCCAGGTTGACGATGCCACTGGCGTGCAGGCTGGCGCCCGCGCCCAGTGCCAACGTACCGGCGTTGATGATGGTGCCGCCGGTGTAGGTGTTGGTGCCGTTCAAGGTCAGCGTGGCTGCCCCCTCCTTGGTCAGACTGCCGGTGCCGCTCAGGCTGCCATTGAGGGTGAGGTTGTTGCTGCCCAGCACGGTCAACGCGTTGTTGAGGACGAAGTTGTTGGCAAGGATGACCGCAGTATTCGAATCGAGCGTAGCAGCGCCTCCGACCGTCACCGTACCGGTACCGAGCGCGGCATTGTTGCCGACCACCAGGCCACCGGCGTTGAGCGTGACGCCACCGTTGAAGGTGTTGGCACCGTTCAGCGTCTGCACGCCCGCGCCGTTCTTGATCAGGCCGCCACTGCCGTTGATCACGCCGTTGTAGGTGCTGTCGGCGACGCCGCCGAGGGTCAGCGTATTGCCGCCCAGCGCCACAGTGCTTCCGACCACGCCGGCCAGCGAACCGATGCTCTGGCTGCCGCCGCCGGAGATGTCCAGCGTGCCGGCACCGGCCAGATTCACCGCACCGGTGGACGCCAGGCTGCCTCCGGCACCAATGGCCAGCGTGCCGTTGTTGATGGTGGTGCCGCCGGAATAGGTGTTGGCACCGGTCAGGGTCACCGTGGCCGCGCCGTCCTTCACCAGACCACCGGCACCGCTGATGACGCCGCCCAGGGTCAGCGCATTGCTGCCTAGCAGGGTGAGGTTGTTGCCGGCAGAGAGGTTGATGGCATTGCCAAGGGTCACTGCCAGGCTGCTGTCCAGCCTCGCGTCGGCGCCCACGTCCAGCGCCCCCGTACCCAGCGCGCTGTTGTTGCCAACCACCAGGCCGCCACCGTTCAAGGCCAAGCCACCACTGAACAGGTTGGCGCCGCCCAGGGTGAGGATGCCCGCGCCGTTCTTGACCAGGCCACCGGTGCCGGAAATCGCGCCATTGAAGAGGCTGTTGCCCACGCCACCGAGTGTCAGCGTCTGTGCCCCCAGGCTCACCGTCGAGCCGGCCACGCCGTTCAACGACCCGATGGTCTGGCTGGCCCCTGCGGTGGAGATATCAAAGCCGGTGCCTGCAACGCCAAGCGTCACAGCGCCGGTGGCGGCCAGGCTGCCGCCCGGACCAATCGCCAGGGTGCCGGCATTGATGAAGGTGCCACCGGTGTAGGTATTGGCACCGGTCAGCGTCTCGATGCCTGCACCGACCTTGGTCAGGCCCCCCGTGCCTGCGATGGAGCCACTGAAGGTGCCATTGGTGGCGCCACCGACCTCGATCGAGTTGGCACCGAGGTTCACCGTACCGCTGCCGACCAGGGAGCCGAACACTTGGGTGCCGCTGCCCGCTGACAGATCCAGCGTGGCGCCGGTGGCAAGATTCACGGTACCACTCGCCGCCAGGCTGGCACCGGCCCCCAGCGCCAGCGTGCCGGTGTTGACGTTGGTACCACCGGTGTAGGTGTTGATACCGTTCAAGGTCAGCGTTGCGCCACCGTTCTTGGTCAGGCTGCCGGTGCCGGACAGCACACCATTGAGGGTGAGCGCATTGGTGCCCAGCACGGTCAGCCCGGCATTGAGCACAACGTTGTTGGCCAGCGTCGCCAGTGCAGTGGTATCCAGCGTGGCCGCGCCGCCAACGGTGAGTGCGCCGGTACCCAGCGCCGCATCATTGCCAAGCACCAGGCCGCCGGCATTGAGCGTCACGCCGCCACCGAAGGTGTTGGCACCGGACAGGGTCTGCACCCCGGCACCGACCTTCACCAGGCCACCGCCCCCGTCGATCACGCCATCGAAGGCGCCATTGGCCGCGGTGCCGAAGGTCAGCGAATTGCCGCCCAGCGTCAGCGCGGTTCCAGCCACGCCGTTGAGCGCACCGATGGTCTGGCTGCTGCCGGCGCCGGAAATGTCGAAGCCGGCGCCAGCGTTGCCAAGGGTGACATCACCGCCAGCGGCGAGGCTGCCGCCTGCGCCCAACGCCAGCGTGCCGTTGTTGATGGTGGTGCCACCGGCATAGAGGTTGGCACCGTCCAGGGTCAACCGTGCCGCGCCGTCCTTGATCAACCCGCCGACGCCGGACACCGACCCGCTGAGTGTCAGGTCGTTGCTGCCCAGCACTGTCAGGTTGGCACCTGCAGCCAGAGCAATGCTGTTGCCGACGTTCAATGCCGCGCTGGTATCCAGCGAGGCATTGCCACCGACATCCAGCGCCCCGGTACCGAGCGCGACCGCATTGCCCAACTGCAGCAGGCCGGCGTTGAGGCCGACACCACCGGAGAAGGTATTGGCGCCATTCAGCGTCAACGTCGAGCCGCCGTTCTTGACCAGTTCACCGGTACCGGCAATGACACCGCCCAGCGTCACATTCTGGCTGCCGAGCAGGTTCAGTACAGCGCCTGCACCCAAGTTCACCGCATTGCCTAGGTTGAGCGCCACACTGCTGTCCAGCGTCACGTTTGCGCCAACATTCAAGGCGCCCGAGCCGAGTGCAGCGGCATTGCCCAGCAGCAGGCCGCCGCCGTTGAGCGCGAGGCCCCCGCTGAAGGTATTGGCACCGTTGAGCGTCAGCGTGCTGGCACCGTTCTTGGTCAGGCTGCCTGCACCCGATACCACGCCGCCGAGCGTGATGGCCTGCGTACCCGGCAGCGTAAGTGCGGCGCCAGCGCCCAGCGCGAGGGTATTGCTCAGATTGAGCGCGGTCGATCCATCCAGGCTCGCCGAACCATTGACGTTCAGCGCACCACTGCCCAGCGAGGCGCTGTTGCCCAGCAGCAGGCCACCGGCGTTGAGCGTGACGCCACCACTGAAGGTGTTGTTGCCGTTCAACGTCAGCAGCGACGCACCGTTCTTGACCAGGCTACCGGTGCCGGTGATGTCGCCGGCCAGGGTCAGGTTCTGGCTGCCCGGCAGGGTCAATGCCGCGCCAAGTTTGATTGCATTGCCTAGGTTGAGTGCTGCAGTGGCGTCCAGCGAACCGTTGCCACTGACCGTCAGCGCACCGCTTCCCATCGCGCCGGCGTTGCCCAGCACCAGGCCGCCAGCCGCAAGATTCAGCCCACCACTGAAGGTGTTGGCGCCGGTCAGTGTCTGCACGCCACTGCCCTGCTTGAGCAGGCCACCGGTGCCGCCGATCACGCCGGCGAAAGTCTGGTTGGTGGCATCACCGAAGGTGAGCGTGCTGCTGCCCAACGCCACCGTGCTGCCGGCGATACCGGACAGTGCACCGATGGTCTGGTTGCCGCCCAGCGAGATGTCCAGGCCAGCGCCCACGCCGGCCAGGCTGACCGCACCGCCGGCAGCCAGGCTTCCGCCGCTGCCCACCGCGACCTTGCCGGCATTGATCGCCAGACCGCCGGTGAAGGTGTTCGCACCACCCAACGTCAGCGTGGCAGCGCCGTTCTTGACCAGGCTGCCGGTCCCGCCAACGCCCCCCCCCAGCGTCAGCGCGTTCGAGCCCAGCACATTGAGTGAACCACCGGCGCCAAGCGTGATGCCATTGCCCACAGCGAGGCCGGTGCTGGTGTCGAGCGATACCGCACCGCCGACAATCAGGGCACCGGTTCCCAGCGCGCTGCCATTGCCCAGCATCAGGCCGCCGGAGGTGAGTGCCACGCCCCCACCGAAGGTGTTGGCGCCGTTGAGGGTGAGCTGGGCAGCACCGCTCTTGATCAGGCCGCCGGTGCCGCCGATCACGCCGTTGAAGGTGAGCGCCTGGTTGCCCAGCAGATTCAGGCTGGCCCCGGCACCGAGGTTGACGGCATTGGTCAACGCCAACCCGGTCGTGCCATCCAGCGTGACATTGCCGCCTACGGACAGCGTGCCGCTGCCCAACGCTGCCGCGTTGCCCAGCAGCAGTCCGCCTGCGTTGAGTGCAACGCCGCCACTGAGGTTGTTCACACCGGACAGGGTCTGCACGCCGGTGCCCAGCTTGATCAGCCCCCCCGTGCCTGCGCCGAACGTGCCGCTGTAGCTGGTGTTGCCCAGCCCGCCCAAGGTCAGACTGTGGCTGCCCAGATTGACCGTGCCGCCGAGGCCGGCCAGCGAGCCGATGGCCTGGTTGGCCGCTGCCGTCAGGTCCAGCGTGGTGCCAACGCCCAGCGTCATCGCACCCGTGGGTGACAGGCTGCCGCCCGCGCCAAGCGCGAGCGAGCCCCCGGCAAGGCTGAAGTTGCCGGTCAGCGAGTTTGCACCGTTCAAGGTAAGGGTGCTGGTTCCATTCTTGATCAGGTTGCCGGCACCGGAAATCGCGCCGTTCAATGACAACGGGTTGTTGCCCAGCAGGTTCAACGAGCCGCCGCCGTTGATCACCAGGTTATTGGCCAGGACGAAGCCGGCGGTGGTATCCAGCGAGGCGCTGCCACCGACGGTCAGGTTGCCGCTACCGAGTGCACCGGCATTGCCCAGCACCAGGCCACCGGCATTGAGGTTGACGCCGCCACTGAACAGATTGGCACCGCCCAGTGTCACCACGCCGGTATTGGTGACGGTGAGGCCACCAGCACCGGAGAGCACACCGCTCAAGCCGAAGCCCTGCGCGCCGCCCAGGGTCAACCCACCATTGAGACTGAAGTTGTTGCCCAGCGACAGGCCAGCACCACTGGCCGCGATCGCACCGCCGTTGACGGTGAACAGGCCGCCACCGAACGCAAGGTTGTTGTTGAAGTTGACCAGGCCGTCATTGAGGGTCGTGGCGCCAGTCCAGATGCCCTGCAGGTTCCAGGTACCACTGTTGACGGTCAGCCTCTGGAAGTTGAGGTAGTCGTTCCAGTTCACCGAGGTCACCGCGCCACCGGTGCCCGACCCGGGCCCGGCTGCACTGTTCTGCAGCACCAGGGCGTTGTTGGCCGCACCGCTGCCGGTACCGGCATCGACCGTTCCCGCTGCCGCAACCTTTACCCCGGTAACACTGGCAATCGTGCCGGCAAGAGCGGTGCCGCCGCCGGCCACGACACTGGAACCCGACACTGCGGTGAAGGTATTGCCGCCGGTCGAATCACCCAGGTGAACGCTGCCACTGACCGCCCCCGCATTGAGGAACGAGTTACCGCCAGAAGCGCCCAGGCCGACGCGTCCGTCGATGGTGCCGGTATTGGTCACATTGGCTGCGCCGCCACCATAGGTCACCACTGTGGTCGCGTCGGAAACGCTGCCTACGCCGATCAACCACGTGCTGATCAGGCCGGCGTTGTTGATGGTGGTGGTGCCGTTGACATTCTGTGCCACCAGCGCCTGGCCACCGAACCCCAGCAGCGACGCGATGTTGACGACACCCTTGATCTGCCCGCCGGCATTATTGGTGATGGCGATCGCGCTGTTGTTGTTCGAACCATTTCCAACGACCAGGCCGGACGAGACGAGGAGGATCGAACTCGGATCGATCGTGCCACTGTTATTGACCGTCACGTTGTCGCCGCTCAACGTCGCTGCATTGCCGCCGCCGACAACCGGAGGCGTACGCAGCAACGCGCCCGCGGCAATGTTCAGCGTGAGACCGCTGGTCGTGTTGGTGTAGTTGTTGATGTTGGTGCTGCTGTCGCAATTGACGGTCGTGGTGCCCGTGCACGCCGCAAATGCCGATCCACTGGCAAGCATCGCCGCCAATGCCACCGCTAGAGGGGATGCCCGCCAACGCCGCGCAGGCGCGCCACAGCCCGCCCCCCCACCACTGCCAGCACTGAATTCTGCAGCGACCTGCATTACCCCGAGAGCACGATTGAACACGAGCCGGTAGATACGATTCATCGCAAAAACCCCATAGGCTGGCTGCACTCAGGCATGACCTGAATGCGCATTAGTGTCGACGATCCCCTTTAACCTCGCTGATCCTAGCAACCTGCAGTGCAGGCGGCGTCAATGAAATCCACACCTGCGCATACAGGATTGTGCAGTGCTCAAGCGCCCGGGATGAAGCAGCCACGAGCGGTCCCGCCTTGGCCAGGAGGCTGCAAGGAAAGATGCACGGGCCAGCCCGGCCAATCAGGCAGGAATGGCATTGCATGTTTCAGACAACAGGGCCCGGCCCGCCTGAACTCATCGCCCGATATCAGGACTTGGCGGTTTGAACACGCCCAGCCAAACAACACGGATCACTTACTGCGTTGGTCTGACAGTACATCGAGGGGCAGCCGCGTACGCAAGCTCCTGTACAGCCGCAAACGACAGCAGCACAGGCCGCGGTTCGACGTATCAAGCCGCCAGAAACTGTAGTCAGACGGTTGACCAGGGCTGCACGATCTACGTGCAGCCCGCGCAAAGAGCCACGCGGGGATATCCGCAGGCAATCCCGCCCTCCTTGCCAAAACAGAAACTCAGCCCTTTTTCTGCGGGCGCTGCCAACCGTCAATAGTGGTCTGGCGCGCACGCGCCACCGTCAGCTTGCCTTCGGCGGCCGGCTTGGAGATCACCGAGCCGGCACCGATGGTGGCGCCGTCGCCAATACTGACCGGTGCCACCAGCGAGGAATTGGAGCCGACAAAGGCGTTGTCGCCGATCTGGGTGATCGACTTGTTGACCCCGTCATAGTTGCAGGTGATGGTGCCGGCGCCGATATTGCTCTTGCTGCCGATACGGGCATCGCCCAGGTAGGTCAGGTGGTTGGCCTTGCTGCCCTGCCCCATCACCGTGTTCTTGGTTTCCACGAAATTGCCGATGTGCACGCCATCGGCCAGCACCGTTCCCTGACGCAGGCGGGCGAACGGGCCGATCTGCACCGCCCCTTCGGTCACCGCACCTTCCAGGTCGCAGTGCGCACTCACGATGGTACCGGCAGCCAGGCGTACATCCTTGAGGCGGCAGAACGGCCCGACCTGGACACCATCACCCAGCTCGACCTGACCTTCAAACACCACATTGACGTCCACCTGGACGTCACGACCCACGCGCACCGTGCCACGGATGTCGACGCGAGCCGGATCCAGCACCCGGGCGCCATCCACGCACAGCTGGCGAATCGCACGCAGCTGCCAGGCGCGTTCGAGCTGGCTCAGCTGCCACGGGTCATTGGCCCCTTCGGTTTCCTGGGCATCATCCACCAGCACCAGCTCGGCCGGGGCATATTCGGCGGCAGCGGCGGCAAACACGTCGGTCAGGTAGTACTCGCCCTGGGCATTGCGGTTGGACAGCCCACCCAGCCAGCGGCGCAGGTCGGCCGCATCGGCCGCAATGATGCCGGTGTTGACGGTGCGGATCTGACGCTGTGCATCGTCGGCATCCTTCTGCTCGACGATGGCGGCCACCTTGCCCTCGGCGCTGCGCACGATGCGGCCGTAACCGGTCGGATCATTCAGCTCGGCGGCCAGCACGGCCAGTTTGCCGTCGGCGGCCAGCAGGTCCTGCAGGGTCCGGGAGCGGATCAGCGGCACGTCGCCATATAGCACCAGCACACGGGCATCATCAGGCACCTGCGGCATGGCCTGGGCCACCGCATGACCGGTACCCAGGCGTTCACGCTGCTCGCTCCAGTGCAGGTCCTGCTGGGTGGCAAGCGCGGCACGTACCTGGTCACCGCCGTGGCCGTAGACCACATGGATGGCCACCGGCTGCAACGCTCGGGCAGCGCTGATGACATGGCCGAGCATCGGCACCCCGGCCACCGGCTGCAGCACCTTGGGCAGCGAGGACTTCATACGCTTGCCCTCGCCAGCGGCGAGGATGATCACGTGCAACGATGGGCTCATGGGGCTTTACGGACAAGTTGGCAAGCGGCCATTCTACCCCTTGCCCGTACACGCATGCGGGCACGTACGGAGCGCACAGTGAACCTACCCCGCCAACTGCTGGCCTATGCCGGCATCGGTGCCCTGCAGTGGCTGATCGATACCGCCGTGATGATCGGCAGCAGCCACCTCGGGCTGCAGGTCGGCCTGGCCACGGTGGCCGGCCGCCTCAGCGGTGCCATCCTTGGTTACACCCTCAACGGCCGTTACACCTTTGCCCGCGGTGCGGGGGACCGCCGCCTGCACCGCACCAGCCTGCGCCGCTTCATTACCTTCTGGCTGCTGGCCACGGCCCTCAGTGCGCTGCTGCTGGAGGGCATAGACCATTATCTGGGCCTGCATGCCAGCTGGCTGTGCAAGCCACTGGTGGACATCGGCTTTGCCGCTGCCGGCTTCATTGCCGCGCGGCACTGGATCTACCGCGACCATCATCCGCGCTGAAGCCGGCACTCAGCCCTGCCCGGCCTGCGGACGAAAGCGCCAGGCCATCAGCGCCAGCACCACGCAGCCGGCGATCATGATCGCCCAGGCCAGTTCCAGGCCGGCATCACCGCTGCGCAGCAAGCCGGCAATCAGCGGCATCACGCTGGACAGCATGTAGCCGCCGCCCTGGACAAAACCGAGCAAGGCGCCGGCATGTTGCGGCGAGCGTGCGTGATCCAGGGTGATGATCAGCGACAGCGGGAACAACGCACCGATGCCCAACGAGAGCAGCACGGTGATCGGCACCACCCCGCTCAGCGGCATCAGCAACAGGCCCAGCAAGGCCAGCGCAATCAAGGCCAGGACCAGCAACAACAGCGGGCGACGGTCCGGGAAACGGCCAATGAACAGCGATACCAGCAGGCCGGCGCAGACCTCGCCGACACTGATCCCGGCCAGCAGCAGCCCGCTCTGGGTCGCGCTCCAGCCCAGCTGCATGTAATACGGTGCCAACCAGGCCAGCACCAGGGTGTAGGCACCGGTACCGATACCGAAGAACAACATCAGCAACCAGGCGCGCGCACTGCGCCACACCGGCACTGCGTCAGCCGCGTGCACCACAGCCGAGACGCTTGCCTGACGGGGTTGGCACTGCCACCACCACAACAGTGCGGCAGCCATTGCCGGCAGCGCCCACAGGGCCTGTGCCGCCGACCAGCCCAGGCGTTCGGCCACCGTGGGGGTCAAGGCCGCCGCAAACGCGGCCCCGCCCATGATGCCGGTCGAATACAGGCCCATCAGCATGCCGGCGCGGTTGCCGAACTGGTCCTTGATCACGCTGGGCATCAAGGCCTGGACCAGGGCGATGCCCAACCCGCTCAATACCGCGGTGGTGATCAGGCTGCCGGCGCTGGGCCACAGCCAGCGCCCCACACAGGCCGCGGCGATCACCAGCGCACCCAGGGTGATGCCCCATCGCCCACCCAGCCAGCGCTGCAACGGGCCGGCCAGCAAGGCGCACAGGCCCATCACGAAGATCGGCAGGGTCGTCATCAGGCCGGCTTGCTGGTCGCTCAGCCCGGTACTGGCCTGGATGGTCTCCAGCAAGGGACCGGTTGCCGCCAGGATCGGGCGCAGGTTCAGCGCGATCACCACAATGGCCAGCAGGCCCAGCCACGGCAGTGGCTGGGAGGAAGTACGCTCGGAAGACATTCAACAATCCCTTGGAAACAACGGCCGCATGGCTGCGGGCAGCAGGTTGCATGGCAACGCGCAGGCCCAACCGGCAGCAGGCCGTGACAGTGTCACAGTGTGGCCGATGGCGGCTGTACCGCCCTTGTGTCGAGCGCGGCAGCGATGGCGGCAACGGTGGCCCAGGCCATCGGGCAACCATGACAGCGGACAATCGCAACACAATCTGCAGCCCGCGCAAGGAACAACAAAAAACGCCGGCTTGCGCCGGTGTTTTCGTCAGCCACCTGCCAGCACGATCAGTGCTTGAGGTTGCGGCGCAGACGCTCCAGCGCCTGCAGCTGTGCAGTGACTTCGGCCAGCTTCTGCTGTGCTTCGGCCAGGTCCATGGCTTCGCCACGGCCAGCCAGCACGCGCTCGGCTTCTTCCTTGGCCTTGCGCACAGCGGCTTCATCGATGTCGCCGGCACGGATGGCGGTGTCAGCCAGCACGGTCACGACCTGCGGCTGCACTTCCAGAATGCCGCCGGAGATGGCGAAATCCAGCTGTTCACCGGATTCGGTGGTCACCACCACCTTGCCCGGCTTCAGACGGGTGATCAGCGGGGCATGCTTGGGCGCGATGCCCAGTTCGCCCAGTTCGCCGGTGGCCACCACCAGGGTCGCCTGACCACTGAAGATTTCCTGCTCGGCACTGACGATGTCGCAACGGATCGTGCTCATGAAACTCTCTTCGCCTGATTGGGTGGGCCTGCGCCCACCGCAGGATCCCGTGGGGGTGGGCTTGCGCCCACCCTACGGTGCTCTTAGGCCTTTTCAGCCATCTTCTTGGCCTTTTCGACCGCTTCTTCGATGCCACCGACCATGTAGAAGGCCTGTTCCGGCAGGTGATCGTACTCACCGGCCAGGATGCCCTTGAAGCCACGGATGGTGTCCTTCAGCGAGACATACTTGCCCGGCGAGCCGGTGAACACTTCTGCCACGTGGAACGGCTGGGAGAAGAAGCGCTCGATCTTGCGGGCGCGCGACACGGCCTGCTTGTCTTCTTCGGACAGTTCGTCCATGCCCAGGATGGCAATGATGTCCTTCAGCTCCTTGTACTTCTGCAAGGTGGCCTGGACGCCGCGGGCGGTGTCGTAGTGTTCGTTGCCGATCACCAGCGGATCCAGCTGGCGCGAGGTCGAGTCGAGCGGATCGACGGCCGGGTAGATACCCAGCGAGGCGATGTTGCGCGACAGCACGACGGTGGCGTCCAGGTGGGCGAAGGTGGTCGCCGGCGACGGGTCGGTCAAGTCATCGGCCGGCACGTAAACGGCCTGGATCGAGGTGATCGAACCGGTCTTGGTCGAGGTGATGCGTTCCTGCAGAACGCCCATTTCCTCGGCCAGGGTCGGCTGGTAACCCACGGCCGACGGCATACGGCCCAGCAGCGCGGACACTTCGGTACCGGCCAGGGTGTAGCGGTAGATGTTGTCCACGAACAGCAGAACGTCCTTGCCCTTGCCGTTGGCGTCCTTCTCATCACGGAAGTACTCGGCCATGGTCAGGCCGGTCAGTGCAACGCGCAGACGGTTGCCCGGCGGCTCGTTCATCTGGCCGTACACCATCGCCACCTTGTCAAGGACGTTGGAGTCCTTCATTTCGTGGTAGAAGTCGTTGCCCTCACGGGTACGCTCACCCACGCCGGCGAACACGGACAGACCCGAGTGTGCCTTGGCGATGTTGTTGATCAGTTCCATCATGTTGACGGTCTTGCCGACGCCGGCGCCGCCGAACAGGCCGACCTTGCCGCCCTTGGCGAACGGGCACATCAGGTCGATGACCTTGATGCCGGTTTCCAGCAGTTCGTTGGCCGAAGACTGGTCTTCGTACGACGGGGCAGCGCGGTGGATTTCCCACGAAGCAGCCTGGTCAACCGGGCCGGCTTCGTCGATCGGGTTGCCCAGCACGTCCATGATGCGACCCAGGGTGCCCGGACCAACCGGAACCGAGATGGCGCGGTTGGTGTTCACGGCAACCAGGCCACGCTTCAGGCCGTCGGTGGAGCCCAGCGCAATGGCGCGGACGATGCCGTCGCCCAGCTGCTGCTGAACTTCCAGGGTGATGGCGGTGTTTTCCACCTTCAGTGCGTCGTACACCTTCGGCACGTCGCTGCGCGGGAATTCGACGTCGACGACGGCGCCGATGATCTGAACGATCTTGCCCTGACTCATTGCTGCATCCTCTAAATGTGTGCGTGTGACTGCGCGCGGCGGGTTAAACCGCAGCCGCGCCGCCGACGATTTCGGAAATTTCCTGGGTGATCGCTGCCTGGCGGGCCTTGTTGTAGACCAGCTGCAGGCTGCCAATCAGCTTGTTGGCGTTGTCGCTCGCTGACTTCATCGCCACCATGCGTGCTGCATGCTCGGAGGCCACGTTTTCCAGCACTGCCTGGTAAACCAACGACTCGATGTAACGCGTGATCACGTGCTCCAGCACGGTCGCAGCATCGGGTTCGTACAGGTAGTCCCAATCGTGCTCGGCAACCTTGGTGTCAGCAGCGGCCAACGGCAGCAGCTGATCGAAGGTGGCCTTCTGGACCATCGTGTTGACGAAGTTGTTGTAGACCAGGTACACGCGGTCGACCTTGCCTTCGGTGAAGGCGTCGAGCATGACCTTGATCACGCCGATCAGCGTTTCCAGCTTCGGCTGATCACCGATGTTGGTCACGCTGGCTGCCATGTTGACGTTGACACGACGGAAGAAGACGCTCGCCTTCGTACCGATGGTCACCACGTCAATCTCGGCACCCTTGTCCTGCCATTCCTTCATTTCCGCAACGGTCTTGCGGAACAGGTTGTTGTTCAAGCCGCCGGCCAGACCGCGATCGGAAGAGATCACGATGTAACCCACGCGCTTGACCTGCTCACGCTCCACCAGGAACGGATGCTGGTAATCGGTGCTGGCCTGGGCCAGGTGACCGACAACCTGCTTCATCGCCTGCGCGTACGGACGCGAGGTCTTCATCCGATCCTGCGCCTTGCGGATCTTGGAGGCCGAGACCATTTCGAGTGCGCGCGTCACCTTGCGGGTGTTCTGCACACTCTTGATCTTGGTTTTGATTTCGCGTCCGCCTGCCATTTGTCGCTCGCTTTGCTAACTGGGTGTGGGGCTGGCCAGCTCTGGCCAGCCCTTCCGGGAAGTGCTGGTGCGATTACCAGCTGCCGGTGGTCTTGAACTCGGCAATGCCCTTCTTGAAGGCAGCCTCGATCTCGTCGTTCCAGCCACCGGTGGCGTTGACCTTGCTGACCAGCTCGCCCTGGGTGTTGGCGAAGTGGGCGTGCAGGCCGGCTTCGAAAGCCAGCACCTTGCTCACCGGCACGTCGTCCAGGAAGCCTTCATTGACAGCATAGATGGACAGCGCCTGGTCGGCGATGGACATCGGTGCGTACTGCTTCTGCTTCATCAGCTCGGTGACGCGCTGGCCGCGCTCCAGCTGCTTGCGGGTCGCTTCGTCCAGGTCCGAGGCGAACTGCGCGAACGCAGCCAGCTCACGGTACTGGGCCAGCGAGATACGGATGCCGCCGGACAGCTTCTTGATGATCTTGGTCTGGGCCGAGCCACCAACGCGCGACACCGAGATACCGGCGTTCACGGCCGGGCGGATGCCGGCGTTGAACAGGTCGGTTTCCAGGAAGATCTGGCCGTCGGTGATCGAGATCACGTTGGTCGGAACGAAGGCGGACACGTCGCCGGCCTGGGTTTCGATGATCGGCAGGGCGGTCAGCGAGCCGGTCTGGCCCTTCACTTCACCGTTGGTGAACTTCTCCACGTACTCTTCCGAGACGCGGGCTGCACGTTCCAGCAGACGGGAGTGCAGGTAGAACACGTCACCCGGGTAGGCTTCACGGCCCGGCGGGCGCTTGAGCAGCAGCGAGATCTGGCGGTAGGCAACAGCCTGCTTGGACAGATCGTCGTACACGATCAGGGCGTCCTGACCGCGGTCCATGAAGTACTCACCCATGGTGCAGCCGGAGTAGGCGCTGATGTACTGCATGGCAGCCGATTCAGAAGCGGTCGCAGCCACCACCACGGTGTGGGCCAGGGCGCCGTTTTCTTCCAGCTTGCGCACGATGTTGGAGATGGTCGAAGCCTTCTGACCGATCGCCACGTACACGCACTTGATGCCGGTGCTCTTCTGGTTGATCACCGCATCAATGGCCATCGCGGTCTTGCCGGTCTGACGGTCACCGATGATCAGCTCGCGCTGGCCGCGGCCGATCGGAATCATGGAGTCGACCGACTTGTAACCGGTCTGCACCGGCTGGTCGACCGACTTGCGCCAGATCACGCCCGGAGCAACGCGCTCGACCGGAGCGGTCAGCGAGGTGCCCAGCGGGCCCTTGCCGTCGATCGGCTCGCCCAGGGCATTGACGACGCGACCCAGCATTTCCGGACCAACCGGAACTTCCAGGATGCGACCGGTGGTCTTGGCCACGTCGCCTTCGCGCAGGTGCTGGTACTCACCCAAAACCACGGCGCCGACCGAGTCGCGCTCCAGGTTCAGAGCCAGTGCGAAGGTGTTGTTCGGCAGTTCGATCATTTCGCCCTGCATCACGTCAGCCAGGCCGTAGATGCGCACGATGCCGTCGGACACCGAGGTAACGGTGCCTTCGTTGCGCGATTCTGCGGACAGGGCGACCTTCTCGATGCGGTTCTTGATCAGTTCGCTGATTTCGGAGGGGTTGAGCGTGGTAGCCATCGTCAAGTCCTAGTGCCGGCGATCAGGCCGGACGTTCAAATGAATTCAGTGGGCGAGCGCAGTCTGCAGGCGCGACAGCTTGCCCTTCAGGGAGCCATCAATCACCACTTCGCCAGCATCGATGACGGCACCGCCGATCAACGACGCATCAACTGCGGTGGTGATCTCGACCTCACGGCCGAAGCGCTTGCGCAGGGAGGCAGCAAGCTTTTCGATCTCGTCGGCCGACAGTTCGGCAGCCGAGGTCACACGCGCCTTGACTACCTTCTCTTCTTCAGCGCGCAGCGCTTCGAACAGCCCGGAGATTTCCGGCAGGGTCGACAGGCGACGGGCGTCAGCCAGCAGTTCCAGGAAGCGGCCGAAGTCGGCGGCAGCCGAATCGGGCATCAACAGGGAAACTGCTTCAGCACGCCCCAGGTTGGGGTTGCCCAGCAGGGCGGCCACGCCCGGGTCATTGGCGACTCGGGCGGAGAAGGCCAACGCGTCGGACCACGACGCGAAGGAGCCTGCCTCACGGGCGATCGCAAACGCGGCGCGGGCGTACGGACGGGCAAGCGTGAGGGCCTGGCTCATCGTTTAAATCTCCGAAGCCAGTTCGTCGAGCAGCGCCTTGTGGGCGTTGGCATCGATTTCCTTACGCAGCAGCTTCTCGGCACCGGCCACGGCCAGGGTCGAAACCTGGGTACGCAGCGCTTCACGTGCACGGTTGGCGGACGCGTCGATTTCAGCCAGGGCCAGCTCCTTTTGACGGGTAGCTTCGGCGATGGCGTCGTTCTTGGCCGACTCGATGATCTGGTTGGCACGCACGTTGGCCTGATCGATGATCTCGTTGGCCTTGGTGCGGGCTTCCTTCAGTGCTTCATTGACCTTGTCTTCGGCATCAGCCAACGCCTTGCGGCTGTTGTCGGCGGCGGCCAGGCCTTCAGCGATCTTCTGCTGACGCTCTTCGATCGCATTCAACAACGGCGGCCAAATCATCGTGGCGATGATCCAGATCAGGCCCGCGAAGGCCAGAGCCTGTGCAAACAGGGTGAAATTGATATTCATGGGTTCGCTCAATCGCTGGTTCAAGGTGGGCGCGCCGCGCAAAGCGGCGCGTCCGGGCCTTCATCCGCGACCGGACACCTGTAAACAGGCGTCCGGCCGTCTCACTTCAACCGGCTATCAGCCAGCCAGCTTGGCGGCTTCGGCCAGCAGGGCAGCGGACAGCGGGTTGGCGAAGGCCAGCAGCAGGCCGACAGCGACCGAGATAATGAACGCGGCGTCGATCAGGCCGGCGGTGATGAACATGCGGACCTGCAGGACCGGGATCAGTTCCGGCTGGCGAGCGGCCGACTCC
>X237_Red_shanked_Douc_Langur__coassemble_15_pt1 | contig 31801 bp, 28 predicted proteins | sample X237_Red_shanked_Douc_Langur__metabat2_high_PE_002 | metagenome-assembled genome bin X237_Red_shanked_Douc_Langur
CCACGTCCTCATTGATCTTGCCCGGGGCAATGGTCTTCAGGGCCGGCGACAGGGCCCGGCGTGCGGCCCACAGGCGCTCACGTGCGACCCCATCGGTGGCCACATCCATGTCCAGCAGGCCCTCGCCCTCGCAGGCCTTGCCCAGGGCAGCGAGCAGGCCGGGCAGGCTGTCGCTGTCGCCTTCCACATCCAGCAACAGCATCGCGCCGGCCTCGGGCACCTGGGCACCATTGCCGCGCAGCAGTTCAAGGCTGCGCGCGTCGAGGAATTCGCACACGGTGGGCACCACCGGCTGGCCCATCAGGCGGGCCACGGCGGCCGCGGCACTGGCCGCATCGGCATAGAACACACGCAGCCCGGCGCGGTCGGCGGGCAGTGGCTGCAGGCGCAGGGTGGCTTCCACGATCACCGCCAGGGTGCCTTCGCTGCCGACCAGCAGGTGGGTCAGGTCATAGCCGGTGGCATCCTTGGTCCATGGCCCGCCGCAGACAATCAGCTCGCCGCTGGCGGTGACGGCCTTCAGGCCGAGCACGTTGTCACGGGTGGTGCCGTATTTCACTGCACGCGGGCCGCCGGCATTGGTGGCCAGGTTGCCGCCGATGCTGCGGATCTCGAGGCTGGACGGGTCCGGTGCCCAGAACAGGCCGTGTGCTTGCAGTGCCTGTTGCAGGGTGCCGTTGAGCACCCCGGGCTGGACGATGGCGCAGCGGTCGGCCGGGCGGATGGCCAGGATGCTGTCCATGCGTGCCAGCGACAGGGCCACGCTACCCGGGGTCGGTACGGCCGCGCCGGTGGTGCCGGTGCCGGTGCCACGTGGCACCACGGCCACACCATGCCGCTGACAGCAGCGCAGGGCGGCCTGCACCTGTTCGATGCTGGTCGGGCTGATCACCGCCAGCGGCAGCTGCTGGCGCCAGGAGTTGTCACCGGCATGGGCCTGCAGGCTGGCCGGGCGGCAATCCAGCGCATCGCCGAGGGCGGCATGCAGGTCGGCAAGAAAGGCGGCGGGCAACTCGGACATGGCGGGGCTCAGTAATCGTCGGCGCGGAAGGCATCACGCAGCCACTGCAGCCGGGGCGGCTGGCCATCGGCCAGCACCACATCGAAGCGGCAAGGGGCTTGCGCGTACTGCGGATGGCCGGCCAGCCAGCCGGTGGCGGCGCGGACCACCCGCCGGCACTTGTGGGCGTCTATGGAATCCAGGGCGCCACCAAAGGTGGCGCTGCTGCGCTGGCGTACCTCGACAAACACGAGGGTGTCACCGTCGTGCATGACCAGGTCCAGCTCGCCGGCACGGCTGCGCGCGTTGCGCGCCAGCAGCTGCAGGCCGGCCCTGCGCAGCAGGTTCAGCGCGGCGGTTTCGGCCGCCGCGCCACGTTGCAGGTGCTCAGCGGCCATCCATGATCGGCTGGCTGTGCCCGCCGCTGAAGGTGGACCAGCTCGGGCGGCGCAACACCTGGCCGCTGCCGTCCAGGTACAGCAGGCCGGTGGCGGCCGGCAGGCCCTGGTCGGTGCTGGTGGCCAGGTGCGGCAGGTAGGCGCTGATCTTCCAGGCGTCAAAACCGAAGGCGAGCAGGCGTGCGGCCGCGCCGCGGGCGGTGGGCAGGCGGCCGGCCAGTTCACTGGCGGCCGGCAGGCCGGCGACGCCGTGGCTGGACCAGCGCTCGTCCGGGAAGGCGATGCCGTCCAGGGCCATGTCCTCGTTTGCCTTGCCGGTGCCGGAAGTCAGCTGCGAGCTGCCCACCCGGGTGGTGCCGCCCAGCCCGGCCAGGGCCAGCTGCGGGGCCAGGGCGCGTGCCTGCGGGCCACGCACGGCCAGGAACACGCCATCAACCCCGGCCGGCAGCTGGCTGCTGATGTCGGCCGGGTTGTCGCTGACGGCAAGGGTGGCCGCCACCTGGCCGCCACGCTGTTTGAACTGGTTGGCGAAGGCGGCCGCGGCACGGCGGCCGTTGTCGTCGCTGCTGTGGATGACCAGGGCATTGCGGCGTTCGCGCCCGAGCAGGTATTCGGCCGCCATCAGGCCGTCGTCTTCCGGTGCCAGGGAGAAGGCCAGGTGGCCGGCCGGGGGCAGCGAGCGGCCATGGTTGAGCGCCTGCACCGGTACCGGCAGCTGGCTGCGCGCAAACAGGGCATCGACCTCGTCACGGCCCAGCGGACCGATCACGTAATCAGCGCCGGCGGCCACGGCCTTGTCATAGGCGCTCAGGGTGCCGGCCGCGGTGCCGGCGGTATCGATGAACTGCAGTTCGGGGCGGCGGCGGTGCTCGGCGTAGTAACCGGCCAGCAGGCCGTCACGGACCGGGCCGGCAGCGGTGGCCATCTGCCCGCTCAGCGGCAGCAGCACGGCGATGCGTGCCGGCGGACGGTAGCCGTCGCGCTCGGCCGGTGCGCGCTGGCTGAAATCGGGCAGGCTGGCCGGGTCCAGCTGCAACGGGCGGGGCAGGCTCAGGCCGCGGGCAATCAAGGCCCGGCCGGCCAGGTTGTAGAAGCTGTCATCGGCGGCCAGGGCGGCGCTGCGGTTGCGCAGGGTGGTGTCATCGACACGGGCCAGCAGGCGCTGGATGTCGGCCATGGCGGTATCGCGCGGCGCACCGCTGAGCAGGGGCAGGGCGCGGTTGAAACTGGCAGCAGCCGAGAACAGGTCGCCCTGGGCTTCCTGGGCGGCGGCCGTGGTCAACAGCCACGGTGCCTGCAGCGGGGCATGCACGGCTGTGGTACTGCCCAACAGGGTCAGGGCCTGGGCCGGCTGGCTGGCGGCCAGCGCGGCAATGGCCTGCAGCAGCTGGTAGCGCTGGTTGCTGGCGCCGCTGAGCTGGCGCGGGTTGACCTGGGTGAGCAGGGACTGGGCGCGCGCGCTGTCGCCGGCCAGGTGCCAGCCCCATGCAGCATCGGCCAGGGTCTGGTTGCGTGCCGCACCGCGCAGGCTGCCGGCCAGGGTCTCCAGGGCAATGGCCGCTTCGCGCGGCTGGCCACCATCGAGCTGTGCCAGGGCCGCACTCTGGGCCGGGCTGGCCGTCGGGGTGGTGGCCGTGGTGGCACAGCCGGCCAGCAGGGCCAGGCTGATGGACAGGGCGGACAACCGCAGGGTGGCGTTTTTCATCTCGAGGTCCATTGCGCGGATGCGCCGCAGGGTGGAGGCAAGGAAGCGGTAGGATTCTAACCCTGACCATGACAAAGCCGTCTTATCAAGATGTCCACCGCTACGCTGTATGTGATCGCTACCCCGATCGGCAACCTGGCCGATCTGTCTGACCGTGCCCGGGACACCCTGCGCGCGGTTGCAGCGGTCTGTGCCGAAGACACCCGCCATACCCGCCCGTTGCTGGCCCATTACGGCATCGACAAGCCCTTGGTCGCCCTGCATGACCACAACGAGGAGGCCATTGCCGACAAGGTGGTGGCGCGCCTTCTGGCCGGCGAATCGCTGGCCCTGGTATCCGATGCCGGCACCCCGCTGGTGTCCGACCCGGGCTTCAAGCTGGTGCGCGCGGCGCGTGCGGCCGGGATCAAGGTCAGCCCGGTGCCGGGTGCCTGTGCGGCGATTGCTGCCTTGAGCGTGGCCGGCCTGCCCAGCGACCGGTTTGCCTTCGAGGGCTTCCTGCCGGCCAAGTCCAGCGGTCGCCGCGAGCGCCTGTCGCGTCTGGCCGGGGCCACGGCGACCCTGGTGTTCTACGAATCCTCGCACCGGATCGAGGAATCGCTGGCCGACATGGTGGCCGTGTTCGGCGCTGACCGCCCGGCGGTGCTGGCGCGCGAGTTGACCAAGTTGTTCGAGACCGTGCTCGACGGTGACCTGGCCGGCCTGCTGGCCCAGGTGCAGGCCGACCCCAACCAGCGCAAGGGCGAGTTTGTGGTGATGGTGCAGGGCGCCGGCGATGACCAGGCCGCGCAGATTGCCGAAGGCCGCCGCCTGTACGCCAAGCTCAATGAGCACCTGCCGCCCTCCACTGCGGCCAAGCTGGCCGCCGAACTCAGCGGCGCCCCGCGCAAGGCCCTGTATGGCCAGGCGGCTGATCAGGGCGCATGAGCCGGGAAACGGTGACCGAGCTGAGCTGGCGCGCCGACAGTGCGTTGGCCCTGCAGGCCCAGCTCGGGCTGGAAAGCCTGCCGGCCACCCAGGCCGCGCTGCTGGACAAGAAGCCGCGCGAGCGCTGGCTGATGGCGGCCTGGCTGGCGGTCAATGCCGGCCAGCTGGCCTACCCGCTGCGGGTGCACAGCAGCGAACGTCCGGATTTTTTGCTCTCCGCGCCGGGCCTGGCCATTGGTGTGGAGTGCATGGAAGTGGTGCCGGAGGAGCTCAAGCGCCTGCAGACCCAGCTGCCCGAGATCAACTCCGGCTGGGTGCGGCCGGTACTGGCCCCCGGCGAGCACGACTGGGACTGGTCCAACCCGATGCTGCAACGCCTGCTTGCCCCGCGTGGTGGCCGCCCCGGCTATGACAGCGAGGACCCCGAAGGCCTGTGGCTGGCGGTGATGCGCTGGGCGGTGGCCAAGAAGCGCGAGGTGATCGCCCGCGAGGGGTTCAGCCGCCAGCCGCGCAATGTCCTGCTGCTGCACGACAACTGGCCGCTGCCGGCCCTGCCGTGTGCGCCGCTGGACCAGGGTGGTGCGGCATACCACTGGCAACAGCGGGTGGCACTGTTGCAGCAACAGCTGCTGACGCAGGACGCCTTCGCCGACTGGCAGCAGGTGGCAATCGTGCATCCCCAGGTGGTGTGGAGTCTGCAGGCCGATGGTGCTCGTGCGGTCGAGCGTGCCTGATCGGCTGATTGCAGTGGCAGACAGTCAAAGCGGCTGCTGACATGCGACAATACGCACTGGCGGAGCCGGCCAGACAGTCGCGTCATCCTTTCTAAGGGTGCCGAGGAAAGTCCGGGCTCCACAGGGCAAGGTGCCAGGTAACGCCTGGGCGGCGCAAGCCGACGGAAAGTGCAACAGAAAGATACCGCCGAACGCTCCTGCCGCTGCGGGTACTTGCCGGACGAATGTCCGGCCAAGTTTTCCGCACAACCGCAAGGTTGAGGCAGGAGGCGTGGTAAGGGTGAAATGGTGCGGTAAGAGCGCACCGCGAGTCTGGCAACAGACCGGTACGGCAAACCCCACCTGGAGCAAGACCAAATAGGGATCCATTGGCGTGGCCCGCGCTGGATCCGGGTAGGTTGCTTGAGCGTCACGGTGACGTGGCGCCTAGAGGAATGACTGTCCACGACAGAACCCGGCTTATCGGCCGGCTCCGCCTCCTGTTTCCAACGCCCCGGCATTGCCGGGGCGTTTTTTGTTGGCCGGCGCCGGCTCAGTTCGAGGTGAATGCCCCTTGGCCATCAAAATGCCAGTGGCTCTGGCCCAGGTACAGGCCATCGCTGCCGTAGCGGCGTTCGATCAGCCAGCCGGCCCCGGCCTGGTCGATGGCCACCACGGTGCTGGCGCGGGTGCCGTAGTGCTGGCCACGGATGAACACCGGGCCGAGCTGGCGTTCCAGCTCCAGGCCGACGCCGGTGTCGGGCAGCTGTGCATCGGCCGGGACGTGCTCATCGGCCAGGGCCTGCCACAGCGGGTCGAGGTCATCGCTGCCGCTGGCCAGCCAATCCTGCAGGGCCAGACGCAGGTGTTCGCTCTTCGGCCAGGGTGCACCGAGGCCGGCATTGGACAGGCCGTGTACTCCGGCCGGCAGGGGCGCCTGCTGCAGCGGGTGGTTGCCCAGGTAGTGGCAACCGGCGGCATCGGCCAGCAGCAGGTTGAACGGGGCGTAGGGCCCGGCCTGGCTGGCCAGTGCCTGGCTGTGGCTGGCCGCGCTGGCGCCCTGCTGCAGGAAGCCGGCCACCAGGGCGCCACGCGAGGGCCCGGTCTGGGCGGCCTGCGGGTCGCGCACATTGGTCAGCACCGCCAGCCGGCCGTGGCCATCGGTGGCCAGCCAGCTGCCGCCGGCGCGCAGGTCGCGCCCGCCCAGCAACGGGGCATCTGTCCACGGCGCGGCTGCCGCGGTGGGGCGTGGGTGGAATTCATCGCGGTTGCCGATCAACAGCAAGCGCCATCGCGGGTGGGCCTGCCAGGCCATTGCCAGTACGCACATCGCGGCAGTGTCGCCGTTTGCGCATGGCCCGGCCAGAGGCGTCCGGTCCGAAGTGGCTGGCGCAGGTTGGTCTTCACGCGCCGTGCATGGGCCTGAACTTCTGTGAAATTTGGAAAGGGCTGCGGAAACAGCAACTTGTGGATAAGCCTTGAACAAGTCTCTAAAGATTGTTGCAAACCATTGATCGGGAAAGTGATTTGCCCTTGGAAAAGTTGTTGACAAGGGGAGGGGCGCTGCTAAGGTGGGCAACAGCGGGAATTCCGGGTTTTTTGTGGGTTTTCGTGGTTCAATAATTCATTGAAAAAACACAGGCAGGCAGAGCAATCGTGTTCCAGGGTGAGACCGCCATCACTGTTGACGACAAGGGGCGCATGACGGTTCCCACCGTCCAGCGTGAGCTTGTGGCGTCGGCCTGTGGCAACCGTCTGGTCCTGACCTACAACCCCTTCGAGCGCGGCTGCCTGTGGCTGTACCGCCCCGATGCGTGGGAGAAGGTGCGCGATGACCTGCTGGCCCGCCCCAACATGAGCAAGACCGTACGCACCCTGCAGCAGAAGCTGGTGGGTTCGGCGGCCCACCTGGAGCTGGACGGCAATGGTCGTATCACGCTGCCCCCCAGCCACCGCAGTGCGGTGGGCATCGAGAAGAAAGCGGTGCTGATGGGAATGGGCGACAAATTTGAACTGTGGAGCGAGCAGGCGCATCGCGCGCTGATCGACCAGACGCTGGATGACGGCGACCTGGGCGATGACCTGCTCGACCTGAGACTGTGAACCAGGGGGCCGGGATGCGTGAGCAGCCGCACACCGGTCACCCTTCGGCGCAGCCGCCGGCGCAACATCTGCCGGTGCTCTACGCCCAGGTCCTCAATGGCCTGAGGGTGATCGAAAATGGAACCTATCTGGACGGCACGTTCGGACGTGGCGGGCATTCCCGTGGCGTGCTCGAACAGCTCGGTCCGGACGGGCGATTGTTGGTGATGGACAAGGATCCGGAAGCCATTGCCGTGGCGCAGCGCAACTTCGCCCCCGATGGCCGGGTGGCGATCTTCCGTGGCTCGTTCGCGCAGATGGCGCAGTGGTCGGCAACCGGCGACGGTGTGGACGGCATCCTGCTGGATCTGGGCGTGTCCTCGCCGCAGCTGGATGTGGCCGAACGTGGTTTCTCCTTCGGCAAGGATGGCCCGCTGGACATGCGCATGGACCCGGATTCCGGGCTCAGTGCGGCGCAGTGGCTGGCCATTGCCGATGAGCGTGAAATTGCCGACGTGCTGTGGACCTATGGCGAGGAGCGCGCCAGCCGCAAGATTGCCCGGGCGATCGTGGCCGAGCGTGAGAAGACCCCGCTGACCCGCACCGCGCAGCTGGCCGAACTGATCAACAAGGTGGTGCCGCGCGGCAAGGACAAGTCCAACCCGGCCACCCGCAGCTTCCAGGCCATCCGCATCCACATCAACCGTGAGCTGGCCGATCTGGAGCTGGCGCTGGATGCGGCGGTGTCGCTGCTCAAGCCGGAAGGCCGCCTGGCCATCATCAGCTTCCATTCGCTGGAAGACCGCATCGTCAAGCAGTACTTCAACAAGCTGGCCAAGGCCCCGCCGGGCAACCGCCGCATGCCGACCGAGGTCAGCTTCAGCCCGACCCTGGAACTGGTGGGCGGTGCGATCAAGGCCGATGAGGACGAGTTGAACGTGAACCCGCGTGCGCGCAGCGCCGTGCTGCGCGTGGCGCAGAAGGTGGGGGCGCGCTGATGGCCCGTCTGTTGCTGGTGATCCTGCTGGTGGCCACCATCGCTTCGGCGGTGACGGTCGTGCACAAGCGTCGCCAGCACCGCCAGCTGTTTGTCGAGCTGTCGCGGCTGGAACACCAGCGCGACGAGCTCAACATCGAGTTCGGCCGCCTGCAGCTGGAGCAGGCGACCCTGACCCAGGCCGGGCGGGTGGATCAACTGGCGCGCAGCCGGATCGGGATGAAATTTCCCGAGCCGGCCGACATCGTGGTGGTGCGCCAATGAACATGCGCAAGCACAAGGGAAGGGTCTTCAACCAGCGCGGGCGACTGCTGCTGGTTGGTTCGGTTTTGGGCCTGTGCGCATTCAGCCTGGTCGCGCGTGCGGCCTATGTGCAGCTGGTCAACAACGCCTTCTACCAGCGTCAGGGCGAGGCGCGCTTCCTGCGTGAGGTGCCGATCCCGACCTCGCGCGGGATGATCACCGACCGCAATGGCGAGCCGGTGGCCGTGTCCACCCCGGTGGCCTCGATCTGGGTCAACCCGAAGGAACTGCTGGCCCATCCCGATCGCATCGGTGAGCTGTCCCAGGCCCTGGCCGTCTCCCACGAGGAGCTGACCCAGCGCCTGGCGCAGAAGGCCGACAAGGAGTTCATGTACGTGCGCCGCCGGATCAACCCGGACGAGGCGCAGCGCGTGCTGGACCTGAAAATTCCCGGCGTGTTCTCCCAGCGCGAGTTCCGCCGTTACTACCCGCAGGGCGAGGCGCTGGCCCACGTGCTGGGCTACACCAACATCGATGACCAGGGCCAGGAAGGGCTGGAACTGGCCTTTGACGAATGGCTCAGCGGCCAGCCCGGTGCCAAGAAGGTGATCCGCGACCGCAAGGGCGCGATCGTGGAGAGTATCGACCTGGTGCGTGCGGCCGAGCCGGGCCGTGACCTGACCCTGAGCATCGACCGCCGCATCCAGTTTCTGGCCATGCGCGAGCTGCGCAATGCGGTCAACCAGCACAAGGCCGCCGGCGGTTCGGTGGTGGTGATGGACGTGGCCACCGGCGAAGTGCTGGCCATGGCCAACCTGCCCACCTACAACCCCAATGCGGTGGGCAGCTCCAGCCCGGACACCCGTCGCAACCGTGCAGTGACCGACCTGGTCGAGCCGGGCTCGACGATGAAGCCGCTGACCGTGGCCTCGGCCCTGCAGTCCGGTGTGGTCACCGCCAACAGCGTGTTCGACACCAACCCGGGCTACATGTCGCTGGGCCGCTATACGATCCGCGATGTGCCGCGCAACAACGGCGTGCTGACCACCACCGGGGTGATCACCCGTTCCTCCAACATCGGCTCGGCCAAGATGGCCGCGCTGATGCCGGACCGTACCTTCTACGACACCGTGCGCAGCTTCGGTTACGGCCAGGCCCCGGGCAGTGGTTTTCCGGGTGAGTCGGCCGGCGTGGTGCCCACCCCGGGTTCGCCCAACTGGTATGGCAGCACCAAGAGCACCATGTCCTACGGCTACGGCCTGAACGTGACCCCGCTGCAGATCGCCCAGGCCTTTGCCACCCTGGGCAATGGCGGCCAGCTGGTCAGCCCGACCTTCATCCGTGGCCAGAGTGCGGACGAGCGCACCGTGCGCCAGGTGGTGGACGAGCAGGTGGCCGACCAGGTGGTGGAAATGATGCAGACCGTGGTCACCCAGGGTGGTGCCAAGCAGGCCGGCATCCTCGGTTACCACGTGGCCGGCAAAACCGGAACGGCACGTAAAGCAGGTCCGGGCGGATACGTGCGCGGCCATTACAATTCCCTGTTTGCCGGCCTGGTGCCGGCGACCAACCCCCGATTTGCAACCGTGATTGTGATCAATGATCCCCAGGGCAGCGCCTATTACGGCGGCCTGGTGGCAGCGCCGGTGTTCCACCATGTGATGGAAGGGGCGCTGCGTCTGATGGACGTGCCGCCGGACAACATCGATGCCTGGCTGGCCGCACAGGCCAGCGGCAAGCTCGGCCACAGCGCCAGCGTGCTGCCGGCTGCGCCCGATCCGACCCTGATTCCCGATGCCGGCGCCGAGCTGGACGCGGCCATGCCGCAGGCACTGCCGGCCGGAGGTGTGCTGTGAGCCGCCGCCTGCCGCTGTCGACCCTGCTGCCGGACATTGCCGCTGCCGCCGGGCACGAGGTTTCCGGCCTGGTTCTGGACAGCCGTGACGTACGCCCGGGCGATGGCTTTGTCTGTGTCGCCGGCTTCGGTGCGCACGGGCTGAATTTTGTCGAGCAGGCGCGGGCCAACGGTGCCGCGGCGATCCTGTATGACTTCCCGGCGCCGGACGGCATTGCCGTGCCGGCCGATGCCATTGCCGTGCCCGGCCTGCGCGCCCGCATGGGCCAGATGGCCGACCAGTTCCATGGCCAGCCCTCGCGCGCGATGAGCATGGTCGGGGTCACCGGCACCAACGGCAAGACCTCCACCGTGCAGTTGCTGGGCCAGGCCTGGCAGCTGCAGGGCATCCGCTCCGGCTCGATCGGCACCCTGGGTGTCGGCCTGTACGGGCAGGTGGTACCGACCGGTTTCACCACCCCGCTGGTGCTGCAGATGCATCAGGTGCTGGCCCAGTTGCGCGATGACGGTGCCATGGCCACGGCCATGGAGGTCAGCTCGCATGCGCTGGACCAGGGGCGGGTGGACGCGGTGCACTACGACATTGCGGTGTTCACCAACCTCACCCGCGACCATCTGGATTACCACGGCACCATGGAAGCCTATGGCGCGGCCAAGGCCCGCCTGTTCCAGCGTGCCGGGCTGAAGGCTGCCGTGGTCAACCTGGACGATGCCTACGCCCCGGCCCTGCTGGCGGTGATTGATCCGGCCGTGGCGGTGATCGGGGTCAGCTCGCGTGGTGTGGCTGCTGCCCGTCTGCAGGCCAGTGCGATCGAACTGGATGGCGCCGGCCTGCATTTCACCCTGGCCGCCGATGGCGAGCAGGCGCAGGTCGATTCGCCGCTGCTGGGCCGCTTCAATGTCGACAACCTGCTGGCCGTGGCCGGTGTGCTGCTGGCCCAGGGCAACGGCGTGGCCGATATCGCCGCCCTGCTCGGCAAGCTGCGCCCGATTGCCGGGCGCATGAACAAGCTCGGTGGCCAGAGCGGCCAGCCGACCGTGGTGGTCGATTACGCCCACACCCCGGATGCCCTGCTGCAGACACTCAGTTCGCTGGAAGACCATGTCGATGGCCTGCTGGCCTGCGTGTTCGGCTGCGGCGGTGACCGTGATGCCGGCAAGCGCCCGCAGATGGCGGCCATTGCCGAGGAACATGCCGACAAGGTGATCGTCACCGACGACAACCCGCGCACCGAGGATGGCGACGCCATTGTTGCCGACATCCTGGCCGGCTTTGCCCGCCGCGAGGCGGTGAGCGTGCAGCGTGACCGTGGCCTGGCCATCGATACGGCCATTGCCGGCGCGGCTGCCGGTGATGTGGTGCTGATTGCCGGCAAGGGCCACGAACCCTATCAGGACATCAACGGGGTCAAGCATCCCTTTGATGACAGTCAGGTCGCCCAGCAGTGCCTGGACCTGCACTTTGGCAACAACGATGGATCCAACAACGACGGAGAAGGGCAATGAGGCGTACGCCGCTGTCGATGCTGGGCCACTGGGCGCAGGGCACCCTGCACGGTGAGGATGTGGCCATCGATGGCCTGTCCAACGACACCCGTGCCATTGTCCCGGGTAGCCTGTATGTCGCCCTGCGTGGCGAACGTTTTGATGGCCACGACTTTGCCCAGGCCGCGCAGGCGGCCGGTGCGGCGGCGCTGTTGGTCGAGCGCGTGCTGGACATCGACCTGCCGCAACTGGTGGTGGACAACAGCGAACTGGCCCTGGCGCGCATTGCCGCCGGCATCCAGGCCGGGCGCGACACCGCGGTGTTCGCCATTACCGGTTCCAACGGCAAGACCTCGGTCAAGACCCTGCTCAGCGCCGTGCTCGCCCATGCCGCCAGCGTGCAGGGCAAGAGCGTGTATGCCACCCCGGGCAACCGCAACAACGAGATCGGCCTGCCGCTGGCCGTGCTGGATGCGCCGGAAGATGCGCACTGGGCCGTGTATGAAATGGGCGCCGGCAAGCCGGGCGACATTGCCTACCTGACCGATATCGCACGGCCGAGCTACGCGCTGGTCAACAACATTGCCGCGGCCCATCTAGAACGCATGGGCAGCCTGCTCGGTGTGGCCCAGACCAAGGGCGCGATCTACCGCGCCTTGCCGGCCAACGGGGTGGCGGTGATCAATGCCGACGATGCCTTCGGTGCGTGGTTTGAACAGGCCTGCGTGCCGGCCGGTTGCCGCGTGCTGCGCTTCGGCCTGGACCTGCCGGCCGAGGTCAGCGCCCGCGCCATCGTGCTGGACGCGGACGGCTCGCGCTTTGAACTGGTGACCCCGCAGGGCGTGGCCGCTGTGCAGCTGGCCCTGGCCGGCCGCCACAACGTCGGCAATGCCCTGGCCGCGGCGGCGCTGGCCCTGGCTGCCGGCATCGAGCTGGCCCAGGTCGCCGACGGCCTGGCCCTGGCCCGGCCGGTGGCCGGCCGCCAGGTCGCCCACACCCTGGGCAATGGCGCCACCCTGATCGATGACAGCTACAACGCCAACCCCGGTTCGCTGGCCGCCGCCATTGCCGCGCTGGCCGCGGCCGATGGCCAGGGCTGGCTGGTGCTCGGTGACATGCGTGAGCTGGGCCCGCAGGCGCGTGCCCTGCACGCCGCTGCCGGCGAGCAGGCGCGCAGTGCCGGCCTGGCCCGGGTCTGGACCCTGGGCGAGCTGGCCGATGCGGCCTCTGCCGCTTTTGGTGAGGGTGGCCGCCACTTTGCCAGCCACGCCGAACTGGCCGCGGCCCTGGCCGACGAACTTCCCGCTGCGGCGCGTTGCCTGGTCAAGGGCTCACGCGGCAGCGCCATGGACAAGATTGTGACCGCGCTGCTCCAGCGCGGCGAGGAAAAGCATCATGTTGTTTGAGTTGGCCCAATGGCTGCAGCAGTTCAACGACCTGTTCCGGTTGTTCAACTACATCACCTTCCGCGGCATCCTGGCGGCGCTGACCGCGCTGGGCCTGTGCCTGTGGCTGGGCCCGTGGGCGATTGCCCGCCTGGCCCAGTTCAAGGGCCAGCCGATCCGTACCGATGGCCCCAAGACCCACTTCTCCAAGGCCGGCACCCCGACCATGGGCGGCGGCCTGATCCTGCTGGCCATCGCCGTGGCCACCTTGCTCTGGGCCGATCTGGGCAATCGCTACATCTGGATTGTGCTGGCGGTGATGGTGTGCTTTGGCGGCATCGGTTGGTACGACGACTGGATCAAGATCGCCAAACGTGACCCCAACGGCCTGAAGTCGCGCTGGAAGTACCTGCTGCAGTCCATCTTCGGCCTGGCCGCCGGCCTGGTCCTGTGGCAGACCGCCGATGCCCCGGCCACGCTGAATTTCTACATCCCGATGTTCAAGTCCATCGCCTTGCCGATGGCCGGCATCGCCTTCGTGGTGATTGCCTACTTCTGGATCGTCGGCTTCTCCAATGCGGTCAACCTGACCGATGGCCTGGATGGCCTGGCGATCATGCCCACCGTGCTGGTGGCCGGCGCCCTGGGCGTGTTCGCCTATGCCTCCGGCCATGCCGAATTTGCCCGTTACCTGCAGATCCCGGCCATTCCCGGTGCCGGTGAACTGGTGATCATCTGCGCGGCCATTGCCGGCGCGGGCCTGGGCTTTCTGTGGTTCAACACCTATCCGGCCATGGTGTTCATGGGCGATGTCGGTGCCCTGGCCCTGGGTGCGGTGCTGGGCACCATGGCAGTGATCGTGCGCCAGGAACTGGTGCTGGTGGTGATGGGCGGCATCTTCGTCATCGAGACCCTGTCGGTGATGATCCAGGTCGCCAGCTTCAAGCTGACCGGCAAGCGGGTGTTCCGCATGGCCCCGATCCACCACCACTTCGAACTGAAGGGCTGGCCGGAGCCGCGCGTGATCGTGCGCTTCTGGATCATCTCGGTGGTGCTGGTGTTGATCGGCCTGGCGACGCTGAAGGTGCGCTGATGAACGACATGTCGCCCCAGGCAACCCGGCTGGAAGCCATCGGCGGTGCATATGACCGCTGGTTGCTCGGTGCTGCCCTGGCGTTGGCGACGATCGGCGTGATCATGGTGGCCTCGGCTTCGGTGGCCCTGGCCGGTGATCCGACCTATTACCTCAAGCGCCATCTGGTGCACCTGGCATTGGGTGCGGCACTGGCCATCGGCGTGATGCAGCTGGAGCTGCGCAAGGTCGAGGAATACAACAAGTGGTTGCTGGGCGGCTGCTTCGCCCTGTTGTTCCTGGTCATGCTGCCAGGCCTGGGCCACAGCGTGAACGGCGCCCAGCGCTGGGTGCGCCTGCCCGGGCTGGGTGTGTTCCAGATGGTGGAAGCGGTCAAGGTGCTCTACATCATCTGGCTGTCCAGCTACCTGGTGCGCTTCGCCGACGAGGTCAACGCCACCTGGGCCGCCTTGATCAAGCCGCTGGGCGTGGTGATGGCGCTGGTGGCCATGCTGCTGCTGCAGCCGGACTTCGGTTCCTCGGTGCTGTTGTGCGGTATCACCGTGGCCCTGCTGGTGCTGGGCGGCGGCAACCTGCCCAAGATGGCCATGCCGGCCCTGCTCGGTGGTGCAGCCCTGGTGGCCATCGCCGTGTTCGAGCCCTACCGCCTGCGCCGCATTACCTCCTTCGTCGATCCGTGGGCCGACCAGCTCGGTTCCGGTTACCAGCTGACCAATGCGCTGATGGCCATCGGCCGTGGCGAATGGACCGGGGTGGGGCTGGGCGCATCGATCCAGAAATTGAACTACCTGCCCGAGGCCCACACCGACTTCATCTTCTCGGTACTGGCCGAGGAAACCGGCTTTGCCGGCGTCTGTGTGGTGATCGCGCTGTTGTCGCTGCTGATCGGCCGCGCCCTGTGGCTGGGCATGCAGTGCGTGGAGCAGCGTCGCCACTTCTCCGGCTATGTCGCCTACGGCGTGGCCCTGTGGCTGGGCATGCAGGCCTTCATTTCGATGGGCGTCAATCTGGGCATGTTGCCGACCAAGGGCCTGACCCTGCCGCTGATTTCGGCCGGCGGCTCCAGTGTGATGATGACCTGCGTGGCCGTCGGCGTGCTGCTGCGCGTGTCCTGGGAATACCAGCGTGCGGTGCGCCGCCAGTCCTGGCGCATCGCCGGTGGCCTGGATGATGCCGCGCCCGCTGCCGCCGACGAGGACGAGGAGCCGGTGCCGGCCGCCGCGCCGCTGCGTGCCACCGAAGTGGCCGCCCGTGCCCAGCAGCATGCTGCCGTGCGCGGTACCAGCCGCCTGCAATCCCGTGTTGAACCCACCTTTGGAGACCTGCGATGACCGAGCCGGTAGTACAGGCCACCGCACGTCCGGTGGTGATCATGGCCGGGGGCACCGGCGGACATATCTTCCCGGGCCTGGCCGTGGCCAGCGAACTGCGTGCGCGTGGCGTGCCGGTGACCTGGCTCGGTGCCGAAGGCGCAATGGAAACCCGGCTGGTGCCGCCGCACGACATTGCCATCGACACCCTGCCCATCGCCGGTGTGCGTGGCAAGGGCAAGCTGGCCCTGCTGGCCGCACCGTTCCGGATCATGCGTGCGGTGCGGGCGGCCGGCTTTGCCCTGCGCAAGCGCAACCCGCGTGCGGTGGTGGCCTTTGGTGGCTTTGCTTCCGGCCCCGGTGGCCTGGCCGGGCGTCTGCTCGGGGTGCCGCTGATCGTGCACGAACAAAACCGTGCCCCGGGCATGACCAACCGCATCCTGTCGCGCTTCTGCCGCCGCCTGCTGGTCGGCTTCCCGGGCAGCTTCCCGGCTGGCGAAGAGCTGGTCGGCAACCCGGTGCGTGAGCAGATCGCCGCCATTGCCGAGCCGGCCCAGCGCCTGGCCGGACGCAGCGGCCCGCTGCGGGTGCTGGTGGTGGGCGGCAGCCAGGGCGCGCGCGCCCTGAACCAGGCTGTGCCGCAGGCAGTGGCGGCCCTGGCCGGACAGGCCAGCTTCGACATCCGCCACCAGAGCGGGGAGACGCTGCATGCCGAGGCCGTGGCGGCCTATGCCCAGGCCGGTGTGCAGGCTCAAGTCAGCCCGTTCATTGCCGATATGGCCGAAGCCTTTGCCTGGGCCGACCTGGTGGTCTGCCGTGCCGGTGCTTCGACCCTGGCCGAGCTGTGCACCGTCGGCGTGCCCTCGGTGCTGGTGCCGTTCGCCGCGGCGGTGGATGACCACCAGACCCGCAATGCCCAATACCTGGTCGAGCACCAGGCGGCCGTCCTGCTGAAGCAGGACGAGCGCCTGGCGGCCACGCTGCAGCTGTTGCTGCAGCAACTCCATGACGATGCACCGCGCCGTCTGGCGATGGCACAGGCCGCCCGTGGCCTGGCCCGCGTCGATGCCGCCGCGCGTATCGCCGACATCATTCTCGAGGAATCAACCATGCAAACGGCCAAGGGCAACCGCGCGCCGAACTCCGGGGTGCAGGCATGAGCCGCCGCCTCCACGACACCCAGGACCTGGTCCGCGCCTTCCCGCGCGTGCACTTCGTCGGCATCGGCGGTACCGGCATGAGCGGTATTGCCGAAGTCATGCTGACCCTGGGCTATGAAGTGTCCGGTTCGGACAACAGTGACAACGCGGCCACCCGCCGCCTGGCTGGCCTGGGCGCGCGCATCATGCGTGGGCACTCCGCGGCCAACGTGCTGGGCACCGACTGCGTGGTGGTCTCCAGTGCGATCAAGCCGGACAACCCGGAGCTGATGGAGGCACGCAGCCAGCGCATTCCGATCATGCCGCGTGCGGCGATGCTGGCCGAGCTGATGCGCTTCCGCCGCGGCATCGCCGTGGCCGGTACCCACGGCAAGACCACCACCACCTCGCTGACCGCGGCGGTGCTCAGCGAAGGCGAGCTGGACCCGACCTTCGTCATCGGTGGCCAGCTGCTGGCTGCCGGTGCCAATGCCAAGCTCGGTTCGGGCCAGTGGCTGGTGGCCGAGGCCGATGAAAGCGATGGCAGCTTCCTGCGCCTGAATCCGCTGGTGGCCATCATCACCAACATCGATGCCGACCACCTGGAAAACTACGGCAACGACTTCTCCCGGGTGCAGGCGGCATTCGCCGAATTCCTGCAGCGCCTGCCGTTCTACGGCCTGGCCGTGCTCTGCCTGGATGACCCGGAAGTGGCCGCGCTGGCCGCGCAGACCCCGCGTCATGTGATGAGCTACGGCACCGTGGACCATGCCGACGTGCGCGCCGAGGACATTGTCCAGGACGGCGGGCGCATGCATTTCACCCTGTGCCTGCCCGAAGGCAGCCGCACCACGGTGACCCTGGCCCTGCCGGGCCGCCACAACGTGCTCAATGCCCTGGCCGCTGCGGCCGTGGGCTGGCAGCTGGGCGTGAGCCCGGCGGCGATCGGCGCGGCGCTGGAGAAGTTCCAGGGCGTGGGCCGCCGCTTCAACGATCTGGGCCAGGTCAGCACGGCCAAGGGCGCCACCGTGCGCGTGGTCGATGACTACGGTCACCATCCGCGCGAGCTGGCCGCCGTGTTTGCCGCCGCCCGTGGTGGCTGGCCGGACAAGCGTCTGGTCGTGGCCTTCCAGCCGCACCGTTACAGCCGTACCCGTGACCAGTTCGATGCCTTCGCCGCGGTGCTGTCCGATGTGGATGCACTGGTGCTGTGCGAGGTCTATCCGGCCGGCGAAGCGCCGATTCCCGGTGCCGATGCCAAGTCGCTGGCCCGCGCCATCCGTGCCCGTGGCCGCAGCGAGCCGGTCGTGGTTGGCCATACCGCCGACCTGCTCTCGGTGCTGCCCGATGTCCTCCAGGACGATGACCTGCTGCTGTTGATGGGGGCCGGCGATATCGGCGGTATTGCCCCGTTGATCATCAGCGAAGGCTTCAGCGAGGCCGGCACGCCGTGACCTGCGCATCGTCCCGCTTCCCGTATCGCTGCCCGCCGCCCTGCGCTGCGGCCAGCGTGTGCGCGCGTGCGCCGGAGGGTGGGCGATGAACGTGGTGTTGCGCCTGATGCTGTGGTTGATCGCCCTGGCCATGGTGGCCCTGCCGGTGGTGGGCGTGCTCGGTGGCTGGATCGGTGCCGACCGTTGGCCGCTGGCCCGCCTGCGCGTGCATGCGCCGATGGCCCAGGTCAGCGCCGAGCAGGTGCAGACCATCCTCATGCCGTATGCTCAGGTCGGCTATTTCGCCGTTGACCTGCAGGCGGCCCAGGACGAATTGGAAGCCTTGCCCTGGGTCGAATCGGCCAAGGTCCACAAGCTGTGGCCGGACGTGCTGGAAGTGACCCTGGTCGAACACCAGCCGCTGGCCCGCTGGGGCGATGACCGCCTGCTCTCGGTGCAGGGCAAGCTGATTGCCATTCCCGCAGGGCTGGATGTGAGCGCGCTGCCGGATCTGGGCGGCCCGGATGCCCAGACCGAGCAGGTGCTGGAGCTGCATGCCTTTGCCAGCGAGCTGTTTGCCCGCAGCGGGCAGCCGCTGCAGCGGGTGCGCATGGATGCCCGTGGCAGCTGGGAGCTGCGCCTGGCCGGCGACATCGACGTGGTCCTGGGCCGGCACGATGCGCGCAGCCGCCTGCAACGTTTTGCCCGCGTGCTGCCCCAGCTGGTGGCCGCGCAGAAGGCGCCGATCGTGCGCGCCGACCTTCGTTACACCAATGGTTTCACCCTGAGCTGGGGTGAGGCCAAAGCCTCCGTGAAGCAGGACAGGACATGAATCGCAAGGGTGACAAATCGCTGATCGTCGGCCTGGATATCGGCACCTCCAAGGTGGTGGCCCTGGTGGGTGAGTACTCGCCGGGCAATCCGATCGAGGTGATCGGCATCGGCTCGCATGAATCGCGTGGCCTCAAGCGCGGCGTGGTGGTGGACATCGAATCGACCGTGGAGTCGATCAAGCGTGCGGTCGAGGAAGCCGACCTGATGGCCGGCTGCGAGATCCGCTCGGTGTATGCCTCCATTTCCGGCAACCACGTGCAGTGCCGCAATTCGCAGGGCCTGCAGCCGATCCGCGATGGCGAGGTCACCTGGGCTGACCTGGACCGGGTGCTGGATGCGGCCAAGGCGGTGGCCATCCCGGCTGACCAGAAGATCCTGCACGCGATCCCGCGCGAATACGTGCTGGATGATTCGCAGGAAGGCATCCGCAACCCGGTCGGCATGACCGGCGTGCGCCTGGAAGTGCATGCCCACCTGGTCACCTGCGCGCAGTCGGCGGCGCAGAACATCACCAAGTGCGTGCAGCGCTGCGGCCTGCAGGTCGATGACCTGGTGCTGTCCTCGCTGGCTTCCAGCGTGGCCGTGCTCACCGCTGACGAGCGCGAGCTGGGCGTGGTGCTGGTGGACATGGGCGCCGGCACCACCGACATCTCGGTGTATGTGCAGGGGGCGCTGTGCCACTCGGCCTCGCTGCCGATTGCCGGTGACCATGTCACCAACGACATTGCCCACATGCTGCGCACGCCGACCCCGGAAGCGGAGCAGATCAAGGTGCGTTATGCCTGTGCGCTGGCCCAGCTGGCCACCGCCGAGGAAAGCATCCAGGTGCCCAGCGTCGGCGATCGCCCGCCGCGCCGCATGCCGCGCCATTCGCTGGCCCAGGCGGTGCAGGGGCGTTACGAGGAAATCTTTGAAATGGTCCAGGCCGAGCTGCGCCGTTCCGGCTTCGAGGAACTGGTGCGCGCCGGTGTGGTGCTGACCGGCGGCGCCTCGAAGATGGAAGGCGTGGTCGAGCTGGCCGAGGAAATGCTGCAGATGCCGGTGCGCATCGGCATCCCGCAGCACGTCACCGGGCTGGGCGAGGTGGTGGGCAACCCGGTGTATTCCACCGCGGTCGGTCTGCTGCTGATGGGCAGCCAGCTCGAACACCCGCGCCGGCCGTCGTTGCCGGCCGGGCGTGCCGGCTCGGTGCTGAAGAAATTGAAATCCTGGTTGGAGAACTTCTGATCAGGCCCGCGGTAGGCAAGGCAAGGCAAGGCAAAGGCAGTACCTGCAATACCCAGGCAGTGCACGGTTCGCCCATCCGGGCGACCAAATACAACTGAACATGGCCGCGGTGAGGCCATTGCCGGCAGACAGGAAGTCTGCAAGCAATGACACCGACCAAGGCTTCATATCGAGGACAAAGACATGGCGCATTTCGAACTGATCGAAAAGATGGCACCCAATGCGGTGATCAAGGTGGTTGGCGTGGGCGGCGGCGGCGGCAATGCCGTGGCGCACATGGTCAACGGCAGCGTGGAAGGGGTGGAGTTCATCATCGCCAACACCGATTCCCAGGCCATCAGCAAGTGCGGTGCCAAGACCCAGCTGAAGCTGGGCGAGAACGTGACCAAGGGCCTGGGCGCCGGTGCCAACCCGGAAGTCGGCCGCCAGGCCGCGCTGGAAGACCGCGAGCGCATCATGGACGCCCTGCAGGGTGCGGACATGGTGTTCATCACCGCCGGCATGGGCGGTGGTACCGGTACCGGTGCTGCGCCGGTGGTGGCCCAGCTGGCCAAGGAAATGGGCATCCTGACCGTGGCTGTGGTGACCAAGCCGTTCCCGTTCGAAGGCCGTCGCCGCATGCAGGTCGCGCTGAAGGGCATCGAGGAACTGAGCCAGCACGTCGATTCGCTGATCACCATTCCCAACGAAAAGCTGATCACCGTGCTGGGCCGCAACGCCACCATGATCCAGGCCTTCCGCGCCGCCAATGACGTGCTGCAGGGCGCGGTGCAGGGCATCGCCGACCTGATCGTGCGTCCGGGCCTGATCAACGTCGACTTTGCCGACGTGCGCACCGTGATGAGCGAAATGGGCCTGGCCATGATGGGCACCGGTACCGCCCGTGGCGATGACCGCGCCCAGGCCGCTGCCGAAGCCGCCATCCAGAACCCGCTGCTGGACGATGTGAACCTGGCCGGTGCCAACGGCATCCTGGTCAACATCACCGCCGGCCCGGACTTCACCATGAGCGAGTTCGACGAGATCGGCCGCACCATCGACGGCTTTGCTTCCGAAGATGCGACCGTGGTGCTGGGCACCGTGCTCGACCCGGACATGCAGGACGAAGTGCGCGTCACCGTGGTGGCCACCGGCCTGAACCAGGTCGTGGCCAAGAGCGTGCCGCGCGGCAGCGAGCGTGGCCAGATCAAGCTGGTGCGCAACGCCACCACCGGTGCACCGGAATACGGTGACATCGATGCCGATGCCAACAACGGCCGCAGCAATGCCAATTCGCTGGCCACCGGCCTGCGTCGTGCCAGCACCGATACCGCCAGTGCCAGCGCACCGGCTGCCAGCGGTGCTGCCGACCTGCCGCCGGACTACCTGGACATCCCGGCCTTCCTGCGCCGCCAGGCAGACTGAGTGGCCTGAGCCGGGGCTTGTCCTCCCCGGTCTGCAAGCCATGTCCAGCGTCCCGTCATCACGCCAGGATCGGCGTGGTGACGGGCTGCCCCTGCGTTTCCCGTTCAGCAAGAGTGGGGTGGGGGTGCATGTTATTCTTGGCGGTCGCCAGGCTACGGCCTTGCCATTTCGCCCCCTGCAAGCACGGACCCCGTCCCGATGATCCCCCAACGCACCTTGACCAATACGATCCGCGCCACCGGTGTGGGCCTGCACAGCGGTGACAAGGTCTACATGACCCTGCGCCCGGCCCCCGTGGACAGTGGCATCGTGTTCCGTCGCGTGGACCTGGATCCGGTGGTGGAAGTGCCGGCCAAGGCCGAGTTGGTCACCGAGGTCACCCTGTGCACCGGTCTGACCTGTGAAAACGCCAAGATCCAGACCGTTGAACACCTGATGTCCGCCCTGGCTGGCCTGGGCGTGGACAACTGCATCATTGAACTGTCCTCGGCCGAGCTGCCGATCATGGACGGTTCCTCCGGCCCGTTCGTGTTCCTGCTGCAGTCGGCCGGGATCAGCGAACAGGCCGCGCCCAAGCGTTTCATCCGCGTGCTCAAGACCGTGGAAGTGACCGAAGGTGACAAGGTCGCCCGTTTCAGCCCGTATGACGGTTTCAAGCTGGGTTTCACCATTGCTTTTGATCACCCGGCCATTCCGGCCAAGCAGTCACGCGCCGAGCTGGAGTTCTCCACCGCGGCCTACATCAAGGAAATCGCGCGCGCGCGGACCTTCGGTTTCATGCGTGACCTGGAATACATGCGTGAGCGCAACCTCGGCCTGGGTGGCTCGATGGACAATGCGATCGTGCTGGACGAATTCCGCGTGCTCAACGAGGACGGCCTGCGTTTTGCCGACGAATTCGTCCGTCACAAGATCCTGGATGCGATCGGCGACCTGTACCTGTCCGGTGGCCAGATCCTGGGTGCCTACGAGGGCTACAAGTCCGGTCATGCGCTCAACAACAAGCTGGCGCGTGCCCTGATGGCCGATGCCACGGCCTGGGAATGGGCCAGCTTCCCGCAGTCGGCCGACCAGCAGCCGGTGGTGGTCTACGGGGCACCGGCGTACGCCTGAACCTGTATTGGGCATGTGTGTACATACGTCACGATTTGGTGAATATCGCCCGGATCGTGACCTGAACTTGCCCGAAAAATAACAAATACCTAACATTTACCCCCGGACCGACCGCTAGGATGCGTTCGGCCCGGTTGTTGTGGATGTTTTCTTCACATCAGCCGCTGTGGAACCCGGCAGCATCCGGTTCCTTCAGCTGCCTTTGCCGGATGTCGGGGTCAGGACATCGGAAAGTGCAGCCAGAGCATCACGCAGGCCGTTGTGTGTGGTGCTGGTTACGGCAGCTGGACCATTGTGTTGTGTTTGCGCCGGGGGGCGCAGGGCAATGCTTGCTGTCTTGATGGTCACCTTGGTGACCTTCAGCCCGATGGAGCGGGCCGCGTCGATCAGCGTAGTTTCGGCAAGCCGCAAACGGGCATGCCACAACGGGGATTGGACGAGAAAAACGAGGTGTTCGCCGTCCACATTGGCAAGCCTGCATTGGCTGGCCAGCGTCGGGGGCAGGTGTTGACGCAGGGTGTTGTCCAGTTCGTCCAGCCACAAGGCGCGACGCAACGGATTGCCGGTTCTGCTCGACATCGCCGCATCCAGGGCCCTGACGGGCGCTGCAGCGGGACGGGCATCGGATTTCGGCTCAGACATGAAGAAGTACTCAATGACGTCACCAAAGATCGTAATCAAAACTCGGGCAGGCAAGCACAGCGGCGTATTAACGCGTGTGCTGGGACTGTTCGATGAGCGCCCGGCCATCGTGCTGGGGGCCACCCTGGCGCTGGGTGCGCTGGTCGGCCTGGGTGTCGGTGCGGCTACCGGCGTGGCCGGCGATGCCGTACTGCAGTCGCGCCTGGCCTCGCAGGAGCAGGAACTGGAGCAGGCCCGCAGCCAGGCCCAGTCCGAGGTCAATGCCCTGGCCGCGCGCATGGCCGAATTGCAGGCCCAGGCCACCCGCCTCAATGCCCTGGGTGAGCGTCTGACCCAGATGGGCGAACTGGCCGATGGCGAGTTCGACTTCCAGGAAACGCCCGGCGTCGGTGGTGATGAAGAAACCGGCCCGGTCCAGGACGTGCGCATTGACGAGGTCAATGCCGAGTTACAGACCCTGTCGGGCAGTTTCGACCAGGCCGGCAAGCAGCTGGGCGTGCTCGAATCGCTGCTGTTTGACCAGCAGCTGCAGCGCGATGCGATTCCCTCGCGCCTGCCCATCCACAACAGCTATGTGACCTCCGGTTTCGGCGGCCGCAACGACCCGTTCGGCCGTGGCCGTGGCAACCACAAGGGCCTGGACTTCAGTGCCCGCGTCGGCGACCCGGTACTGAGCGTGGCCGACGGCGTGGTCAAGTTTTCCGGGGTCAACGGTGCCTACGGCAATGTCGTGGACATCGACCATGGCAACGGCTACATCACCCGCTATGCGCACAACTCGCGCCTGAGCGTGCGGGTGGGTGACCTGGTGCGTGCGGGCCAGGAAGTGGCCAAGGCCGGTTCGACCGGTCGTTCCACCGGTGCCCATGTCCATTTCGAGGTCTGGGAAAATGGCGTGGCGGTCAATCCGCGCAAGTTCCTGGGCAGCGGTGGCAACACCCCGGTGCGCCGCGGCTGATTGCCCGGCTTGAAAATCTTTGGCCCGGCCCCAGTTACAATGGGGCCTTGCCACGAACGGGGCGCATTGCGCCCTGTTTCGTTTATGGTGGTGGCCAGTTTTGCGGCCGCCATCTCCCGGCACCTTTTTCCAACCGGTTCCTTCAATGATCAACAGTCTGCTCACCCGCGTTTTTGGCAGCCGTAACGACCGCCTGTTGCGCCAGCTCAACCGTATCGTCGCCAAGATCAATGCCTTGGAGCCGGAGCTGGAAAAGCTTTCCGATACCGAACTCCAGGCCAAGACCCCCGCAGTGCGCGAGCGCATTGCTGCCGGTGAGTCGCTGGACAAGCTGCTGCCGGAAGCCTTCGCGGTCTGCCGCGAGGCCAGCCGCCGTGTGATGGGCATGCGCCACTACGACGTGCAGCTGATCGGCGGCATGGTCCTGCACATGGGCAAGATCGCCGAAATGCGCACCGGTGAAGGCAAGACCCTGGTGGCCACGCTGCCGGTCTACCTCAACGCGCTGGAAGGCAAGGGCGTGCATGTGGTCACCGTCAATGACTACCTGGCCCGCCGCGACGCCGCCCAGATGGGCAAGCTGTACAACTGGCTGGGCCTGAGCGTGGGCGTGGTCTATCCGGGCATGGCCCATGCCGACAAGGCGCAGGCCTATGGCGCCGACATCACCTACGGCACCAACAACGAATTCGGTTTTGACTACCTGCGCGACAACATGGCGCTGGCCCTGCGTGACCGTCACCAGAAGGGCCTGCATTACGCCATCGTCGACGAAGTCGACTCGATCCTGATCGACGAGGCACGTACCCCGCTGATCATCTCCGGCCCGGCCGATGAATCGCCGGAGCTGTACATCCGCGTCAACCGCATCGTCCCCAGCCTGACCCGTCAGGAGACCGAGGACGGCGAGGGTGACTTCTGGGTGGATGAGAAGGGCAAGCAGGTCTACCTGTCCGAAGAGGGCATGGAGCATGCCGAAGAGCTGCTGCGCGAAGCCGGCATCATTGCCGATGACGCCGACGGTGGCCTGTACGCGGCGCAGAACCTGACCGTGGTCCACCACCTCAATGCCGCCCTGCGCGCGCATGCCATCTACCAGCGCGACGTGGATTACATCGTGCGCGATGGCGAAGTGATCATCGTTGACGAATTCACCGGCCGTACCCTGGCCGGCCGCCGCTGGTCCGATGGCCTGCACCAGGCGGTGGAAGCCAAGGAAGGGGTACCGGTCCAGCGCGAGAACCAGACCCTGGCCTCGGTGACCTTCCAGAACCTGTTCCGCATGTACGGCAAGCTGGCCGGCATGACCGGTACCGCCGATACCGAAGCCTATGAATTCCAGAGCATCTACGGCCTGGAAGTGACGGTGATCCCGACCAACCGCCCGACCCTGCGCAAGGACCATCCCGACCAGGTCTTCCTCAACCGCAAGGGCAAGTTCAATGCGGTGCTGGAGGACATCAAGGACTGTGCCAGCCGCCAGCAGCCGGTGCTGGTGGGTACCACCTCGATCGAAGTGTCGGAAATGCTGTCCCAGCACCTGACCGAGGCCGGTGTTGCCCATGAGGTGCTCAACGCCAAGCAGCACGAGCGCGAGGCCCAGATCGTGGCCAACGCCGGCCTGCCGTCGGCAGTGACCATCGCCACCAACATGGCCGGCCGTGGTACCGACATCGTGCTCGGTGGCTCGCTGGAAGCCGAGCTGCACGCACTGGGCGAAGAGGCCAGTGACGAGCAGAAGGCCGCCGCCAAGGCTGCCTGGCGCGAGCGCCATGAAGCGGTCAAGGCCGCCGGTGGCCTGCACATCATCGGTACCGAGCGTCACGAAAGCCGCCGTATCGACAACCAGCTGCGTGGCCGTTCCGGCCGTCAGGGTGACCCGGGTTCCTCGCGCTTCTACCTGTCGCTGGAAGACAACCTGATGCGCATCTTCGCCTCTGACTGGGTGCAGAAGGCCATGCGCATGATGGGCATGAAGGAAGACGAGGTCATCGAAAGCGCGATGGTCTCCAAGCAGATCGAAAAGGCCCAGCGCAAGGTCGAGTCGCACAACTTCGACATCCGCAAGAACCTGCTGGACTTTGACGACGTCAACAACGACCAGCGCAAGGTGATCTACGGCCAGCGCGATGAGCTGCTGGAAGCCGAATCCATTGCCGACACCCTGGAAGGCATCCGTTCGGATGTGGTCTATGGCCTGGTCGAACGCTTCGTGCCGCCCGAGTCGGTGGACGAGCAGTGGGACCTGGCCGGCCTGAGCGCCGCGCTGGAAGCGGAAATGGGCGTGCAGATGGACGTGGCCGCACTGGTGGCCAACACCGCCGAGATCGATGGCGAAGGCATTGCCGATGCGGTGCAGAAGGCCGTGGCCGAGCACTTTGCAGCCAAGGAAGCGGCGGTGGGTGCCGAGACCATGCGTGCCCTGGAAAAGCACATCATGCTGACCGTGGTCGACCAGGCCTGGAAGGAACATCTGGCCCGCATGGACTACCTGCGCCAGGGCATCTACCTGCGCGGTTATGCGCAGAAGCAGCCCAAGCAGGAGTACAAGAAGGAAGCCTTCGAGCTGTTCAGTCAGATGCTGGAGCGGGTCAAGACCGACGTCATCAGCATGGTGGGCCGCATCCGCGTGCGTACCGAGGAAGAAGTGGCCGCGATGGAAGCGCTGGAGCGTCAGCAGGCCGAAGCACGCATGCAGCTGTCGCAGTTCCAGCATGCCGACAACGGCGGCATGGGCGCGGATGTGGAAGCGGCCGAAGTGGCCCAGGCCGCACTGGCTGCCGGCGAGGACCCGCAGGTTGGCCGCAACGATCCCTGCCCGTGTGGCAGTGGCAAGAAGTTCAAGCACTGCCACGGCCAGCTCAGCTGAGCCTGGCGTGCTGAAAAGACCCCGCCACCATGGCGGGGTTTTTATTGGTGTGGGGCGGGGCTGTGTTATTGCGCCGCATCAACGGCTGCGGCAAGCTGGTCGCATGCCTGATCAACCTGCCTTGCGCCACATCCACGTGGTGGCCGGCGTCATTACCGACAGCCGTGGCCGCTATCTGCTCAACCGCCGTGAAGGCAACCGTGACCTGGTCGGCCTGTGGGAGTTCCCCGGCGGCAAGCGCGAGGCGGGGGAAACCTCCGAACAGGCCCTGGTGCGCGAGCTGCGCGAGGAGCTGGGGGTGGAGGTGAGCGTTGGCGAGTGCATCATCCAGGTGCCGCAACGCTACCCGGACAAGACCCTGGTGCTGGAGGTGCGTCGCATCACCGCCGTGCACGGGCGCCCGCGAGGGCACGAGGGCCAGGCCATCACCTGGGTGGCCCCGGAGAAGCTGCACCGCTATTCGATGCCACCGGCCGACCTGCCGGTGGTGGCTGCCCTGGCCCAGCCGGATACCTACCTGGTCACCCCCGCCCTGGGCGATGACCCACAGGCTTGGCTGGCCGCCCTGGGGCAGGCCATTGCCGCGGGTGTGCAGCGGGTGCAGCTGCGCCTTCCCCCGCATGATCAGCGGCGCCTGGATGTCCTGCGCCAGGCCGTGGCCAGCTTCGGCAGGCAGGCCCAGTTGCTGATCCATCACGACCTGGCCCTGGCAGCCGAACTCGGCGTGGGGGTGCATCTGGGCAGCGACCAGCTGGATACCCTGGATGGCCGTCCCGATCTGCCCGGCCTGGTGGCCGCGTCCTGCTACAACGCCGGGCAGCTGCAGGCCGCCCAGGCACTGGGCTGTGACTTTGCCGTGCTCGGCCCGCTGCGGCCGACGGCCAGCCTGCCCGGCAGCCCGGTGCTGGGCTGGGAGGGTTTTGCCGCCCTGCGCGCGCACTGCAGCCTGCCGCTGTATGCCCGTGGTGGCCTGGTTCCGGCTGATCTGGGCGTGGCGCGTGACCACGGTGCCCAGGGCATCGCGGCGATGGCCGGGTTGTGGCCGGGCCGTGTGGTGCACCACTGATCCACTGACGGGCCCGGTAGCGGAACGGCGTACGGACCTCGCGATGCGTCAGCCGCTGGTCAGAAGCTGATCCAGAAGCAGCCGTACTGGCGGCGCAGCTGCAGCACGCTGCTGGCCGGTGTGCTGCCATTGCCCAGGGTCTGCACGATGCGCAGCGCATACGGGCGCGGGCGGGTCGGCGGTGGCGCCGGGCTGATTGCCTGCAGCTGCGCGTCTGGCGCATCGCCGGGCAGGGCCGGGAGCAGGACCACGTCGGCCGGGGCCACGCTGAGACCGAGCGGGCGCGGGGCCGGGTAGACCGGGGCGATATCCAGCAGCGGGCGTTGCACCATTGCCTCGAGGCGATCGAACTGGCGCGAGGCGGCCGGGCTGGCTTGTCCTGCCCACCAGTACAGTGCCGACAGGCGGTTGCTGTCACCGCTGCTGATGGCTTGCTGGATCAGATCCACCAGCTGGCTCAGGCGCCTAGGGCATTGCCTTTCCGGATCAATGCCGGGATCGCTGCGCACGCCGGCCATTGCCGCGCCCTGGTGGCTGATGCGTGGCCGGGCCTGCAGCAGCTCGCAGGGCTTGTCGGTGAACACGCTCACCCCATCGGCATTGGTGCAGCGCTGGATGCTCTGCGCCCGGGCCTGGCCACTACCGCCGCACAACAACGGCAGGGTCAGGCAGCACAGCAGGAACGGACGCATCGACATCGGCCAAGGGTAGCGCCGCTGCCGTGAACGCGACAGTCTCAACCGGCACTTGGATTGATGCGCGACAACACCGCCGAGGTCGGCTTGGCCAGGTTGAGGGTGTAGAAGTGCATGCCCGGCACCCCGGCCTCGATCAGGCGCTGGCACAGGGCAGCCACCACATCGGCACCGAAGCTGCGGATCGATTCGGCGTCATCGCCATAGGCGGCCATGCGGCGGGCAATCCAGCGCGGGATCTCGGCCCCGCACTGCTCGGAAAAACGCCGCAGCTGGCTGAAATTGCTGATCGGCATGATCCCGGGAATGATCGGCACTTGAACCCCCAGTGCCCGCACCTGGTCGACAAAGTGGAAGTAGGCGTCGGCGTTGTAGAAGTACTGGGTGATTGCCGCATCGGCACCGGCGGCGACCTTGTCGCGGAAGTGGCGCAGGTCGGCCAGGGCGCAGCTGGCCTGCGGGTGGGTTTCCGGGTAGGCGGCCACCTCGATGCGGAAATGGTCGCCGTGTTCGGCGCGGATGAACTCAACCAGCTCGATGGCATGACGCAGGTCGCCGGCATGGCCCATGCCCGAGGGCAGGTCGCCGCGCAGGGTCACAATGCGGGTGCAGCCCAGGGCGCGGTAGAGCTTGAGCAGCTCGCGGATTTCCTCACGCGTGCCACCCACACAGGACAGATGCGGGGCCGCATCCAGGCCATGGTCCTGGCGCAGGCGGCGCACGGTTTCGGAGGTGTAGCTCAACGTCGAGCCACCGGCGCCGAAGGTACAGGAGGCATGGGTCGGCGCAAAGCCCTTGAGCTTGCGCACCGCCCGGTCCAGCTGCGCACGTTGGTCGTCGGTCTTGGGCGGGTAGAACTCAAAGCTCAGGGCGGTCATCGCGGCAGTCAGCACATCGTGAGGATGTGCCGACTATATCGCTTTATCGCGATGATTGTATTTCTTTCCGTGTGAATCCAATCCTGACGAACATGCGTTTACTGTGACAGTCGTCATTTTTTGCCGGTTGCAGTGGCCATGTCTGGCTGCAACCATCTGAGACAGTTTTCCATTCGTGTATGCAGGAGGCATTCAATGGAGCACAAGCACCGGCGGACGGAGCATCCGTGGTTTTTGCCGGCAGTGCTGTCGGCGGCAATTGCAGGCATGTGCCTGTTTGCGAGCGATGCCAGCGCGCAGAACAATAGGCGGGCACAGGGCAAGGCCGATGAGTGGATAGGCCGTGATGCCAGTGACCTGCTCTTGCAGCTGCGGGTGGACGGTGGCCGGGTGGAGATCAGTGAGGATGACGAGGCCGGGGAAACCCGCTACAGCTGGGCAACCATCAACCCGGCATGGATTGAGACCTGGACCACCGGTGGCAATGTCGTCGGCATCGCCTACGGTGCCCCCATGTACGACGGCCCGGTTCAGGTGCATGAAAGGCATCACGAAGCGACCCACCGCTGCACCATCACCTTCATTGCTGACCTGGAAGGCATCATCCGCCGCTGGGAAATGCACGGTAATGCCTGCCGCAGCGACGTACGCCGGCCTAAGGATTGAACGCACCAAAACGAGTGGTCATTGACCCAGGGAGCAGGACGATGAAGAACATGAAGATGCGTATGGGTGGTTTCTGGCTGGTGCTGCTGTGCCTGTTGCTGGTGCTGCCGCCACAGGCCGCCGCCCAGGCGGCACGGCCGGGGGTGATCGAGGACATCCAGCCCATCGAGAACCGTGGCGAGGATGAGTCCAAGCTCACCGAGACCGGGCGCAAGTGGGGGCGCAAACTGGGCGAACTGGGCGGGATGCTCGCTGGCAAGGCGGTGATCATGAGCGATGCCGGCAACACCTCGGGCGGGCGTCTGGCCGGTCAGGCCGTTGTTCTGAGCGGCGGCAACGTTGGCAGCGAGGTGGGTGCACGTGTGGTGGGTGAGGGCGAGACCACCCGTTACATGGTCAAGGTGCGTCTGGATTCAGGCCGGGTGATGTCCATCACCCAGCTGGCAGCACAGATCAAGGATATGGAAGTGGGGGATCGCATCATGTTGGAAGGCCGTGGCGATGGAGCAACCATCACGCTGGCACAGTGACCCCTTGCCACCGCTTGGCATTACGGTGTTGGGCAATGGCGGCACTGAGGTGATCCGGGCCAGCTGGCAGCCAGCACACCTGTAAAGTGGTGTGCTGGCTTCACTGGCCCGGATGATGATTGACGACAGCGTGGATTCGATTGATTTGCAGCCCTGGTCCTGGCAAGCCCCGGAAGGCTTCACCTTGCGTGGTTGGCGCAGCCGGCCCAGCGGCCGGCCGGTGCTGCATTTCATCCATGGCACCGGCATGTGCGGCTTGACCTACTGGCCGCTGCTGCAACAGCTGGGTGGCCAGGTTGACCTGTTCATCAGTGACCTGCACGGCCATGGCGACAGCGATGGCGTCTCGCCGTTTGTGGGCTGGAACCGCAGTGCCGAGCTGGCCCGGGCCGCCTGGCAGGCGCATGCCGCCGATTACCCCGGGGTACCGGTGATCGCTGGCGGCCACAGCCTGGGTGGGGTGATCAGCGCGATGATGCTGGGGATGCAGGCACAGGCTGATACGCCGGTGTTCCAGCGCGGGCTGTTGCTGGACCCGGTGGTGATGCCGCCCTTGATGCATGCCACCGGCCGCCTGGGCGAAACCCTGGGCCTGTACCAGCGCCACCCGATGGCGCGGCGGGTGGCCGCCCGCCGCCAGTCCTGGCCCAGTGCACAGGCCGCAGCCGATTACCTGCGCAACCGCGGCATCTTCCAGGGCTGGAGCGAAGCCTCCCTGTGGGCCTATGTGCAGCATGCGCTGGCGCTGCAGGCCGATGGCTCGGTGCAGCTCAAATGCCCGCCGGCGATCGAGGGCAACATCTTCGGCAGCCTGCCGCGGCGGCTGTGGCCATTGCTCGAAAGTATTGATGTGCCGGTGGATGTGCTGATGGGGCGGCAGACCTATCCCTTCGCATTGAAGGCCGCCGCGCGGTGGCAGCGGCGCAACCGGCATGTCCGCGTGCACCACATTGCCGGTGACCATTGCTACATGCAGGACGACCCGCAGGGCACGGCGGCGGTGTTGAAGGAATTACTGGATGTATGAAGACGGGTAACCAGCGTGCTCAGGATGCCGGCAGAACATGTCCGGCCAGTGCATGCATGCGGGCCACGGTCGCGGCCAGTGCTGCGGCCACGGGGCTTTGCCGGGCAGCGAAGACCCCGGCCAGGCT
>X237_Red_shanked_Douc_Langur__coassemble_16_pt1 | contig 31445 bp, 31 predicted proteins | sample X237_Red_shanked_Douc_Langur__metabat2_high_PE_002 | metagenome-assembled genome bin X237_Red_shanked_Douc_Langur
GTGGAGGGCAGCGACGAAGCCCAGGCCCTGGCCGCGGTGACCGAGTTGTTCGAGCGCAACTTCGACGAAGCGCAATGACGCCTATGCGCACCGAGCCGACCGGCTGCGACGGCCACCGGGCCCCTGACTGATGGCCAGCCGCCTGGCTGGCCTGGGAGCTTCGCGTGGTGCCGCCCTGGGCCGGGCCCGGGTGCGCCAGCCGTTGCTGCCCAGCGTCGGCCGTGAGCGGATTGCCGCCAACCGGGTTGAAGAAGAAGTCAGCCGCCTGCACCAGGCGGTGGACAGTGCACGCCAGGAAATGGCCTCGCTGCGCCAGCGCCTGCAGGGCGCTATGCCAGCCGAGATCGGCGAATTCCTTGACCTGCATACCCTGCTGCTGGACGACCCGGAACTGCTGGCCGCACTGGATGAACTGATCCGCAGCCAGCGTTACAGCGCCAGTTGCGCGCTGGGCGTGCAACGCCAGCGTCTGGCCAGCCTGTTCGAGCAGATGGAGGATGACTACCTGCGCAGCCGACTGGATGACCTGGACCATGTCATCGGCCGTCTGCTGCAGCTGCTCAACCCCCAGCAACGTCACAGTGCCGGGGGCGCCGGCGAAATCCTGGTGTGTGAATCGATTGCCCCGGCCGAGCTGGTGCAGCTGCCGGCCAGCGGCGTGGTCGGCGTGGTCACCACCGGCGGCAGCCTGCTCTCGCACAGTGCAATCCTGGCCCGTTCGCTGCATTTGCCCCTGGTGGTCGGAGCCAGCAACGCGCTGCAGAAACTGCACAGCGGACAGCTGCTGATCATCGACGGCGAGAGCGGCCAGATCATCCCTGACCCGGATGCCGGGCAACTGCAGCAGTACCGCCTGCGCGTGCGCGAACTGGCCCGCGAACGGCGCGAGCTGCAACGCCTGCGCAGCAAGCCCAGCCGCACCCTGGACGGCACCGACATCCGCCTGCTGCTCAATGCCGAAAGCAGCGAGGACTTTGCCCAGGTCCACCGCCTGGGAGCGGCCGGCCTGGGCCTGTACCGCACCGAATTTTTGTTCCTGCAAGGCCGTCACCTGCCCGACGAACAGACCCAGTTCGAGCATTACCGCGATGCCGTGCTGGCCATGGCCGGACGCCCGGCCACCTTCCGCACCATCGACCTGGGCGCGGACAAGGCCGACCGCGCCGGGCTGGCCCCCAGCCATGAGGACAACCCGGCCCTGGGCCTGCGCGGTATCCGCCTGTCCATGGCCAACCCTGCGGTGTTCGACACCCAGCTGCGAGCGATCCTGCGCGCCTCCGGTTATGGCCCGGTGCGCATCCTGCTGCCCATGGTCAGCGGCCGTGAGGAAGTGCTGGCGGTGCGTCGCCGGCTGCGCCTGATCCAGCGCCAGCTGCGCGACACTGGCCATGCGGTTTCCGAGCAGGTCGCGCTGGGCGCGATGATCGAAGTACCCGCGGCCGCACTGGCCGTGCATGGTTTCATCGACCTGGTCGATTTCCTTTCCGTCGGCACCAATGACCTGGTCCAGTACCTGCTGGCCGCTGATCGCAACAACCCCGCCGTGGCCGGCTACTACAACCCCTTGCATCCTTCCCTGCTGCACTTGCTGGCCCAGCTGCTGGACAGCGCCGGCGCGGCGCAGGTACCGGTCTGTGTGTGCGGCGAGATTGCCGGCGATGCGCGCCTGGTGCCGCTGCTGCTGGCTTTGGGCCTGCGCGAGCTGAGCCTGCATCCCTCCAGCCTGCTGGAAGTACGCCAGGCCATCCGCAACAGCGACCTGGAACAACTGTCCGCGGCACGTCCTGCCTTGTTGCGCGCGCGTGACCGCCGCGCCATTGAACGCTGGATTGCCACCCATATCACGCCGGGACGTTGAACCAAGGGCTGGGCAGCCCAGACCCTGCGAGGGATAATGCCCGCCACAACAGTCCTGTTCCGATGCCGCAGCCTCACCCCTGTCGGCCCACGATCCACTCCGGGAACCGCGCATGGCCGAAGCTGTACGCCACGACAAGACCGCACGCCAGCTGCGGCTGCTCTCCGATGCACTGGACAGCGGCCGGCTTGGCCCGGTACGACGGCTGATCAATACCCTGGCGCCGGCCGAGATCGGCAACCTGCTCGAATCCCTGCCGCCGGGCAAACGTGAGGTGGTCTGGGGCCTGGTCGATGCCGAGGACGACGGCGAGGTGCTGCTGCACGTCGGCGAGGAAGTGCGCGAAAGCCTGCTGGCCGAGATGGACCCGGACGAAATCATCGCCGCGGTCGAAGACCTGGACATCGATGACCTGGCCGACCTGGTCGAGGACCTGCCCGACACGGTCATCGACGAAGTGCTCAAGTCGATGGACCGCGAGAACCGCGAGCGGCTGGAGCAGGTGCTGTCCTACGCCGAGGACACCGCCGGCCGCCTGATGAACCCGGACGTGGTCACCGTGCGCGCCGACGTCAATGTCGATGTGGTGCTGCGCTACCTGCGCCTGCGCGGCGAACTGCCCGACCATACCGACCACCTGTTCGTGGTCAGCCGCCGCCACCAGTACCTGGGCCGGGTCTCGCTGGCCTCGCTGGTGACCCACGAGGACACCACCGCGATCAACCGCCTGATCGATGACGAGCAGCCGGCCATCGACGTGAATGAAAGTGCCGAGGAAGTGGCCCGCCAGTTCTCCGACCATGACTGGGTCTCCGCGCCGGTGGTGGACGAGAACAACATCCTGCTCGGCCGCATCACCATCGATGACGTGGTGGACATCATCCGCAGCCAGGCCGAGCACCAGGCGCTGGGCGCGGCCGGTCTGGACGAAGAGGAAGACCTGTTCTCGCCGATCAAGCGCGCGGTGCGTGGCCGCATCGTCTGGCTGGGCATCAACCTGGCCACCGCCTTCCTCGCCGCCACGGTGATCGGCCAGTTCGAGGTGACCCTGGAAAAGGTGGTGGCCCTGGCCATCCTGATGCCGATCGTGGCCGGCATCGGGGGCAATGCCGCCGTCCAGGTGCTGACCCTGATGGTGCGCGGCCTGGCCCTGGGCCAGGTGGGCCCGAGCAATGCGCGCATCCTGCTGTGGAAGGAAATCCGCGTCGCCTTGATCAACGGTGTGCTGATCGGCGGCATCGTCGGCCTGATCGCCTGGGCCTGGTTCGGCAGTGCCCTACTGATGCTGGTCATCGCCCTGGCCCTGATCATCAACTTCTGCGCCGCCGCCCTGGCCGGGGTGCTACTGCCGCTGCTGCTCAAACGCATGAATGTCGACCCGGCCGTGGCCGGCACCGTGGTGGTCACCGCGGTGACCGATGTGATCGGCTTCTTCTCCTTCCTCGGCCTGGCCACCGCGATCCTGCTGCATTGATGCCATGACCCATACCGTCGACAATTATTTCAGCGCCTGGCGCGATGCCCGCCACGCCTGCCCGGCCTGCGAGTGGGAAGGCTTCAGCGTGCAGATGGAACTGGAGCCGCACCGCGAGCAGAGCGAATACAGCTGCCCGCACTGCGAATGCCTGGTGCTGGTGGTGACCCACCCGGATCTGGCCCAGGTACAGGCTGCCGCTGCGGACGGCCACCCCGAGGCGCTGGAGCAATTGGCCCTGCTGGAGGCCTTCAACTCCCGCCAGGGCTGAAACGAAAAAGGCGCCGCAAGGCGCCTTTTTTCTGCCTTCCGCCGGCCAGACTCAGCCCAGCACGGCCTGCAGCGCGGCCATGCGCACGGCCACACCGTTGGCGACCTGGCGCAGGATCCACGACTGCGGGCCGTCGGCCACTTCATCGGTGACCTCCACGCCGCGGTTGATCGGGCCCGGATGCATCACGATCGCATCGGGTGCGGCGCGGCGCAGCCGTTCGGCATTCAAGCCCCAGCGTGCGTGGTAGGCCTCCAGCGAGGGCACCAGGCCTTCGCTCATGCGCTCGTGCTGCAGACGCAACATCATCAGCACATCCACGCCCTCGATCATCGCGTCCAGATCATCGCCGACGGTGCAACCGGCCAGGGTGCCATCGTCCGGCAGCAGGTTGGCCGGGCCACAGACGCGGATCTCGCCGGTGCCCAGCGTACGCAGGGCATGCAGGTCGGTACGCGCCACCCGCGAATGCTTGACGTCACCGACGATCATCACCTTCAGCGCGGAAAAATCCGTGCCCTTGGCCTGACGGATGGTCAGCATGTCCAGCAGACCCTGGGTCGGGTGACCGGAGCGGCCATCACCGGCGTTGAGCAGGCAGGTTTCCGGCTTCACCGCGGCGGCCAGGCGGGCCACCGCGCCGTCCTCGGGATGGCGGATGACAAAACCGCGCACACCCATGGCTTCCAGGTTGCGCAGGGTGTCGGTGTCGGTTTCGCCCTTCTTGGCCGAGGAGGTGGAGGCATCAAAGCTCATCACATCGGCGCCCAGGCGCTGCGCGGCCAGGGTGAAGGAGGAACGGGTGCGGGTGGACGGCTCGAAGAACAGCGTGCACACCGCCGTCCCGGCCAGGACCTCGCGGCGGTCAGCGCTACGGCCGATGGCGCTGTCATGGCAGGCCTGGGCCTGATCCAGCAAACCTTCAAGGACGGGACGGGGCATCCCCTCCAGAGTGAGAAGGTGACGCAGGCGGCCGGTCGAATCCAATTGCTGGGCAGTCATGTTGTAGAGGGGGAGTCTAGGAAACCGGAATGGCGTCGCCCGGGGAATCGAGCCAGCGCTCGATGATCACCGCCGCGGCAACGGCGTCGAGGTTGGCCGCATCGCGCTTGCGCTTGTGCCCGCTGGCACGCTGCTGCGCGAAACGGCGCGCCGCCTCGACCGAAGAAGAACGTTCGTCCACCAGCACCACCGGCACCGCATAACGGCTCAGCAGCTGGCGGGCAAAGGCATGGGCACGCTTGCGGTTGGGCTGGTCCTCGCCTTCCAGGGTCAGCGGGTCACCGACCACCAGACCCTGCGGGCGCCATTCCTTGATCAGCCGGTCCATCACCGCCCAGTCAATGCCGCCGGCGGGGATTTCGACCACCGCGATGGCGCGGGCGGCCACGGCAAAGGCCGAACCGATGGCCACACCGATCCGGCGCGAGCCCACGTCAAAACCCAGCACCGTAGCGTCGGCAGGAATGGGACCCATGGGATTCAGGCCCGTCCGCTGTAATCGGTGAGATGGGCCATGTCGAACCCGAGCAGGCCCGCAGCCCCCTGCCAGCGCTTGTCCAGCGGCAGCTCGAACAGGATCGCTTCGGCATTGGGTACGGTCAGCCAGCTGTTTTCACCCAGCTCGGTTTCCAGCTGGCCCGGGCCCCAGCCGGCACAGCCCAGCGCCACCAGGGCATTGCGCGGGCCATGCCCCTCGGCCATGGCCTGCAGGATGTCGCGCGAGGTGGTCAGGAACAGGCCATCGGCCACGGTCAGGCTCGAACTCCAGTGGCGGGCATCGTCATGGATCACAAAGCCACGCTCGGTGTGCACCGGGCCGCCATTGAGCACCGGCACCGATTGCAGGTCGGCATCCTCGCTGTGCAGGCCGATCTGCTCGAACACATCGCCCAGGGTGTACTCGGAAGGCTGGTTGACCAGCACTCCCATCGCGCCCTGGTCATCATGCTGGCAGATCAACGCCACGCCACGGGCAAACGGCTCCTGCTGCAAGGAAGGAGCGGCCACCAGCAGGTGGTTGGTCAGGGCGAGCGTAGAACTGGACATTGCGTCATTCTATCGCCTTGTGGCCGTTTCAGGCCGTGCACAAAGGCAAAAACGCCATGTCCAGCTACTGCCGCATTGCCCCCGGCCATCCCCTGCACGGCCCCTACCATGACCGGCACTACGGCTTTCCGGTGCACGATGAGAGCGCGCTGTTCGAGCGCCTGGTACTGGAGATAAATCAGGCCGGGCTGAGCTGGCTGACCATCCTGGCCAAGCAGGACAACTTCCGCCGCGCCTACGACGGCTTTGATGTGGACAGCGTGGCCGCCTATGGCCCGGCACAGGTACAGCGCCTGCTCGATGATCCGGGCATCATCCGCAACCGACTGAAAATTGCCGCCGCCATCCACAATGCCGGGGTGATCGCCGGCCTGCGCCACAGCCATGGCGGTTTCCATGCCTGGCTGGCGGCCCATCACCCGCGTGACAAGCCGGCCTGGGTCAAGCTGTTCAAGCAGACTTTCCGCTTCACCGGTGGCGAGATCACCGGCGAGTTCCTGATGAGCACCGGCTGGCTGCCGGGCGCCCACGCCGCCGACTGCCCGGTCCACGCACGCACCATCAACGCCGGCGCGGCCTGGGCCCAGGACTTCAGCAGCGGCCCTGGTAACGCCCCGGGCGGTGGTTGAAGCCCAGCACCATGCCGATCAGCAGCGCCGCGATCACCGAATAGGCCACATTGCTGGCCGGCAGCACCAGCAGGGCGACAGCCATCAGCACCAAGTCATAGCACAGCTGGAACAGGCCGGCATTCCAACCACGTGACTGCTGCAGGTAGATGGCCAGGATGCCGATCCCGCCCAGCGAGGCGCGGTGGCGCACGAAGAACAGGATGCCAAGGCCGGTCAGGCAGCCGCCGATCACCGCCGACATCAGTGCACTGTCGCCACTGAAGGTGATGTCGATCCAGCGCGGCAACAGGTCGGTCAACGCACCACAGGCGGCCACCGCGGCAAAGGTCTTCAGGGTGAACTCCCAGCCCATGCGGCGTACCGAGAGCCAGTAGAACGGCAGGTTGCCCAGCACGAACACCACCGAGAACGGCCAGTCAAAGGCGTAATGCAGCAGCAGCGACAGGCCGGCCATGCCGCCCACCAGCAGGTTGTCGTGGGCCAGTACGGCCAGGCCCAGCGAGCTGACCAGGGTGGCCAGCAGCAGCCCCTGGATGTCGTCAATCACACCATGGCCGGCCAGCGGCAGACTGGCCTTGGAAGAAGTCGGGGCAACCGCCGTATCGGCGGCCGGGGGGACGGACGCGGGCATGCCAGCACATCATGGGTGGGGAGGTGTATTAGACACAATTGAAACCAATTTTGCTGCACTTGCACAAAACAAAACGCCCGGCGGGCAGCCGGGCGTCAGTTTCACAGACTGAATTGGGCAAAGATCAGCGAACTTCGGCGATCTCCACACCATCCAGACCCTGGGCCAGGGTCTTGGCATCGCCGCCCTGGGACAGCTTGATGCGCAGGCGCACCTCGTTCTGCGAATCGGCAAAGCGCAGCGCGTCGTCGTAGCTGATCTCGCCGGCCTGGTACAGCTCGAACAGGCTCTGGTCGAAGGTCTTCATGCCCAGCTGGACCGAATCCTTCATCACTTCCTTGAGCTTGTGGATCTCGCCGTCGCGGATGTAGTCCTGCACCAGCGGAGTGCCGAGCATGATTTCCATCGCCACCTTGCGGCCCTTGCCGTCCGGGGTCGGCACCAGCTGCTGGGCCACCACGCCCTTCAGGTTCAGCGACAGGTCCATCAGCAGCTGGTTGCGGCGGTCTTCGGGGAAGAAGTTGATGATGCGGTCCATCGCCTGGTTGGCGTTGTTGGCATGCAGGGTGCACAGCACCAGGTGGCCGGTTTCGGCGAAGGCAATGGCGTGGTCCATGCCCTCGCGGGTTCGCACCTCGCCGATCATGATCACGTCCGGAGCCTGGCGCAGGGTGTTCTTCAGCGCCGCTTCCCAGGTATCGGTGTCGATGCCGACCTCGCGCTGGGTGATGATGCAGCCGGCGTGCTTGTGCACGAATTCGATCGGGTCTTCGATGGTGATGATGTGGCCCGAGGAATTCTGGTTGCGGTAGCCGATCATCGCCGCCAGCGAGGTCGACTTACCGGTACCGGTGGCACCGACGAAGATGATGATGCCGCGCTTGGTCATGGCCAGCGACTTGATCACCGGCGGCAGGGCCAGTTCTTCGACGGTCGGGATCTTGGTCTCGATCCGGCGCAGCACCATGCCAACCTGGTTGCGCTGGTAGAAGCAGCTGACACGGAAGCGGCCCACGCCAGCCACGCCGATGGCGAAGTTGCACTCGTGGGTCTTTTCAAACTCCTCGCGCTGCTTGGGCGTCATCACGTTGAGCACCATGTCGCGGCTCTGCTGCGCGGTCAGTGGTGTCTGGGTGATCGGGCTGATCTTGCCGTGCACTTTCATCGCCGGCGGCATGCCTGCGGTGATGAACAGGTCAGACGCCTTCTGGTGCGCCATCAGCTTGAGGAAGGAGGTGAAGTCGAGGCTGCTCATGGGCTACTCCAGCGGTGGACGGCAATGCGGCTGACAGCAAGGCCGGCGCCTGTGCGGCACCGGCCGGGGATGGATCATTCGAACAGGCGCTTGTCCTTGGCGTACTCGCGGGCCTGGTTGCGGGTCACCAGGCTGCGCTTGACCAGATCCTGCAGGTTCTGGTCAAGGGTCTGCATGCCCATGGCCTGACCGGTCTGGATGGCCGAGTACATCTGCGCCACCTTGTCCTCGCGGATCAGGTTACGGATGGCCGGGGTGGCGACCATGATTTCATGCGACGCCACGCGACCGCCGCCAACCCTCTTCAGCAGGGCCTGGGAAATCACCGCACGCAGTGATTCGGACAGCATCGAGCGCACCATCGGCTTTTCGCCGGCCGGGAACACGTCGATGATACGGTCGATGGTCTTGGCCGCCGAGCTGGTGTGCAGGGTGCCGAACACCAGGTGGCCGGTTTCCGCCGCGGTCAGGGCCAGACGGATGGTTTCCAGGTCACGCAATTCGCCGACCAGGATGATGTCCGGATCCTCACGCAGGGCCGAGCGCAGCGCTTCGTTGAAGCCGTGGGTGTCACGGTGCACTTCGCGCTGGTTGATCAGGCACTTCTGCGGGGTGTGGACGAATTCGATCGGGTCCTCGACGGTGAGGATGTGGCCGTATTCGTTCTTGTTGATGTGGTCGATCATCGCTGCCAGCGTGGTCGACTTGCCCGAGCCGGTCGGCCCGGTGACCAGGATCAGGCCCTGCGGTTGTTCGATCAGCTCACGGAAAATCGGCGGGCAGGCCAGGTCTTCCAGGGTCAGCACTTCGGAGGGAATGGTACGGAACACCGCACCGGCACCACGGTTCTGGTTGAACGCGTTGACACGGAAGCGCGCCAGCGAGGGAATCTCGAAGGAGAAGTCGACCTCGAGGAATTCTTCAAAGTCGCGGCGCTGCTTGTCACTCATGATGTCGTAGACCAGCGCATGGACCTGCTTGTGGTCCAGGGCCGGAATGTTGATGCGACGCACGTCGCCATCAACACGGATCATCGGCGGCAGGCCTGCCGACAGGTGCAAGTCCGATGCTTTGTTCTTTACCGAGAACGCCAGAAGTTCGGCGATATCCATGTGCTTTGTATCCCCTGTATAGCCGTTGGCTGGAAGGATTGTTCCCCAAGCGGCAGTATAGCCTCCTTCGCTCAGCGGGAAATATTGCGTGCCCTCCTCCCCCCTGTCCTTGATCCTGGCCCGGCTTGATGCCCTGGCCGGTGCTTGCGGCCAGCATCCGGCGCGTCTGCTGGCGGTGTCCAAGACCCAGCCGGCAGCGGCAGTGGCCGCCCTGGCCGCACAGGGCCAGCGCGCCTTCGGTGAAAACTACGTGCAGGAAGCCGTGGCCAAGATCGGCGAACTGGCCGCACTGGGGCTGGAGTGGCACCTGATCGGTCACCTGCAGTCCAACAAGGCCGAGCTGGCCGCCACCCACTTTGACTGGGTGCAGAGCGTGGACCGGCCCAAGCTGGTGGATGCCCTGGCCCGTTACCGCCCGGCCAGCCTGCCGCCGTTGAACGTGCTGATCCAGGTCAACATCGATGACGAGGACAGCAAGCATGGCTGCGCCCCGGAGCAGGTGCTGGCCCTGGCCAACCGCATCGCCGCACAGCCGCGCCTGCAGCTGCGCGGGCTGATGGCAATTCCGGCCGCCCACGCCGATCCGCAGCACTCCCTGCCCGCCTTCCAGGCCATGGCCGCCCTGCTGCAACGCCTGCAGGCCGATTTCCCCCAGGCCGACACCCTGTCCATGGGCATGAGCGCGGACTATCCGCAGGCCGTGGCCGCCGGCGCCAACATGGTCCGGGTCGGCAGTGCCCTGTTCGGTGCCCGCCCGACCAGATCCACCAACGCCCCACATTGAATCCACAACAAAGGAATCCGGCCATGTCTTCTTCGCTTCTGGTGAGCTTCATTGGTGGTGGCAACATGGCGCGCAGCCTGATCGCCGGCCTGATCGCCGCAGGTACGCCGGCCAGCGCCATCGAGGTGATCGAGCCGCTCGATGCCCTGCGCGCAGACCTGGCCCAGCGCTACGGCATCATCACGGCCGCTTCCATTGCCCAAGCCAACCTGGCCGCCGGCAGCTGGGTCCTGGCGGTCAAGCCCCAGGTCATGGCCAGCGTCTGCGGCGAACTTGCCGGGCGCATCAACGCCTCACAGCTGGTGATCTCCATTGCCGCCGGCATCACCACCGCCACCCTGCAGCACGCGCTGGGCAGCCGCGCCCGCATCGTGCGCGCCATGCCCAACACCCCGGCCCTGCTCGGCGCCGGCATGAGCGGCCTGTACGCCGGCAGCGATGTCGATGGCAGCGCGCGCGCGCAGGCCACCCAGATCCTGGCCGCGGCCGGCCAGGTGCGCTGGATCGACGAGGAATCCTTGATGGATGCGGTAACCGCCGTGTCCGGCTCTGGCCCGGCCTACCTGTTCGCGGTGGCCGAAGCCATGGAGGCCGCCGCTGTTGCCCAGGGGCTGGATGCCGACAGCGCCCACCAACTGGTGGTGCAGACCATCATCGGGGCCGGCCGCATGCTGGCCGAAAGCGGGCAGACGCCCGGCCAGCTGCGCCAGGCGGTGACCTCTCCCAATGGCACCACCCAGGCAGCGCTGGAAGTGCTCCAGCACGGTGGCCTGGGCAAGCTTTTCGATGCGGCCATTGCCGCCGCCGCCGAACGTGGCCGCCAGCTGGCCAAGTCAGGTTAATTGTCCAAACTGCAAAATGGCACACACTTCGGCTGCGACGCATGCAGCCAAAAACGTGGACAGCGGTCACCAGACAATCAACACTGCTTGGACAGATGTTGTGAGTTGAAGTCCTGCTGCACGGTTTGTACAGGGGAAGCTGCCAGGGGGTTGGCAGCAAGCAGAGCGACCAGTTTCGGGATTTTCAATGACGGTAGAATTTTTGCACTCTGGCAGTGAGCCATGCTCGCGGCCTGGAAAGATTGATTTTGTCGATTGGGGCATCCAGTTGGGTCGGCGCACGATCCTGACCCAGATCAGCCTGTCCATCAGCGGCCCGGGCGTGACCGTGCTGATGGGGCCGGCCGGCACCGGCAAATCCACCCTGCTCAAGACCCTGGCCGGCCTGCACAGCGCCCACGGCAGCAGCAGTGGGCAGATCCTGCTCGATGGCCAGCCCCTGCAGCTGGCCGCCGGTGTCCCGCCCGCACTGGCCCAGCAGCACCCGCGTGAACTGGACTTCAGTGTCCTGGACACCCTGATTGCCGCCCAACGCGGCAATGGCATGACCCCGGCGCAGATGCGCCAGCGCGCCCTGGACACCCTGCAGCAGCTGCGGCAGTCCGCGCTGATCGAGCACCAGCAGCAGCGTCTGTTCGACCTTCCCCGTGAGTTGATGCGTTGCGCGTTGATCATCCGCGCCGTGCTCACCGGCAGCCCGATCCTGCTCATCGACGAACCCACCAGCGATCTGGACGAGAGCCAGAGCCAGCGTGTCCTGCAGCTGATCACCTCCCTGGCCACCACCCACACCTGCATCGTGGTGCTGCATCACCAGCAGCAGGCCCGCCAGATCGCCGATCGCGTGGTGCTGCTGGCCGGCGGCCGGGTCCAGGTCGCTGCCGACAGCAACACCTTCTTCGACAATCCCCAGGCACACCCGGTGCTGGCCCAGTTCCTGCGCACCGGCAGTTGCCATGTGCCGGCACCCGATGCCCGCCCCGAAGAGCTGGAGGCCGGTGTCCTGCTCGACTCGACGCCGACGCCAGCCAGCATCGTGGCGGCAGCGCCGGCCACGCCCGTGGCCGCTGCGGTCATCGCCGTGCCGCCGCCAACAGCTGCGAACGACGCGCCAGCAGCGTCGATGAGCCCTGCCGACGGCAACCAGGCCAGCATCACCGTCGGTCTGGGCCTGCCTTACGAACTGCCGCCCGGCGTGATGCCGGCCAGCCGTGGCCCCAATGGCTTCCATTGGCTGGTGCCCGGCAAGCTGGCCGGCTGCCCGATGCCCGGGGCGATGCTGCCGATCGAGCACGACCTGGTCCTGCTGCGCAATGTCGGGGTCACGGTACTGATCAACCTGACCGAAAGACCGATGAGCGATACCGCCATCCCGGCCGCCGGCCTGCGCACCCTGCACATGGGCGTGGAGGACCGCAATGCACCGCCACTGATGTGGATGAAGATGCTGCTGGTCAAGATCGACCGCCTGATCGCCCAGGGCGAAGTGGTCGCCGTGCACTGCCTGGCCGGCCTTGGCCGCACCGGCACCGTGCTTGGCAGCTGGCTGATCCGCCAGGGCCTGACCGCCGAAGAATCACTGCGACGACTGCGCGCCATCGAACCTGGTTTCGTGCAGTCGGCCGTGCAGGAACAACTGCTGCATGAGCTGGAAACCAACCTGCTCATCCGCGCCCCTGATCTGTAACCCCCACCCACGCCATCGCTAGGAACCTTGAATGTCACTTGACGCCACCATCCAAAAGTCCGTCGCCTCCATCCCCGAATGTCTGGCCGCCGGCTATGTCGATATCTCCTCGGGCATGCTGCTGTCGGTGCGCACCGTCGACTCGCACCCGCGTGAAGTGCTGGACCTGGTCGCCGCCGCCACTGCCGACCTGTACGAAGGCCCGAACGTGCGCGCCATCGAACAGATGTTCCGTCGCTCGCGCGGCCTGCCCGAAGGTGAAGGCGCCCACTACTTCCAGGAAATCATCGTCAACAGCGAAAACCTGATCCACGTGTTCATGCGCGGCAAGCGCTACCCGAGCTACGTGATGGTGTTTGTCTGCCGTCGCACTGCCAACCTGGGCATGGCGCTGACCAAGGCCCGCCTGGCGATGCCGGAAATCGAAGCGGCCGTCTGATCAGCATTGGCATCGGCAACACCCAAACCGCGGCCTGAAGCCGCGGTTTTTTGTTGCCTGCCGCTTGCCAGGTTACTGCGAGGCGGGTTGCAGCCCCTGCGGCAGGTCACCGTCCTCGGCCAGCTCCTCGTGCAGGATGCGCCGCACCTCCAGCACTGCTTCGGGCGTTTCCTGCACGCTGTGCCAGGCGGTAATCACCTTTTCCGACTGCGCCCCGCTCAGGTGGGCACTCCAGTACGGCACCAGGCCATCGTCGGACTGCTCCAGTGCCACGGCCGGATCACGCCGGGCGATGATGGAGTGGTAAGGCAGGCCACTGCGCAGCGGCAGGCCGGCAGCGGCACGGATGAACGGATCGGTCGCCTTGAGGTTGTCGATGCTGTTGGGCACGCGCGGCTTTTGTTTGTCATCGCCCTCCCCTTCGCTGGCCGCCGTGGGATCGGCCAGCAGCTGCACCACATCGGCAAAACCGCCGAGGATGGTCAGCGGCAGGCGCACCAGCTTGCCGATGAAGTTGCCCAGGCCACGGTTGGCGATGTCGGTGCCCTGGTGCGGGCTGGCGATGAAGATGGCCCGGCTGACATTGGCCTGCGGCTGGTAGCGCAGGATCGGCCCGAGGCGGCGCTGGACCCGCTCGCGCCGCTGGTCATCCAGGGCAAACCCCGCCAGCACCGACTCCATCAAGGTGTCACCGGGAGTGCTGAGCATCAGCCGGGCCAGGATGCCGCCCATCGAATGGCCGACAAACACCATGTCCTGGCTGGCCGGTGCGGTGCCCTGCGGGTCGAAATGGGCCAGGGTCCGGTTCAGTGCCCGTGAGATGGTGTAGCGGTTCAGGCCAACCGGGGCATTGGTGGGGTAATACACCGACCACACCTGGTACTTGTCACGCAGGACCTTGTCACCGGTCACCTCGTTGACCAGGTTGACCCAGGCTTCCGGGCTGCTGGCCAGGCCATGCAACAGGAAGATGATCCGCTTGTCCGGGTCATAGGGCTGCATCAGGTAGATGTGCGGCTGGGTGATTCCCTCGCTGCGCCCGAACAGGGTCCGTAACGATTCGGTGGCAAAGCCCGCATCGGCCAGCCACAGCCCATAAGCGGCAGTGAAGTTGGCCGCCAGCGGCACCGTATTGCCTTCCATGCTGATGGTCTGCGTGCGCTCCGGCGCGTACACCTCCAGGCTGAGCTCGCGCGAGGCCAGGATCTGCTCCAGGCTGTTGCCGGCAAAACGCAGCACCGCGGTGGCATTGACCGCCGGCATCTCGCTGAACAACGGTACGTTGCTGGCGGGGCTGCGCCGCTCTTCCGGCTCGGTGTCGGCCAGCGGCACGGTCAGCTGTTGTGGCTCCATCACCACCACCAGCTCGGCACCGAAACCATCGCGCCGGTAGGTGCTGCGCAGGCCGGCAAAACTGATGTTGGAAGCGGCCATCATCGAACGTGGCACGCTCTGCAGGCCCAGTGCGTCATAACGGGCGGTGATCTTCCAGCCCTGCTCGGCAACATGGATGCCGGTACCACTGCCACCAGTAGCCGCCTGCTCACGGGCACGCTCGAACAATCCCGAGGTCACCTGCTCCACGGCATGGTTGTAGTAATCACGCACCTGCAGCTGGCGATCCTCCAATGCCCGCTGCGACGGTGTACGCCCGGAGAAAAACAGGTAGGCGTAGGCGTAACGCGCGGTTTCCAGCCAGGCATCACCGGCAATCTGCGAGGCAGCGCCACCGGCCTTGCGGTCCACCTCGGCCTGGGCCAGGGCGCTCAGGGTCCACAGTTCGGCCAGGGCGGCCAGGCGCACCTCGTTGCTCACACCGGGGCGCTGGCCCATCTGGCTGATGCAGTCGGCGGTCTGCTTTACGCAGGTGGCCGGATCGATCCCGATCACCTGCAGTGCTTCCTGGGTGGCGTGGCCCAGCTTGCCGCTGCTGAGCACGTCAGAGCGCTTGGCCGCGGTGAAATCCGGCGTGGCCACCGTGCGCATCTTGACCATGGCGCAGCCACTGCCCATGCCCAGCAGCACCGTCACCAGCAACAAGCGCATCAGCCGATGCGCGCCGAGATGCTTACTCATCCACCGCTCCCTGATCAATTCCCGGCACACCCTGACGGATACGCTGCGAAAAATGCGTGCTGGCCCCGTCGGCGCGTGCGCGCCCGGTGATCCGCCCGTGCTGTTTCAATGCTGCCGGCGCCACGCCCTGCGGCAAGGCTCCCAGCTGTTGCAGATAATCGTCAAAGTAGCCCGATGCGAGCAAGCGCCAGTCCAGCGGCAGATCCGGGCTGACCTTGCGCGCCAGCTGCCAGACGATCGTGGTGCAGTTGCTGGTCAAGGTGTTGTAAAAAGCCGGCGCCCGGTCCAGCGCACGGGCCTGCTCCAGATAGGCCACGAACAGCTCGCGCAAGGCCTGCCCCTGCAGGGCGCTGACCCGGTACAGGTACACGTCCTCGCCGCGGGCGTTGGTACGCGTGGCCACGATGTCGCGCTCGTCGGCAGCGACCAGGGTCATTTCATAGCGGCGGAAAAAACCGGCCAGGGCATCGAAGGATTCATCGTGCTCCTTGCGGATCTCCAGCGAGAACACCAGCTGACGACCATCGGCAAAGCCGAAGGAGACCAAGGTGTGGGCAATGGCCGGGCCCATCCAGTAGGACAGCAGCACATCGGCACTTTGCAGCTGCTGCAGGTCGTAGCGGCGCTGCTCCCAGACGATGTCGTAATCGGTTTCGCTGCGCCAGGTGAAGTTGCGCACGTTGTCCAGCACCACATGCCGGCCATCGAAGCTGCGCACATGCAGGCGCCGGGCCACATCATCGGCCCACTGCCGGTCCTGTGAGGGATGCAGGCTGTTCCAGAACACACTCAGGCCCAGCAAGGCGAGCAGGAAGGCCAGCCCGGCCCAGGCCAGGCCACGGCCGGGATCACGCCAGAACCACCACAGCAGGGCCAGCGACAAGCCCGCCCACAACAGCAGGCCCAACCCATGCACCGCACCACTGGCATGGAAATGGATGACCCCTGCACCCCAGATTGCCGCCACCAACAACAACAGCGTCGCCAGCAGCCTGCCGATCCGTTTCATCCATACCGCCATACCGATGCCACCTGCACAAGAGATGTCGCATCGTGCCAGTTGCATGGCATGGATGGCGAGAAACGCCTGCCGCAGCACGCCATGAACAGTGACGCCGGGTGCTGATGGCCGGCCATGCCGCGGTGACAGGCAACAAAAAAGCCACTGCAAGCAGTGGCTTTTTTCGTTTCGCGAGTGGTGGGCGATACAGGGTTCGAACCTGTGACCCTTGCCGTGTGAAGGCAATGCTCTACCGCTGAGCTAACCGCCCGTGTCGCGATGAGGGAAATTATAGAGATTACTTGGAGAAGGTCAACACTTTTGTGAAAAATTTTTTCACATAGTCTGCGTGGGCTTGTCAGCGCCCAGCGCACCGGCCAGCAGGGTCTCGATCTTGTTGCGGATCGCCTCCCCTTCCGGGCCGTCAGCCAGCTGCACACCGATGCCGGCCGAGCGGTTGCCCTGCGCCCCCATCGGGGTGGTCCAGACCACCTTGCCGGCCACCGGCAGGCGTTCGGCCGAATCGGGCAGGCTCAGCAGCACGAATACTTCATCGCCCAGGAAATAGCGCTTGGGTGTGGGCACGAAGACCCCACCGTTCTTGATGAACGGCATGTACGCGCTGTACAGCGTCGGCTTGTCCTTGATCACCAGCGACAGGATGCCCTGGCGCGCGTTGACTGCACTCATTGTCTTGTCCCCTTGGGCAGCCCGGCCACGGCGGCCGGCCACCCCATCAGCAATTCAACCAAGGCCAGGTCCGCACGCACGGTGGTGCGCAACAGGTTCGCGGTGGCGTTGGCGGCATCAAACCAGGCCGCCAGCTTGGGCAATCGTGCCGGCGCGGTCAACCCACAATCGCGCGCCTGCTCCAGTGCCAGTTCGGCGGCGTGACGCAGGCGCAAGGCCAGCTGCTCATCGCCACTCCAGCGCGTGGCCAGTGCGGCAGCGCCCAGCTTGCCTGCCGCCAGCCCTGACAGCTCGGATGCCACCTCACCGCGCAGGGCCCAGCCACTGCCGGAAAGCCACTCATCGGCCAATCCGGGGTGCCCGCGTGCCGCATCCAGCGCCGCGGCCGCGGTATCAGCGGCATGCCCACGCTGCTGCAGCCAGGCCAAGGCCTGATCATGCGGCGGCAGGCGGAACTCCAGGCGCTGGCAGCGGCTGCGGATGGTGGCCGGCAGACGAGCCGGCTCGTTGCACAGCAGCCAGACATAACGGCCCGGGGCCGGCTCTTCCAGGGTTTTGAGCAGGGCATTGGCCGCAGCGGTGTTGATTGCCTCGGCCGGTTCGATGATCACCACCTGGGCCTGGCCATATTGCGGGGTCAGCGCCAGCTTCTGGCTGACCTGCCGGATCTGCTCGATCACGATCTCGGTGCGCAGCTTGTCCCCGCTCTTGTTGGGGATGAAGGACACCAGCTGCAGGTCCGGATGGGTGCCGGCATCGATCAGGTGTGCGCTGCGCGCTGCAGCGGCCGGCTCGCCCTGGCATAGCAGATGACGGGCCAGCTGCAGGGCAACCGCACGCTTGCCGATCCCGGCCGGCCCGGCAAACAGCAGGCCATGGCCCAGACGCCCGGCCTGCAGGCTGGCGATGACTTGGTCATGGATGCCCTGCTGCCACGGGGTCAGGCTGCCCATCAGGCCACCTGCTGCAAATAGGAGGTGACCGCGCGCTGTACCTGCGCCACCATCTGTGCCAGCGGCAGGCTGGCATCGATGCGGGCAAAGCGTTGCGGATCGGCCGCCATGCGCGCGGCAAAGCCGCCATGCACGCGTTCGAAGAAATCATCCTGCTCGCGCTCGATCGCATCGGGCACCCCGCCACGGCCCTGGACCCGCGCACGGCCAACGGCCACCGGCACATCCAGCCACAGCGTCAGCCCAGGCAGAAAACCGACCACGCGCCGCTCCAGGTCGGCCAGCCAGGCCATATCCAGGCCCCGGCCGGCGCCTTGGTAGGCAAAGCTGGAATCGGTGAAACGGTCACACAGCACCCAGTCACCACGGGCCAGCGCCGGCTCGATCACCTCGGCCACATGCTGGGCGCGGGCGGCAAACACCATCAGCAGCTCGGCTGACGGATGCAGGCGCTCGTCGGCATCGTCCTGGCGGCTGGCATGCAGCACCATCGCGCGCAGCTGTTCGGCCAGCGGGGTGCCGCCAGGTTCACGGCTGACCACCAGATTGGCACCGGCCGCCTGCAGGCAGTCGCGCACCGTGGCCAGGGCCGTACTCTTGCCCGCGCCCTCGCCCCCTTCCAAGGTGATCAGGCGCGCGCGGCGGGGAAGCACATCATTCATTGCGAAGCATTGTCCTGGCGCGCCTGACGCAGGCGCTGGAGATAATCGGCCACGGCCTTCTGGTGCCCGGCATAGGTGGCCGAAAACACATGGCCGCCACTGCCATCACCGATGGCCACGAAATACAGCGCATCGCCATCGGCCGGGTGCGCGGTGGCCTGCAGTGCCGCACGCCCGGGCATGGCGATCGGCGTCGGGGTCAGGCCGGCGCGGGTATAGGTGTTGTAGGGGGTGTCGGTGGTCAGATGGCTCTTGCGGATGTTGCCGTCATAGGCCGAGCCGATGCCGTAGATCACGGTCGGATCGGTCTGCAGGCGCATGCCCATCTTCAAACGGCGCGCGAACACCCCGGCGATCTGCGGGCGCTCGGCCGCCAGGCCGGTTTCCTTTTCGATGATCGAGGCCAGGGTGAGCAGTTCATAGGGGCTGTTCAGAGGCAGGCCTTCGGCGCGGCCCTGCCAGGCCTGTTGCAAGGCCTGCTCCATTGCCGCATGAGCACGCTTGAGCACATCCAGGTCGCTGTCGCCACGCTGGTAAACATAGGTTTCGGGCAGGAAGCGGCCTTCCGGATGCTCACCGGCAAAGCCCAGCGCGGCCATCAGGGCCGCATCATCCAGTTCGGCGGCGTCCTGCTCCAGCGGCGTGGCCCGGGCCAGGGCCGAGCGCAGCTGGCGGAAGTTCCAGCCTTCCACGATGGTCAGGCGGTGCTGTACCACCTTGCCATCGCGCATGCGCAACAGCAGCTCGGACACGGTCAACGGGCCGGTCAGGTCGTACTCGCCGACCTTCAGCTTGCCGGCCGCATCCAGCTTGCGGGCCAGCAGCTGCCATTGCTGGTCATGGCCGTTGTCGATTCCGGCGGCACGCAATTTGGCCAGGACCCGGGTGAAGCTGTCACCGCGCTCGACCATGACCCGTTCGGCCACCGGATGCAGCGACTGATCGGCAAAGCCACGCTGGGCCTGCCAGGCCCAGCCGATCACACCGGCACACAACAGCCCGCCGAGCAGCACGAGCAGCAGCACTACGCGCAGGCAACCGCGCTTGGTCGGGGCCATCGGGCTCTCCGCAGTCATCAATCAGGTGGTACAGGATACCGTGCCACCGCGGCACTGCCGCAACGCATGCAACCGGCCTTGCGGACCGGTTGCATGCAGGTCACACCAGGCAAGGCTTACAGGCGCTTGAACACCAGCGAGCCGTTGGTGCCACCGAAGCCGAAGCCGTTGGACAGGGCCACATCCACCTGCTGCTGGCGGGCGGTATGCGGCACGTAATCCAGGTCGCAGCCCTCACCCGGGTTGTCCAGGTTGATGGTCGGCGGAATGATGCCGTGCTGCAGGGCCAGCACCGAGAAGATCGCCTCCACACCGCCGGCAGCGCCGAGCAGGTGGCCGGTCATCGACTTGGTCGAGCTGACCATCAGCTTGTAGGCGTGGTCACCAAAGGCGGCCTTGACCGCATCGCTCTCGCCCAGGTCACCCAGCGGGGTCGAGGTGCCGTGGGCATTGATGTAGCCTACCTGCTCGGCATTGACCTTGGCATCGCGCAGGGCCAGCTGCATGCAGCGCTTGGCGCCTTCGCCGCTCGGGGCGGTCATGTGGTAGGCATCGGAGGTGGCACCGAAGCCGGCCAGCTCGCAGTAGATGCGCGCGCCACGGGCCTTGGCGTGTTCGTACTCCTCCAGCACCAGGATGCCGGCACCATCGCTGAGCACGAAGCCGTCGCGGTCACGGTCCCACGGGCGCGAGGCGGCCTGCGGGGCGTCGTTGCGGGTGGACATGGCCTTCATCGCACAGAAACCGGCCATCGCCGTCGGTGCGGAGCCACGTTCGGCACCACCGGCCACCATCACGTCGGCATCGCCGTACTGGATCATGCGCATGGCCGTGCCGATGGAATGGTTGGCCGTGGCGCAGGCCGAGACCGGCGAGAAGGTCGGCCCCTTCAGGCCGCGCAGGATGCTCAGCTGCCCGGGCAGCATGTTGATGATGGTGCTGGGGATGTAGAACGGGGAAATCTTGCGCGGGCCGCCTTCCAGGAACTTGGCGGTCTGCTCCTCGATACCGAGCAAGCCACCGATGCCGGCACCGATCAGCGCACCCACGCGCTCGGCATTGGCTTCGGTAATTTCCAGGCCCGAGTCATCCAGCGCCATGAAGCTGGCGGCCAGGCCGTAATGGATGAACGGGTCCATCTTCTTGGCATCCTTGGCAGGAATACCGAAGTTGGCCACGTCAAATCCAGTGATCTGGCCGGCGATTTGGGTGCTGAACTGGCTGGCGTCATAGCGGCTGATCGGACCGATGCCCGAACGCCCTGCAACAATGCCTTCCCAGCTGGTGACCAGATCATTGCCCAGCGGGGAAATCATCCCCATGCCAGTCACGACGACGCGACGACTCATGCTCATTTCTCCTGCCCAGCACCCGGCTGGTGGCGACTATCGAGTAAAAAAAAGGGCCGCAGCGCGGCCCTTCTGGTTACGCCTTGATGGCCTTGATCGCTGATCGACCATCAAGCCATGACCGCGATCAGGCCTTGACGTGGGCCTTGACGTAGTCGATGGCAGCCTGGACGGTGCCGATCTTTTCAGCTTCTTCGTCCGGGATTTCGCACTCGAACTCTTCTTCCAGTGCCATCACCAGCTCAACGGTGTCCAGCGAGTCGGCACCCAGGTCATCGACGAACGATGCAGTGGTGGTGACTTCTTCTTCCTTGACGCCAAGCTGTTCAATGACGATTTTCTTGACGCGCTCTTCGATGGTGCTCATTGGGTATCGCTCCAGATGGAGTTGTGGTTCAAAAGATACCACCGGATAAGGTGGCCGTTGGATAGTGTAGTGGAAACTTCCGGGACAAGTGTCCCTGAAAAAAACCACCTAAATCAAACAATTAAAACAAGTGACAGGACCTTGCGGTCAGGCCATGTGCATCCCGCCATTCACATGCAGGGTTTCACCGGTGATGTAGTTGGCTGCCGGGCCGGCCAGGAAGGCCACTGCGTCGGCGATGTCCTGGGCCTGGCCCAGACGGCCCAGGGCGATGGTGGTGGCCATCGCGGCCTTGGCATCCTCGGGCAGGTCACGGGTCATGTCGGTTTCAATGAAACCCGGGGCAACCACGTTGACGGTGATGCCACGCGAACCGATTTCCTTGGCCAGCGACTTGGAGAAGGCAATGATGCCGGCCTTGGCGGCGGCGTAGTTGGCCTGGCCCGCATTGCCGGTGACGCCGATGACCGAAGCGATGTTGATGATGCGGCCCTTGCGCGCCTTCATCATGCCGCGCATCACCGCCTTGGAGGAGCGGTAGACACTGGTCAGGTTGGTATCCAGGATCGCCTGCCAGTCTTCGTCCTTCATCCGCATCAACAGGTTGTCGCGGGTGATGCCGGCATTGTTGACCAGGATGGAGATGGCGCCGAATTCCTTGGCGATGGCCTCGATCAATTCCTCGATCGCGCCGGCCTGGTTGACGTTGAGCACGCGGCCATGGCCGCCATTGGCTGCCAGACGCGCACCGATGGCAGCGGCGCCGCCTTCACTGGTGGCGGTGCCGATCACGATGGCGCCCTGGGCGGCCAGGGTGTCGGCAATGGCCGCACCGATACCGCGGCTGGCGCCGGTGACCAGGGCAATTTCACCTTGCAGGGGCTTGCTCATTTACTTGCATCCTCAAACTTGTGTGCGTCCGGCGCGCGGTTGCGCGCCCGGCATCCATTATCCACGCGGCCACTGGGCCAGGGCGGCGTCAAAGTCCGCCAGCGAACCCAGTGCACGGCCGTCGATGGACTTGTCGATCCGCTTGATCAGGCCGGTGAGCACCTTGCCCGGGCCGCACTCGGCCACGGCGGTCACCCCACGCGCTGCCAGCGCCTGCACGCAACCGGTCCACTGCACCGGCTGGTACAGCTGCTTGACCAGGGCGTCGGCAATGGCGGCGGTGCCGACATGTACCGCCGCATCCACGTTCTGCACCACCGGCAAGGCCGGCTCGCTGAAGCTCACTGCGGCAATCGCGCTGGCCAGCTGCTCGGCGGCATCGCGCATCAGCGGGGTGTGCGAGGGCACGCTCACCGCCAGCTTGACTGCCTTGCGCACGCCACGCTCGGCGAGCAGCGCAATGGCCCGGTCCACCGCCTCGGCGTTGCCGCCGATGACGATCTGGCCGGGCGAATTGAAGTTGGCCGGCACCAGCACCTGGCCCTGCGCCGCCTCGGCACAGACCTCGGCCACCAGCGCATCCTCGGCGCCCAATACCGCCGCCATGCCACCGACACCGGCCGGACAGGCCGCCTGCATCAGCTGGCCACGCAGGCGCACCAGACGCGCGCCGTCATGCAGGCTCAGCGCCCCGGCAGCAACCAGCGCCGAATATTCACCCAGGCTGTGCCCGGCCAGCTGTGCCGGCTGTGCACCGCCCTGGGCCTGCCACAGACGCCACAGGGCGATCGAGGCGGCCAGCAGCGCCGGCTGGGTGAACTCGGTCTGCCCCAGCTGTGCTTCCGGCCCCTGCTGCGCCAGCGTCCACAGATCCACACCGGCGCCTTCGGAAGCCTCGGCGAAGGTGTCGATGATCGACGGATGGGCAGCAGCCAGGTCGGCGAGCATGCCCAGCGACTGGGAACCCTGGCCGGGGAAGACAAATGCAAAGGTGGAATCGGTCACAGGTAATCAACTGATCTACAACGGTCGGGCCGCATCATAAGCGTGAACAGCGCAATCCGTCTGTACCGGCGCGTATGCACGGGCGCAACGGCCACAAACGACAACGCCCGCCGGCATCACCGACGGGCGCTGCAACAAACCGGGGCGATCAGTAGCGCAGCAGCGCCGAACCCCAGGTAAAGCCACCACCAAAGGCCTCCAGCAGCAGCAGCTGGCCACGCTGGATGCGGCCCGAACGCACCGCGGCATCCAGTGCCAGCGGCACCGAAGCGGCCGAGGTATTGCCGTGCTTGTCCACCGTCACCACCACCTGGTCCATGGACATGTCCAGACGCCTGGCGGTGGCTTCGATGATGCGCAGGTTGGCCTGGTGCGGCACCAGCCAGTCCAGGTCGACCTTGCTCAGGCCGTTGGCTTCCAGGGCTTCGTCCACCACCGAATCCAGGGCCTTGACCGCGTACTTGAACACGTCATTGCCCTTCATCTTGATGGTGCCACTGGAGCCGACGCCATCACCAAAGCCTGCCGAGACACCGGCCGGGGTCCACAGCAGCTCCTTCTTGCTGCCGTCGGCATGCAGATGGGTGCTCAGGATGCCGGTCTCGGCATCGGCCACCAGCACCGCCGCGCCGGCACCGTCACCGAACAGCACGCAGGTGGTGCGGTCGGACCAGTCGATGATGCGGGTCAGGGTTTCAGCGCCGATCACCAGCACCTTCTTCGCATCGCCGCAGCGGATGAACTTGTCGGCCACCGACAAGGCATACAGAAAACCGGAACAGGCCGCGTTGACATCCAGCGCAGCCGAGCCGGCAGCACCCAGACGGGCCTGCACCAGGCAGGCGGTGGACGGGAAGATCAAATCCGGCGTGGTGGTGCCGACGATGATCATGTCCAGCTCGTCGGCGGCGATGCCGGCAGCTTCCAGCGCGCGCAGCGCGGCCTCGTGGGCCAGGTCGCTGGTGGTCTGCCCGTCAGCGGCAATGTGGCGCTGGGTAATGCCAGTGCGCTCACGGATCCACTCGTCGCTGGTTTCAACGGTCTTGGCCAGCTCCTCGTTGGTCAGCGCCTTCTCAGGCAGGTAGCTGCCAGTACCGGCAATTCGCGCGTAAATCCGCTCGCTCATCTGGTTACCTCAAAAACAGGAAAGGGGCGCCGAAGCGCCCCTGAAGCATAAGGCGCAAGGCCACCGGCAAGACAGCAGGCGGCCTTGTGGGCCGATCAGTCTTCGCTGACGACCGAAGCCTTGGTCGCAATCACCTTCTTGCCACGGTAGAAACCGTCGGCAGTGACGTGGTGACGGATATGCACTTCACCGGTGGTCGGATCGGTGGACAGCTGCTTGGCGCTCAGGGCGTCATGTGCACGGCGCATGCCGCGACGGGAAGGGGTGACACGGGATTTCTGCACAGCCATGGGATAGCTCCAAACTTGGTTCGATATGTTTCGTCGTTTCGTCGCACTCAGACGTCAGCGTCCGGTACCACTCGCTTTCGCCGCAGCCGCCGACGACGACCGGCTGCTATTGTTTCTTGAGAGAGGCCAATGCTGCAAATGGGTTGACCTTGGCGACCTCTTCGGCCGTGGCTTCCCAATCGCGATCAATGGCTTCACTGCCCGGCGACACCGGCACCAGCGGAACTGCCAGCACCAGCTCATCCTCGACCAGATCCAAGGGCTTGAGCTCGCCATCCTCGGCGATCAGCAAGGCCTCGTATCCTTCCGGCAACGAAGCTTCATCAGCCTCGTCACGGATCAACCCGAGACGCTGGACCGAGGAAATCTGATGCAGGTAGCGCTGCATCGTGCGCTGGCAAAGCAGCGGCAGTCCGGTTTCCAGGGTCAGTTCGACATATGACACGCGCAGGATCTCGTCACGACCGAACTCCAGCGCATAGGTGCACTGGCCTTCAGCATCAACAAGCAAGCCTTGCAGGCGGGTCAATTGCGCCAAAGACACCTGGCCGTCAAAGCGCTTGCGCGCATTGACCATCCGCCAGGCATCCAGCGATTCGGGTACGTTCGCGGACATAAGCCGCAGAATGGTAGGTTCCCGGAGCCGTGCTGTCAAACCGGTTGTTGCCATGCAGTTAAGCGCTTGCCCGCATCCGGCGCGCTGCCCAGACTACCGGCCTCACCCTGCAGCACGCCTGACCATGCCCGCCCTGATCCTCGCCTCCACCTCCCCCTACCGTCGCGAACTGCTGCAACGGCTGGGCCTGGCCTTTGACTGCGTCCGCCCCGAGGTCCAGGAGGCCGCCCAGCCCGGCGAGCCCCCGGCCGCCATGGCCCGGCGCCTGGCACGCGAGAAAGCCCTGGCCGTGGCCAGCCGGCACCCCGGGCACTGGGTGATCGGCTCGGACCAGGCCGCCGACCTGGATGGCCAGCCCCTTGGCAAGCCCGGCAGCGTCGCTGCGGCCTGCGCCCAGCTGGCGGCGATGAGCGGCCGCCAGGTGCAGTTCCACACCGCCGTGTGTCTGGCCCGCGACGGTGAGCTGCTGCAGGCCTGCGACCTGACCAGCGTGCATTTCCGCCCCCTTGATGCCGACAGCATTGCCCGCTATGTCCAGCGCGAACAGCCACTGGACTGCGCCGGCAGCTTCAAGTGCGAGGGCCTGGGCATCAGCCTGTTCCAGGCCATCGACAACCAGGACCCGACCGCACTGGTCGGCCTGCCATTGATCCTCACCTGCCAACTGCTGCGCCAGGCCGGCTTCGCACTGCCCTGAGCCGGATCACCGCGCACCGGCACGCCAGACTCAACGCACCAGCTCGATGCGCTGCTGGGCCCAATCCTCGCTGCTGCCGTCATTGCCGTGCAGGCGCAGACCCAGCCAATGGGTGCCTGCCGGCACCGTGGACAGATCAAGACGCGCCTCAAAGCCCACCTGTGGATGCTGCGGGTCGCTACTGTCTGTCCACACCCCGCGCACCTCGCTGGTCCGGCCGTAGTCGGCCAGCATCACCGGCTTGCCATCCAGCAGCAGTTCCACACTGCGCAGGCCGACGCCGTCCTTGAAAGCCCAGCCACTGACCTGGACCTGATCGCCCACCCTGGCGCGCGGCAACGGGCTGTCGACCCAGGCCATTGCCGGGGTCACACAGGTCCCGGTCTGGACCACGCCGGCCGGACGCGGCGGCAGGCGTATCAACAGGAAACGCTGCCGCCCATGGTCGATGGAGACCGTGCGCGGGCCGGGCAGCGGACCGACCCATTGGCACAACTGCTGGTAGCGCGTCAGCAGGTCACGGAAACGCTGGTCGGCAGGATTGACCACCAGCAACTGCGGCACGTCGCTGCTGCCATCGCCGATCAGCTTCCACAGGGCCAGCTGGGCCGTGCGCCCATGGCGGTCATTCAAGGCATGCGGCAATACTGCGATCGAATCATCACCAAGCTGGAACCCCAACTCGGCACCGACCTTGAAGCTGCCGGCCAGTATCCGGGTCCCGGCCGGCATCTGCGCCAGTTCATCACGCACCGCCTCGGCCAACGGCTCCCAGCCAATGAAATTGCGCGGGTAGAACTTGTTGTCAGCCAGCGCCTGACGCCATTGCGGACTGCTGGCCATGGCGTAATAGCCCAGGGCCACCACCCAACCCAGCAGCAGGCTCAACCAGAACATCCTGCGCCAGCGCGAGGACCAGGCCGTCAACAGGGCCGGAGCGGCGACCATCAGGGCCAGGTAACCGGGCAATGGCCAATGGAAGCTGATGCGCTCCACATCGGTGAAAAAACCCAGCGCGAAGATCATCGCAGTGGAAATCCCGCCGGTCAGGGCGAAATAACGCTGCTGCAGGTTCCAGTCGCTGCGCTTGCAGCCACGCCAGGCCACCAGCCACAGCAAGCCACACAGCAGCGGGGTCACGATCAACGGCTGGATCAGCAGGAAAAACAGCCCCTCATGATGGAAGCTCCACGGATGGCGATCGAGCAGCTGGAAGCGCAGCCCGGCATCGTGGTTGTCGGCATTCCAGGCCAGCAACGGCAACCAGGCAACAAAACCCACACTCAGCGCCATCCAGACCCGGCTGTCACGCAACAGCCGCCGCCCCTGCGGCAGCACCAGCAGCGCGATCAAACCCATGCCGATCACCCCGAGGAAGCGGTAATGACTCAGCGCACCAATGGCCAGGCCCAGAGCCAGCTCCACCGCATTGGACGCATTGACCTGGCGCAGCAGGCGCGCCACGGCATGCAGGCAGAGCACCGCGGCCAGGGCCATCGGCACATCCGGTACCGCCAGCAGCCCCAGGGTGCCGGACAACGGCATCAGCAAGCACAAAATACCGGCCTGCCAACCAGCGGTCGGCCCGAACCAGCGCGCGGCCATGCGCACCACAAACCAGGGAATGATCGCGCCGATGGCCAAGAACGGCAGGCGCAAGGCCAGTACATGCTGACCGCCCAGCTCTACTCCCAAGCGGGTCAACCAGGCCGTCAGGCCAGGCAGGTCCGAATAGGCCGGCGCCAGATGCTGGCCTTCCTGCCAGTAGAACGCCTCATCGACAAACAGGGGCAATTGCGAAGCAATCAACAGTTTCAACGCTGCAGCAATCGCCCACAGCACCAGAAACCCTTTTTGCCACCGCGCCTGTACCTCGACCACCATTACACTCCTAGTGCATTTTTTGTTAACCGAGCTCCCCATGCCCGACGCGCGCTCCATCGACGCCATCGTAACTGAACAACAGAAAAATTCCCTTGCCAGGGCGATCGATCAGGTCAACACGTTGGTAGTGGGCAAGCCACAACAGGTCAAGCTGGCCTTTGTTGCGGTGCTGGCCGGTGGCCATCTGTTGCTGGAGGATGTGCCCGGGCTGGGCAAGACCACCCTGGCCCATGCCCTGGCCCAGACCCTGGGCCTGGGGTTCAAGCGGGTGCAGTTCACCACCGACCTGCTGCCGGCCGATGTGATCGGCGTGTCCATCCACGAGCCGCAGCAAGGGCGCTTTGTCTTCCATCCCGGGCCGGTGTTCACCGGCGTGCTGCTGGCCGATGAGATCAACCGCGCACCTCCGCGCACCCAGAGTGCCCTGCTCGAGGCCATGGCCGAACACCAAGTCACCGTGGATGGCGTCAGCCACCCGCTGCCGGACCCCTTCCTGGTCATCGCCACCCAGAACCCGACCGACCTGAGCGGCACCTTCCCGCTGCCGGATTCGCAACTGGACCGCTTCACCCTGCGCCTGAGCCTGGGTTACCCCAGCCCGGCCGCCGAGCGCGCCCTGCTGCGCGGCGAACATCGCCGGCAGATGATTGCCAACAGCCCGGCGCAACTGGATGCGGCCAGCATCACCGCCCTGCGCCAGGCTGTGACCCAGGTACACGTCAGCGATGCCCTGCTCGATTACCTGCAGGCCTTGCTGGCCGCCAGCCGCCAGCATGCCGACATCGCCACCGGGCTGTCCCCGCGTGCGGGCCTGGCCCTGCTGCAATCGGCCCGGGCCCATGCCCTGCTGCGTGGCCGGGGCCATGTCCTGCCCGATGACATCCAGGCCGTGTTTGTCGCCCTGGCCGGCCATCGTCTGGTTGCTGCCGGCGGCCTGCTTGATGGCCAGGCCCTGGCGCAGACCCTGCTGGCACGGGTGGCGGTGGATTGAAGCGGCGCGCACTCCTGCAGCAACACGCCCGCCGATGGCTGCGCCGGCTGATCCCGGCCCGGCGCCGTGCCCTGCCGTGCGTGATCGAGAACCGCCGCATCTATGTGCTGCCCACCGGCCTGGGGCTGTTTCTGGCCGTTCTGGTCCTGATGATGACCCTGGGCGCACTCAACTACGCCAACAACCCGGCCCTGCTGCTGGCCCTGCTGGTGGCCGGCGCCGGGCTGGCCAGCGCGCTGGCCGCACACCTGCAACTGTCCGGGCTGGTGGTCAGCGCCGTCCACGCCGCCCCGGTAGCGGCAGGCCAGCCATTGCAGGTGCAGATCCAGCTGGAACAGACCAGCGGGCGTGCCCGTGACGGCCTGCAACTGCACTTTGATGATGCGCCGCCGGCCACCGTGACCATGGCACCGGCCGGCCTGCAGGCCACGTGCACCTTGCCGACCCAGCGCCGCGGCCTGCTGCCGCTGCCGCCGCTGTCGCTGTCCACCACCCAACCCTTGGGCCTGGTACTGGCTTTCAGCCGCCTGCTGCCGCATGCGCAGTGTTTGGTCCATCCTTGCGCCGAGCCCAACGGCCCGCCCCTGCCCATACCGCCGGCGCCGGCCGGCAACCGCAGCAGCCACCAAGGCGAGGACGAGCAGCTGCGCGACTACCGCGCCGGCGACAGCCGGGCCCGCATTGCCTGGAAGGCATCGGCACACCGCCAGGGTCTGCTGGTACGCCAGCCGACCAGTGGCGGGCCGGCACCGGTGAACCTGGACTGGCAGCAGCTGGGCAGCCTCGGCCACGAGGCCCGGATCAGCCGCCTGACCCACTGGGTCCAGCTGGCCGCCCACAGCGGCGTGCCCTGGCAACTGCAACTGCCGGGCCAGGCCGCACTGGGCCCGGGCAGCGGCCATGACCACCTGCAGGCCTGCCTGCGCGCACTGGCGTTGCTGCCCGATGGCCGTTGACAGCCCCTCCCCGCCCCTGCCCTTGCCGATGCGCTGGCCAATCCTGGCCACCCTGGGCCTGGCCCTGCTGCCGCTGCTGCTGCAATTGCCAGGCAGCCTGTCGGTGCTGGTGGCAGCCAGCTGGCTGCTGGTCAGCGGCCTGAGCCTGCGCTGGCCATTGCCGACCATCGCGCGTCTGCTGCTGGTGGCCGTCATGTTGTTCACCATCGCCGCGCAGATGGGCCTGCGCCCGGGCCGCGATACCGGCTGCGCCCTGCTGGCGGCGATGCTGGCGATCAAGGGCAGCGAGCTGCGCAACCTGCGTGATGCCCGCAGCGCTGCCGGCTTTGCCCTGTTTGCGCCGTTTGCCGCCTTCCTGCTCGACCAGGGGCCGCTCACCCTGGCTCTGGGCCTGGCGGCCGTGCTGGCCACCCTGGCCTGTCTGGCCCGGCTGGCGCGCTGGTCCACCGGGCTGGCGCCACAACCGCTGCGTCCGATGCTGCGTCAACTCGGCGTGCTGCTCACCCTGGCCCTGCCCCTGACCCTGTCCGCGTTCTGGCTGCTGCCACGTCTGGACGGCCCGCTGTGGGGGCTGCCCGACCGTGCGGTCGGCCGTCCCGGTCTGGGTGACACCCTGGAACCGGGCAAGTGGATCGACCTGATGGCCGATGACAGCGCCGCGGCCCGGGTGCATTTCAAGGGGGCGGCACCGCCGCCGGAACAGCGCTACTGGCGCGGCCCGGTGATGAGCCTGTTCGACGGCCAGCGCTGGGAACGTGCCGACATCACCCTGCCCTTGCCCAGCCATGCCCCCGGCTCGGGGCAATGGCGCTACACCATCGAATACGAACCCACCGACCGCCGCCAGCTGGTGGCCCTGGACCTGCCGCTGGCCGCCCCAGCAGGCAGCAGGCTGGATGGCCAGTACAGCCTGCGCAGCGAGCGCCGCCTGACCACCCTGACCCGCTGGGAGCTGGAATCGCGCCCCGCCGGCAACGATTCCACCCCACTGCCCGCCGCCCTGCAGCGCCACTACCTGGCCCTGCCGCCGGGCTACAACCCACGCACCGTGGCCCTGGGCCGGCAATGGCGGCAGCAGGCCGGGGCGGCCACCGACGCCGATGCCGTCATGGTCCAGCGTGCGCTGGCCTGGATCAGCCGTGATTTCAGCTACACCCTGTCCACCCCGCTGGCCGGCCGTCACAGCGCCGATGAGTTCCTGTTTGACCAGCGCGCCGGCTTCTGCGAGCACTACAGCTCGGCCTTTGCCGTCCTGATGCGCAGCGCCGGGGTACCAACGCGGGTGGTCACCGGCTATGCCGGCGGCGTGCGCAACCGCTATGGCGATTACTGGCTGCTGCGGCGCATGGACGCCCATGCCTGGAACGAGGTCTGGCTGGCCGGCCGCGGCTGGGTCCGGGTGGACCCCACCGCCGCAGTGGCGCCGGAACGCATCTTCGACACGCTGGAGCAACGCCTGGCCGATGGCCAGGTCGCCGGGGATGGCCTGCTGCCGGCCATCCAGCTGCGTTGGCAAGCCCTGCGCCAGGCCGGGGACTGGCTGCGCCAACGCTGGAACCAGCAGGTGCTGGGCTACGACGCGGCCGCCCAGGCACGCCTGCTGCGCTACTTCCAACTGGACAACGACCAGCTCGGGCGCAGCCTGTTGCTGCTGGCCTGGCTGTGCGCCAGCGCCCTGGCCATCACCTTGATGTGGTGGTGGCTGGGCCGCCGCCAGCGCCCGGCCGATCCATTGCTGGCCGCCTGGCAGGCCCTGGGCCAGCGCTACCGCAAACTGGGCCTGGAACCGGCCCACAACGA
>X237_Red_shanked_Douc_Langur__coassemble_17_pt1 | contig 30911 bp, 24 predicted proteins | sample X237_Red_shanked_Douc_Langur__metabat2_high_PE_002 | metagenome-assembled genome bin X237_Red_shanked_Douc_Langur
GTCATAACGCGTGCTGGCCGCTGCACGCGGCAGGGCCAGCGCGGCCGAAGCTGCCGCGAGTGCGATAAGCAGATCGCGGCGGTTCATGGTTTTACGGCTAGAAACGAGTGCTTGGAGGCGAGAAACGAGTGGAGAGGAAAGAGGAACGAGTAAGGCGCAGCTGCTCCCACTCGTTCCTCGTTACTCAGCACTCGTTCCTCGTTTCTCATCACTCTTTCCTGGCCGTCAAACCGCGTCGGAGAGCGAGGTGAAGGTGAAGTCGCGCAGCTTCATCGGCGGGATCACCATCACATAGCGCGATTCGTCACCGGCCACGCGTACCGGCTTGCCCAGTTCGTCGATGTTGTTGAGCATGATCACCGGCGATTCGTTGAAGCGGAAATTCTTCACCGGGTGCTTGATCTGGCCGTTCTCGATGTAGAAGGTGCCGTCGCGGGTCAGGCCGGTCAGCAGCACGGTCTGCGGGTCGACCATGCGGATGTACCAGGTGCGGGTGACCAGGATGCCGCGCTGGGTGGAGCGCACCAGTTCGGCGGTGGACTTGGTGCCGCCGCTCATGATCAGGTTGCCCGGGCGGGCCACCGCCTCCTTGCCCTGCTGCTGCGCCCAGTAGCGCGAATACAGCATGTTGGCAATCTTGCCATCCTTGATGATGTCCATCTTCTGCCGCGGCATGCCTTCGCCGTCCCACGGCAGCACCGGTGCGTCCGGGTGCCACGGGTCGGCCACCATGTTGACCTGCGGGTCGTAGACCAGCTCGCCGAGCTTGTTGCCGCCGCCGCGCTTGGACAGAAAGCTGCGGCCTTCATCGGCGCTGCGCGCGTCGAAGAAGTTCATCATGAAACTCACCAGCCCAGCGGCCGCTGCCGGTTCCAGGATCACCGTGTACTTGCCCGGTTCCAGGGCCTTGGCCTCGGCCGAATCCAGCGCCTTCTGCTTGGCGATTTCGATGTCGTCGCCGGCATCGAACTGGTTGGCGTGCTGCAGGTTGCGACCGACCCAGCCCGAACCGCGGCCGTCTTCGGTGCGCACGGTGCAGGTGTAGTTGAAGTTGGTCTGGCGCTGGTAGGCGAAGTTGCCGTTGGAGTTGGCGGTGGCGGTGAAGCCACGGCCGTCATCCAGGAAGCCGGCGGCGATCAGGCCATTGCCACGGCACGGGGTGATCGAATCGGCGGCCACCTGGGCGCGGTAGTCCGGGTCGATCGCCGCAGTGCTTTCGCTCCAGGTATCTGACGGCGTGTACTGCTGCTTGCCGATGGCCGGCAAAAACTCCGGGTTTTCCGGGGCCAGGCGGGCCAGGTCCTCGGCGCGGCGCACCACGCGTTCAAGCGAGGCGTCGTCGAACTCGTTGATCGAGGCACTGCCTACGCGCTTGCCGAAAGCCACCTGCACCATCAGCGAGGTATTTTCGACCACGCCGCTGGTGGAGACGTTGTTCAGGGCAAAACGGATGTTGCCGTCGATGCTGCCTTCCAGGGTGGCGCTGCACTCATCGGCGGTGGACAGGGCAATGACCTTGTCCAGGATGGCCTTGGCCTGTTGTTCGGTGTAGATGCTCATGGGTGTTGGGCTCCAGGCCGATCAGCCGAGGCTGCGGGCAGTGTTGATGACGTTGATGCCGTTGAAGCGGGCCGTGGACGAACCGTGCGAGACCGCCGAGACCTGGCCCGGCTGGCCCTTGCCGTCGAAGAACGAACCGCCCAGGCGGTAGTCGCGCTCGTCGGCCACGGCGCTGCAGGCGTTCCAGAATTCCGGGGTGCGGATCTGGTAGGCCACGTCCTCGAGCATGCCGGTGACCTTGCCGTCCTTGATCTCGTAGAACAGCTGGCCGCCGAACTGGGCGTTGTAGCGCTGCTGGTCGATGGAGAACGAACCGTCGCCGATGATGTAGATGCCGTTCTCCACGTCCTTGACCAGATCGGCCACGCTCAGCGGGCTCTTGCCCGGGGCCATGGACACGTTGGCCATGCGCTGGAACTGCACCGAGGACCACGAGTCGGCATAGCAGCAGCCGTCCGATTCGGTCTTGCCCAGGATGTGGGCCTGGTCGCGGATGGTCTGGTAGTCCACCAGCTTGCCGTCGGTGATCAGGTCCCAACGCTTGGTGGCCACGCCTTCATCGTCGTAGGCCACCGCACCGAGCGAGCCGGGCTGGGTCTTGTCGGCAAACATGGTGACCTTGTCGCTGCCGTACTGGAAACGCTGCTCGCGCTTGTCCAGGGTGGCAAAGCTGGTGCCGGCGTAGTTGGCTTCGTAGCCGAGCACGCGGTCCAGCTCCAGCGGGTGGCCGACCGCTTCGTGGATGGTCAGCCAGGTGTGCGAGGGGTCCAGCACCAGGTCGTACTTGCCCGGCTTGACCGAGGGCGCACGCAGCTTGGCCTGGGCATGGCGGGCGGCGGCAATGGCGTCCTCGACCATGTCGTAGGACTGGCCGTAGACGGTGTCGCCGGTGGGCAGCACGGTCTTGCCGGCGGCATTGCCGTCCAGGTATTCCCAGCCCAGGCCCATCGGCGAGGACAGCCCGCCACGGGTGCGGAACTTGCCGGTTTCCTTGTTGATCGCGGTGATCGTCATCGGTGCCCAGATGCGATGCACGTCCTGGTCGATGTAGGAACCGTCGGTGGAGGCGAAGTACTTCTGCTCGTTGATCGCAAACACCTGCGAGTTGACGAAGCTGGCACCGGCGGCGATGGCCGCGGCGTTGACGCTGAGCAGCAGCTCGACCTTGTCCTTGACCGGCACGGCCATGGCATTGGTCTTGATCGGGGTGGCCCACTTCACTTCGCCCACGCCAGGGGCGGCGGCCAGGCGCACCGGCTCGGTCTGGATCTTCGCGTTGGCACGGGCAATGGCCGCCGCCTGCTGCGCGGCCTTGGCCACGCCATCGGCATTGAGCTGGTTGGTGGCGGCAAAGCCCCAGGCGCCGTTGACGATCACGCGGATGCCCACGCCGGTGGATTCACCGTTGACCACGTTCTGCACCTTGTCCTCGCGGGTCACGATGAACTGGCGCAGGTAGCGGCCGATACGCACGTCGCAGTAGCTGGCACCGGCACTGGTGGCGGCCTGCAGGGCGACATCGGCCAGGCGCTTCTTCAGCGCCGGGTCGATCTGCTCGATCAGTTGCTCGGCGGCAATCGCCTTGCCGAAGTAGGCCGGCAGCACCAGGCCACCGGCAGTCAGCCCGGACAGGGCAAGGAAATCACGTCGTTGCAAGGCGGCTCTCCAACTCGAAGGAAACTACGGGCGGGGACAGCAGCAACGTGGCGCACACGTTGACCGTCGATTTTTGCGATGCGGTGAAACCCGCGTCAAATGACTTTCGACACGGTTGGTCTGCTTATCCCAGGTTGCGCGCGGTGTTGATCACCGCCATGCCGTCAAAGCGGGCCGTGGCCGAACCATGGGACACCGCCGAGACCTGCGAGGGCTGGCCCTTGCCGTCGAAGAACGACCCGCCGAGGCGGAAATCTCGCTGGTCGCAGATCGCCGAGCAGGCATTCCAGAACTCCGGGGTGCGGATCTGGTAGGCCGCATCCTCGACCAGGCCGGTGATTTCACCGTTCTTGATCTGGTACACAAGCTGCGCGCCGAACTGGGCGTTGTAGCGCTGCTGGTCAATCGAATACGAGCCGCGGCCATGGAAATACAGGCCGTTTTCGACCTTGGAAATCAGCTGGGCCGGGGTCAGCTCGGCCTTGCCGGCGGCCAGCGAGACATTGGCCATGCGCTGGAACTGCACGCTCTTCCACGAATCGGCATAGCTGCAGCCGTGCGAGGCGTTTTCACCAAGGATGTGCACTTCGTCGCGGGTGGCCATGTAGTTGACCAGCTTGCCATCGCGCACCAGGTCCCAGCGCTTGGTCTGCACGCCCTCGTCGTCATACCCCACTGCACCGAGCGAGCCGCTGACGGTGCGGTCGGCGAAGAAGTTGACGATGTCGCTGCCCCACTGGAAGCCGGCATCGCGCTTGTCCAGGGTGGCAAAGCTGGTGCCGGCGTAGTTGGCTTCGTAGCCGAGCACGCGGTCCAGCTCCAGCGGGTGGCCGACCGCTTCGTGGATGGTCAGCCAGGTGTGCGAGGGGTCCAGCACCAGGTCGTACTTGCCCGGCTTGACCGAGGGCGCACGCAGCTTGGCCTGGGCATGGCGGGCGGCGGCAATGGCGTCCTCGACCATGTCGTAGGACTGGCCGTAGACGGTGTCGCCGGTGGGCAGCACGGTCTTGCCGGCGGCATTGCCGTCCAGGTATTCCCAGCCCAGGCCCATCGGCGAGGACAGCCCGCCACGGGTGCGGAACTTGCCGGTTTCCTTGTTGATCGCGGTGATCGTCATCGGTGCCCAGATGCGATGCACGTCCTGGTCGATGTAGGAACCGTCGGTGGAGGCGAAGTACTTCTGCTCGTTGATCGCAAACACCTGCGAGTTGACGAAGCTGGCACCGGCGGCGATGGCCGCGGCGTTGACGCTGAGCAGCAGCTCGACCTTGTCCTTGACCGGCACGGCCATGGCATTGGTCTTGATCGGGGTGGCCCACTTCACTTCGCCCACGCCAGGGGCGGCGGCCAGGCGCACCGGCTCGGTCTGGATCTTCGCGTTGGCACGGGCAATGGCCGCCGCCTGCTGCGCGGCCTTGGCCACGCCATCGGCATTGAGCTGGTTGGTGGCGGCAAAGCCCCAGGCGCCGTTGACGATCACGCGGATGCCCACGCCGGTGGATTCACCGTTGACCACGTTCTGCACCTTGTCCTCGCGGGTCACGATGAACTGGCGCAGGTAGCGGCCGATACGCACGTCGCAGTAGCTGGCACCGGCACTGGTGGCGGCCTGCAGGGCGACATCGGCCAGGCGCTTCTTCAGCGCCGGGTCGATCTGCTCGATCAGTTGCTCGGCGGCAATCGCCTTGCCGAAGTAGGCCGGCAGCACCAGGCCACCGGCAGTCAGCCCGGACAGGGCAAGGAAATCACGTCGTTGCAAGGCGGCTCTCCAACTCGAAGGAAACTACGGGCGGGGACAGCAGCAACGTGGCGCACACGTTGACCGTCGATTTTTGCGATGCGGTGAAACCCGCGTCAAATGACTTTCGACACGGTTGGTCTGCTTATCCCAGGTTGCGCGCGGTGTTGATCACCGCCATGCCGTCAAAGCGGGCCGTGGCCGAACCATGGGACACCGCCGAGACCTGCGAGGGCTGGCCCTTGCCGTCGAAGAACGACCCGCCGAGGCGGAAATCTCGCTGGTCGCAGATCGCCGAGCAGGCATTCCAGAACTCCGGGGTGCGGATCTGGTAGGCCGCATCCTCGACCAGGCCGGTGATTTCACCGTTCTTGATCTGGTACACAAGCTGCGCGCCGAACTGGGCGTTGTAGCGCTGCTGGTCAATCGAATACGAGCCGCGGCCATGGAAATACAGGCCGTTTTCGACCTTGGAAATCAGCTGGGCCGGGGTCAGCTCGGCCTTGCCGGCGGCCAGCGAGACATTGGCCATGCGCTGGAACTGCACGCTCTTCCACGAATCGGCATAGCTGCAGCCGTGCGAGGCGTTTTCACCAAGGATGTGCACTTCGTCGCGGGTGGCCATGTAGTTGACCAGCTTGCCATCGCGCACCAGGTCCCAGCGCTTGGTCTGCACGCCCTCGTCGTCATACCCCACTGCACCGAGCGAGCCGCTGACGGTGCGGTCGGCGAAGAAGTTGACGATGTCGCTGCCCCACTGGAAGCCGGCATCGCGCTTGTCCAGGGTGGCAAAGCTGGTGCCGGCGTAGTTGGCCTCGTAGCCGAGCACGCGGTCCAGCTCCAGCGGATGGCCGACGTTTTCGTGGATGGTCAAAAACAGGTTGGAGGGGTCGATCACCAGGTCGTACTTGCCGGGCTTCACCGACGGGGCGCGCAGCTTTTCCTGTGCCTGCCGCGCTGCCGCCACCGCGTCCTGCACCGGGTTGTAGCGGCGGTCATAGGCCAGCACGCCGCCGGGCAGCACGATCTCGTCACCGGCCTGGCCGGTCAGGTATTCCCAGCCCATGCCCATCGGTGCGGACAGGCCGGCACGGGTGCGGAACTTGCCGCTGTCCTTGTCCACCGCAGTCACGGTGAAGGGCAGCCAGATGCGGTGCACGTCCTGGTCCACATAGGAACCATCGCTGGAGGCGAAATACTTCTGTTCGTTGATCACAAACAGCTGCGAGTTGATGAAGCTGGCGCCGGCGCCCAGCGCCGCGCTGTTGAGCTCCATCAGCAGGGCCAGCTTTTCTTCCAGCGGCACCGCCATCGCATTGCGTTGCAGTGAGGTGGCCCAGCTCACTTCGCCCAGGGCCGGGGTCGGTGCCAGCTGCACCGGCGCCTGGCGCAGGCGTGCATTGGCCCGTGCAATCGCTGCGGCCTGGCGCACCGCGGCGGCCACCGCATCGCTGCGCTGGTCGGCGGTGGCGGCAAAGCCCCAGGCGCCATCGACGATGACGCGGATGCCGATACCGGCCGACTCACCGTGGACGATGTCCTGCACCTTGTGCTCGCGGGTCATCAACGCCTGGTTGAGGTAGCGGCCGATGCGCACATCGCAGTAACTGGCCTTGCTCTCGCGCGCGGCCTGCAGGGCAACATCGGCCAGCTGGCGGCGGCGTGCGGTGTCTACCGGCTGCAGCAGACGTTGCGCTGCTGCGACATGGGCCGGGCTGATCGCCAGTGCGGTCAGGCCCAAGCCAGCGGCGGTGAGGAACTGACGACGTTGCATCTGTAACGACTCCGGCGCGGTATGAATCCTCCGACTTTCCACAGCGAAGGGGTATGCCGGCAAGTGACCATGGTCATGTGGCACTGGCAGACTGTGCGCATGGACACCAAACCTTTCGCCGAATCCTGCCTGCGCAACCGCGATCCGATCCTGGCGGTGCTGCAGCCCTTGCTGGCCGGCCGCAAGCAGGTGCTGGAGATCGGCAGTGGTACCGGCCAGCATGCCGTGCACTTCGCCGCCGCCCTGCCGCAGCTGGTCTGGCAATGCAGTGACCATGCCGATCATCTGCCGGGCATGCGCCTGTGGCTGGACGAGGCCGGCTTGCCCAACACGCCGCCACCGATCGCCTTGCAGGCGGTGCCCGGACACGGCCTGCAACCGGCACCGCCTGCCGGGCAGTTCGATGCAGTGTTCACCGCCAATACCCTGCACATCATGAGCTGGGAGGCGGTGTGCGCACTGCTCGATGGTGTGGCCGCCCTGCTGCCGCAAGGCGGGGTGTTTGCGGCCTACGGCCCGTTCAAGCGCGATGGCCGGTTCACCAGTGACAGCAACCGTGACTTCGATGCCTGGTTGAAGGCGCGCGATGCGGCCTCGGGCATCCGTGATCGTGAGGCCGTTGATGCGCAGGCTGCCGTCCATGGCCTGCGGCGTGTGCACAGCCATCAACTACCGGCCAACAACGAGCTGCTGGTCTGGCAGCGCGGCGCAGGCAGCTGACAACGCGCTAGCATCGGCACATCTTCACGGAGGTGGTCGATGGCAAGGCAGGGGACTTGGCTGGCACGGGTGGGGGTGGCAGTTGCCACGATGGCGGCGGTAGCGGCACAGGCCCAGGTGCCGGCGCCCGGGCCGGCTTGGCCCGGCAGCATGCAGCTGCGGGTGGATGCCAGTGACGTGCAGCGGCGCCTGCAGCGGGTGCAGCAGACCCTGCCGGTGCAGCCGGGCACATTGACCCTGTGGTATCCGCAATGGATACCCGGCCACCACGCCCCGACCGGGCCGATCAACCAGATCGCCGGCCTGCGCCTGCAGGGCAACGGCAAGCCGCTGGCCTGGCAGCGCGACCCGCACAACATGTACGCCATCCAGGTCGAGATTCCCGCCGGGGTGAGCCAGCTGCAGCTGTCCTTCGATTACCTCTCGCCCACGGCCACCGACCAGGGCCGGGTGGCGATGACCCGCAACCTGCTGTCCATCCAGTGGCACAGGGTGCTGTTCTACCCGGCCGGAATCGACACCCGCCAGCTGCAGGTGGACGCCACCCTGTGCCTGCCGGCGGCCTGGCAGGCGGGCAGCTCGTTGCGCGGGCAGCGCCAGGGCGATTGCCTGGCCTACCGCCCGGTGGACCTGATGACCCTGATCGACTCGCCGGTCTATGCCGGCCGCCATTACCGCGCCCTGCCACTGGATGCGGGCAAGGCGCAGCCGGTGCTGCTGCATGCGGTGGCCGAGCAGGCCGGCCAGCTCGAGCCCAGCGCGCCGGTGCTGGCCGCACACAAGGCGCTGGTGGCCGAGGCCGATGTGCTGTTCGGCCATCGCCCGTATGCGCACTACGATTTCCTGCTGGCGCTGTCGGACACCTTCACCGGCATCGGCCTGGAGCATGCGCAGTCCAGCGAGAACGGCATGCACGAGGGCTACCTGCAGGGGGAGCCGCCGGTGGCCGACAACGACCTGCTGGCGCACGAGTACGTGCATGCCTGGATCGGCAAGGCCTGGCGTCCGGCCGGCAGCTGGGTGGCCCACTACAACGGGCCGATGGACAACCGTGGGCTGTGGGTCTACGAAGGCCTGACCCAGTACTGGGCGCTGGTGCTGGCCGCCCGCTCCGGGTTGTGGAACCATGAGCAGGTGATGGCCCGCCTGGCCCAGCTGCAGGCCCAGTTCAGCACCCAGGCCGGGCGCCAGTGGCGTGACCTGGCCGATACCCAGTACCAAGGCATTGCCGATTTCAACGACAAGCCGCAGGCCTGGGCGGACTGGCAGCGCGGCTTTGATTTCTACGACGAGGGCATCCTGTTCTGGCTGGCCATCCAGGCCGAGCTGCAGCAGCGCTCGGCCGGTGCCCAGGGCTTGGATGGTTTCACTGCCGCCTTCCACCAGGGCAGCGTGCCGGGGCAGGTGCAGTTGTTCGAACCGGAACAGGTGGCGCGCACCCTGCAGGCCCAGGTGCCCGGCGACTGGCAGGGCTTCATCGACCAGCGTCTGGGCGACCGCAGCGGCAGCGTCCCGGATGGTCTGGCCCGGCTGGGCTGGGAGCTGGCCTGGAGCGAGCAGCCCAATGTGCTGGTGGCCGATGCCCAGGCCGATGGCAGCACCGACCTGCAGTTCTCGCTGGGCTTGAAGCTGTCGGCCGATGGCACGGTGCGCTGGGTCGGCTGGGAAAGCCCGGCCTTTGCCGCCGGGCTGGCGCGTGACATGCAGGTGCTGGCGGTCAACGGCCTGGTCTACAGCGGCGGCCGCCTGCGCCAGGCGGTGACCGATGCCAAGGCCGGGGCCCCGATCCAGCTGCTGGTGCGTCAGGACCAGGCCGTGCAGCAACTGCGCATCGAGTACCGCGACGGCCTGCGTTACCCGCAGCTGCGCCGTATCCCCGGCAGCAGCGACCGTCTCGGCCCGCTGCTGGCCCCCCGGCGTGACACCGCGGGGGCCGGGCCGGCTCAGTAATCCCAGCGGTAACCCAGGGCGAAGGTACGGCCCTGGGCCGGCAGGCTGGAAATGGCGCCATAGGTGGCCCCGGCCTGCTGGCCATACACGCTCTTGTAGTCGCGGTCGGCCAGGTTGTGGATCCCGGCAGTGAAACGGCCCGGGCCCAGCGGCAGCTCGGCGATCAGGTCAAACACGGCATAGCCGCTGATGCGCGCCGACGGCGTGGCCCGGATCGTCGGGCTGACGGCTGCCGTCGCGGCATCACGCCAGGCGTGGTCGGTGCCGCCCACCACCTGGCCCTGCAGGCGCAGCAGGCTGTCGCTGGCGAACTGCCATTGCCCGTACAGGCCGGCCTTGAGCGGGGAGACCCGGAAGGCGTTGAGCTCGCGCCACTGGCCGGCCGCATCGCGGTACTGGCCACGGGTGCTGGCCAGGCTGGCACCCAGCTCCCACTCGTTGGACGGGCGGTAGCGCAGGTTGGCTTCCACGCCCCACACGCGCTCGTCGGTATCGGCCACCGACACGCTGTAGTCGCGGTTGAACTGCACGGTCTTGTCCGAGGCGTTGTAGAAGGCAGTCACCCCGGCCTGCAGGCGGCCGTCATCGCTGTGGCGCCAGCCCAGCTCGATGTTGTTGACCTTGATCGGGGCGATGCTGGCACTGTCGATCACAAAGCTGGCCGGCACATCGCGCAGCATGCGCTGGGTGTCGGGCAGGCTGAAGCCCTGGGAGAGGTTGGCAAACACCTGCTGCTGCCCGTCCAGCCGGTAGACCAGGCCGGCATTGAACAGGGTGGCCGAGTGGCGCACCTTGCCGCCCGCCATCGGCTGCGGGCTGTAGGCCGGGTTGCTGGTGGCGGCAATGGCTTCGGTATAGGGGATCGACGCGTCCACCCGGTTGCGCAGGATCTGCTGGCGGATGCCGGCCTGCACGCTGAGCTTCTCGCCCAGTGCATGCTCGGCCTGGACGAACAGGCCGGTGGTATCCACGCGCACGTCCGGGCCCATCGCCACGCGCTGGCTGGGTTGGTAATCCAGGCCATTGCTGGCAATGAAGGCGTTGATGGCATACAGCTGGCCGAGCTGGCTGTCCTGTTCGCGTTCGTGGTCCAGCCCATAGGACAACTGCAGCGGGCGGCCGCCCAGCTGCAAGCCCTTGTGCAGGGCACTGCGCAGGCCCCAGACATCGATGTCGGTATTGGACTGCATGGCCACGTAGGCATAGCCACCGGGCAGGGCGGGGTGCACGGCGGCGGCCACCGACGGGAACCAGCGGCCCTGCTCGTTGCGGTAGTAAGCCTCCACGCTCAGCTCCTGGCCGCCACCGATGTCACGGTTGCGGTACTGGCCATTGATGCCCTGGTGGCGGGTGCGTGGCTGCTGTGCCAGCTGCAGGCCCTTGATGGCCTGGTGGCTGGGCACATACGCCGGGTTGAACAGCACCGCCAGGCCGGGGCCGTAGTCCGGGCCGTAATCGCTGTCCTGCTGGTCGTCATACCAGCGCAGGCCCACGCTCAGCTGCTGCTTCTGGTCCGGATTCCAGTCCAGGCGGCCGTTGAATTCCCGCGTTTGAGTGTCCTGGCGGTCGGTCTGCGCGATCTCCGGGCCGATCCGCTGGCCATCGGCATCGAGCAGGGCACCCTGGCGTGCATAGTGGATGCCGGCCGCGCCGCTGAGGCGGTCGTTGCGGAAGGTCACGGTCTGGGCCAGATGCCAGGCCAGGTTGTCGGCGGAAACCTCGGACGGGCTGCGCAGGCCCAGCTGGGTGGCGTGGGCCAGCGGCTGGTCACCCGGCTGCAGGGTGATGATGTTGATGATGCCGCCACTGGCACCGGCGCCGTACAGGGCCGATGCGCCGGAGATCACCTCGATGCGTTCGATCATCGTCGGCGAGATGCTGTTGAGCTGGCGCGAGCCATCGCGCGCACCGGTCAGCGGTACGCCGTCGATCATCACCTGCACGCTGCGTCCGCGCATGGTCATGCCGTAGTTGCTGGTGGTGCCCGAGGCCGGTGCCAGCGAAGGCACCAGCTGGCCGAGGATGTCGGCCGTGCTGCGCCCGGCGGCCACTTGCCGGGCGATCTGTTCCTGGTCGATGCGGTAGACGGTGCCGGCGATCTGCGCGGCGCTGCGCGCGGCACGGGTGGCATTGACGCTGACCGTATCCAGCTGCTGTACGGCGCTGGTCTGGCCAGCATGGAGCTGGCCGCTGATGGTCAGGCTCAACAGGGCCAGCGGGAGGGTTGCCGGAAGATGGCGCATGGTGTCCTCGGGGATGGGATCAAGGGGAAGGAGAAAGCGGGGAAGGGCCCAGGCGTGCCATCAACGGGCGGCACAGCAGCAACCCGGCCACCGACACGGCGGCCAGCAGCAGGTAGTAGCCGGCATAGCCCAGGGCGGCGGCGAGGAAGCCGGAGCTGGCGCCGCCGCAGAAGAACACCAGCAGCTCGAAGCAGACCAGCAGGGTGAAATCGGTACCGGCCTGCTCGCGTGAGCTGATCCGCATGAACAGCGCATACAGGCTGGTCATGGCCACGTAGCGCAGGGCGAGCATGGCCACCACCAGTGCGCCCAGGCCCAGGCGCGACTGCAGCAGCACACCGCTGTAGAGCAGGGCGGCCAGCAGCAGGTACAGCGCGCTGCGCCACCAGCCGGCCAGCATCAACAGGTGCCCGGCGCTGCGCCGCTTGAGCAGCCAGGCTGCGGCCACGGCCGCCAGCATGCCGATGCCGGCACCGCTGACCGAAATCAGCAGGCCGATGTCGGTCAGGCTCCACTGCTGGTCCACCAGCAGCGGGTTGATCATCGCCATCGCCGGGGCTTCGACCAGGCGGTACAGCACGATCAGCAGCAGGGCCTGGCGGATCGACGGCCGGCGCAGGGCGCGCCACACGCTGGGGCGGGGCTGCCCGCCGGGCCGGGGCTGTTCGTGCACGGCCTGCACGGCCAGCAGGGTCAACGCGCTCATCGCCGCCAGGCTGAGCAGGGCCACGTTCCAGCCGCGGGTTTCATACAGCCACAGCACGCCGGCACCGCCGACCATGCTGCCCAGGGCCACGCCGACACTCTGCGCCATGCTGCCCAGCCGGTGCTCGGCCGGGGCCAGGGCCTCCACGGTGTAGCCGTCAATGGCGATGTCCTGGGTGGCGGCCACGGTGGAAATCCACAGCCCCACCGCGACAAACACGACCATGCCGTGCTCCAGCCCGGTGAGCGCCAGCACCACGATCCCGCCCAGCAGCATCAGCTGGGTCAGCCACAGCCAGCTGCGGCGCCGGCCCAGGCTGGGCAGCCAGCAGCGGTCCACCAGCGGCGCCCACAGGAACTTCAGCGCCCAGGGCAGGAACAGCAGCGACAGCATGCCGATCCAGCGCAGGTCCACGCCCTGGCTGCGCAGGATCGCCGGCACCGCCACGTTGTAGAAATACAGGGGCAGGGCGTGGGCCATGTACAGGGTCACGATCACCCCCAGGCCCAGTGCCGAACCTGCCCGGGTCTCAGCACGCATCGGCAGCCTCCATGCGGGTGCTGATCCAGTGCCGGCCGGCGGCCGGGTCGGTGGTGACGAAATAGGGCACGCCCCAGGCCGCATGCAGGGCCGGGGTATCCAGCCGTTGCCGGTCCTGCTCGGAGCTGGCGATGCGCACCAGGCCCTGGCAGCAACGGCGGAAAGCGGCCTTGTACTGCTTGTACCAGATCGCCTGGATTGCCCGGTAATCCTCGCAGAAGCCGGTATCGGGCAGGGTCGTGGCGATGAAATAGAAAGGCGTGCCGGCGTCGATCAGCTGTTGCATGGTGTCCAGCCAGTGGCGGATCTGCCCGGCGTTGACCTGGCCGTGGAACACCGCCTGGACCACGGCTGTCTGCTTGATCGTCAAACCCATGTGCTGCCTGTTCATGAAATGCCGTCGACGCGGAAGGTCGACCCTTAAATGAGAATAATTACCAATTCCATTGAAAGTTTAGGCCGGAGCAAGGAAAATCTAGTCATCACCACATTCCCGGGACTGCCTGCATGCAGGTCTACACCTGCGCCGAGCTGATGAGCGCCGCCCACGCGCTGGGCGGCCAGGTCGATTTCGATGCCGGGATGGCCGATGCCACCCCGGTGCTGGCCGGCTGGCAGCAGGTACAGACGCTCGATGGCGGGCTGGTGCTGTACCTGAGCCAGAGCTGCGACATGGTCGGCGGCAGCAGCCACAACCGGCTGTGCCCGGGCATCACCGCCGGTTTCCTGGTCCAGGGCCAAGCCGATGTGGCCATCGGCGGCAAGCGGCTGCAGCTGGAGGCCGGCCGTGGCGGCAGCCCGGCCATGCTGGTCCACCTGCGCCAGGAGGACCACTTCCTGCGCCATTGGCAGCCGGGCCGGCAGGAGGCCAAGGTCAGCCTGCACCTCAGCGATGAGTGGCTGCGCCAGCAGCTGGATGGGGACCGCGCAGCAGGCGCTGCCCTGGCCCGGGTACGTTGCAGCCATGCCGACAACCAGCCGTGGATGCCGCCGCTGCCGTTGCGCCAACGCGCCCTGCGGCTGTTTGACCGCGATGGCCAGCCACTTTCCCTGGTGGGCCGCCTGCAGCAGGAGAGTTTTGCCCTGGAGCTGGCGGCCGACGTGCTGCAGGCCCTGGTCCGTCCGGGCAGCCCGGCGCGCCTGAGTGCACGCCTGCAGCGCTGTGTCGGCCGCCTGCAGCAATGGCTGGAGAGTGGCCACGCCGATGGCTTGAGCATCAACCAGATGGCGCGCCAGCTGGGCACCAATGCGGTGGACCTGCAGCGGGGCTTCCAGAGCTGCCATGGCCAGAGCATTGCCGGCTACCAGCGCCAGTGGCGCCTGCAACGGGCGCACCGCGCGCTGCAGCAGCAGGTGCCGGTGGAGGAGGCCGCCGCCATTGCCGGCTATGCCCATGCCAGCAGCTTCAGTGCTGCCTACAAACGCCAGTACGGCCACCCGCCTTCGCGGCGCGGCTAGGCCAATGCCGCGGCCTGGCGCGGCCCAGCCGGTGTGACCGGATACCGCCGGCTGGGTGCGCTGGGTTGCCTGTTCAGGGAGACGCGGGTCGCAAATTGCATCCTCCCGCTCGCATGAAGGGCAGATGAAGGGTTACGATCCAGCGCTGGGGGAGGTGTTTGAGGTCACAGGGGAATAGTGATGCGCATTGAAAAATACGCTGCCGGGTTGCTGGTCAGCCTGTTGCTGGGGGTGTCCTGCACGGCTTCGGCCCAGGCCCTGCCGCAGATCCGTGAGTTCTACTTCGATACCGACCCGGCCGCCGCGCCGATGCAGGCGGTGGATCCCGCACTGCCGGATGTGGTGGACCAGCTGGCCCGCCAGCGCAACCGCGGCCGGCGGGTGATCGAGGCCACCGTGCAGCTGGCCGATATCGCGGCCAACGACAACCGCACCGAGCTGGCCGAGTCGCTGTACAAGGATGCACTGGAATCCAGTGCGCCCAATGCGGCGCAGGGCCGCAGCGTGCGCTGGAACATGGGCTGGTTTGCCTTCCGCCAGGGCGACCATGCGCGGGCACGCCAGTTGTGGGTGGAAGCGCTCGACAACGTACGTGGTGACCCTTCCTGGGCGCCGCCGACCCTGGCCCTGCTCAGCGATGCCGAAGGTGACCGTGCCGAGGCCGTGAAGTGGTTTGCTGCGGCAGTACGCACCGAGCCACAGCTGTGGTCGGACCCGGCCAATTTCGAGCGCCTGCTGCCGACCTGGACGCCGGCCGAGCGTCAGGCCCTGGCCCAGATCCAGCAGGCCTGGGTGGCCGCACCGCCCGCCTGGCCCTGAGCCCCGCGGCTTGAGCCGGCTGCGTGTGCGGCGCACACTGGCCGGCTCCTGAGGGGCGACCCTCGCACGCTGCACGGTGCCTGCCACGATGGCTGTTGATGCGTTTGCCCTGATGTTGCTGCTGCTCGGTCTGGGCATGCTGTTCGCGCGTCTGCAGGTGTTCGCTGGCAACGCGGCCGAAACCCTCAACAAGGTGGTGTTGTACCTGTGCCTGCCGGCCGCGGTGCTGCTGTATGTGCCGCGCCTGCAGTTCAGCCTGCCCCTGCTCGGGCTGGCCCTGACGCCTTGGTTGCTGATGCTGGCCAGCGTGGCCCTGGTGGGCCTGGGCAGCAGGGTGTTGCCGATGACACGTGACCAGCGCGGGGTGCTGCTGTTGTGCGTGGCGCTGGGCAACACCAGCTTCATCGGCTACCCGATGGTACGCGCGCTGCTGGGCGAGCCGGCCCTGCCGTATGCGGTGGTGTACGACCAGTTCGGCACCTTCGTGCTGCTGTCCACCTTCGGCCTGTATGTGCTGGCCAGCCATGGCGGTGACAGCCGTCCCGGCGTGCGCGACATGCTGACGCGGGTGTTGCGCTTTCCGCCGGTGTGGGCCCTGCTGTTTGCCCTGACCCTGATGCCGGCACAACCGCCGCACTGGATTGGCGCCGCCCTGAAGACCCTGGCCGATGCCATGCTGCCGCTGGTGATGCTGGCGGTGGGCCTGAGCATCCAGCTGCGTCTGCCGCGGGCCGAGTTGCCGGCCCTGGGCTATGGGCTGCTGCTCAAGCTGGTGCTGCTGCCGGCGTTGGCCGTGCCACTGGGTCTGCTGTTCGGCCTGGACGGCACCGCGCTGCAGGTCAACGTACTGGAATCGGCGATGCCGACCATGATCACCGCCGCCGCGCTGGCGATGATGCAGGGCCTGGCCCCGCGCCTGGCCGCCGCCCTGGTGGCCTACGGCATCGTGCTGTCGCTGCTCACCCTGCCGGCCTGGGTGTGGCTGCTGCAGCAACTGGGCTGATGTAGCCAGCCAGCGGGCGCCTGTGCCATCGTCGGCAGCTGCTCATGCACGGATGGATGAACGATGCGTAGAGGCTTGACGGTGGTTGCGGCAATGCTGTCGGCGATGGCAATCACGGCCTGCAGTCCTGATGGGACACGGGCGGGAAACGGCGCGCAGCAATGGGATGCGTCAGCCCCTGCTGAAGAGCCTTCTCTGCCCCAGTCTGCCAACGCCAACTCGCGGCTGCCCGCTTCCACACAGGACAGGGCGTATGACGCGGCCAGGCAGCAATTGCTGTCAGCACTGTCTGGCGGCAGCTCGCGCGAGCGGCTTGCCGCGTTGATGCTGCAGGGCCGTGTGCCGGGGGCGCAATCGGCTGAAGTACTGGTCGGCCTGTTGCTGGCCGACGGTGGTCGCGATCCGCTGGTGGCCACCCAGGCGCTCAACGCATGCGCCAGCTGGGAGGCTTGCCCTCGTGAGCAGGTGCTGGCATTGACCGCGGGTCTGGCCACAGAGGATGCGCGCCTGCAACTGCTGCGTCTGGCGATCAGCGAGCCGGGTGCACACGAAGCACTGTGGGAGGCCGCGGCCCAGGCGCCGGCCTATGTTGATCCCATCAGGCTGCATTGGGCGGCGCTGCTGGAGGCAACAGAGCCGCTGGCCACCACGGCAGCGCTGGACCATCGCCGTGCCGTGGAAGGCCTTGCTGTCGCCCATGCGGTGGCAATGCCGGATTTGACCATGATGAAAAACCGCTGCCCGGTGGCCGAAGAGGTGAATGACCGGGTCCTGCAGTGTCGCCAGCTGGCGTTGTTGATGGCTGAAAGCAGCAACATGCTGACCGCCTCTGTCGGCTTGTTGTTCCTGCGTCGGCAGGCCCTGTCGCCTGCGGAGGCGGAGCCCTGGAACCAGCTGTATCGTCAGTTGAGCTGGCAGGCACAGCTGGCGACGCCGGTGATAGATGCCGAGGCCGCCTATCCACGGCAGATGGCACGCCTGGGCGAGCGAGGAGCCATCACCTGGCTGCTGCGCCAGCGCGGATTGCCGCTGAGCCCGCCGCCACACTGGCAGCCCGGCCAACCGACCGGCTACTGACGTTCCCCGGGTACGGCGTCGCGGCCTGGGCCGCTCCCACAGGGCAGGTCTGGGCGGTTAGGGGTGTTGTGGGAGCGTATGTCGCGGCCTGGGCCACTTCCACGGGGGCAGGCCGGGGCGGTTCGGGGATGTTGTGGGAGCGCACCCGGGCGCGACCGGGTGTTGTCCGGCAGCGCCGGATGCTCCGGTGCGGGTTCAATCGGCCGGCACGGTGCGGGGCAGGGCCCATGCACGCAGGGCCTGTACCTGTTCGGCCATCAGTACCGACAGCGGCCGGGTGGCGCGGATCTCGTCCATCAGCAGTTGCGTATCCAGCGGTTTGGCTTCGGCAAAGGCGGCATACAGGCCGGAGACCACGGCCTGCTCGATCTCGGCGCCGGAAAAGCCGTCACTGGCCGCGGCCAGGGCCGGCAGCTGGAACTGTTCGGCATCCAGGCCGCGCTTTGACAGGTGCAGCTGCAGCAGCTCGACCCGGGTATCGGCAGTGGGCAGGTCGACAAAGAAGATCTCGTCAAAGCGGCCCTTGCGCAGCAGTTCCGGCGGCAGCTCGTGCACGGCGTTGGCAGTGGCCACGATGAACACCGGCGCCTTGCGCTCGGCCATCCAGGTCAGCAGGTAGCCCAGGACCCGGCGTGAGACGCCGCCATCCTCACCGCCACTGGCCAGTCCCTTCTCGATTTCATCGATCCACAGCACGCACGGTGCCAGCTGTTCGGCCGAGGCCAGCGCATCGCGCAGGTTGGACTCGGTTTCGCCGTGGTACTTGTTGTACAGGGTGCCGAAATCCAGCCGCAGCAGGGGCACGCCGAAGCCGGCCGCCGTGGCCTTGGCCAACAGGGACTTGCCGCAGCCCTGCACACCGAGCAGCAGCATGCCCTTGGGCGGGTCCAGCCCGGGCGGGGCATTGCCACCGATGAAGGGCAGCCGGCGCTGGTTGATCCAGCGCTTGAGCCGGTTGGCCCCGGCCACCTCGGCAAAGCGGGCGGTATCAAACTCGTAGTGCAGGTGGCCGGAACGGTTGAGCAGTTCGAACTTCAGCCGCGCCAGCTGCGGCAGGTCATTGGCAGCCAGGGCGCCATCGGCATGGATCAGCTGGCGCGCGATGCGCCGGGCATCGCCCAGGCTCAGGCCCTGCAGGTTGCGCAGGATCGCCTTGGCCGCCTCGGTATCCACCTCGACCCGGCGGCCACCGTGTTCACGGGCGTAGCTGGCCACTTCCTCGCGCAGCATGCGCAGCAGGGCGGCGGCATCGGGCAGGCGCGGGTTGAAGCGGGTGGCCATCGCTTCCAGGTCCGCCGGCAGCTCGACCTTGGTGCCGACCAGCACCACCACGTGTGGCTGGCAGTGGCGGCGCAGCAGGATGTCGCGCAGCAGGCGCTGGTGGCTGGCATAGCCCAGGTAGGGGTGGAAATCCAGCAGCAGGTAGACCCCGCGCTGGTCGGCAGCATGGATGTGGCGCAGCACCGAGCTGGGGTCGGTCGGCCCCTCGGCCTCGTCCTCGCGGTCGATGTCCAGGCGGCGCAGGCCCTCGGTGATGGACCAGCGGTGCAGGGCCCGCCAGACCTGCATCAGGCTCTGCCGGAACAGGTCCACCACCTGCGCCTCGTCGGCGCTCTGGATCACGATCAGCGGGGTATTTGCACGGATCAGTGCCGACAGGTCCTGCAATTCACTCATGGCCAGAGGCAACGGCAATCAAACCGGCACGATAGCAGAGCCGTCAATCGGCGCGCCGCTCTACCGCCGGCAACGCACGACGGTGTAGGCTCGGCTGGTTGCCATGTGAGGAAGACGGATGAAGACGATCCTGGTGGCCGGTTCCAAGGGCGGCGTGGGCAAGACCACGGTGTCGACCCATTTGGCCGCATACAGTGCCCTGCAGGGCCGCAACACGGTGATTGCCGACGCCGACCCGCAAGGTTCGGCCAGCCGCTGGGCCCAGCGCCGGGTCGAGCTGGACAGCGCGGTGCTGCCGGTCAATGTCTACCGCAAGAAAGCCTGGGAAGGCCTGATTCCCGATGGCACCGATACCGTGGTCATCGATGCGCCGGCCGGCGCCTATGCCGGCGACCTGGCGCCGTTTCTGGCCGTTGCCGATGCGGTGGTGGTACCGGTGCTGCCGTCGGTGCTGGATATCGAGGCGATCATCGGCTTCCTGGATTCCCTGGCCGGGGACGAACGTGTACGCAATGGCTCGCTGCCGGTCGGCCTGGTGCTGAACCGGACCAAGCCCTGGACCCAGACCAGCCAGGCCGCCATCGGCCTGCTCGCGCAATGGCCCTACCCGGTGCTGGCGCAGCTGCGAGACAGCCAGGGCTATGTGCTGATGACCAGCCACGGGCGCAGCCTGTTTGATTACAACAATGCCGCCGTGCGTGAGCACCAGGCGGACTGGCAGCCACTGCTGGATTGGGTTGAACGCGCCTGACGGCGCCCTGGAGGCAACACCATGCTGGAACTGATTTTGCTGCGTCACGCCCATGCCGAAACCGCGGCCACCGGCCAGGCCGACCTGGACCGACCGTTGTCGGCGGTGGGCCAGGCCGAGGCCGAGGCGGCCGGACGCTGGCTGCATGACAACCACCTGCTGCCGGACCGGGTGATCTGCTCGCCGGCACGGCGTACCCGCGAGACCCTGGAAGCGGTGCTGGGCCAGACCGGCTATGTCGAACAGCGGCTGGAAGAGCGCATCTACGAAGCCATGCCGGGCAGCCTGATCAACCTGGTCGAGCAGCACGGAGAGGTCGAGCGGCTGATGCTGGTCGGCCACAACCCGGGCCTGGAACAGCTGGTGGCCCTGCTGCACAGCGGCCGCACCGGCGAATACCGCGGCATGCCGCCGGCGGGTATCGCGGTATTGTCCGTGCCGGCCGGGGCTGCGCTGGAGCCCGGGGTGGCCACCCTGACCCAGTTCTGGTGGCCGTGAGGCATGCGCAACTGGCGCTGGCTGTGCCTGTTGGCGCTGTCGCCGATGGCATGGGCCAGCGCCGCGCCGGTTGCCATTGATACCGAGCGCAGTGTCATCGGGTTCGAGATCCGCACCCGTTACGGGCAGCGCCTGAGTGGGCGCTTCCCGGTATTCAGCGGGCAACTGCTGAACCTGCCGGACGGGCGTCAGCAGGTGGTGCTGGACATCGATGCCCGCCACGCGCAGATGGACGGGCCCTCGCGCTACACCCGCTGGCTGCTGGGCGAGGATTTCTTTGATGTGGCCCATCATCCGCAGATCGTGTTCCGCTCCCAGCCGCATGCCGCCGGGCTGTCCCGGCAGGGCGGCTCGGTGGCCGGGGAACTGACCCTGCGCGGGCATACCGGGGCAATCCAGATGCACGTCGATTCAGCTGAATGCGGGGCGCCCGGCTATGATTGCCCGGTTTCCGGGCGCGGAACGGTTTCGCGCACCGCCTATGGAATGGATGGCTGGCAGTTGGTTGTGGGTGATCGGGTGACTTTCCTCTTGCAGATCCGCCTTGATGGCGCCGATCCGTCGTGACCAGCGTCCTGCGCGTACTGGCACTGGCGGTGCTGCTGCTGGGCACCGGCTGCAGCTCGTTGTCGCAACTGGAGCGCGAACGCGCTGCGGGCATTGCGCTGCAGGCGCGTTCGGATCTGCGCGAATGCCAGCGCGAGGACAACTGCGCCCTTGATTCGCCGCTGCGGGCACTGGCCGGACAGGCCTTCGTGCGCTCGCAGCCGGCCCGGCCGGTGCACTACGCCACCATCCTGGACGAGGGTGAGGCCTCGCTGGTGGCGCGCGTCAACCTGCTACGCAGTGCCACCCGCTCCATCGACCTGCAGACCTACATCTTCGATACCGATGACAGTGCCCGGCTGGTGCTGGACGAGCTGCTGGCCGCGGCCCGGCGCGGGGTCAAGGTGCGCGTGCTGATCGACCAGCTCTCGGCGATCACCGACCTGCAGACCCTGGGTGCCCTGGCCGGTGCCCACCAGAACCTGCAGCTGCGGGTCTACAACCCGACCTTCGGCAAGGCCGATCCCAATTACCTGGACTATGCGGCCAGCGTGATCTGCTGCTTCCGCCGCTTCAACCAGCGCATGCACAACAAGCTGCTGGTGATTGACGACGCGGTTGGCGTGGTCGGCGGCCGCAATTACCAGGACGACTATTACGACTGGGATACGGAGTACAACTTCCGCGATCGTGACGTCATCATCAGCGGGCCGGAGGTGCGCGAAATGGCCGCCAACTTCGACGCCTACTGGGCGGCGCCGCGCGCGGTGGCGGTGGAAAAACTCAATGATGTCGGCCGCCTGCTGCTGCGTGAGGGGGTGCCGTCGTTGCCGCCGCTGCCCGGGCGCAACCCGGAGCGGGTGGCGCGGGCGCAGCGCCTGGCCGATGACCCGGCCTGGGTGCAGGCGCGCTTTGTCGATACCGCGCTGGAGGTGGGGCAGGTGCATTACGTGGCCGACCTGCCGGACAAGCACCAGGCCGCGGTGGATGAGGAGCACGCCAGCTTCCGCCTGGACCGGCTGATCAGCAATGCCCGCCAGGATGTGCTGCTGCAGACCCCGTACCTGGTCATGTCCGACGCGGCCCGCGAACTGTTCGGCCAGCTGCGCCAGCGCGAGCAGAAGGTGCGCGTGCGGGTGTCCACCAACAGCCTGGCCGCCACCGACAACCCGATCGTGTATGCGCTGTCCTACAAGTACAAGCGCCGCAACATGCGCGAGCTGGGGATGGAAATCCACGAGTACAAACCCTTCCCGCTCGATCCGCCGGTGGCCCCGGTGAACCAGGAGCCGGGCGCGCTGTCCGATACCCTGCCCGGTTGGGTGCTGGCGCCGCAATCGAGCACCCGCAATGCCCGCGGTGACCTGCGCCGGCGTCAGCCCGGCGGCAGCGAGATCGAGCGTGATGTGCTGCGTACCGAAACCCGGCCCTCGTTCCTGGGCTCCGGCGCCACCAACCGCCCGCTGCCGGTTACCCGCGACGGTGTGCGCATGGGCCTGCATGCCAAGTCACTGGTGATCGACCGCCGCATCGGTGTGATCGGTACCCACAACTTCGACCCGCGCAGCGAGAACTACAACACCGAGGCGATGGTGGTGATTGCCGACGAGGCCTTTGCCCAGGCCCTGGCGCGCAGCATCGAGCACGACATGCTGCCGGAAAATTCCTGGGTGGTGGCGCCGCGCCAGCGCATGCCGGTGCTGGGCCAGCTCAACTACAGCGTCGGCAAGGCATCTGAAGCCCTGCCGGTGCTGGATGTGTGGCCCTGGCGCTATGCCACCGTGTTTGAATACCAGCCCTCGGCGCAGTGCCCGCAGCCGCTGTCCAGCCGTGATCCGGGCTTTTACGACTGCTACCGCGCGCTGGGTGATTTCCCCGAGGTCAACCTCGGTGGCAAGTGGGTGCTGGTACGCATGCTGACCGCCTTCGGTGCCGGCCTGGTGCCGATTCTTTGATTGGTTTTCGACGCTTTTGACGGGAGTTGTTGACGATGGCGAGTGTTTTCCTGGCACCGGTGGATCTGGCCGCAGTCAATGCGCTCAGCCACGACAGCCTGATTTCCCATCTCGGGATCGTGTTCACCGCCGCCGGTGAGGACTGGCTGGAAGCGACCATGCCGGTGGATGCGCGTACCCATCAGCCGTATGGCCTGCTCCACGGCGGCGCCTCGGTGGTGCTGGCCGAGACCCTGGGCAGCACCGCCGGCAACCTGTGCGTGGATCCGGCCAGCTGGATGTGCGTGGGCCTGGAGATCAATGCCAACCACCTGCGCGGCGAGCGCAGCGGGGTGGTGACCGGCCGCGCCACCGCCGTGCATGTGGGACGCAGCACCCAGGTCTGGGAAATCAGCATCCGCAATGCCGCCGGCAAGCGTGTCTGTGTGTCGCGCCTGACCCTGGCCGTGGTGCCGATCCAGCAGCGCTGAGCGCTCAGGCGCTCAATATCGACTGGGCCAGCCGGCGCTGCTTGAGCCATACCGCCAGGGCCTGGGCCTGCAGGGCGCAGGTGTAGTGGAAGCCCTGGGCGGCGGTGAAACCGAACTGGCGCAGTTTGTCGATCTGCTGGGCAGTGGTGACGCCTTCGGCGACCACCGCCAGCTGCAACGCCGCACCGATCCGGCACACCGCCTCGGCCAGGGCTTCGGCGACCGGGTCGTTGTCCATGTCGGCCACAAAGCTCTGGTCCAGTTTGATTTCCGATACCGGCAGCTCACGCAGGTAATTGAAGCTGGAATAGCCGGTGCCGAAATCATCCAGCGACAGGCGTACGCCGAGCTGGGCCAGGGTACGCAGGGTGCGCAGGGTATCCGGGTGGCGGTCCAGCAGCACCACCTCGGTGATTTCCAGGACCAGGTCGGCGGCCTGCAGGCCATGGTTGTCGATGCGTTGCTTGACCCGGGTCGGCAGGGCCGGGTCACGGAAGTCGGTCGGTGACAGGTTGACCGACACCGCCGGCACGTTCAGGCCCTGCTCGCGCCATTGGCGCAGGTCGCTGCAGGCCTGGTTGATCACCCACATGCCCAGTTCTCCGATGACCCCGCATTCCTCGGCCAGCGGGATGAAGCAGTCCGGGCTGATGCTGCCCAGTTCGGGATGATCCCAGCGGGCCAGCGCCTCCACGCTGTGCAGCTGGCCATCATGCAGGTTCACCTGTGGCTGGTAATGCAGCTGCAGGCTGTTGTCCGGCAGGGCCTGGCGCAGGTGGATCTCCAGCGCCCGCCGTTGCTGCATGGCGTGGTCCATGGCCTCGCTGTAGAAGCGTGCCTGGGTGGCGCCGGGCAGTTTGCTCTGCATCCGTGCCAGGTCGGCCTGCTGCATCAGGGCGGGGATGGTCTTGGCGCTGTCCGGGAACAGGCTGATGCCGACGGCGGCGCGCAGGCGCAGTTCGGTCTGGCCCAGGGTCAGCGGAGCCTGCAGGCGGTCCAGCAGGGTCTGGCTGATGCTGCGTGCCTGTTCGGCATCACAGTGGGCGATGACCAGGGCGAACTCGTCGCCGGACAGGCGCCCGGAAATATCGGCCGCGCCCAGCACCGACTGGATGCGCTGGGCGATCTCGCGCAGCAGGTTGTCGCCGTTGCCCTGGCCCATGACCTCGTTGATCTGCTTGAAGCGCTCGATGTCCAGCGACATCACCGCCATGCCATGGTCGTCATGTTCGGCCGCGGCCAGTGCCTGGCCGGCACGGGCAATGAGCTGGCTGCGGTTGGGCAGGCCGGTCAGGTTGTCGTGGTAGGCCAGGTGGTGGATGCGCTGGCGCGACAGGTCGCGCTCCAGGGCCACCGCGCACAGGTGCACACAGGTCTGGATCAGGCGTAGATGGCGCGGCTCCGGTTCGCGCGCCTTGCGGTAATAACAGCCGAAGGTGCCCAGGATGCGGCCATCGCTGGCCTCCACCGGGGTGGACCAGCAGGCGGCCAGGCCATGGCGCAGGGCGTGCTCGGCGATGCCTTCCCAGTTCGGGTCGGTGGCGATGTTGCTGCTGATCACCGGCTTGCCGCTCCAGGCCGCGGTGCCGCAACAGCCGCAGGCCGGGCCGATCGGCACCCCTTCCATCAGGGCGATGTAGGCAGGCGGCAGGCTGGGGCCGGCCAGTGGCCGCATCCGCCCTTCGTTGTCGATGCGGATCACCGAGGCCAGGATGTCCGGGGCGACGCGCTCCAGTTCGGTGCACAGCAGCTGCATCACCTCGTTGGTGGGGACCTCGCGGGCCATCGCCTCCAGAATGCGGTTGAGCAACATCGCATGCACGCGCGCTTCGCTGATGTCGGTCATCACCACCACCAGGTGGCTGAGCTGGTTGTTCTCGTCAAACACCGGGTTGGCGTTGATCTCGCACCACACCCCGCTGCTGCTGTGATGGGTCAGGTAGACCTCGCTGCGCACCGGCTGGCCGGCCAGCAAGGGTTCGAACAATTGCTCGGTGCTGCGCCCGGGCTGGGCGTTGTCGGCCACCAGCGCGGGCAACGACTGGCCCACCAGCTGATTGTCGCTGTAGCCGAGCAGATGGCGCAGGCCGCGGTTGGCGTGCAGGATGCGCGCCTGTGCGTCGGTAATCAGGATCGCCGCGTTGACCTGGTCAAAGCCGATGGACAGCAGGTTGCTGCGCGCTTCGGCATTGCGCTGGATCTGGATATCGGTCAGATACACCGCGCGCAACGATGTGCCGGGAATTTTGTGCAGCGACAGGCTGACCCAGACGCGGCTGCCGTCGGCACGCTGCAGCTGGATATCGCCGGGATGACGCAGCATGGCATCCAGGCGGCTGCGTCCGTGTTTGCCACGCGGTATGAAACGCCGGGAAAGGGGTTCTGGAACCAGTTCGGCCAGTGATTTTCCGATGGCATGGCGGCGGCGCCATCCACACAGCCGTTCGGCAGTACGGTTGAGCCAGCGCACACGCAACTGGGCATCCAGCAGCACGATGCCCTGATCGGCCTGCTCGGCGGCAATGGTTATTGCTTCCGGGTTGTTTTCCAGCCCGGTGTCCGGCAGTTCCATCGCAGCTCCCCCCGCATCCGGATGCAATCGCACTGTTTTACTCAACCGCCCCTGTTTGAACAAGGGGTTGCTGGCGCACACTCTGGCCGATCCGGTATCGTGGCCGGATGAATCCTCGCCCTGTCGCCGCCCCCCGGATGGCGCGTACCTTTCGTTATCTTTACCGCACTCCGTGGTTGCTGGCGCATCTGTTGCTGGGGCTGCCCCTGGTATTGCTGGCCATGTTGCCGCCGTGGCGCAACTGGCAGGTCGGCTCACGCCCGCTGGAACACCAGCTGGTGCGGCTGTGGTCGGCCGGGTTGTTGCGGGTATTCGGCTTGCGCGTGCAGGCGTTGGGTTCGCCCTTGCCCGGCGGGGTATTGCTGGTGGCCAACCACGTCAGCTGGATGGATATCCAGATGATCCACAGCCAGCACATGGTCGGTTTTGTGGCCAAGGCGGAAATTGCCGGCTGGCCCCTGGTCGGCTGGCTGGCTGCACGCGGGCAGACCATTTTCCACCAGCGTGGTGATACCCAGTCGCTGGGCGGGGTGATGGACGAGATGAGCGCCCGACTGCGCCAGCAGCGGCCGGTGGCGGTGTTTCCGGAAGGTCGCACCCGCAACGGCCACGAGGTCGGCCCGTTCCACGCGCGCATCTTCACCTGTGCGGTGGAGGCCGGGGTGCCGGTGCAGCCGGTGGCCATCCGTTACGGCGAACAGGGCCGGGCGCAGAGTGTCGTGGCCTTCGGCGAGCGCGAAGGCTTCGTGCCCAATTTCCTGCGTCTGCTCGGTGAGCCGGCGCGGCGGGCCGAAGTGCACTTCCTCGAGCCGATCGCCCCCGGTCAGCTGGAAGGGCGCCGGCAGATTGCCGAACTGGCACGCCAGCGGGTAGTGCAGGCAATGGCCGCGGCCTGAGCCATGCTGCAACCGGCTTACCGCCCGCCCACCTGGCTGCGCAACGGCCACCTGCAGTCGTTGCTGTCCTCCAGCCGCCTGCGCCAGCGCCGCGGTGCCGGCCTGTTGCAGCAGCTGGGGGCGGACAATCACGAGCTGCTGCTTGATGGCGGCAACGGGGTCCGTCTGCAGGGCTGGTACAGCCAGCTGCCCGGGCGCACCCCGCAGGCCCTGGTGGTGCTGCTGCATGGCTGGGAGGGCAGTGCCCAGTCCGGCTACATGCGCATGACCAGTGCACGCCTGCTGGAAGCCGGGTTTGCGGTGGTGCGGCTGAATTTCCGCGACCACGGCGACACCCTGCACCTCAATCCCGGCCTGTTCCATTCGGCGCGGCTGGATGAAGTGGTCAATGCCACCGCCGATATCGCCCGACGCTATCCGCACCTGCCCTTGTCGGCCGCCGGTTTTTCCCTGGGCGGCAATTTTGCCCTGCGTCTGGCCCGCGCCGCGCCGCAGGCCGGCATTGCCCTGCAACGGGTGGCGGCGGTGTGTCCGGTGCTGGACCCGGCCCGCACCATGGACCAGCTCGAACGCGGCAGCGCCCTGTATGCGCGTTACTTCCACCGCAAGTGGACCGGCTCGCTGCGGCGCAAGCGCGCCCTGTTTCCGGAGCTGATGGCCGCCTGTGACGAACAGGTGCTGGGCCAGGACCTGCGCAGCCTGACCGCCTGGCTGGCCACCCGCTATGCCGGTTTTGAACGGGTCGAGGATTATTTCGATGCCTATTCCATTGCCGGCACGCGCATGGCCGGGCTGCAGGTGCCGGTCTCGGTGCTGATGGCCGCCGATGATCCGGTGATCCCGCTGCACAGCTTCCGTGACTGGGCTTTGCCGGCGCATTCGCAGTTGCTGGTCAGCCCCTGGGGTGGCCACTGCGGCTTCATCGAGAACCTGCACGGGGATGGCTGGGCCGAGCGCTGGGTCTGCGAGCGCTTGCAACAAAAGCCGGATTGAACCGGATCAGCGGCCAAGCAGGAGGGCCAGGGTGGCTACAATGGACAATTGCCCACTGATTCCTGAACGCCATGCAAGAACAGATCCTCCAGGCCTTCCAGCGCAACGCCAACGACGAAGCTCTCGCTCTGGCACAGCAGTGGGTTGAACAATCCCCGGGCCAGGCCGCGCCGCTGGGCTGGTTGGCCACCGCGCTGCGCCAGCAGGGCGACATCGATGCCGCCCTGGCCGCACTGGACCAGGCCCTGGCCCTGCAGCCGGAAGACGCCGGCCTGCACCTGCAGCGCGCCACCCTGTTGCTGACCGGCCGCCAGTTCGAGGCAGCCAGTGAAGCACTGGCGCGTACCACCGAACTGGACCCCAACCAGCTGGACGGCTACCTGATCCAGGCCCACATGGCCCTGGCCCAGCGTGATTTCGAGCGCGCCCAGAGCCTGAGCCGGGTGGCCTCGCGCCTGGCCCCGGAACACCCGCAGCTGCTGGCCATCGACGGCATGATCGCCCTGCAGCAGGGCGAGGCCGACAAGGCCCTGGCCCTGCTCAACCAGGCCGCCGCACAGCTGCCGGACGATCCGCGCATCCTCTACGGCCTGGGCTTTGCCTTCCTGGCCAAGGACCACCTGGCCTTTGCCGAGCAGACCTTCCGCAAGCTCATTGCCGTCCAGCCGGACAGCCTGCCGATGATGGCGCTGGTGGCTGACCTGTGCCTGCGCCAGGGCCATGCCGACAACGCGGCAAAGATGCTCGAGCAGATGCTGGCCACCGGCAAGGGCAACACCGCCGGGGTACGCCGCCTGGCCGCGATGATCCAGCTGCAGGCCGGTCAGCCGCAGGCCGCGCTTGAACACGCCGTGGCCAGCCTGCAGGAGGGCGAGATCGATCGCCGCGTGCTGCAGGTGGCACTGATGGCCTGGCAGCAGCTCGGCGCCGATGACCAGGCCCGCCAGGTGCTGGACCAGTTGCTGGAAACCCATGCCCAGGATCACGGCCTGTGGCTGGCCCGCCTGGCGGTGGAGCAGGTCGGCAGTGAAGCGGCTGCGGCTGTGGCCCAGCGCTGGGTCGAGGCAATGCCCGAACACGTGCCGGCCTGGGAGGTGCGCATGCGCCTGCATGACATGCTGTCCCAGCCCGACCAGGCCGAGGCTGTGGCCCGCCGCATCATCGAACTGGAACCGGGCCGGGTCAGTGGCGAGCAGCGCGTGGTCGGTGCCCTGCTCGAGCGCAACGAGGCCGATGCTGCCGTTGCCCATGTGCAGGCGATGATCGAGCGCGCCGACGAGGCCGCCCGCCCGAACCTGCGCACCTGGCTGGGCGTGGTCCAGGACGGGGCCCAGCGTCCGGCCGATGCCGTGGCCACCTGGCTGGATATCCGCCAGGCAGAAGCCGGCGAGCGCCTGGCGCTGCCGCCTCAGGCCAAGAGCCCGATGAACTGGCCGGAGATGGCCGAGATCGACGAAGACACCCAGGACCGCCCGCTGTTTGTGACCGGCCTGCCTGGCTCCGGCGTGGAGCGCGTGCTCAGCGTGCTCGGTGCCGCCAGCCCGGTGGTGCGCACCGATCGTTTCGGCGCAACCCCGCCCAATGATCCGTTCCAGCGCTTTGACACCCTGGCCCAGCTGGCCAGCGGCGACCTGTCGTCCGAAGCACTGGTGCAGCAGTGGCGCGACGCCCTGCCGGCCCGTGGCATTGCCAACGGCAACATCATCGACTGCCTGCTGTGGTGGGACAACGGCCTGCTCTGGTCGCTGCGCCAGCACCTGCCGCAGGGCCGTCTGCTGGCCGTGCTGCGTGACCCGCGCGACATGCTGCTGGAATGGCTGGCCTTCGGTGGCTCCTACCCGTTCGCGCTGAACACCATCACCGAAGCCACCGGCTGGCTGCAGCGCAGCCTGGAACAGCTGGCCAACCTGCACGACCAGTCGCTGTATCCGGTGGCACTGATGCGCATCGACGGGGTGGAGAACAATCCGCAGGCCATGGCGCAGTTGCTGGGCCAGGTCTTTGGCACGGCCTTCCCGGTGGTCAACCAGCTGCCGCCGGCGCGTCTGCCGGCCGGCCACTGGCGCCAGTATCGCGATGTGCTGGGTGCCGCCTTCAACAACCTGACCCCGGTCGCGGTGCGTCTGGGCTATCCCGAAAATTGATCACAGGAGTGCAGTGATGCGACTGACCAGTACCAGTTTCGACAATGGCCAGCCGCTGCCGGTAGCCCTGGCTGCCGGCAAGGCCGATGGTTTTTCCGCCAACCGCAACCCGCAGCTGGGTTGGGAACAGGTGCCCGCAGGCACGGCCTCCTTCGTGCTGCTGTGTGTGGATCCGGATGTGCCCACGGTGGCGGAAATGGTCGGTGCCGAAGGCGTCACCATCCCGCAGGAGCAGCCGCGCTGTGATTTCAGCCACTGGGTAATGGTGGACATCGCCGCCGATGTCCGCCAGATCGCCGAAGGTGCCTGCTCCGATGGCTTTGTGGTCGGTGGCAAGCAGGCACCGGCCGGCCCGGCCGGTGCACGCCAGGGCATCAACGACTACACCGGTTGGTTTGCCGGGCACGCACAGATGGCCGGTACCTACCGTGGTTATGACGGCGCCTACCCGCCGGCCAACGACGCGCGCCTGCACCGCTATTTCTTCCGCCTGTTCGCGCTGGATGTGGCACGCCTGCCGGTGGAGGGTGACTTCACCGCCGCCCAGGTGCATGCGGCAATGCAGGGGCATGTGCTGGCCGAGGCGGCCATCCACGCCACCTACAGCCTGAACCCGGCGCTGTAAGCGGGGCAAACAAAAACCGCCGGTGCAGACCGGCGGTTTTTTTATTGGCCGCTGTACTCAGGGGCGGGTGTTTTCGCTTTCCACCACCATGTCCAGCACATAGGCCTTGGACGGAGCATCGGCCGGCGGGTTGGCGATGTCATAGCGCTTGACCCGCAGCACGTTGCGGATGCCGGCCTCGTGCTGGTAACCCTCGATCTGGCCGTAGAAGTGGCTGAAGGCCTCGCTGCTGGGCTGCTTGATGCTGTGCTCGTCGTAGTGGACCGGGCGCACCTGCAGGCACTGCGCATTGGCCATCACGCCGTGGGTGCAGGGCTTCAGCTCCGGCCCCACTTCCAGGAACACAGTCTGGCCGGGGCCACCGTAGCGGGTCTCGGCCGTCGGTACCCCCTTGAAGTCCAGCACGTCACCGTTGGCGGTGACCAGCACCAGCTGCTGGCTGGTACGGGTACGGATGGTCAGCGGCTTTTCCAGTGCCGCGCCCAGCACCTGGTCACGCAGGGCCAGTTCCTGCGGGCAGCCGATCATGGTGCTGATCAT
>X237_Red_shanked_Douc_Langur__coassemble_19_pt1 | contig 29808 bp, 32 predicted proteins | sample X237_Red_shanked_Douc_Langur__metabat2_high_PE_002 | metagenome-assembled genome bin X237_Red_shanked_Douc_Langur
TCCCAGGCCAGCCAGGCGGCTGGCCATCAGTCAGGAGCCCGGTGGCCGTCGCAGCCGGTCGGCTCGGTGCGCATCGGCGTCATTGCGCTTCGTCGAAGTTGCGCTCGAACAGCTCGGTCACCGCGGCCAGGGCCTGGGCTTCGTCGCTGCCCTCCACGCGCACCGTCACCGGGGTGCCCTGGCCGGCAGCCAGCAGCATCACGCCCATGATGCTCTTGGCATTGACCTCGCGGCCCTTGGCCACCAGGGTGGCATTGGCGGCGAAGCCGGAGAGGGTCTGTACCAGCTTGGCGGTAGCGCGGGCATGCAGGCCCAGCTTGTTGGATACGATCAGCTCACGCTCAAGCATTGTCGACAATGGCTCCATGTTCAGGGGCGCTGGCGGCGATCATGGTCAGTCCATCCAGCGCAAGATCGGGGTAATTCATCACGCGCACCAGCATCGGCAGGTTCAAGCCTGAAACCCTGCGGCAGTGCCGGTGAAGCGCATGCAAATCCGATGCCAGGTTGCTGGGAGATGCCCCGTACAGGTCAGTCAGCAGCAACACGCCGGCTCCGGTATCCAGATCCTGCAGGGTGTGCAGGGCGATTGGCAGCAACCGGGCCGGATCGGCGTCGTAACCCACTTCCAGACATTGGCATTGCAGGGGCAGTGGCGAAGGGCCAAGCAGGTGGCCGACAACCTCCAGCAGTGCATTGCCAAGGCCGGGATGGGTCACCAGCAGGATTCCACAACGCATGCTTGCGACCATATCAGGTCAACGGGATCAACGGGGGGATAAAACCATGATCGGATGACGGTTTTTTCACAGCCGGCCTACTGCTGTTCACGATGGAAGGTGGCCACGTCACTCCAGCCCTGCTCGCGGGCATGCCGGGCCATGCGTTCGGCCATGTAGACCGAGCGGTGCTTGCCGCCGGTGCAGCCGAAGGCAATGGTCACGTAGCTGCGGGTTTCATGGCGCAGGCGGGGCAGCCAGGTATCCAGCAGGGCGATGATCTGCTCGCTGTACAGGGCCACGTCCGGCTGCTGTTCCAGATACTCGCGTACCGGTGCATCGCGGCCGGTCATCACCCGCAGGTCCGGGTTCCAGTGCGGATTGGGCAGGACCCGGGCATCGAAGACAAAATCCGCTTCGGTGGGCACGCCGCGCTTGTAGGCGAACGATTCAAACAGCAACGAGACCTTGCCGTGGGTGGCCAGGGCGAATTCGGTGATCACCTTGCGCCGCAGCTGGTGCACGTTCATGCCGGTGGTGTCGATCACCGCATCGGCCTGGGCACGCAGCGGAGCGCTGATCTGGCGTTCGTGTTCGATCGCTTCGGGCAGCGAGAGCCCGAGCTGGCTCAGCGGATGGCGGCGGCGGGTATCGGCATAGCGGGCCAGCAGGGTGTCGCGATCGGCCTCGAAATACAGCAACTGGGCATCCAGTCCATTGTCGATGGCCTGCTGGCGCCACGCCAGCAGCTGTTCGGGCGAGGTGCGGGCACGGGCATCGATGCCGATGGCGATGTGGGCATCGCTGTCTTCAGCCTGTTTGCCAACCACGCTGCGCACGAAGTCCGGCAGCAGGCCGATGGGCAGGTTGTCGCTGCAGTAGTAATCCAGGTCCTCGAAGGTCTTCAGGGCAATGCTCTTGCCCGAGCCGGACAGGCCACTGACGATGATCAGGGAGATCTTGGCGCTCATGTGCTGCGCTGCTCCAGCAGGTTGGAGTGGCGGGCAATGAACATGGCTGCCGGGTCGATGCCCTTGGTGCGCAGGATGTGTAGGCGGGTAGCTGCCTCGGTGAGCACGGCCAGGTTGCGCCCGGGCATCACCGGCAGGGTGATCAACGGTACGTCCAGGTCCAGCACATGGCGCTTGCCCGAATCACCGGTCAGGCGCTCGTAACCATGGATGTTGGGTTCGGTCATCGGCTTGGTCAGGTGGACGATCAGCCGAAGGTACTTGTTCTTCTTTACAGCGGTGTCACCGAACATGTCGCGGATGTTCAGCACGCCCAGGCCGCGCACCTCCAGCAGGTCCTGCAGCAGTTCCGGGCAGGTGCCGTCGAGCACGTCCGGGGCAATCTGGGTGAATTCGGGCGCGTCATCGGCAACCAGGCGATGGCCACGGCTGAGCAGCTCCAGGGCCAGCTCGCTCTTGCCCGAACCGGCTTCGCCGGTGATCAGCACGCCAATGGAATAGATCTCCATGAACACCCCGTGCAGGGTGATGCGCGGGGCCAGGGTGCGGGCCAGATGATAGGAAATGTGGTTGAGCAGCTCGTGGCCGCGGCGCGGCGAGACCCACAACGGGGTGGCCGATTCATCGGCCGCCGCACGCAGGTCTTCCGGGCAGGTGTGGTTCTTGGTGATCACCAGCGCCAGCGGCCGGGCCTGCATGATCTTTTCGATGGTTTCCCAGCGCAGGCGCGGGTCCAGCGAGTCCAGCCAGTCTAGCTCCTCGCTGCCCAGGATCTGCACCTTGTTGGGGTAGATCGCGTTGAGGTAGCCGGCCAGCGACGGGCGGCGGGAGACGGTATTGCCGGCCTCCAGGTCACGCTGTCCACCGGTCTGGCCTGCCAGCCAGCGCAGGGCGAGTTTTTCCTTCTGTTGCTCGAACAGCTCCTGTGCGGTGATGCGGGTATTCATGGGGACCGTAGGGTTGGGGCGATGACCGCCTGCTCAGGGCAGGCGGTCGCAAGGCGCGGTTGCCGGTGCCCGCAGGCACCGGCAGGTGGCGGTGTCAGTCGGCGCTGTCGCGCAGGCTGGTGCCGTCATGGCTCTGGCTCTTTTCCTTGTGCTTGAGCAGCAGGCGGTCCAGCTTGTCGGCAAGGATGTCGATGGCCGCGTACATGGTCGGCGCGGAGGCATCGGCGTGCAGGGTCCGGCCCGGCAGGTTGACCGTGGCAATGGCCTGGTGGTCCGGCTTGTTGATCGAAAGTTGCGTGCGCACTTCGCAGTGGTGGCTAAAGTGGCGGGCCAGGCGCTGGAACTTGGTTTCCACGTATTCACGCAATGCCGGGGTGATTTCCAGCTGCTGGCCATAGGTTTCGATTTGCATCGCTTGCCTCCTGATTGGATCGGATGGACGCATGAACCTGCCACCGTTGCCCGGGACGTCAGCCGATGCGTACACGCTCGTGCGACGGCGGGATGTTCATGGCTTCACGATACTTGGCAACCGTGCGCCGCGCCACCGTCATACCGGATTGTTTTAGAAGCTCTGTCAATTTGGCGTCGGATAAAGGTTTACGCGGGTTTTCTGCTTCGATCAGCCGGGCCAGGGTTGCCTGGATGGCGCTGCTGGCCGTCTCTTCACCGTTGCCGGTGTCCATGCCACTGCTGAAGAACTCGCGCAGGGCCACGGTGCCGCGCGGAGTGCGCACGTACTTGCCGGCGATGGCGCGGGAGATGGTGGATTCGTGCAGTTCCAGTTCGCTGGCCATCTCGCGCAGGGTCAACGGGCGCAGTGCCTGGCGGCCGTATTCCAGATAGGCAGCCTGGTGTACGAGCAGGGCGCGGCTGATCCGCAGCAGGGTCTGGCCACGCTGCTGCAGGCCACGGATCAACCAGCGTGCCTGTTGCAGGTGGCTGCGCAGGTAACTGCTGTCGCTGTCGCTGCAGTGGCCCAACAGCTGGGCGTAGCCATGGTGGATGACCACCGGCGGCCCGCTGTGGCCAGCCAGGGCGGCCTGCCAGCGGCCACGCTGGCGCCAGATCACCACATCCGGGATCACCCAGCTGCTGGTGTCGGCCTGGCCGACCAGGCGGCCAGGGCGCGGCTCGAGTTGGCGCAGCAGGTCCACCGCGGCCTGCATGGCGGCCACGGGCTGGCGCATTTCCCGGGCCAGCCCGTCGATGCCGGCACGCGGCAGGCGGGGCAGGGCGGTATGCGCCACCTGCAGGGCCAGCTCACGCCCGGGCAGGGAAGGCGGCAGCAGCTGCAGTTGCAGGGTCAGGCATTCGCCCAGGTCGCGGGCGCCCACCCCGGTTGGCTCAAGCCCTTGCACGTGGCGCAGCACGGCGAGGATTTCATCCTCGCTGGCCAGCAGTTCCGGCTGCAGGGCCTGGGCAATGGCGGGCAGCGGTTCGCGCAGGTAGCCATCGCTGTCGATGGCATCAATCAGGGCCAGGCCGATGTTGCGGTCACGCTGGCTCAGCTTGAGCAGCTGGAACTGCGCCCGCAGATGGTCGCCCAGGTCCTGGTCGCTGCCACCCAGCTTCAGTGCCGGCGGTTCGTAATCGCTGTCGCCGTCATGACGGCTGCCAGTCGCCCATGGGCCCTGGTCCGGGACCCAGTCCTGGCCATCGCTGTGCTCGTTGTGGGGCGCGGTGTCATTGCCGCTGGCCGCCGGTTCGCTGCTTTGTGCAGGGGCTGCATCGGCACCGGGTTGCTCATTGCCCTGATGGGCTTCTTCGGCCCATTCCAGCAATGGATTGGAGGCCACGGCCTGGGCCAGCTCCAGTTCCAGCTCGGTCGCGGACAGCTGCAGCAGGCGCAGGGCCTGTTGCAGTTGTGGGGTCAGCGTCTGTTGCTGGCTGAGGGTGGTGTTGAGCCGGGTTTTCATTGCCTCCCCATGCACCGCGCCAGGCCGGCCGCCGGTTTACAGCTTGAAGGTATCGCCCAGATAGACGCGACGTACGTCCGGGTTGTCCAGGATCTGTTCGGGGCTCCCCTGTGCCAACACCCCGCCTTCGGCAAGGATATAGGCGCGGTCGCAGATTCCCAAGGTCTCGCGCACGTTGTGGTCGGTGATCAACACGCCGATGCCGCGGTTTTTCAGGTGGGTGACGATGCGCTGGATGTCGCCCACCGAGATCGGGTCGACGCCGGCAAAGGGCTCATCGAGCAGGATCAGGCGCGGTTTGGCCGCCAACGCGCGGGCAATTTCCACCCGGCGGCGTTCACCACCGGAGAGGCTGGCGCCGGCTTGATCGGCCACATGGCTGATCTGCAGCTCTTCCATCAACGAGGCCAGTTCGCGCGCGCGTCCGGCCTCGTCCAGGTCCTGGCGCAGCTCCAGCACCAGGGCGATGTTGTCGGCCACGCTGAGCTTGCGGAACACCGAAGGTTCCTGCGGCAGGTAGCCGACACCGAGCTTGGCGCGCTCGTACATGGGCTCGTTGGTGATGTCGCGGCCATCCAGTTCGATGCGCCCCGAATCGGCGGCGACCAGGCCGACGATCATGTAGAAACAGGTGGTCTTGCCGGCACCGTTGGGGCCGAGCAGGCCGACCACCTCGCCGGCATCGAGCTGCAGGCCGAACGAACGCACCACTTCGCGCTGCTTGTAGCGCTTGGCCAGGCCCTGGGCAACGAGCATTACTTGGTCTCCGTGGCGGCACGCGCCTTGGGCTGCAGCACGGTACGCACACGGCTGCCGTCGCCGCCGCTGTTCATGTTGCCGGTGGCCATGTTGTAGGTCATGCGTTGGCCGGCATTGGTGCCGCGCGGGCTCTCCACCTTGTAATTGCCGGTCAGCACGATGGTCTCGTTGCTGATGGTGTAGTCCATGGTGTTGGCGGTGGCGGTCATCGGCGTGCCGTCATCCATATGCTGGCGCAGGGTGGCCTGGCGGCCGGTGAGGACGACACGGCTGGGCTCGCCGTTGCTGCGGTAGATCTCGGCACTGCTGGCCGTGATGTGCAGGGTGCCCTGCTCGATCACCACATTGCCGCTGAAGCGGCATTTGCCGTTTTCGTCGGCCAGGTTGCAGTCCGAGCTGTCGGCGTCCAGGCTCATCGGCTGGTTGCGGTCCGACGAGCGGGCCAGGGCCAGGCCGGGCAGCAGCAGGGCGATCAACGCAAACTTAGCGGGCAGCGGAAGGTTCATAGCGTGTCTTGACCTGGGAAAGGAGGCTTAAGGTATTGGTGGTGGCATCCATGCGCATGCCGATGCCGCGCTGGGTCAGCCCGGGCTGGGTCATCTCCACCGCATCGGCGGTTTCGGCCAGGCTGCGTTGCGGGTAGACGGTGAGGGTATCGCTACGGAAGGTGGTCGGGGTGATGGCCGCATCCTGGGGACTGTCGCCCTTGACCCCGCCACGCAGGATCATCTGTTCCCCATCGGCGCTGACCCAGCCGGTGGTCGAGGCCAGTTGCCAGTGCTTGCCGGCGCTGTCAGGCAGCAGGAACAGTGGACGGGTGATGTCCAGGGTCTGGTCACTGCTGTTGCGGGTCAGCAGTGGTGCACGCAGGGTCACCGATTCCTTGCCTTCGGCATCCAGAGCCACGATCTGGAAATCATGCAGCACATAATCGTTGCCCGCTTCGGTCTCGCTGGTGGTGGCCTGTTGGCGGTTGTCCCACGCCTGCCAGCCCAGCCACAGGGTGGCCAGCACCAGGACCGGGATGATGAAGTGGCGCTTGCTCACGGCCAGACTCATGGCTGCACTCCGGTCAGTACGTCTTCCAGGTGACCGCCGGCGGCCAGCAGCACATCGCACAGCTGGCGGGCCGCGCCGCGTCCGCCACCGGCAGGGGTCTGCCAGTGCACGCTCTGTGCCACCCACGGATGCGCGTCGGCCGGCGCCACGGCCAGGCCAACCACGCGCAGGCAGGTGATGTCGGGCAGGTCATCGCCGATGAAGGCCACCTGGTCCAGGGCGATGCCTTCGCGCTGGCACAGCTGGTTGAGCAGGGCCAGCTTGTCGCGCACGCCGACATGGGTTTGGATCTTCAGGTCAGCACCACGCCGGGCTGCGGAGGCACTGTCGCGCGCGGTGATGATCACCGGCACGATGCCGTGGCGCTGGATCAGCTTCAGGCCCAGCCCGTCCTGGACGAAGTACGCCTTGCTCTCGTTGCCGAGATGGTCGTAATAAAGCTGTCCATCGGTCAGGGTGCCATCCACATCAAAGCAGGCCAGACGGATCCGGCTGGCGCGGGTGCGGACTTCGGCTGGCAGGGTGTCCAGCGGGTTGTAGGGCATCAGCGGCTCGGATTGGGATGAATGGGGCATGGTTCCGGTTAAACCACGCGTGCGCGCAACAGGTCATGAATGTTCAGGGCACCCACCGGGCGATGCTCGGCGTCGACCACGATCAGGCCGTTGATCTTGTGGGTTTCCATCAGCCGGGCCGCTTCCACGGCCAGGCGGTCAGCACTGATCGTACGCGGGTTGGGGGTCATGACCTCGGCAATGCGCGCGCTGCGCACGTCGATGTCGGTATCCAGCGCACGGCGCAGGTCGCCATCGGTGAACAGGCCGGTCAGGCGGCCGGCGGCATCCACCACGCAGGTCATGCCCAGGCGCTTGCGGCTCATTTCCATCAGTGCCTGGCTCAGCGACGCGTCGGCATCCACGCAGGGCAGCTCCTCGCCGCTGTGCATGACATCGGTGATGTGCAGCAGCAGACGCCGTCCGAGGCTGCCGGCCGGATGCGAGCGGGCGAAATCATCGGCGGTGAAACCACGTGCCTCCAGCAGGGCCACGGCCAGGGCATCACCCATGGCGATGGAGGCGGTGGTGCTGGAGGTCGGGGCCAGATGCAGCGGGCAGGCTTCCTCGGGCACGCTGACATCCAGATGGACCTCGGCGGCCTTGGCCAGGCTGGACTGCTCGCGCCCGGTCATGGCGATCAGGATGTTGCCCTGGCGCTTGAGCACCGGCAGCAGCATCAGGATCTCGTCGGATTCGCCCGAATAGGACAGCGCCAGGACCACGTCGCCCTCGGTGATCATGCCCAGGTCGCCATGCCCGGCTTCGCCGGGATGGACGAAGAAGGCCGGGGTGCCGGTGGAGGCGAGGGTGGCGGCGATCTTGCGCGCCACGTGGCCGCTCTTGCCCATGCCGATGGTGACCACGCGGCCGGAGGAGGCCAGGATGTGCCGGCAGGCGGCCGCGAAGGGCTCGCCCAGGCGGGCAGCCACGGCGGCCAACGCGCCTTGCTCGATGGCAAATACGCGTTGTCCGCTATCCACCAGCGACTGGGCTGCCAAAGTGGTGTGATTCAGGGACGGGACGGTCATGCTGACAGCGGCCGGAGAGTAGAATGGACAGCCATTTTATTAGGAAAGCCGCGTGGACGCCCAAACCATCACCAATCTGATTCAGACCGGCCTGCCCGATGCCCTCGTCCAGGTCCAGGGTGATGATGGCGTGCATTTCGAGGCCACCGTGGTCAGCGCCGCGTTTGCCGGCAAACTGCCGCTGGCCCGTCACCGCATGGTCTATGCCACGCTCGGCGAACTGATGGGCCGCGAGATCCACGCGCTGGCTCTGACCACCCTGACCCCGGACCAGGCCGGCTGAGGCCGCCGTCCCCTTACCTTCGACGCCTACGCGCATGCCCAAAATCATTGTCAACGGTGGTACCACGCTCAACGGCGAGGTCACCATTTCCGGCGCCAAGAACGCCGTCCTGCCGATCCTGTGTGCCACCCTGCTGGCCGATGCGCCGGTGGAAATCACCAACGTGCCGCACCTGCACGACGTGGTGACCACGCTCAAGCTGCTCGGTGAGCTGGGGGCCAAGGTCGAGATCGACCAGGGCACCCTGTCGCGCGGCAGCGCCATCGTGGTGGACCCGCGCAGCGTCAATCAGGTGGTGGCCCCGTACGAGCTGGTCAAGACCATGCGCGCCTCGATCCTGGTGCTGGGCCCGTTGCTGGCCAAGTTCGGTTCGGCCGAGGTCTCGCTGCCGGGCGGTTGCGCCATCGGCTCGCGCCCGGTGGACCAGCACATCAAGGGCCTGCAGGCGCTGGGTGCGGAAATCACCGTGGAGAACGGCTTCATCAAGGCCCATGTGGATGGCCGCCTGAAGGGCGGGCGCTACACCTTTGACATGGTCAGCGTGACCGGTACCGAGAACGTGATGGCCGCCGCGGTACTGGCCGAAGGCACCACGGTGCTGGAAAACGCGGCGATGGAGCCGGAGGTCACCGATCTGGCCGACTGCCTCAATGCGCTGGGCGCGAAGATTGAAGGTGCCGGCACCGCGCGCATCATCATCCATGGCGTGGAGCGTCTGGGTGGTGGTCGCCATGCCGTGCTGCCGGACCGCATCGAGACCGGCACCTTCCTGGTGGCCGCGGCGATGACCGGTGGCAAGGTGACCGTGCGCAATACCCGTCCGGATACCCTGGACGTGGTACTGGCCAAGCTGCGCGAGGCCGGTGCCCAGATCGAGGTCGAAGGCGACCGTATCACCCTGGACATGGCCGGCCAGCGTCCGCGCGCGGTCAACCTGACCACCGCCCCGCATCCGGCTTTCCCGACCGACATGCAGGCCCAGTTCATGGCCATGAACTGCATGGCCGACGGCGTTGGCGTGATCAAGGAAACCATCTTCGAAAACCGCTTCATGCACGTGCATGAGTTGCAGCGTCTGGGTGCCGACATCCAGGTCGAAGGGCATACCGCGATCGTGCGCGGGGTGGAGGTACTGACCGGTGCGCCGGTGATGGCCACCGACCTGCGCGCTTCGGCCTGTCTGATCCTGGCCGGCCTGGTGGCCCAGGGCGATACCACGATTGACCGTATCTACCATCTGGACCGTGGCTACGAGAACATCGAGGAGAAGCTCAGCGGGCTGGGTGCCAACATCCGCCGCGTGCCCTGATGTTGCGCCGCGCTCCGTTCAGCCCGCGCCGCCGGGCCTTGCTGGCCCTGGTGGTGCTGGTGCTGGCCTGGCTGGGGTGGTCGTGGTGGGCCGGGATGGCCATCACCGCCGGCCTGGACCGTGCGCAGATGGACTGGGATGGTGATGGCGTCACTACCCAGGCCGAGCTGTGGCAGGCGGTGCATGCGGTACGGGTGGTCAAGACCAAGGACGGCAACCGTCATTGCCAGCAGTTCAGCTGGACAGCCGATGACGAGGTGATCCGGGTCGATTGCCGCACCGTACTGCAGGCCGCACCGTAATCCACCCGTCCGCTTCCCGTCGCGTGGAAAGCAAAAGCCCCCTCATGGAGGGGGCTTTTTTGTTGCCTGCCTGGGCAGGCGGGCGGTCAGTGCACGGCCTTGATGGTCAGGTCCAGCTCGTCGCGGCCGCCCTTGCGCTGCAGCAGGCGCAGCGGCACCGGGTACTCCGAGGAGATCCAGGCGATCAGCTCCTTGTCCCCGTCCACCCGTGATACACGGGTGACCTCAATGCTGCGGCCATCCAGTTGCAGGGTTTCCTTGCCTCCGACGGTGTAGCGCATCTGCTTGATCCGGCCTTCGTCGACCATGCGGTAGTTGAGCGGGCGGCCGGCCGCCAGGTCACGGGCAATGGCCAGGTTGATCAGCAGGGCATCCATGTCGCCGTCGCGCAGGGCCACCGGGCCGCGGCGGTCCGCGCGCAGGTCGCCGCGCCAGGTGGCCTGGCGGTCGGCCCAGTCGTAGTCGGCCTGGATGTTGCGGCGCTTGATCAGCAGGTTGGCGGTGTCCTCGCTGCTGAGCGGGCGCAGGTGGCCGTTGTGCTCGTCAAACACCGTGCTCTGGCGCAGGTCGGCCATCTGGTTGCGCACCTGCAGGCTGTAACGCCAGCGGTTGCCTTGCTGGCGCTCCAGTTGCATCACGCCATCGGCCTGCAGGCCCATGTAGCTGGCGCGGTAATCGGCCTTGAACGGGGCAACCGCCAGCGCCGGCAGGCTGGCGGCTGCCAGCAGCAGGGCCACCAGGGTACGGGTGAAGCGGCCAAAGGTCGTCATTGTTGCTCTCCTTGATATTCGATCAGCTGCAGGTCGATGGTGTCCTCACCGTCCTCGCGCTGGGAAATGCGGATGGGAGTGGGCACCCCGCTGGCAAGCCACAACACCATGGCATCGCCGGGGCTGCTGTTGCTGCGCTGCACGCGCAGGGCGTCGTAACTGAGTTCACTGACTTCGGTGATGGCGGTGGCGGCATCGGCTTGGTACTGGTGCAGGCGTACCCGGCCGACATCGGCAAAGCGGTACTGCATGTGGGCACCCGGGCTGGCATCGCGCATGATCGCCAGGTTGATCAGCAACGCGCTCAGATCGCCGGGTTGCAGGGCCACCGGGCTGCGTCGTTTCTTGTCTATGTCGCCTTGCCACTGGGCCGTGCCGGCGGCCCAGTCATAGCTGCCACGCACCTTCTTGCCCAGGAACAGGCCGCGGCGCTCGGTGAGCTGGGACAACGGGCGGAACTGACCCTGGTGTTCCTCGAACACCGTGGTCTGCAGCAGGTTCAGGCCGAGCACGCCGGCAAAGCCCCGCTTGCCGCGCACTTCAAGGCTGACCTGCCAGCGGTTGTTGCCGACCCGTTGCAGGGCCAGGGTGGCATCGCCGGCCTGGCGTCCTTTGTAGAAAGCCTGATAAGTGCCCTGGAAGGGTGCCAGGCGGGTGATCGGCTGCCACTCCGGTGCGGGGTCCAACGCGGCGCTGGCCGCCGTTGTCGGCGTGGCGACAGGCGCGGCAGCCAAGGCAGGCCACAGCGGGAGGAGCAGGCAGGCGGTGAGCAGCAATCGGGACAGGGTCATGGGCCAGCAATGAAGGATGAGTGCCGGCGGGGCGTCAGATGCCGTGCCGACCTGCGGAATCTAGGGTTAGGGGACTAAACAGGGTGTGACCATCCAGTTGCAGCTTGCCGTCCTGTTCAGCCAGGCGCCCGCTGCACAGCAACTGCAGGCAGGCCACCAGCAAGGGGTGTTCGATGGCCAGCACGCGTTCGGCCAGGACCGCCGCGTCATCGCCGGGCAGGACCGGAACCCGGCTCTGCGCGATCACCGCGCCGGCGTCCAGCTCGGCGGTGACCAGGTGCACGCTGGCACCATGCTCGGCGTCGCCGGCATCGATGGCCTGCTGGTGGGTATGCAGGCCCTTGTGCCGCGGCAGCAGGGAGGGGTGGATGTTGATCATGCGCCCGGCAAAGCGCTGCACGATGTCCGCTCCGAGGATGCGCATGTAACCGGCGCACAGGATCCAGTCCGGGGCGGTGGCGGCGATGGCATCGCCCAGCGCCTGCTCGTAATCGCTGCGGCTGGCAAAGTCACGTGGACGGGCCGACCAGCGCAACGGTGCCGCTACCCGCTGCAGGGCGGCGGCATCGGGTTTGTCGGAGAACACCCCGACCACCTCGGCATCGAGCCGGCCGGCAGCGATGGCATCGAGCACGGCCTGCAGGTTGGAGCCTCGTCCGGAGGCCAGTACGGCAATGCGTGCGCTCATGGGATCAGGAAACGAAGGCGTCCTTCACGCCCGGGCGCATCAGCACCACAATCGAGAAAATGCCCAGCACCGTGCCCAGCGGCATCATCATGCAGGCCAGGGCGGCCACCACCACACAGGCCGTGTGGCGTTGCCGGCGGGCCAGGTTGCGCCCGCTCCAGGCCAGGGCGGCGGCCAGCGCCAGCCCCAGGGTGATCATCACCAGGGCAATGACAATGAACAGCAGCCCGAACAGGCGGTCAGCTGCCTGCCCGCCATCGAGCAGGCCGGCCAGCATGCCCACGCCGATCAGCAGGTGGATCACCGGGAACAGTGCGAACAGGGCGGTGATGCCGGCTAGCACGTAGTGGCCGATCGACAGCAGGTGCAAGGCGTTGTCCTGCTGTGGATCGGTGGCCGCGGCGGGCGGCAGCTGCGGGGCCAGTGGCTCAGCCAATGTGCACGCGCTCGCTGCTGCCATTGGCGGCCACCACACGGCCGATCTGGCGGTGGGCCAGGCCCAGGGCGTCGATGGCCGATTCCACCGCGCCGGCACGCGGCGCCGGGACGATCAGCACAAAGCCGATGCCACAGTTGAAGGTGCGCCACATTTCCGCATCGGCCACGTTGCCGGTCTGCTGCAGCCAGGCAAATACCGGCGGCAGCACGATGCTGGCCGCATCAATGGACAGGCCCAGACCGTCGGGCACCACGCGGATGATGTTTTCGGTCAGGCCGCCACCGGTGATGTGGGCCATGCCGTGGATGTCGGCGCGGTTGGAGCCCAGCAGCGACAGCACCGGCTTGACGTACAGGCGGGTGGGGGCCATCAGCGCATCGACCAGGGCGGTGCCGTCTTCCAGCACCACATCGGTCGGCGAACCGGCGCGCTCGTAGATCTTGCGGATCAGCGAATAACCGTTGGAGTGCGGGCCGGAGGAGGCAATGCCGATCAGTACGTCACCTTCGGCCACGCCGGAGCCGTCCAGCAGCTCGTCCTTTTCCACCGCCGCAACGGTGAAGCCGGCCAGGTCGTATTCGCCCGGGGCATACATGTCCGGCATTTCCGCCGTCTCACCGCCGATCAGGGCGCAACCGGACTGCACGCAGCCCTCGGCAATGCCGCCGACCACGGCCGCGGCCGTATCGATGTCCAGCTTGCCGGTGGCGAAATAGTCCAGGAAGAACAGCGGCTCGGCACCCTGCACCAGCACGTCGTTGACGCACATGGCCACCAGGTCGATACCGATGGTGTCGTGACGGCCCAGTTGCTGGGCCAGCTTGAGCTTGGTGCCGACACCGTCGGTGCCGGAGACCAGCACCGGCTCACGGTACTTGCCGGACAGGTTGAACAGGGCGCCGAAGCCGCCCAGCCCTCCCATCACTTCCGGCCGGAAGCTGCGCTTGACCAGCGGTTTGATACGCTCCACCAGTTCATTGCCTGCGTCGATGTCGACACCGGCGTCACGGTAGGTCAGGGGAGAGTTGCTCGAAGTCGGACTGGTCACGGCGGCCACACGGTCAGAGAACAATCCGTCAATTTTAGCAGGCTTCCATTGGCGAGCTGGCCGCCTTCAGGCCACAATTCACTCCTACCGACCCAAGAATGAAGCGGAATTGATGATGCGTCCTATCCTGGCGTTCGTGTTCACAGCAATCCTGGCCCTTGGCAGTGCGCCGCTGCTGGCGCAGTCGGGCATGCGTACCGAAGGTGATGTCGCCGGTGCGCAAGGGGTTTACGAGGCCGAAGTGCCGGTCAACAGCCAGGCCGACAGTGATCGTGCCGGGGCCCTGGCGCGCGCGTTGGGCCAGGTACTGGCCAAGATGTCCGGCGACCGTCAGGTGACCTCGCGTCCCGGCGTGGGCCAGATGCTGCGCGAGGCCGATCAATACGTGCGTTCCTACGACTACCGCCAGGACCGTGGCACCTCGGCCAGCGGCGCGCCCAGCTACCGGATGATGCTGGTGGCCCGCTTTGACGGTGACAAGGTCGAAGGCCTGGCCTCGGCGCTGGGCCTGCCGGTGTGGGCGCAGCCGCGTCCCAAGCCGGTGCTGTGGCTGGCCATCGATGATGGCAGTGGCCCGCGCCTGGTCGGTCTGCAGCAGACCAATGCCGCCCGTCCGGTGCTGGACAAGGCCATCGAGCGTGGCTACCGCCTCGGACTGCCGGCCGGCGGTGCCGCCGAGCAGGCCCTGGTCGGGGCGATCTGGCGCATGGATACCGCCGCGGTGGCGCGGGCTTCGGCCCGTTATGCCCCGCCGATGCAGCTGATCGGCAAGCTCCACCGGGGCACCGGTGGCGGCTGGGTGGCCGTCTGGGCTTTCGTGGACAACGGCCGCGTGCTCAATCGCTGGAGCGCCAACGAGAACGATGCCCGCCGGGCGATGGCTGCCGGTGCCGACGGTGCCGCCGATGCGCTGGTACGCCGTTATGCCAAAGCCCTGCCCAGCGGCACGCCGGGCGTGCACCGGGTGATCGTGCACGGGGTCAATTCGGCCGATGACTGGCTGCGTGTGTCGGCCAGCCTGCAGGCCCATCCGATGCTCAAGTCGCTGCGCCCGGTGCGCGCCAGCGGTGACCGCATCGAGCTGGATCTGGATCTGTCCACCGGCCTGGCGGGCTTCAACCGCCTGCTCGGCAGTGATGCGGCACTGGCACCGGTGGCGGCACTGCCTGCACCGGCCCAGGGCGATGCTCCCGCGCAGGTGCCCAGTGGCCCGGCGGAGTACCGCGTCAAATGACCCCCTTGCCCGCGTTGGATGAGATTGCCCGTTTCCTGCGCCACATCAAGTACGCCGCGGTCACCCTGGCCCTGATCTGGGTGGTCTGGCTGCTGGCACCGATCCTGACCCCGTTCGTGGCCGCGATCATGCTGGCCTGGCTGGGTGATCCACTGGTGGACCGCCTGGAAGCGGCGGGGCGCTCGCGCAATACCGCGGTGCTGCTGGTCTTCGTGCTGATGATCATGCTCATCGCCCTGGCCCTGCTGATCCTGGTGCCGATGCTGCAGAGCCAGGTGCAGACCCTGGTTGCAGCCCTGCCCGGCATGCAGACCTGGCTGCTGGAAAAGGCCGTGCCGGCGCTGGAGGCACGTTTCGGCTTCCGTGCGGCCGAATGGATGGACCCGCAGCGCCTGATCGACTGGGCGCGCAGCCACTGGCAGGCTGCCGGTGGCGCGGCGGCAACGGTGTTTGGTTACCTGAGCCGATCCAGCTTTGCCCTGGTGACGATGGTGGTGAACCTGTTCCTGACCCCGATCGTGGCCTATTACTTCCTGCGCGACTGGGACCGGATGGTCGAGCGGGTGGCCTCGCTGATTCCGCGTGACCATATCGCCACGGCAGCCAAGCTGGCCTCCGAATCCAACGAGGTGCTCGGCGCATTCGTGCGCGGCCAGTTCGTGGTGATGGTGGCCCTGGGCGCGATCTACGCCACCGGTATGGCCCTGGTCGGGCTCAAGCTGGGCCTGCTGATCGGCATGGTGGCCGGCCTGATCAGTTTCATTCCCTATCTGGGCGCAACCACCGGGGTGATCCTGGCCGTGCTGGCAGCCCTGGTCCAGGCCCAGGGCGTGGATGTCAAATTGCTGGCTGGCGTGGCGGTGGTGTTCACCGTGGGCCAGCTGCTGGAAAGCTATGTGCTGACCCCGCGCATTGTCGGCGACAAGATCGGCCTGCATCCGGTGGCGGTGATCTTTGCGGTGATGGCCGGTGGCCAGCTGTTCGGTTTTCTGGGCATGCTGCTGGCCCTGCCGGTGGCGGCGGTGGCCAATGTGCTGCTGCGTTATGCTCAGGAGCGTTACCGCAGCAGTGAGCTGTATGCCGGCAACGCAGCGGTGATCATGCCGGCCGGGGTAACCGACCAGATCCATCGCCTCACGCCGATGGCCGACGAGAAAAGCAAGCGCCCGTGACCAGCCAGCAATTGACGCTGAGCCTGCGTTATCCGCCGGACCAGCGTCTGGAAACCTTCCTTGCCGCGCCGCCGGCTGCGCTGGCGCAATTGCGTGCGCTGGCCGTTGGCGCGCATGCGGACTGGCTGTACGTGGCTGGCGCGGCCGGCACCGGCAAGACCCATCTCACCCTGGCTGTGTGCGCAGCGGCCGAGCAGGCCGGGCGGCGCGCGCTGTACCTGCCGCTGGCTGCGGCGCGGGGCCGCGTGCGCGACGCCCTGGAAGGGCTGGAGCAGCATGATGTGATCGCCCTGGACGGGGTGGATGCGATCGCCGGCAACCGTGATGACGAAATCGCCCTGTTCGACTTCCACAACCGTGCGCGCGCGGCCGGGGCAACCCTGCTCTATACCGCCAAGGCGATGCCGGAGATGCTTGGCCTGGTGTTGCCGGACCTGCGCTCGCGGCTGGGCCAGTGTGGACGCATCAGCCTGTATGCCCTGGACGAAATTGACCGGGTGGCCGTGCTCAAGGCCCGTGCGGAGCGGCGCGGGATGGTGCTCGATGGTCCGGCCCTGGAATGGTTGCTGGCCCGCTGCGGGCGTGACATGGGCTCGCTGGTGAGCGTGCTGGACCGCCTGGATCGCGAATCACTGGCGGCCAAGCGCCGGTTGACCGTGCCCTTCCTGCGCAGTGTGCTCGGCGAGGGCGACAGCCCCTGAGTGACGCCGCTTGCCCGGGATGAAAGAGCCGGCTTGTGCCGGCTCTTTGCTTCAGGCAGGTTGACGCAGTTGTGCGTCCAGTTCGGCCAGACGTTGCGGGGTGCCGACATCGGTCCACTGGCCGGTGTGGTGCACGCCGCTGACCTGGCCGGCGCGCATGGCCGCACGCAGCAAAGGGGCAAGCTTGAAGCGCGGCGGGGTGCATTCCACCCCGGCAGCATCACCGATCACCGTCTGCCAGCCCTGCAGGAGCTGCGGCCGGTAGACACCGATGCCGGAGAAGGTCAGGGCGGGGCTGTCGTGCATCCGGCCCTGCTCATCGAGACTGAAATCCCCGCCCGGATGGTGGGCGGGGTTGTCCACCAGCACCAGGTGGGCCTGGCACTGCGGTTCGCGGGGCAGGCTGGCCAGGTCAAAATCGCACCAGATGTCGCCGTTGATGGCCAGAAATGGCGCATCGCCGAGCAGGGGCAGGGCGTTGAGCATGCCGCCGCCGGTTTCCAGCGGGGTGGTGCCCTCGTAGAGGTAATGCAGGCGCAGGCCCCAGTTGCTGCCATCGCCCAGTGCCGGTTCAAAGCACTGCGCCAGCCACGAGGTGTTGATCACCACATCGCTCACGCCCAGCGCGGCCAGCCGTTGCAGATGCCAGACGATCAAGGGCTTGCCGGCGGCTTCCAGCAGGGGCTTGGGGGTGTGCTCGGTCAGCGGGCGCATGCGCTCGCCCAGGCCGGCGGCGAAGATCAAGGCCTTCATGCGACCTCCCCACGGGCGGCCAGGGCCGGCTTGAGGGTGTGCTCGAACAGCTCGGCCAGCGGTGCCAGGGCGGCATGCCGTGGCAGCACGTTGTCCAGGTAGGCGATGAAGCGCGGCAGGTCGGCGATGTAGCGCGACTTGCCGTCGCGGTAGTGCAGGCGGCAGAAGATGCCCAGGATCTTCAGGTGGCGCTGCACGCCGATGAAATCCACATCGCGGGCGAAGCTGGCCAGATCGGCCGGCACCTCGATGCCGCTGGCCAGGGCGCGGGCATGGTAGATCGCCACCCACTGGGCCACTTTTTCCTCCGGCCAGCTGATGAAGGCATCACGCATCAGGCTGGCCACGTCATAGGCCACCGGGCCGATCACCAGGTCCTGGAAATCGAGCACGGCCGGGCCATCGGCCACCGGCATCAGGTTGCGCAGCATGAAGTCGCGGTGCACCGGCACCTGAGCCTGGCCAAGGGCGTTGTCCATCAGCCGGCGCAGGCCCAGCTGCAGGCGCTCGACATCGCCACAGCCCAGGTCCAGGCCCAGATGGCGCTGGATGAACCAGTCCTCGAACAGGCCGGAATCGCGCAGCAGCAGGGCCTGGTCAAAACGGGCCAGGCCGTCGGTGTCGGGCATCTGCTGCAGGATCAGCAACTGGCTCAACGCGGCGTCCATGCCGGCATCGACACTGTCAATGTCCAGGCTCTGGGCCAGGGTGGGGCCACCGAGGTCCTCCAGCAGCAGGAAACCGTCGCCGAGGTTGCGTGCCAGTACCTGCGGCACACGTACCCCGGCAGCACCCAGACGGTCACCAATGGCCAGCCAGCGGCCGACATCCTCCAGCCCAGGGGGCGCGTCCATCACGATGCGGCTGGGCATCAGGCCGGTAGTGCGCCAGTAGCTGCGCATGCCGGCGTCGGTGGAGGCGCGTTCCAGCCCGACGAGCGGGTTGCCGAGCACTTCGCGCAGCCAGTCCAGGCGCAGCGTGGTGCGGGTGTCGGGAGGGTTGTTCATGTCGTACCTGGAGCAGCAACCGGCTGCCGATGGGACAGGGTAAATGGCCGCGCCGGTGAAGGCGAGGGGGCGTGCTGATGCAACAAGGGCGGCCCGCAGGCCGCCCTTGTCAGTTGTCGCGCAGGCTGCGGTCAGCAGCAGCCGAAGTTGCCGTGGCGGGTGCCCGAGTCGGCATGCACGCCGCAACCGCGGGTCTCGCCGCGCACGCTGGCGGCATGGTGCTGCAGCAGCACGTGGGAGACGCAGGCGGTGACGCGCTTGCCCATCGGGATGTGCAGGAACTCGTTGGGGCCATGCGCATTGGAGTGAGGGCCGAGCACGCCGGTGATCATGAACTGCGCACCGGGGAACTTCTCGCCGAGCATGCCCATGAACGGAATCGAGCCGCCTTCACCCATGTACATGGCCGGCTTGTCGAAGCAGGCCTGCGAGGCGGCATTGATGGCCTCGGTCAGCCACGGCGACATGGCCGGTGCGTTCCAGCCGGTGGACGCCTTCTCCAGATCCAGCGACACGTGGGCGCCGTTGGGCGGGTCGCGCAGCAGTTCGGCCTTGAGCAGCTCGCCGCAGGCCTTGCCATTGGCGGTCGGCGGCAGGCGCAGCGACAACTTGACCGAGGTTTCCGGGCGCAGCACGTTGCCGGCCGATTCCAGCGGCGGCATGCCGCCGATGCCGGTCACCGACAGGGCCGGGCGCCAGGTGCGGTTGAGCACCAGCTCGGTCAGGACCTCGCTCATCGGGGTCAGGCCGTCGACCATCGGGAACTTCTTGAAGATCGCGGTATCGACCACTTCGGCAGCGCGCTGGGCCTGGGCCAGACGCTCGGCCGGGATTTCCACGTGTAGGCCGTCGATCAGGATGCGGCCGGTGTCCTGGTCCTCGATGCGCGAGAGCAGCTGGCGCAGCAGGCGGAAGGAGGACGGGATCACACCGGAGGCATCGCCGGAATGCACGCCTTCCTCCAGCACCTTGACGGTGAAGTTGCCACCGGTCAGGCCGCGCAGCGAGGTGGTGCACCACAGCTGTTCGTAGTTGGCGCAGCCCGAATCCAGGCACACCACCAGCGAGGGCTGGCCGATGCGGTCGGCCAGGTGGTCGACATAGGCCGGCAGGTCGTAGGAGCCGGATTCCTCGCAGGCCTCGATCAGCACCACGCAGCGGGCGTGCGGCAGGCCCTGCTCGTGCAGGGCCAGCACGGCGGTCAGCGAGCCGTACATGGCATAGCCGTCATCGGCGCCACCGCGGCCGTACAGCTTGTCACCACGCAGCACCGGCTTCCACGGGCCCAGGTCTTCATCCCAGCCGGTCATTTCCGGCTGCTTGTCCAAGTGGCCGTACAGCAGCACGGTGTCTTCGCCGGTTTCCGGGCCGGAGGCCGGGATTTCCAGCAGCAGCAGCGGGGTACGGCCTTCCAGCTGCACCACTTCCACCTGCAGGCCCGGGATGTCCTGGGCGCGGGCCCAGGTCTCCATCAGCGTCACCGCCTTGGCCATGTAGCCGTTTTCGACCCAGTTGGCATCGAACATCGGCGACTTGTTGGGAATGGCGATGTATTCAATCAGCTGCGGGACGATCTCGTTGTCCCACTTGTCGCTGATGAACTGGCTGAGCTTGGCGCTGTCCATGGGTGCTGCTCCGGGTATGTTGATTGCGGATGTGACCATTGTACGCCTGCACCCTGTCAGAGTTTTCCTACGCGTTGTCGGGCGTTCGGCTGGCTTTATGAACGCGCGGCTGACGATAGGATGGCCACCGGTGTCGCGGGAAGGTGGACTCACCGGCAAGGAGCCGGTCCATCAACGCAAAGACACAAGGAGTACAACCATGAAATGGATCGCCGTGACCTGGAAGTCGCTGGTGTTGAGCATGGTTCTGGCAGGTTGGGCGTCGGCCACGGAAAAGGTCGACATCAACAGCGCCGACGCCGCCACGCTGGATCGCGTGTTGGTCAACGTCGGTGCCGCCAAGGCACAAGCGATCGTGGACTACCGGCAAGCCAACGGTCCGTTCCGCAGCCCAGAGGAACTGGCGCAGGTACGGGGAATCGGTTTGCGGACTGTGGAAATCAACCGTGAGCTGATCACGGTGGGTGCCGCAGACCAGCCACCGGCCAGGACGGCCGGGCAGGTGCCGCGACGCTGAGCACGACAAAGCAGGTGTTGTCTGCCGCAGGATGCGGCCGGTGATGCCGGTTGGGGAAGGATTCCAAATGGATCGGGCACGGATGCCGACAGGGATGTGATATCGCCCGGTGGCGCACAGTGACGTGCGGCCGGGCGATTTTTTTCAGCGGTCTTGCTGCCAGGCAAGCGGCTGGGCAGGTGGCATGGGGATGGCACCTGCCCGGCTGATGGCAGCAGTGACGGGCGTATCGGTGAAGGTGGGGCCGACACCGATACGCCCGTTGCATTGCATCATCCCGCACCGCGCACCGTCGCAATGACGTGCCAGGCCGGCGGCCCTTGCCGGTCACCATGCCGAAGCCTCACGTTGATCGCGCCCGGTTGCCTGTGGCCCTGTGGCCCTGTGGCCCTGTGCCACGCCCGGCAACAAGCCGGCTGCACGGGCCTGACAGTAAGTTTTGGCAAACGTGGCCACTGGGCCAGTGCGAAGCCCAAGCCCAAGCCAACAAGCCCAGGCCCAAGCCCAAGCCCAAGCCCAAGCCCAAGCCCAGGCCACCAAGCCCAGGCCAACAAGCCCAGGCCAACAAGCCCAGGCCAACAAGCCCAAGCCGATCGGCGGTTTTCTGCATACGCGCGGCAGTGCTCTGCCGGGGCCTGGTGGTGCGCGCTGCTGGCCGACCATACTTGTGCGTCGGCGCAAGCCCACATTTTTGATTATGGTCAACGATGGGCAGGACGGCGGGAATGGCCCGCTGCCCGTGCCGTATCGTCACAAGGCTGTTTACATGCACACCGCTCCAACGGTTTCGTTCCGGCGTATCGCCCTGCTGGTGGCGGGGCTGTCGATGTTTGGCCCGTTCGCCATTGATGCGGTGTTCCCGGCCTTTCCGCGCATTGGCAGCCAGTTCGCGGTGGACAAGCTGGCCCTGCAGCAGGTGATCAGTGTGTACCTGCTGGCCTACGCCCTGATGAGCCTGGTCCATGGCGCGTTGTCTGATGCGCTGGGGCGCAAGCGGGTGATCGTCGGCGGCCTGCTGGTGTTCATTGCCGCCTCGATCGGCTGCGCCCTGGCCCGGGACATGCCGACCCTGCTGTTCTTCCGTGCCCTGCAGGGGATGTCGGCCGGGGTCGGCTACATCATCGGCCGCGCGGTGATCCGCGACCTGTATGCCGGTGACGAGGCCCAGCGTCTGATGAGCCAGGTGTCGATGATCTTTTCCATTGCCCCGGCCATTGCCCCGATCATCGGTGGCTGGCTGCTGGGCTGGGGCAACTGGCCGCTGATCTTCTGGTTTCTGGTGGGCTTTTCCACCCTGTTGCTGGCGGTGACCCTGCTGTGGCTGCCGGAAACCCATCCGCCGCAGGCGCGGCTGGAGCTCAAGCCGCTGGCCCTGGCCGCCGATTACCTGGCCATTGCGCGCAACCTGCGCTTCCTGCGCCTGGCAGGTGCTGGCGCCCTGGGCTTCGGTGGCCTGTTCCTGTACATCGCCTCGGCTCCGGCAGTGATCATCGACCTGCTCGGCCTGGGCGAGCGTGACTTTGCCTGGCTGTTCGTGCCGACCATCGCCGGCATGAGCCTGGGTGCGTGGTTCTCCGGGCGCAGTGCCGGGCGCATCAGTGGCGAGCGGGCCATTGCCACCGGCTTTGCCGTACTGGGCCTGTCGGTGCTGTGGAACGTGGGCTACAACCTGCTCACCGACACCCCGCAGGTGCCATGGGCGATGCTCGGCCTGAGCCTGCACGCCTTCGGTACGGCCCTGATCTTCCCGGTGCTGACCCTGCGCATCCTGGACATGTACCCGCGCCAGCGCGGTTCGGCCTCCTCGATGCAGGCCTTCAGTGTGCTGGTGACCAATACCGTGGTGGCCGGGGTGCTGTCGCCCCTGCTCAGCCGGCATGGCTTGCACCTGGCCCTGGGGGCGGCGGCCTTCATTGCCGCCGGTGGCCTGCTGTGGTGGCTGGAGCTGCGGGCCATGGCCCGCTCAGGCAAGTTGACGGCCGATCAGGGACAATGAGCACCGTTGCCCGGCTGCCGGCGGGGCAGGCCCTTACCCGGAAGTGATCCATGTCCACTGATTCAAAGAACCGCCGCGAGGCAAAGAAGAAGCAGGCCGAGCGCACTGCCAACCAGAATGCCGAGCGTCTGCGCCAGGCCGTGCGCAATGTCGAGCCGCATGCCGAGCTGCGTGACCAGCAGCGCAAGTTGCTGGCCGGCGTGGTCCGCCGCGATGGCCAGTGGGTGCTGGGCATGGATGGCAAGATTGCCGGTGAGAGTGACAGTGCGGCCCATGTGCTGGCCATGGTGATGGCCGCCGGTGAACTGCACGAGCGCCAGGGCAAGCCGGTGCGCCTGACCTATTCGGATGTGCTGCGTGATGCGGCCAGCGCCGAAGCCCAGGCCCTGGGACAGACCTTCGAGCAGTTCAAGGATGACCTGGTGGCGCGTCTGGGCGGCAAGCTGCACTGAGGCGGCGCGCGCTGCACAGCCAGACCTTTATGCAACAAGGGCGCCGATGGCGCCCTTGTTGTTTTCAAACCCTGCGCAGGCCGGCCGGGCCGGCCTGCACGGTGCTGGCTTACGGCTGGGCCGGGGCAGCGGCTGCCGGTGCGGCCGTGCCCGGGGCCTGCCAGCCGCAGGTCTGGCCGGCGTTCTGTTCGCTCAGCCACTGCTGCAGCGGGGCGAAGTAGGCCAGCATCGGGCCCGCGTCCAGCTGCTCGCTGCCGGTCACTTCCTTCAGCGTGGCCTGCCACGGCTGGCTGGCGCCCTTGGTCAGCATGCTCCAGAACTTCTCGCCGGCCGCCTTGTTGCCGTAGAAGCTGCACTCGTGCAGCGGCCCGGTGAAGCCGGCGGCGTCGCACAGGCCCTTGTAGAACTGGTACTGGTAGATGCGGGCCAGGAAGTAGCGCAGGTACGGGGTGTTGCCCGGCACGTGGTACTTGGCACCGGCGTCGAAGAATTCCTCGCCGCGCGGGGTGGCCGGGGCCACGCCCTGGTACTTGGCCTTCAGCTCCCACCAGGCCTTGTTGTAGTTGTCCGGGCTGATCGAGCCGTCAAACACGCCCCAGCGCCAGCGGTCGGTGAGCAGGCCGAAGGGAAGGAAGGACACCCCGCTCAGGGCCATGCGCATCTGCGCGTTGATGGTGGCCTGCTCGCTTTCTGCCTGGGCACCGACCAGGCCGATCGAGTTGAGGTACTTGGGGGTCATCGCCAGCACGATGGTGTCGCCGATGGCCTCGTGGAAGCCGTCATTGGCACCGCCCTGGAACAGCGGCGGCTGGGCGTTGTAGGCCAGGTCGTAATAGATGTGGCCCAGCTCGTGGTAGATCGTGGTGAAGGTTTCTTCGGTCGGGGTGATGCACATCTTGGTGCGCACGTCCGGGTGGGTACCGCCTTCGCCGCCCATGTTCATGTCCCAGGCGCTGGCGTGGCAGACCACATTGCGGTCCAGCGGCTTGATGAACTGGGTGTTGGCCCAATAGCTTTCCGGCAGGGCCGGCATGCCCAGCCCGGTGTAGAACTGCTCGGCCTGGCGGGTCATGTCCTGGGCGGTCTTCAGCTCGGCCGCGCGCTGGGCCATGAAGCGCTGTTCGGTGGTGGGCGCGGCCGGCAGGGCGGCCTGGGCCTTGCTCAGGTTGGCCTGGTGCTGCTTTTCAAGCGCGGCGGTGATGTCCAGCGAGCCGGCGCCCGGGTAGGGCTGCAGCATGTCCCACAGGTTGGACCATTCCTGCTGCCACATGTTGCCGGTCAGGTGGGCCGGGATCAGGCCGCCTTCGACCTGGCCCTTGTCCGCGCCGTACTCTTCCACCAGCTTGGAACGGGTGTAGCAGTGCAGCTGCTCGTACAGCGGCTTGACCTGGTCCCACAGGCGGTCGGTTTCGCTGACCACCTGTTCGGCCGGCATGTCATAGCCACTGCGCCACATGGCGCCGGCATCGGCGTAGCCCATCTGGCTGGCGCCTTCGTTGACCAGCTCGACAAAGCGCTGGTAACGGGCGCGCGAGGTGCTGGCGGTGGAGTGCCAGCCGCTCCAGGCATCGAGCTGGGCGTTGTAGTCGCGCGAACGGGCCAGCACGTTTTCCAGGGCACCGAGCTGGCGACAGTTCTGCTTGTCACCTTCGCCGGTGCAGTAGGTACCGGCGCCGTAGTCGCCTTCCAGCTTGGCGGCGATGCCGGCCAGCTCGGCCAGCTTGGCCGGGTCGCGCGGGGCCGGCATGGCGGTCATCAGCTTGAGCAGGGAGATGGCGCGGGCGGTATCGGCGCTCATCGGCTGGCCGTCGTACTTGCCGGCCTGCTCGATCCAGCCGTTGAGCACGGTCATCCAGCGCTCGTTGCTCTTGGCCGCGATGCGCTCCGAATCCGGGTTGATGTAGGTCGAGGCCAGCCACTGGGCCGAGGTCATTTCCGGGTACATGGCCTTGTATTCGGCATTGACCCGGGCGATGAAGTCATCGGCGCTTTCGGCCGGTGCCTGGGCGCTGGCGGCCGGTGCGGCGGTGTCGGTGGCATCCTTGTTGCAACCGGCCAGGACGAGCAGGCTGGTGCTGATTGCTGCGGCCAGCAGCAGATGACGCTGTTTCACGGGTGATCCCCTGCAACGAGTGGTAATTGCCGCAGGCTAGGCCGCCGCGCCCGGGCCTGCAAGTGGCGCAGGCCATGGGGCGTGGCGGGCACGGGGGTCAGGCCTGGCAGCCGGCAAACAGGTCCTGGTCGGCGCGGTAGGCATCGGTGCCCACCTGCATCAGGCCCAGTACCGAGGCAAACAGGTTGTCGTGCGAGGCCGGCCGGGTGCTGCGCTGCTGCAGGCAGGCCAGGTCCAGCCCGCGTGACTGGCCAAAGCCGGGGGAGAACCACATCACCATCGGCACCCGGGTCTGTTGCTCCGGGGCGATTGCCCAGGGCAGGCCATGCAGGTACAGGCCTTTTTCACCCAGCGATTCACCGTGGTCGGAGACATACAGCATGGCGCTGTCGTAATCGTCCAGGGCCTTGAGCCGGGCAATGGTGGTGGCCAGGAAATGGTCGGTGTACAGCACCGCATTGTCATAGCTGTTGATGATCTGCTCGCGGCTGCAACTGCCCAGATCGGTGGACTGGCAGCCCGGCTGGTAGTGGGCGAAGCTGGCCGGATAGCGCTGGAAATACGCCGGGCCGTGGTTGCCCAGCTGGTGCAGCACCACCACGCGGTCGCCGGGCCGGGCGCGTACGCGCTGTTCCAGCTGCTGCAACAGGATCTCGTCCATGCAGCGGCCGTCACGGCACAGCACCGGGTCGCTGGCGTCATCCAGGTGGTCGATTTCCAGCCCGCTGCACACGCCCTTGCAGCCGGACTGGTTGTCGCGCCACAGCGGGTGGATGCCGGCGCGGTCCAGGACATGCAGCAGCGACTGGTGGCTCTTGATCGCATCCTCGTCGTAGTCGGCCCGGCCCCAGGGCGAGAACATGCAGGGCAGCGAGACTTCGGTACTGCTGCCGCAGCTGTGCATGTCATTGAAGTTGATCACCCCGGCAGTGGACAGCTCCGGCGTGGTCTGGCGCTGGTAGCCGTTCAAGCCCCAGTTCTGGGCGCGCACGGTCTCGCCGACCACCATCACCAGCAGACGTGGCTTGCGCCCGGCCGGGCTGGACAGTGGGTGGGCATCGGCAGCGACCGGCAGCAGCGTGCGCTGGCGCAGCGGATTGCTGGCATGCAGGCTGCGCGGCAGGGCCACCAGGTAGTTGACCGGGGTGGCCAGGTAGCGGACCTGGCGCTGGTTGCGCAGCAGCGAGGCCACGTTCTGGGAGTCCAGCAGGGCCCCGCCCAGCCCGGTCAGCAGGGCCAGCAGCAGGAGCAGCAGACGCTGGCCCAGGGCGCGGTACCAGGCCTGGCGGCGCAGGCGCACCAGGCCCATGCCCAGGGCCGGCAGTACGCCCAGCACCAGTACCGCCGGCAGCAGTGACCAGCCGATCAGCTCGGCGGCCTCCTTGCGGTCGGTATGCAGCACGTTGCGCAGCATGTCTGCATCCAGATACACGTTGTAGGTGTTCATCCAGTGCACGGCCAGGGCACTGGCCAGCAGCAGGACCGGAACCAGGATGCGTGCATTCCAGCGCCACACCAGCAGGCCCAAAACCAGGGTATTGGCGGCCAGCAGCAGCAGCCCCATGGCCAGGCCCATGCGCAGGTCGGCCTGTGCACCGGACAGTGCCGCGGCCCAGAAACGCTGGTTGCAGAAGACGGTGAAGAACAGGGCCAGCACCACCACCAGGCGATGGCTGCTCCAGTGCAGGCGTGGCAGGCGCAGCGCCTGGGTGCTGCCGAGCGGGGCGGGAATGGCGTTCATGCGTTCAGGGCCGGGGTCTGGGTGGGGGGCAAAGCGGGGGGCAGCAGCCAGCCGGCCAGGGTGCGTGCGCACAGCCAGCACAGGGCCAGGCTGGCCAGGTCATGGGAAGCGAAATGGGCGCCGCGCAATTGCTGGGCCAGGCCGAAGCACGCACCCAGCCCCAGGCCCAGCAGCAGGGCCGGCCAGCGCCATTGCGGCGCGTGCGCGGCGGCCAGGAAATACAGGGCAAGCCAGGCGTAACCGGCACTGGCATGCCCGGCCGGGAAGCAGCCGCCAACCGGGCCGTGGGTCTGCCAGGCCTGGATCAGGCCCAGCCAGGGCTGCTGCCCGCCGTAGCGGGTCAGATCCCAGGGGCAGGCCACCGCACTGGTGGACTTGATCAGGCTGACCAGGGACGTGGACAGGGCCACGCTGAGCAGCAGGTAGATCAGCGGACGACGCCAGTGGGCCCGGCCCGGCCGCAGCCAGGCCCAGAGGGCGCCGGCTGCCACCAGCACGCTGGCGCCGACGCTGAGCCACTTGCCGCCGGTATGCAGCAGCTGGCTGGTCCACCACGCATCGCGGTAGCGCCAGCTGCCGCCCTGCAGTGCATACAGGTGATCAGCCCACCAGCGGTCGCCGCCATTTTCCAGCACGGCCATGGCGGCAATGAACAAGAGCAGCAACAACAGCCGGCCGTGGATGGCGCTGGCAGCCGGGTACAGCCGGGACAAGACAAGGGGGCGGGGCATGGGCGGGCATCAGCGGGAAGATGATCGTCATGCTCGCCAGCGCGGCGTCGGAGGCCGGTGGGAGGGGTGTCTGAAATCTGTCCGAACCAGGTCGGCACGCGATGATGAGCCGGCTCAGTCCTGCTCGGTGTCCTGGGCCGGGGACATGCTTGCACCCTGGCCACAGCGGCCGAGCAGGGCGGTGGCCGGCAGCAGCAGCCAGCGGTTGCGGTTGGCACTGCCGGCCTGATGTACCCGGGCCGGATCCACGCAGGGGTCGATGGCCTTGTCCAGGACCAGCAGCCAGCGTTGTTGCGGTGCCTGCTGCGCCCATTGCTGCGCGGCCTGCCATTGGCCGGCAAGCGGGCGTTTGAAGCCGAAGTCCACGGACTTGCGGTCGGCCTGCAGCAGGTTCTGCTCGCGCCAGGCGACCAGGCCCAGCTCGGCCTCCGGGCCGATCTGCTGGCCCACCCCGGCCATGAGCTGTTGCGCCGAGCTGTAGGGGGACAGGGCCGGCATGATCAGCAGCCCATGCAGCAGCCAGAGCACGGCCAGGCCACCGAGCAGGCCGGCCAGTACATGACGCAGGCGGGTCAGGGCGCACAGCAGCACGATGCCGATACCGGCGCCGAGCAGGCCTTGGCCGACAGGTGCCAGCAGGTCGGCCGGCATGCCCCGGCGCAGCAGGTTGGCCAACAGGGCCGGGTGCTGGGTGCTGGCCAGTACGCCCAGGATCAACAAGCCGCTACCCAGCAGCAGTGACCAGCCCAGCAATACCCGGCGTACGCCCGGACGCTGCAGCAGGCCGGGCAACAGGGGCGCGGCGGCCACACACAGCGCCGGCAGCATCGGCAACAGGTACACCTCGCGCTTGCCCGGGCTGGCACTGAAGAAAAGCAGCACCAGCGCGGCCCAGCCCAGCAGCAGCCACTGGCGCGGCTCACCCCGGCGCAACTGCCACCACCAGACCGGCAACAGCCACGGCAGCAGCAGGGCAGCGGGCAGCCACAGGGTGGCCATCACCTGCAGGTAGTACCAGGCCGGCTGGATGTGGTGCCAGGCCCGGGCATAGCGGGTACCGGTCTGTTTGAACAGCAGTTCGTGGGCATAGGCCTGCAGCTGGGCATCGGGGTGATGCCACAGCGCCCAGCACAACGGCCCCAGCCAGACCAGGGTGCCCAGCAGCAGGCCGGGCAGCAGCCACCACAGCGGTCTTGCCGATGGCGTGGCCCCGCTTGCCGGCCAGCGCCAACGGGCAAACAGCCAGGGCAGCACCGCCAGCAGGGGCAAAAAGCCCACGCCCTTGGTCACCGTGCCGATGCCGGCGGCAATTCCGGCCAGCAGCAGCCAGCGTCGCTGCGCCTGGTCGAACAGGTAGCGGCACAGGGCCCAGAGTGCGGTGGTGGTCAGGGCCACCAGCACCATGTCGATCTGCGCACGTTTGGCCATCAGCACGAACTGGATGCAGCACAGCAGGGCCAGGATAGCCGGCAGGCGCATCGACCGGCCCCACAAGCGTGCGGCCATGTCGCCGGTCAGCCACAGGGTCAGCAGCGCGGCCAGCAGGGACGGCAGCAGGAAGGCGCCGTCCCAGTGGCCGCTGACGGCGAGGCTGGCCGCCTGCAGCCACATGAACACCGGTGGCTTTTCGGCATACAGCTCACTGCCGCGATGGGGCAGCAGCCAGTTGCCGGTGTCCAACATGGCCTGTGCGGCGAGCACAAAGCGCGGTTCATCCGGGGGCAGCGGCAGGCGCAGGCCGATACCGGCAGCCAGTACGCAGGTGATGGCCAGGGCGGCAAGCAGCCAGAACAGGCTGGCGGGCAGTGTGCAGGGGCGGCCAGCTGCGGCCACAGGGGTGGGGGACAGGGGTTTCAAGGGGGCGCGCAGGTCCTGTTGGAGCTGCCACTGTCAGTGCCCGGCAGTATGAAAACTGTCGGAAGGGGACACATTCCGACAACCCTACGACCTCGCCGCCGGCATACTGGCGCAGCAGGCCACCGCCGGTGGCAACGAGCCTGGACACAGCGCATGCGCTTGCTGGTGATTGATGACAACCAACACCTGGTTGCCAACATCTTTGATTATTTCGAGCCGCGCGGACATGTGCTTGATGCCGCTCCGGACGGGGTGACCGGCCTGTACCTGGCCACCACCCAGGAGTACGACGCGATCATCCTGGACTGGATGATGCCGCG
>X237_Red_shanked_Douc_Langur__coassemble_20_pt1 | contig 29572 bp, 28 predicted proteins | sample X237_Red_shanked_Douc_Langur__metabat2_high_PE_002 | metagenome-assembled genome bin X237_Red_shanked_Douc_Langur
CGCTGCATCGACCGGTTCAAACGGGGCGGGGCAGTCCTCCCCGGTCGGCACCGCAGCACCGCTGGCCGCAACGCCAGGCACGGCTGGCACGGCTGGCACTGCCAATGCCGGCAAGCCGATGGCCGGCAGCGGCCAGGATTGGTCGCGTGGCCAGGCCGGCAGTGATGACTGGAGCCGCGCCGGGCAGGCTGCCGGCAGTGGCCTGGCCAGTAGTGGCACCCCGGCCGGCCTGCGCGCCGCCGACCTGCCCAGCGCGGCGGCCGAGCGCGGCGCACCGGGCGGGGACAATGACCAGTGGACCCGGCAACGCCTGGAAGCCGGCGGCACCTGGTTGCAGCGGCCGCCGCCGGGGCATGTGCCCGGGCGCTTTGACCGCTACTGGGTACCCAATGAATCGCTGTTGGCCGAATGGGTGCGCAACGGCATCAAGAATGTCGAGATTCCGCTGCCTGGTGGCAGCGGCTCGATCAGTTGCGTGATCTCCCTGCTGCAGCTGGGGGGTGGTTGCGGGGTCAGTGATCCCAACATGCAGGAGCAGCCGGCGCAGGCGCGCGCAGCGCCGGACGTGCCTTACAAACCGGCCCTGCACAACGACAGCGGCAGCCCCTGAGGGCTGCCGCGTTGTCGGTGAGCTGGTCTGGCCGGGCTGCCGGTTCAGGGCAGGGTGGTCAGGTCACGCAGCTGGGTCGGGCGCTGGGCAAACCAGGCCGCCACATCGGCAATTTCCTGGTCGCTCAGATCTGCGGCCTGGGGGTTCATCAGCACATGCACGCGGCTGCCATCGCGATAGCCGGCCAGTGCGTGGGCCAGGTAGTCGGCGTACTGCCCGCCCAGCTTGGGGTAGGTTGGATCGATCGGCGCATTGCCGTCGGCACCATGGCAGTCGATGCAGCTCTGCCCGGTGGCCTTGCCCTTGCGCTCGGCAATGGCCTGGCCGGCAGCGGCATTGGCGCTGGGCAGGCCGGCCGACGGTGCCATGTTGCGGCCGGTTTCCGGATCGGTTTGCGGGCTGCAGGCACTGGCGGCAAGCAGGGCGGCACTGGCCAGTAGCAGGCGGAACGGGGTCAGGTAGGGGGCCATGCTCACTCCAGACTGGACAGGTAGGCGGACAGGTCGGCGATGTCCTGCTCGCTGAAACTGCCGGACTGCGCCTGCATGGTCGGATGCACGCGCTTGCCGTCACGGTAGGCATGCAGGGCCTGGCTCAGGTAGGCCGCACTCTGGCCGCCGATCCTGGGCACCTTGTAGCTGGGGTAGACATTCTTGTAGCCGGTCACCCCGTGGCAGCCTTGGCAGGTATAAGCCAGCTGGCGGCCATGGGCGGGGTCGGGCGTGGGCGGATTCTGGGCACTGGCCGGGGTGGCCCACAGGGCCATCGGCAGGCAGACGGCCAGAGCAAGACAAGCGGTCAACGGCGTGATGCGCATTGGTAAGGTCCGGTGTGCAGGTGTCTGGTCGTTCCGCCGTGGGGACACGGAACGAGCCGAGTATAGCCTGCACATTCAGGGTGACTGCAATGGGCAGTCACCGGTCAGGCTCAGCTGCTCAGGCGGCTGCCGAAGCGGGCCACGGTCAGCCACAGTCCCGAAGCACTGCCCAGGTTGGTCAGCAGGAACACCAGCAGCACCCGGGTGATGCGGTTGCGGTACCAGCCGCCGATGCTCTGGGTGTCATCGCGCAGGGCCATGAAGTCGGCATAGGCCGGCTTGCGCAGGCGCGCCTCGACCAGTGAGGAAAAGGCGCCGGTGGGGATGGACAGGCGGAACGGCTTGAACGGTGCAGCGGCCATGGCCGTGAGGATGCTCAGCGGATGGCCGCGGGCCAGCAGGCAGCCCAGACCGGCCAGGCCGCCGGTGAGCAGGGCCCAGGTGGCCAGCAGTTCGGCGCCCATGTTCATGCCGCCGGAGGCAAAGCCATAGGCGATGCCGCCGATGATCACCGCCAGGATGATCAGGGTGAACCAGGGAATGTTGCGCTTGACCGGCACGTCTTCCAGCGCGGTGCGGGTGGCGGCTGCGTCATCCTGATCTTCGGCCAGGTGGCGGGCCAGGCCGGCCAGGTGGCCGGCGCCGACCACGGCCAGAACCTCGCGCAACGGCGTGGCGGACTTGGCGCTTTCCTCGCGCAGGCGGGCGGCCATGTAGCGGTCGCGTTCGGCAATCACCGTGTCATACAGGGCCGGGCTCTGCTCGGCGAAATCGCCGAAGCTTGATTCGAGCATGTCGCCCTGCTTGAGCTTTTCGATTTCCGCTTCGCCCACTTCCTCCTTGGACAGCAGGCCGGCACCGATGCCGCTGATCAGCTGCAGCTTGCCCCACAGGCCCAGCCGGCGCGAGGCACGGCGGAAGGTCAGGCCCACTTCGCGGTCGATCAGCTGCACCGGCAGGTTGCGCTCACGCGCGGCGGTGACGGCGCGCTTGAGTTCGGCGCCCGGTTCGATCTTGAGCTGCTCGGCCAGGCGGCGCTGGTAGGCGGCCAGGGCCAGGTTGGCCGCAAACAGCGGCACCCGGCCCTTGCGGATGACCTCCACCAGATCCATCTTGGCCAGGGCATCGGGGTCTTCCATGGCGCCCAGGCGCTGGGCATCCAGCTCCACGGCCACCGCGTCGAATTGCCCGGAGCCGATCGCCGCTTCCACCGCGGCCACGCTGGCCGGGGAGACATGGGCGGTGCCCAGCAGGGTGTAGCGCACGCCATCACGCTGCACCACGCGCACCGGCTGTTCGGCCAGGCTGGCGTCCAGGCCGGTGGGGATCGCAGTTGCTTCAGTCATGTTTCAACCTTCGTTGTCCGGTGCGCTGCCGGCACCATCGCCAAGCGCGCGCTGCATCTGCACGGTATCAAGCCAGCGCCCGTGTTTGCGCCCCAGGCCCTGAAAGGTGCCAACATGGGTAAAGCCGAAGCGCTCGTGCAGGGCGATGGAGGCGGTGTTGGACGGCTCGCCGATCACGGCCACCATCTGCCGGTAACCGCGTTGGGTGCAGGCATCGATCAATGCGCCGAGCAGGGCGCTGCCGATACCGTGGCCCTGCATGCCGGCATCCACATAGACCGAGTTCTCCACCGTCCACTGGTAGGCAATGCGGGTGCGGTAGGTGTTGGCATAGGCATAGCCGGCCAGCTGGCCGTCGAGCTCGGCCACGATGTACGGAAAACCGCGCTGGGTGATGTCCTGCATCCGTCGGGTCATTTCCGCCACGTCCGGCACCTCGTATTCGTAGGTGTTGACCAGGTCGGTGACTTCACGGGCGTAGATCGCGGTGATCGCCGGCATGTCGCCAGTGGCGACCGGACGGATGTGCAGGGCCATGGGTGCGGTGCTCAGTCGATGTAGCGGCGGGTCAGGTCGTTGTAGGCGTCAATGCGGCGGTCACGCAGGAACGGCCAGATCCGGCGCACGTGCTCGCTGCGGCCCAGGTCCACGTCCACCACCATCAAGGTGGCCTCGGTGCCGGCTTCGGCAATGAACTCGCCCTGCGGGCCGAGCACGTGGCTGTTGCCCCAGAAGTCGATGCCGGCTGCGCCCAGCGGCGAGGTTTCATGGCCGACGCGGTTGCACGAGAGCACCGGCAGCCCGTTGGCCACGGCGTGGCCGCGGTGGCTGAGCACCCAGGCATCGCGCTGGCGGGTCTTTTCGTCCTGGATGTCGGACGGGTCCCAGCCGATGGCGGTGGGGTAGAGCAGCATGTCCGCGCCGGCCAGGGCCATCAGGCGGGCCGCTTCCGGGTACCACTGGTCCCAGCACACCAGCACGCCGAGGCGGCCGACCGAGGTGTCGATCGGGGTGAAGCCCAGATCGCCCGGGGTGAAGTAGAACTTCTCGTAGAAGCCCGGATCGTCGGGGATGTGCATCTTGCGGTACTTGCCGACCAGGCGGCCATCGCTTTCCAGTACCACGGCCGTGTTGTGGTACAGGCCGGTGGCGCGCTTCTCGAACAGCGAACCGACGATCACCACGCCATGCTTCCTGGCCAGCGCGCCCAGACGCTCGGTGCTCGGGCCGGGAATGGTTTCGGCCAGGTCGAATTCATCCACCGACTCGTGTTGGCAGAAATACGGGCCGTTGTGCAGCTCCTGGAGTAGCACCAGCTTGGCGCCGGCGGCAGCCGCTTCGGCCACGCGGGCCTCGATGATGGCGAGATTGGCGGCGGCATCGCCGTGGTTGCGCTCTTGGACCAGCGCGACGGTCAGGGTGCGGGAACGGCTCATGGCTCTAGGGTCCTGCTTGCGTGGCGTCGGGGCAAGCCGGCGCCAGGGTCATACGGGGCCGGCGGCGCAATGGCCGCCGGCAGGGCATCAGATGGCCACCACGCCGGCCGGCAGCTGCATGGTGATGCAGTGCAGGCTGCCGTTCTGCCAGATCAGCGAGCGGCAGGGAACCTGCACGATTTCACGCTCCGGGTAGGCCTGGGCGAGGACGTCGCGGGCGGCGTCATCGGCCACATCGCCATAGGCCGGCATCAGCACCGCGCCATTGAGGATCAGGTAATTGGCGTAGGAGGCGGCCAGACGGCGGCCATCGTCAATCACCGGCTGTGCCCAGGGCAGCGGGAACAGGGTGTAGGGGGCGCCATCGACGGTGCGCAGCGCTTCCAGTTCACGGCCCATCGCCTGCAGCTCGGCATGGTGGCTGTCGCCGGCGTCATCGCAGGCCTGGTAGACGATCGAGGTCGGCGAGGCAAAGCGCACCAGGGTGTCGACATGGGCGTCGGTGTCATCGCCCTCCAGATAGCCGTGGTCCAGCCACAGCACGCGTTCCTGCTGCAGCCAGCCGGCCAGCCTAGTGGTCAGCTCCTCGCGGCTGGCATCGGGGTGACGCTCGTTCAGGCACTGCCAGGTGGTGAGCAGGGTGCCGGCACCGTCGGTGTCGATGGCCCCGCCCTCCAGGGCGAAATCAATCACCTCGCGCTCGCTGCCATCGGCAAACACGCCGGCATCGAACAGGGCGCCGACCAGCTGGTCATCCAGGCTGGCCTGGAACTTGCCGCCCCAGCCGGTGAAGCGGAAATCGAGCAGACGGTGGCTGCCGTCAGCCTTGTTCAGGGTGATGGGGCCGGAATCGCGCAGCCAGGTGTCGTCATAGGCGGCGGTGACAAAGCGCACGCGCTCCATGTCCACACGGTTGGAGCGCAGGCGCATCTCCGCGTAGGTTTCCAGGTCGTCATCGGCCACGCAGATCAGCACCGGCTGGAAGCGGGTGATCGCGCTTACCAGGGCGATATAGGTCTCTTCGACCTGGTCCAGGCGGTCGGCCCAGTCGGTATCGGCATGGGGCCAGGCAATCAGGATGGCCGCTTGGGATTCCCACTCGGCCGGAAAGCGCAGTTTCTCGGTCATCAATGTTCAGTCGCATGCCGGTCGCAGCCGGCGGGGAATGGGTGCCGGCCGGCCATCCAGGCTTGCCGGCGGTGCTTACAGAACGGGCGGCCTGGGGCCGATTTCGGTCGCGTTGGCTTGGGCGGCCACCACGTCGATCACCCGCGATTTTTCAAAGTAGACCACGAACTGCGGGTAAACCCAGCGGTTGATCGTCGGCCACTGGCGCTTCTGGCCGCCGCGCGGCTCCATGCGCTGGGCCGGCTCGCCAAAACTGGCGCGCACCTGGTCCATGCTCTGCCCGCGTGCGGGAATGGCGGTGTCCGGCTTGCTGGCGGCACGCTCCACCAGCAGGGTGTCGGCGCTGGCACTGCCGGCAACGGTGGAAAGGGCCAGTACCGCGGCGGTAATCAAGGTGCGCATCATGCTCTTACTCCCCAGCTTGAGATCAGGTTGCGATTACAGCAAAAAACAGGCAACAAAAAACCGCCACAGGGCGGTTTTTTGCAAATTCACGGCCGTCGAGCGGTCGTGACGGCCAATCAGGTGCTGAAGATCAGCGCTGACGGGCCTTGAAGCGCGGGTTCGACTTGCAGATCACGAAGATCTTGCCGCGACGGCGGACGACCTTGCAATCGCGGTGGCGAGTCTTTGCCGACTTCAGGGAGGACAAAACTTTCATGGCATACCTCGGCGTAAACGGTGGTTTCTGGTTAAGCGCGCCGCGGACATGCAATGTCGCTCCGGTGACAAGGCGCTTGTTCTAGCCCGCCATTCTACCGGCCCTGTGCGGCAGGGCACAAGTGCGTTGTTGGCGGCGGTTCGGCTGGCGGGGCCAGCAAGGGGTAGAATAGCAGCACCTCCACCAGTTCACCGCACATGACCGAGCTTGCCACCGTTCTCACCATTGATGGCCCTTCCGGCGCCGGCAAGGGTACTGTCAGCCGTATTGTCGCCCGCCGCATGGGTTGGCATTACCTGGATTCGGGCGCGCTGTACCGCGCGGTCGGGGTGGCGGCCAGCTGGGCCAATCTGGACATTTCCGACGCCGCGGCGCTGGTGCGCTGCACCTTTGATACCCAGGTCGAGTTTGTCGAGCGGGCCGAGGGTGACCTGCGGGTGATGGTCAATGGCGTGGACGCCACTGACGAGCTGCGTCTGGAGACCACTGGTGCGGTGGCTTCGGCAATTGCCGCGATCCCGGAAGTGCGGGCTGCCCTGAAGGAGCGTCAGCGCGCATTCAGGCGCGCGCCGGGGTTGGTGGCCGACGGCCGCGACATGGGTACGGTGATCTTTGCCGATGCGCCGTACAAGGTGTTTCTGACCGCCAGCGCCGAGGAGCGCGCGCAGCGACGCCATAATCAGTTGAGTCAGAAGGGAGTTTGCGTTAACTTTGACGATCTTCTGCGTGAAATCATGGCCCGCGATGCGCGTGATGCGCAGCGCACCGTGGCGCCACTGAAGCCGGCCGATGACGCCGTTTTGATCGATACCAGCGGTATGGGCATCGATGACGTCGTGGCCCGCGTGCTGGACCTGCTGCCGGCACCGGCAACCCCGTAACCCGGGGCTGTCGCATCACTAGACGTGCTGCCTTCGGGCGGTACAGGCAGGTTGGCCACTTTCGGGCGGCTGATGTTGTACCCAATGCTGTAACCCCTCCGTCGGGCAATGATGCCTGGCGGGTTCATTCACTTCACACGCGACCTGCTGCACCGGGGTCGACTAACCGGGCGGGCAGCCGGGCATCGATGATGATTCCCCTGCCTGTGTGTTCAATCTGAGTAATCTCAAATGACCGAATCTTTTGCCGAACTGTTTGAAGCCAGTCAGGCCAACCTTGCCAAGCTGAAGCCGGGTGCCATCGTCACCGGTACCGTTGTTGCCGTCCGCGGCGACGTGGTGGTGATCAACGCCGGCCTGAAGTCCGAAGGCATCGTGCCGATCGAGCAGTTCCGTAACGATGCTGGCGAAATCGACGTCGCCGAAGGCGACCAGGTCAAGGTCGCCCTGGACTCGCTGGAAAACGGTTTCGGCGAAACCGTGCTGTCGCGCGAGAAGGCCAAGCGCGCCATGGTGTGGGACGAGCTGGAAGAAGCTCTGGAAAAGAACGAAACCATCACCGGCCGCATCAGCGGCAAGGTCAAGGGTGGTTTCACCGTCGACATCAAGGACGTCCGCGCATTCCTGCCGGGCTCGCTGGTCGACGTGCGTCCGGTTCGTGACCCGGCCTACCTGGAAGGCAAGGAACTGGAATTCAAGCTGATCAAGCTGGATCGCAAGCGCAACAACGTTGTCGTCTCGCGTCGTGCCGTCGTTGAGTCCGAGCACTCCGAAGAGCGCGAAGCACTGATGGACAAGCTGGTCGAAGGCGCCATCCTGAAGGGTGTTGTCAAGAACCTGACCGACTACGGCGCATTCGTGGACCTGGGCGGTATCGACGGCCTGCTGCACATCACCGACATGGCATGGAAGCGCGTGCGCCATCCGTCCGAAGTGGTCAACGTCGGCGACGAGCTGGACGTGCGCGTGCTGAAGTTCGACCGCGAGCGCAACCGCGTTTCGCTGGGTCTGAAGCAGCTGGGCGAAGATCCGTGGGAAAACATTGCCCGTCGTTACCCGGCCAACAGCCGCGTCTTCGGCAAGGTCTCCAACGTGACCGATTACGGCGCATTTGTCGAAATCGAGCCGGGCGTCGAAGGCCTGGTGCACGTTTCGGAAATGGATTGGACCAACAAGAACGTCAACCCGTCCAAGGTTGTGCAGGTTGGTGACGAAGTCGAAGTGATGGTGCTGGACGTTGATGAAGAGCGTCGTCGCATCTCGCTGGGCATGAAGCAGGTTGCTGCCAACCCGTGGGAAACCTTCGCTGCCATCCACAAGAAGGGTGACAAGGTTTCCGGCCAGATCAAGTCGATCACCGATTTCGGTATCTTCATCGGTCTGGACGGCGGCATCGACGGCCTGGTCCACCTGTCCGACATCAGCTGGGCAACCACTGGCGAAGACGTGGTGCGCAACTACAAGAAGGGCGACACCCTGGAAGCCGTTGTCCTGGCTGTCGATCCGGAACGTGAGCGCATTTCGCTGGGCGTCAAGCAGCTGGAGCAGGACCCGTTCGGTCAGTACATGGCTTCCAACCCGAAGGGTTCGAAGGTCGAAGGCGTGGTGAAGGAAGTTGACGCCAAGGGCGCAACCATTGAGCTGGCCGACGGCGTGGAGGGCTACGTGATGGCCCGTGACATCGCCAACGAGCGCGTTGACGATGCCACCCAGTTCCTGAAGGTTGGCGACAAGGTCGAAGCCAAGTTCGTGGGCATGGACCGCAAGGGCCGCGCACTGCAGCTGTCGATCAAGGCCAAGGACGAGGCTGAAACCGCCGAAGCCCTGGCTGAGTTCAACAAGAACTCGACCGAAGCTGCCACCGGCACCACCAGCCTGGGCGCACTGCTGCGCGCACAGCTGGGCGGCAAGGGCGAGTAATCCTCCTGCCTGAGTGGTAAAAAGGTGATGGCCCGGGTCCGCCCGGGCCATCTCCACGCAAGAACCCATCTTCGAGCGTGCAATGACCAAAAGCGAATTGATTGAAATCCTCGCGCGGCGTCAGGCTCACCTGAAAGCCGATGATGTAGATCTGGCAGTCAAATCATTGCTTGAGATGATGGGGGGAGCCCTGGCCGACGGCGATCGTATCGAGATCCGCGGTTTTGGCAGTTTCTCCCTGCATTACCGTCCCGCACGACTGGGGCGCAATCCCAAGACCGGCGATCCGGTCGCTTTGCCCGGCAAGCATGTACCGCATTTCAAGCCTGGCAAGGAGCTGCGTGAGCGTGTCACCGACGTGGTGCCGCTGGAATCTCCGCTCAGTGAACGCGACTGAGCCCTGTCCACCCCGACAACTGCCTGCTGCCATCCGGCCGGGCCATGTCTGTTGCGCTGGATCCTCCTGTTTTGAAGTTGCGTGTACGTGCCCGGGCACGTTTGCTGCGGCTTCGTGCGCATGATCACTCCTGTGGCATGCGGCAAGGTTCATCATTGCGCCAGTGCCTTGTGCGCTGTTGTCGCCCTCCTCAATACCCGAGTCATGTGACCTGCGATGGACTTCATCACTGAATGGTTGTGGTTTTTCCTCTTTGTGCCGCTGGCCGCTGTGGCAGGCTGGATCATCGGCCGGCGAGGCGGTGAGCGGCACAACAGCAGCCAGGTCAGCCGCTTGTCCAGCACCTACTTCCGTGGCTTGAATTACCTGCTCGGCGAGCAGCCGGACAAGGCGATCGAGCTGTTCCTGCACATTGCCGAGCTGGACAAGGAAACCTTCGAGACCCAGCTGGCACTGGGGCACCTGTTCCGCCGGCGTGGCGAGGTGGACCGGGCGATCCGTCTGCACCAGGGCCTGGCCAACCGCACCGACCTGACCGATGCGCAGCGGGTGCAGTCCCTGCTGGCCCTGGGCGAGGACTACATGAAGTCCGGCCTGCTGGATCGTGCGGAAACCGTGTTCACCGATCTGGCCCGGATCGACCAGCGTGCTCCGGCAGCCTTGAAGCATCTGATTGCCATTTACCAAGCAGAACGTGACTGGGAAAAAGCGATCGACAACGCCAACCGGTACGAGGAAGTCACCGGTGAGCCGATGGGCAAGCTGATTGCCCAGTTCGAATGTGAACTGGCCGAGCGTCATCGCGCCACCGGGCGCCTGGACCTGGCTCGCGAGGCGATTGCCCGGGCCAACCAGGCCGATGCCATGAGCGTGCGCGCCGGCATCATCGAGGGGCGTCTGGAAAGCGATTTCGGCAATGACGAGGCCGCCGTGCGCGCCTTCGAGCGGGCCGCGCGCAATGACCCGGATTACCTGCCGGAAATCCTGCCGCAGCTGATGAAAAATTACCGTGCGGTGGGCGACATTGCCGGTGCGCGTGCCTTCCTGGCCGAGATGACCGAGCACTACCGTGGCATCGCCCCGGTACTGGCCCTGACCCAGTTGATGGAAGCCCAGGAGGGCATTGGCCCGGCACGTGCCTATCTGGGGCGTCAGCTCAAGGATCGCCCGTCGGTACGTGGCGAATCGGCCTTGATTGACCTGACCCTGGCCGAAGGCGCCGATCCGGTGGCCACCTTGCAGGACCTCAAACACATCACCGACCAGTTGCTGGTGCGCAACCCGGCTTACCGTTGCACCAAGTGTGGCTTTGGTGCGCGCACCCATCACTGGCATTGCCCCAGCTGCAAGGAATGGGGTTCGGTCAAGCCCCTGGCCAATTTCGCGGTGCTGTGAACATGCTGCAAGCGGGAGGGAGCCTGCTGGCCTTTTTCATGTTGGCGCTGTTGTGCTGCTGGCTGGCCTTGCAGTACGCGCGCAAACGGCAGCTGCTGGATCAACCGGGTGAGCGTCGCAGCCATCAGGTAGCCACGCCGCGTGGCGGCGGAGCCGGGGTGGTGGCCGCGCTGTTGCTTGCCGCTGGTGCGGCGGCGCTGATGCTGCCGGCCTGGCGGGTGGAGCTGCTGGTGTCTGCCCTGGCCCTGGCCTTGGTGGCCGGCATTGGCTGGTGGGATGATCACCGCCCCCTGCCTGCAATCCATCGCCTGTTGGTGCATATGCTGGCCGGCGTCCTGTTGGCGGGGCTGGTCTGGCGCGATGGCGGTGGCCCGCTATGGTCGTTGCTGGCTTTCGCATTGACAGTAGGGCTGATCAATATCTGGAATTTCATGGATGGCATCAATGGCCTGGCCGTGAGTCAGGCCGCGTTGGTTGCCATGTTCATGGCCATCTGGCTGCCTGCGGATCTGGCGCCTGCCGCCTGGCTGGTGGCCTTGGCCTGTCTGGCCTTCCTGCCGTTCAACTTCCCGCGCGCGCGTATTTTCCTTGGCGATGTGGGTAGCGGGGCACTGGGTCTGTTGATGGCACTGCTGGCCATCCTGGTGGTGCGCCGGGGGCAAGGTATTGCACCGATCATGGTGCTGTGGCCGATGAGTGTCTTCCTTGTTGATGCCGGATTCACTTTGTTGGTCAGAATATGCCGAGGGGACCGTTGGATGCAGGCGCATACCGAGCATCTGTACCAGTGGTACATCAAATGCGGTGCCGGGCATGCTGCCGTGACTCTGGGCTATGGCCTGGTCACGTTGGTATGTGGTGTTCTGGCACTGAAGGGTAGTGGCATGGATACGGCCTGGACGCTGTTGCTTTCAGTCCTGTTGTGGTCGTTGGCCGGTATGATCTGGGGGTGGCGTCGATCGATGTTGATTGCCACCAGCCAAAGGAGAGGCAATGAGTAGTCGGCACTGGCAGGATGCGGTGGCCCATATTCCCCGTCTGGCCGTCATCGCCCATGATCTGGTGATGGTCTGGTCGGCATGGCAGGTTCTGCATCTTGCCCGATACGCCATTCTGGATGACCCGCCCGCTCTGCCGCTGTTCGGGTGGACTACGGCCTGTGTGGTTCTGCTGCAGGGCCTGGTGTTCTGGTGGGTGGGGTTGTACAAGGGCGTCTGGCGTTTTGCCAGCGTGACCGACCTTGGCAATATTTTCCGTGCCTGCTTCCTGGGCGTGGCCGCCATTGTGCTGGTACTGGCCTTCAATCGCCTGGCCGGTGTGCCCTTGTCGGTTCTGGCTTTCTATCCGATTGTGCTGGCTGCCTTTCTGGGCATGCCGCGTCTGTTGTACCGGGCCTGGAGTGATTACCGTTCGATACGCAATGACGGTGCCATGCGTCGTGTCTTGATCCTTGGCGCTGGTGACACCGCGGCCAACCTGATCCGTGACCTGCGCCGCTCCGGTCAGTACGAGCCGATCGGTCTGCTTGATGACGCGGCGCACCTGAAAGGGGCCAAATTGCTGGGGCTTTCCGTCCTGGGAACCCTGGATGATGTGCCCGAAGTGGCCCGGGAGACCGCCGCCAAGCTGCTGGTGATTGCCATCCCGAGCCTGGATGCGGCGGGCCTGCAACGCGTGGTTGGTTTGTGTGAGTCTGCGGGATTGCCGTACCGCGTCGCGCCGAGCGTGGATGATGTGCTGGCCGGCCGCGGCATGGCGCTGAAGGAAGTGTCACTGGAAGACCTGCTCGGCCGGCAGCCGGTGCAGCCGGACTGGGCGCTGATCCGGCACTGGCTTGGCCAGCGCTCGGTGCTGGTCACCGGTGCGGGCGGCTCGATCGGCTCGGAGCTGTGCCGCCAGTGTGCGCGCCATGGTGTGTCGCGTTTGGTGCTGGTGGAGATCAGTGAACTGCTGTTGTCCACCGTCGAGACCGAGCTGCGGCGCAGTTTCCCCGGCGTCGAGCTGGTGGCAGTGCTGGGTGATTGCGGCGATCCGGCAGTGATGCGCCATGCCCTCGGTCTGGCGTCGGTGGATGCTGTCTTCCATGCGGCAGCCTACAAGCATGTGCCGGTGTTGGAGGCGCAGCTGCGCGAGGCGGTGCGCAACAACGTATTGGCCAGCCAGACCGTGGCCGAGGCCGCGGTTGCTGCCGGCGTGCGTCAGTTCGTGTTGATCTCCACCGACAAGGCCGTCAATCCGATCAACGCACTGGGGGCGAGCAAGCGTGCGGCGGAGATGGTTTGCCAGGCGTTGGATCGCCAGCAGTCGCGTACGCGTTTTGTCACCGTGCGTTTCGGCAACGTACTGGGTTCGGCGGGCAGTGTGGTGCCGTTGTTCAAGCAGCAGATTGCCGCCGGTGGCCCGGTCACGGTCACCGATCCGCAGGTCACCCGTTATTTCATGACCATTCCCGAGGCCTGCCTGCTGATCCTGCAGGCGGTATCGTCCTCCACCAAGGGCGCGGTCTATACCCTGGACATGGGGCAGCCGGTGCCGATCGTGAAGCTGGCCGAGCAGATGATCCGTCTGGCCGGGCGGGTGCCGGGGCGCGACATCCAGATCGTTTTCTCCGGCCTGCGTCCGGGTGAGAAGCTGCACGAGACCCTGTACTACGCCGATGAGCACAACACGCCCACCGCGCATCCCAAGGTGCTGGAAACCAACGTGCGTGGGTTTGCCCATGAGCCGATGCAGCAGGCCCTGACCCAGATGCGTGAGGCCTGCCGTCAGTACGACTTGGTGCGTCTGGCCGGCCTGCTGGAGCTGCTGGTGCCTGACTACCGGTGTACGGCGGTGCCGGCCGACCGGTCGCCTGCCGAGCGCAAGGTGCTGCCGTTTGCCGCGCGCGAGGTTCAGCGCAAGCCCTGATCCTTGCAGCCGGTATTCTGCACCAACAAAAAGGAGGCCTTGCGGCCTCCTTTTTGTTTGCGTGTGTGGCGTGTCCGGCGCGGCGCTGCGGGCAGCGGCAGCGCATGGCTGCCGTTGCCCATGGCGGTTTACAGGGCTTCGAAGATGCCCGCTGCACCCATGCCGGTGCCGATGCACATGGTCACCATGCCGTACTTCTGCTGGGTGCGGCGCAGGCCGTGGACCAGGGTGGCGGTACGGATGGCGCCGGTGGCACCCAGCGGGTGACCCAGGGCAATGGCGCCGCCCAGCGGGTTGACCTTGGACGGGTCCAGCTCGCAGGTGCGCATCACGGCCAGGGCCTGGGCGGCGAAGGCTTCGTTGAGCTCGATCCAGTCCAGCTGGTCCTGGCTCAGGCCGGCCTGCTTGAGCGCCTTCGGGATCGCCTCGATCGGACCGATGCCCATCACTTCCGGGCGCACGCCGGCCACGGAGAAGCTGACAAAACGGGCCAGCGGGGTCAGGCCGTAGTCCTTGATCGCCTGCTCCGAAGCCAGCAGCACCGCACCGGCGCCGTCGCTCATCTGCGAGGAATTGCCGGCGGTGACCGAGCCGCCAAAGGCGCCGTTGCGGAACACCGGCTTGAGCTTGGCCAGGCCTTCGATCGAAGAGCCGGCACGCGGGCCTTCATCGGTGTCCACGATCTGGCGGCGGGTGATGATCTTGCCGCTGCCCAGCTCCGGCAGCTGGCTGAGGATCTCGTAGGGGCTGATCTCGTCACGGAACTGGCCGCTGGCAATGGCCGCCAGTGCCTTCTCGTGCGAGGCCAGGGCGAAGGCGTCCTGGTCTTCGCGGCTGACCTTCCATTCCTGGGCGACCTTTTCGGCAGTGATGCCCATGCCGTAGGCAATGGCGACGTGGTCGTTGTCGAACACGCTGGGGGCCATTGCGATCTTGTTGCCCATCATCGGCACCATCGACATCGATTCGGTGCCGCCGGCCAGCATCAGGTCGGCATTGCCCAGGCGGATCTGGTCAGCGGCCAGGGCCACGGCCTGCAGGCCGGAGGAGCAGAAGCGGTTGATGGTCTGCGCGGCCACTGTGTTGGGCAGGCCGGCCAGCAGGGTGCCGATGCGGGCCACGTTCATGCCCTGCTCGCCCTCGGGCATGGCGCAGCCGATGATCGCGTCATCAATGCGGTTGACATCGATGCCCGGGGCCTGGGCCACCACGCTCTTGAGCACGTGGGCCAGCATGTCATCGGGGCGGGTATTGCGGAACATGCCCTTGGGGGCCTTGCCAACCGGGGTGCGGGTGGCGGCGACGATGTAGGCGTCCTGGATTTGCTTGCTCATGGTTTGGATCTCTTCAAAAGGGTGCGGTCAGTGGGCGGGGAGGGCGGCCACCGGGGTGGCCGCCTGCTCTGGCCGCACTCAGTTGCGCAGCGGCTTGCCGGTGCTGAGCATGTGGGCAATACGGGCCTGGGTCTTTTCCTGCTGGGCCAGCTCGACGAAGTGCTTGCGTTCCAGGTCCAGCAGCCACTGCTCGTCGACCACGGCATTGCGGTCGAGCTTGCCGCCGCAGACCACGGTGGCGATGCGCTCGGCAATCTCGTAGTCGTAGGGGCTGACGAAATAGCCTTCGAGCATGTTGACCAGCATCATCTTGAAGGTGGCGATGCCCACGTCACCGGCCACGCGGATGCTGCGTGCCGGCAGCGGCGGACGGTAGCCGCCCTCGGCCAGGGCAATGGCTTCGGCCTTGGCGATGTGCAGCAGTTCGAAGGCGTTGAACACGACCTTGTCGCCGGCGCGCATCAGGCCCAGTTCCTTGGCATTGACCGCCGAGTTGGAGACCTTGGCCATGGCCACGGTTTCAAAGCTCTTCTTCAGCTCGGCGAAGATGTCGCCGCTGCTGCCCGCCGCCTGGCTGGCACGCACGGCGATTTCCTTCAGGCCGCCACCGGCCGGCAGCAGGCCGACGCCGGCCTCGACCAAGCCGATGTAGCTTTCCAGCGAGGCCACGGTCTTGGCGCTGTGCATCTGGAATTCGCAGCCGCCGCCCAGGGCCAGACCGCGTACGGCCGCCACCACCGGGACCAGTGCGTACTTGATGCGCTGGCTGGTGCGCTGGAAGTTGGCCACCATTTCCTCGAACTGGTCGACCTTGCCTTCCTTGAGCAAGCCCAGGGCGCCGGCCAGGTCGGCACCGGCCGAGAACGGCTCGCCGTTCTGCCAGATCACCACCGCCTTGAACTGCTTCTCGGCCAGGCCGATCGCTTCCTGGATGCCGTTCAGGACGTGGTCCGACACGGTGTTCATCTTGGTCTTGAAGCTGATCACGCCGACGCCGTCGCCATCGGTCCACAGGCGTACGCCCTCGTTCTCCCACACGGTCTGGCCGGCGTCGAAACGCTCGCCCAGCACCGGGTCGGGGAAGCGCTGGCGGCCGTACACGGCCAGATCCGAGCGCGGGGTGATCGCATTGGTGGACGGGTTGTAGCTGCCTTGGGCGGTATGTACGCCGTCACGGCCGTCCAGCACCCAGGCCGGCAGCGGCACATTGACCATGGCCTTGCCGGCGGCAATGTCCTCGGCGATCCAGCCGGCAACCTGCTGCCAGCCGGCGGCCTGCCAGGTCTCGAACGGGCCCAGCTTCCAGCCGTAGCCCCAGCGGATGGCGAAGTCGACATCGCGCGCTGTGTCGGCAATGTCGGCCAGGTGGTAGGCGCTGTAATGGAACAGGTCGCGGAACAGGGCCCACAGGAACTGTGCCTGCGGGTGCGAGCTGGCGCGCAGCTGGGCGAACTTTTCAGCCGGGTTCTTGATCTTCAGGATCTCGACCACTTCGGCCGCGGCAGCGCGGTCAGAGAGGCGGTAATCCTGCTTGTCCACGTCCAGGACCATGATGTCCTTGCCGACCTTGCGGAAGATGCCGGCGCGGGTCTTCTGGCCCAGGGCGCCCTTGGCGATCAGGCCGTCCAGCCAGGCCGGCGACTTGAAGAAGGCATGCCACGGGTCATTGGGCAGGGTGTCGCCCATGGTCTTGATCACGTGGGCCATGGTGTCCAGGCCGACCACATCCGAGGTGCGGTAGGTGGCCGACTTGGCGCGGCCGATCAGCGGGCCGGTCAGGCCGTCCACTTCATCAAAGCCCAGGCCGAACTGCTGGGTGTGGAAGATGGTGGACAGGATCGAGAACACGCCGATGCGGTTGCCGATGAAGTTCGGGGTGTCCTTGGCATACACCACACCCTTGCCCAGGTTGGTTACCAGGAAGGTTTCCAGGCCTTCCAGCACAGCCTTGTCGGTGCTGTTGGCCGGGATCAGCTCGGCCAGGTGCATGTAGCGCGGCGGGTTGAAGAAGTGCACGCCGCAGAAGCGGTGGCGCAGCTGCTCGGGCAGCACGTCGGCCAGCTTGTTGATGCCCAGGCCGGAGGTGTTGGAGGCCAGTACCGCGGTGTCCTTCACGAACGGGGCGATCTTCTTGTACAGGTCCTGCTTCCAGTCCATGCGCTCGGCAATGGCCTCGATGATCAGGTCGCAGTCGCGCAGCTGTTCCAGGCCGGTGTCGTAGTTGGCCGCGGTGATCGCGCCGGCCAGGGACTTGGAGGCCAGCGGGGCAGGGCTCAGCTTGGCCAGGTTGGCAATGGCCTTGAGCACGATGCCATCGGCCGGGCCTTCCTTGGCGGCAAGGTCGAACAGCACGGTGTCCACGCCGGCGTTGGTGAGGTGGGCGGCAATCTGTGCCCCCATGACGCCTGCGCCAAGGACGGCGACGCGGCGGACGAGCAGGGTATTGGACATGTTGGTAAACCTTTGAGTTTGGTCTGCAACTACGGGTGGAAAGGGATTACTGGCCAGAGGCGGCGCGGAAGCCGGCCTCGGCGAACTGGATCAGTTCACGCGCGGCGCGGCTGCGGTGGTCGGCTTCGGAAGTATCGGCAGGGCGCTTGATCAAGCCGAAATCTGCCATGGCATAGGTCAGCGCACCGGCAAGAAGGTCCAGGCGCCAGTACAGCTGCTCCTTGGAAAGACCGGGCAGGCAGGCGGCAATGGCGCGGGCGAATTCACGCAGGACATGGCCGTAGTGGTCGGACAGGAACTTGCGCAGGTTGTCGTTCTTTTCGGCGTAGGCGCGGGCGATCACGCGCACGAAGGCGCCGCCGCCGTGCTGCTGCCCGGCCAGGGCCAGGGCCGGCTCGACAAAGGCCGCCAGTACCGCGCGCAGGTCGCCGGGGTGCTCGGCACTGGCCGCCTGCAGCTGGCTCATACGGGCACTGGACATCTCGTCCATGCGCCGGCGGAACACTTCGTTGACCAGGTTGTCCTTGGAGCCGAAGTGGTAGTTGACCGCGGCGATGTTCACATCGGCCACGCTGGTGACCTGGCGCAGCGAGGTGCCGGCAAAGCCGTGCACGGCAAACAGCTCCTCGGCAGCGCTGAGGATGCGGTCCTTGGTGGAGAACTGGGCAGGCTTGGGCATGAGGGCTATCAATCAAACGATTGTTTGATCCTACGGCCGAACCCGGGTTGTCGTCATGTTGCGTCGCAGCAGCATTCAGCTGCGCCTGTGCAAAAACAGGCGGCGGGCGCTAGAATTGCCGACTGCCTTTTATCTCAAGTCCGCGTAAACACGCGGGTTTACCCGTTTCGGGTCGTTTGACCCATTACCCCTGAGGATATTCCCATGGCTCTCGAGCGCACCCTGTCCATCATCAAGCCCGATGCCGTTGCCAAGAACGTGATCGGCGAAATCTACGCCCGCTTCGAAAAGGCCGGCCTGAAGGTCGTTGCCGCCAAGTACAAGCAGCTGTCGCGCGCCGAAGCCGAAGGCTTCTACGCCGTGCACCGCGAGCGTCCGTTCTTCAACGCCCTGGTCGAGTTCATGATCTCTGGCCCGGTGATGATCCAGGCCCTGGAAGGCGAGAACGCCGTCCTGGCCCACCGCGACCTGCTGGGCGCCACCAACCCGAAGGAAGCAGCGCCGGGCACCATCCGTGCCGACTTCGCTGAATCCATCGACGCCAATGCCGCCCACGGTTCGGATTCGGTCGAGAACGCTGCCAACGAAGTGGCCTACTTCTTCGCCGGCACCGAAGTTGTCTCGCGCTAAGCGATAAGGAGTGGTTGACGTGAACGAGGTCGTGATTCCGTCGGTGCTGGTGCCGGCTCCCGCCGCCGCCGTACCGGTGATCAAGAAGCAGAACCTGCTCGACCTCGATCGCGCGGGCCTGGAGAAGTTTTTCGACGAGGTGCTCGGCGAGAAACAGCGCTTCCGTGCCCATCAGGTGATGAAGTGGATCCACCATCGCTACGTCACCGATTTTGACCAGATGACCGACCTCGGCAAGCCGCTGCGCGCCAAGCTGCATGCGCATGCCGAGGTCATCGTCCCCAACATCGTGTTCGACAAGCCTTCTGCCGACGGCACCCACAAGTGGCTGCTGAGCATGGGCACCGATGGCAAGAACGCCATCGAGACGGTGTACATCCCGGACAAGACCCGCGGCACCCTGTGTGTGTCCTCGCAGGTCGGTTGCGGCCTGAACTGCACCTTCTGCTCCACCGCCACCCAGGGCTTCAATCGCAACCTGTCCACCGCCGAGATCATCGGCCAGGTGTGGGTTGCCGCACGCCATCTGGGCAACGTGCCGCACCAGATGCGCCGCCTCACCAACGTGGTGATGATGGGCATGGGCGAGCCGTTGATGAATTTCGACAACGTCGTGCGTGCGATGAGCATCATGCGTGACGACCTGGGCTATGGCCTGGCCAACAAGCGCGTGACCCTGTCCACCTCCGGCCTGGTGCCGCAGATCGACCGTCTGTCGGTGGAAAGCGATGTCTCGCTGGCCGTGTCGCTGCATGCGCCCAACGACGAACTGCGCGAGACCCTGGTCCCGCTGAACAAGAAATACCCGATCGTCGAGCTGATGGCTTCCTGTGCGCGCTACCTGCGTGCCAACAAGAAGCGCGACTCGGTGACCTTCGAATACACCCTGATGAAGGGTGTCAACGACCTGCCCGAGCATGCCCGCCAGCTGGCCCGCCTGATGCGCCAGTTCGACAACCAGGTGCAGGCCAAGGATTCGGGCAAGATCAACATCATTCCGTTCAATCCGTTCCCGGGTACCCGCTACGAGCGCCCGGCCGAAGAGTCCATCCGTGCGTTCCAGAAGATCCTGCTGGATTCGGGCGTGCTGACCATGGTCCGTCGTACCCGTGGCGATGACATTGACGCGGCCTGTGGCCAGCTGAAGGGCCAGGTGATGGACCGTACCCGGCGCAATGCCGAATTCAAGCGTTCGCTGGAAGCTGGCGGCGGTGCTGCGGCCGGCCTCTGAGCCTGTTTCATGGCGGCTGCCGGCAGTGCTGCTGGCCGTCGTGTCGGCGTGTGCTGTATCGGCGCAGGCCGGGGCCGCCGGGCAACAAGCCGATGCTCCCGTCCTGAGCGAGCGTCAGCTTGCCCGCCAGCTGGCCGATGAACGCGAGTGGTCGCAGCGTTTCCTGCAGGCCTCGCGTGCCTATGCCAATGGCCAGTGGGACGAAGCGGAGCGGCTGGCCAAACGCGCAGTGGCCTTTGATCGCGACCAGCCCGATGGCCTGACCCTGCTGGCGGCGGTGTACGCGGCCCAAGGGCGCGATGAACTGGCCGGGCAGGCATACCAGGCCGCTCTGGCCTTGTCTCCGCGCCGCGGCGACCTGCTCAACAATTACGGTGGCTGGCTGTGTTCGCACGGACAGGCGGCCGAGGCCCTGGTGCTGTTTGATCGTGCTGCGCTGGACGCGCATGCGGTGCCGGCTGACCTGCATGTCAATGCGGGCATCTGCGCCCAGCGCAGTGGCCAGTGGGAGCGGGCGCTGGAGGAGTTGCGCAAGGCGCTGGTGTTCTATCCCGAGCACCCCGGGGCGCTGGAATCGATGGCCAGCCTGCAGCTGCAGCGCGGCAACCCGATGGCGGCGCGCGCTTTCTACCAGCGTCGTCTGGGCGCTGCACCGGTAACGGCTTCCGTGTTACAACTGGCCATTAAGGTTGAAGAACAGCTGGGCGACAAGGCTGCTGCCGAGCACTATAAATCGCGTCTGGACCAGGCACAGGGTGCCGGCCAGGACGCTGACGCAAGGGTTGATCAACAGTGACCACTGAAGCGGTTGTTGAGGGGAGTGGTGCGCAGGCTGCTGGGGAGCAGTTGAGCAAGGCGCGCCAGGCAGCAGGATTGTCGTTGGATCAGGCCGCCACCCAGTTGCGGGTGCCGCTGCACGTTGTTGCAGCCCTGGAGCAAGGTCACTGGGAGCGCTTGGGCGCACCGGTGTTCATTCGTGGGCAGCTGCGCAGCTATGCGCGCCTGCTGCAGCTGGACCCGGCACCCTTGATGACCCAGGTGCCGGCCGAGCAGCAGACGCCGGTGGCCCTGGTCAGTCATGGGCCCGGGCCGGGCATGCGTCGTTACGCCGGTGGGTTGGGGCGCAAGCTGGCTTATGTGGCCCTGGCCGCTGTGCTGGTGGTGCCGGGGGCAATGCTGCTGCGCGCCTGGTTGCAGCCACAGGCCGAAGTCACCTCGCTGGATACCCTGCCGGCAGAAGTGGCCGTGGACGATGCGCGTCTGGCCTTGCCGGTGCCAGTGGCAGATGCGGTTCCGGCTGCGCCGACCGGCGCCGAAGGTGCAACGACCGCTGCGCCGTCCCCGGTAGTGGCCAGTCCGGCGCCGTCGCCGGCTGGCGAACCGGCAGCCACGTCGACGGCGGTGGCCGGTGGCGCGCAATTGCTGCTCAAGTTTGCCGGTGACAGCTGGATCGAAATCGCCGGGCCGCAAGGGCAGGTGGTGGAGAAATCGTTGGTCCAGGCCGGCCAGCAGCGCAGTTACCCGGCCACCAGCATCGGTCGTGTGCTGCTGGGCAATTCCACCCAGGTGCAGGCCAGCATCGATGGCCGTGCGATTGATCTGGCAACAATGGGGCGGTCCAACGTGGCCCGCTTTACGGTATCCTCTGATGGTTCGGTGTCTCCGCTGTCCAACTGATGGTGGCGAGGCTGTTTTTCCACATAGGCCCAGCCCACGCGGCGGGTGAGAGTACGCATGGCGATCGACGATCTTCTTGACGAGCACGAACAAGGGCAGCGGGTACAGGACTGGTTGCGCCGCAATGGTTTGAGCATTGTCGGTGGCGTGGCACTGGGTATTGCGGCCATCTGGGGCTGGCAGAACTGGCAGTCCTCGCAGCTGAACAGCTCGGCTGCCGACAATGCCCGTTATCAGGCCGTGGTGGATCAGCTGGCCTCCAGCGATCTGGACGAGGCCGCCCGTCAGGTCAAGGCGCTGGAAAGCGAAAGCAATGGCATCTATGTCGATCTGGCCGCGCTGGCGCTGGTCAAGGCGCAGGTGGATGCCGGCAAGGTCGAGGAGGCCATTGGCGTACTGCGCGGGCTCAAGGCCGAAGGTGAATTCAAGTCCCTGGTCGACCAGCGCATTGCCCGCTTGCTGATCGAATCGGGCAAGCCGGCCGAGGCGATCACCACCCTGGCTGCCGCAACCGATGCGACCAGTCTGGAAATCATCGGCGATGCCCACGTGGCCGGCGGCGATGCCGACAAGGCGCGTGAGGTCTATGCCCGTGCCCTGGAAGGGCTGAAGGATGATGCCCCGCAGCGCGGTCTGCTGGAAACCAAATTGAGCGATGTCGGCGGTGAAGTGCCGGCAAACGATGACGCCACTGCGTAATGAGGCAGGTGTACATGTACAAGCGACTCGCGGTAGTGGCCCTGGTGGGCCTGAGCCTGACCGGCTGTGCCAGCATGAAGGACTGGTTCACCTCGGACAAGGCCAAGGCCAAGAAGGCACTGGAGCCGGCCGAACTGGTCAAGTTTGACGCCAGCGTGGAACTGCGTCGCCTGTGGTCGGCCAATGTCGGCAAGGGCGAGGGCCGTATTGGTATTGCCCAGGCACCGGCGGTGGCCGATGGTGTGGTGTACGCCGCTGCGCTGGAGGGCGGCGTGCATGCGCTGGACCTGAACACCGGCAAGACCCTGTGGCACTGGAAGCCGGAAAAGGAAAAGGGCAAGCCGGAGCTGCGCCTGTCCGGTGGCCCGGGCGCCGGTGGTGGCCTGGTGGTGATCGGCACCCTCAATGGTGATGTGATCGCGCTGGATGCCGCTGGCGGCAACGAGCAGTGGCGTGCCAAGGTGCGTTCGGAGGTGATTGCCGCCCCGACCATCGCCAATGGCCTGGTGTTCGTGCGTGGCAACGACGGCCGGGTGACCGCCTTCGAGGCCAGCAACGGTACCCAGCGCTGGTTCAATTCCCAGGAACTGCCGGCCCTGACCGTGCGCGGCAACGCGCCCGTGCTGGCTGGCCCGGGTGTGGCCTTCGTCGGCAACGATGACGGCACCCTGGCGGCCCTGGCCATGAATGACGGCTCGCCGGTATGGGAGCAGATGGTCGGCCAGATCGAGGGTCGTACCGACCTGGAGCGCATGGCCGATGTCGACGCCGCCCCGGTGATCGATGGCAACGTGGTGTTCGTGTCCAGCTACAAGGACCAGACCCTGGCCATCGACGGCCCCAGCGGCCGCCCGATGTGGGTGCGCGACCACGGTGGTGCCGGTCAGCTGGCAGTGACCTCCGGTGCGGTAGTGTTGTCCGATGGCAAGGGGACGGTCTGGTCGCTGGACAAGTACAGTGGCGCCGCCCTGTGGTCGCAGCCGGCGCTGGCGCGCCGTGAGCTGACCGGTACGGCCGTACTCGGCGACTACGCCGTGGTTGGTGATTTGGAAGGTTATCTGCATCTGATGCGTCTGTCTGATGGCGAATTCGCCGGGCGCATCAAGCACAGTGGTGAGCGCCTGCTGGCGGCACCACGGGTAGCCAATGGAGTCCTGCTGGTGCAGGACGTTGACGGAAAGCTGGCCGCCTACGGGCTGCGCCAATAAAGGAGTTAAGGGATGTTGCCTCTGGTCGCCCTGGTCGGACGGCCGAATGTCGGCAAGTCCACACTGTTCAATGCGCTCACGCGTACCCGCGACGCCCTGGTTCATGACGAACCGGGCGTCACGCGTGACCGTAATTACGGCACTTGCCGGCTTGATGCCGACAATCCGTTCCTGATCGTGGATACCGGCGGTATTGCCGGCGAAGAAGAGGGATTGGCTGGCGCGACTGCGCGCCAATCCCGCGCTGCGGCTGCCGAAGCCGACCTGATCCTGTTTGTTGTCGATGGCCGTGAAGGCCCGTCGGCGCTGGACGATGAAATCCTTGCGTGGCTGCGCAAGCTTTCCCGCCCGACCATGTTGTTGATCAACAAGGCCGATGGCGTGGAAGCCAACGGCATGCGTGCGGATTTTGCCCACTACGGTTTCGGCGAGATGCTGGCCGTTTCCGCGGCCCACCGTCAGGGCCTGGATGACCTGGTCGAGGAGGTGCTGGAGCGCCTGCCCGAAGAAGGCACCACCGAAACCCTGGACGATGATCCGGAGCGTATCCGTATCGCCTTCGTCGGCCGCCCCAATGTGGGCAAGTCGACCCTGGTCAACCGTCTGCTGGGCGAGGAGCGGATGATCGCTTCCGACGTGCCGGGGACCACCCGTGACTCGATCGCGGTGGATCTGGAGCGTGACGATCGCAAGTACCGTCTGATCGATACGGCCGGCCTGCGCCGTCGTTCGCGCGTGGACGAGGCGGTGGAGAAGTTCTCCGTCTTCAAGACCATGCAGTCCATCGAGCAGACCCAGGTCGCGGTGCTGATGCTGGACGCCTCTGAAGGCGTGACCGATCAGGACGCCACCGTGCTCGGTGCCGTGCTCGATGCGGGCAAGGCGCTGGTGATTGCCCTGAACAAGTGGGACGGGCGCAGTGACTACGAGCGTGAGCAGGCCGAAACCCTGCTGTCGCTGAAGTTCCCGTTCGTGCCCTGGGCCGAAGCCGTACGCATTTCTGCGGTGCACGGTACCGGCATGCGCGAGCTGTTTGCTGCGATCCACCGTGCCCATGCCTCGGCGACCAAGGAGTTTTCCACCGCCGAGGTCAACAAGGCGCTGGAAGTGGCGGTGGAAAGCAATCCGCCGCCGTCCGTGCGCGGGCATGTGTCCAAGCTGCGTTACGTGCATCCGGGCGGTTCCAACCCGCCGACCTTCATCGTCCACGGCACCCGCCTGAAGGAGCTGCCCGATTCGTACAAGCGCTATCTGGAAAACTTCTTCCGCAAGCGCTTCAAGCTGGTCGGTACCCCGGTGAGCTTCCTGTTCCGTGAGGGTGCCAACCCGTACGAGGGCAAGAAGAACCCGCTGACCGATCGCCAGATCGCGCGCAAGCGCCGCCTGATGAAGCACGTCAAGGGCAAGTAACAACCCGGCCCTGCGGGCAGGCAAGCAACAACGGCGCGGGCATCCGCGCCGTTGTCGTATCTGCCGCCTTGCCAGTGGCTAGCCGGCCTCGGGCACTGCCATGCACGCACGGGCAGGGCCGGCATTGCTAGAGTCGGCATCTTCTTTGCTGACGGTGTGGGCCATGGCTGCAGGACAGGAAACGGGGCAGCTGTTGCCGGTGGTGGCCTTGCTCGGTGTGGCGGTGGCTGCGGTGCCCTTGTTCCGGCGTCTGGGCCTGGGTTCGGTGCTGGGCTATTTCGCCGCCGGGGTGCTGGTCGGGCCGTTTGGCCTGGGCTGGTTCAGCGATCCGCAGGCGATCCTGCACCTGGCCGAGCTGGGGGTGGTGCTGTTCCTGTTCCTGATCGGTCTGGAGATGCGGCCCAGCCACCTGTGGTCATTGCGACGGCAGATCTTCGGCCTGGGCAGCGCGCAGATCCTGGGTTGCACGGCATTGCTCACGGCGATCTGCCACGCTGCCGGCCTGGCCTGGCCGGTGGCCTTCATCGCCGCTTCCGGTTTCGTGCTCACCTCCACCGCGGTGGTGATGCAGCTGCTGGCCGAACGTGGCCAGCTGTCTACCCGGCCGGGGCAGCAGATCGTCTCCATCCTGCTGTTCGAGGACCTGTTGATCGTGCCGTTGTTGGCCCTGGCTGCGTGGATGGCGCCGGCCGGCGCGCATGCCGACGGTGGCGGCCTGTGGCAGTCGCTGGGCCTGGGGCTGCTGGCCTTGCTGCTGTTGCTGGCCGCCGGGCGCTGGTTGCTGGACCCGTTGTTCGTGCTGCTGGCGCGGGCCGGCGCGCGCGAGGTGATGACCGCCGCCGCCCTGCTGGTGGTGCTGGGCGCGGCCCTGTTGATGCAGTGGGGTGGGCTGTCGATGGCGATGGGCGCTTTCGTTGCCGGTGTGCTGCTCAGTGAGTCGGCCTTCCGGCATCAGCTGGAGGCGGAGATCGAGCCGTTCCGCGGGCTGTTGCTGGGCCTGTTCTTCCTCGGTGTCGGCATGGCCCTGGATCTGGCCGTGGTGGCCGAGCAATGGCGCTGGATCGGCGCCCTGGTCCTGGCCCTGATGCTGGCCAAGGCTGCCTGCGTATGGTTGGTGGCGCGGCTGTGCGGCAGCAGCGGGGGCGTGGCCACCGAACGTGCGGTGCTGATGGCCCAGGGCGGCGAATTTGCCTTCGTGCTGTACGCCGCTGCCGCGGGCACCGGCCTGATCGCTACCCGGGTGCATGCCCAGTTGACCGCGGTGGTGGTGCTGTCGATGGCCCTGACACCGCTGGCGGTGCTGGTCCATGGTCGCCTGCGCGCGCGTCGGCAGCCGCTGGACGATGCCGATCTGGAGCGGCCACAGGAACAGGCCGGCCAGGCCCTGGTGATCGGTTTCGGCCGGGTTGGCCAGGTGGTCAGCCAGGCCCTGCTGGCGCGGGGCACCGAGGTCACCATCATCGATGCCGACCCGGACATGATCCGCGCCGCGCAGCGCTTCGGCCTGCGCATCTATTACGGCGATGGCACCCGGCTGGATGTGCTGCGCGCCTGTGGCATCGACCAGGTCGGGCTGGTGGTGATCTGCGTGCAGGGTGCCGAGCAGGCGGACCGGGTCCTTGCCCAGGTCCGGGTCCTGGCGCCGCAGGTGCCGGTGGTGGTGCGGGCCTGGGACCGTGGCCATGCCTGCCGCCTGGTCGCTGCCGGCGTCGATGCGCCGGTGCGCGAGACTTTCGAATCGGCCTTGCGCATGGGCGCGCAGGCCCTGCAGGCGCTGGGCGATGATGCCGAGCAGGCCGAACAGGTGATTGCCCGGGTGCGCGAGCTGGATGGGCAGCGCCTGGCCCTGGAGGTCGCCCTGGCCGATCCCATGGCCGGCAGTGATCTGCTCTATGGCAACGCCGGCCAGCCGCAGCCGGTGCCCTTCACCCGGCCCCGGCGCGATGCCCAGCGTCTGGACAGCGAAGCGGGGCAGGTGCAGCAACGGCCTGACGGCGTCGGCTGAATCGGGGACAATACCCATCCGATCCGCCCCCGCAGCCGATGAACCATGACCGTTGAGACCCCTGATGTTGCCCGCATCCTGGATGGCAAGCGCATTGCAGAACAATTGCTTGATGAGTTGAAGACCCGGGTCGATGCCCGCCTTGGCCAGGGCAAGACGCAGCCGGGGCTGGCGGTGATCCTGGTCGGCGGCGACCCGGCCTCGTCGGTGTATGTGCGCAACAAGCGCCGTGCGGCGGAGAAGGTGGGGATCGTGGCGCATGATTTCGATCTGCCCGAGGGCACGACCGAGGCCGAGCTGGCCTGCCTGATCGACCGCCTCAATGCCGATCCGGCCATCCACGGCATCCTGATCCAGCTGCCGCTGCCGGGCATCCCCGATGCCAACCGGCTGATCCAGCGCATCGACCCGCGCAAGGATGTCGATGGTTTCCACCCGCAGAACGTCGGCCACCTGGCCCTGCGCGAGTTCGGCCTGCGCCCGTGCACGCCGCGCGGCATCGTCACCCTGCTCGGCCATACCGACCAGCCGGTGCGTGGCCGCAACGCCACCATCGTGGGGGTGAGCAACCACGTCGGCCGGCCGATGGGCCTGGAGCTGCTGATTGCCGGCTGCACCGTGACCAGCTGCCACAAGTTCACCCCCAAGGAAGAGCTGGAGCGCGCCGTGCGCAATGCCGACATCCTGGTGGTGGCCGTCGGCATTCCCTCGCTGATCCCGGGCGAGTGGGTCAAGCCCGGTGCAGTGGTGATCGACGTGGGCATCAACCGCCTGGACGATGGCCGCCTGGTCGGCGACGTCGGCTTCGATGCCGCTGCCGCGCGTGCCAGCTGGATCACCCCGGTCCCCGGCGGTGTCGGCCCGATGACCGTGGCCACCCTGATGCAGAACACCATCGAGGCCGCCGAGGCGGCTGGCTGAACCGACGCATCGGCTGAAACTGCAGCCCGGCCGCCAGCGGGGCTGCAGTTATCGGGGGGAGTGCCTAAACACAAGATTTAGGGGTAAAATGTCGCGCTTCCCCACACATACCGGGTACGCCGATGCTACGCATCCAGGCTGAAGCACTGACCTACGACGATGTCTCCCTCGTTCCGGCCCACTCCATCATCCTGCCCAAGGATGTGGACCTGGGGACCCGCCTGACCCGTGACCTGCGCCTGCGCCTGCCGATTCTCTCGGCCGCCATGGATACAGTCACCGAAGCCCGCCTGGCCATCGCCATGGCCCAGCTGGGCGGCATCGGCATCATCCACAAGAACCTGACTGTCGAGCAGCAGGCCATCGAAGTGGCCAAGGTCAAGAAGTTCGAAGCTGGCGTCATCCGCGACCCGATCACCGTGGGCCCGGAAACCACCATCGCCGACGTGCTCGCCCTGACCCGTGCACACAACATCTCCGGCGTGCCGGTGGTGGACGAGAACGGCCAGCTGGTCGGCATCGTCACCAACCGTGACATGCGCTTTGAATCGGTGCTCAGCGATCCGGTTCGCCACATCATGACCAAGAAGGACCGCCTGATCACGGTCAAGGAAGGCGCTGCTTCGGATGAAGTGCTGCAGCTGCTGCACAAGAACCGCATCGAGAAGGTGCTGGTGGTCAATGACGAGTACAACCTGCGCGGCCTGATCACCGTCAAGGACATCCAGAAGAAGTCCGACAACCCGAACGCGGCCAAGGATGCGGCAACCCGCCTGCTGGTCGGTGCGGCCGTTGGCGTGGGTGGTGACACCGAGCGCCGGGTCGAGGCGCTGGTCGCTGCCGGGGTGGACGTGCTGGTGGTCGATACCGCCCACGGCCATTCGCAGGGCGTGCTGGACCGCGTGGCCTGGGTCAAGAAGACCTACCCGCAGGTGCAGGTGGTCGGTGGCAACATCTGCACCGGCGATGCTGCCCTGGCCCTGTATGACAGCGGCGCCGATGCAGTGAAGGTGGGCATTGGCCCGGGCTCGATCTGCACCACCCGCGTGGTCGCCGGTGTCGGCGTACCGCAGGTCACCGCCATCGACCTGGTGGCCGAGGCCCTGCAGGACCGCATCCCGCTGATCGCCGACGGTGGCATCCGCTACTCCGGTGACCTGGGCAAGGCCTTCGCTGCCGGCGCCTCCACCGTGATGGTCGGCGGCCTGCTCGCCGGTACCGAGGAATCGCCGGGTGAAACCGAGCTGTACCAGGGCCGCTCCTACAAGAGCTACCGTGGCATGGGCTCGCTGGCCGCGATGGAGAAGGGGTCCAAGGACCGCTACTTCCAGGACGCCGCCACCGCCGACAAGCTGGTGCCGGAAGGCATCGAAGGCCGTGTGCCGTACCGCGGCCCGGTGGGCGGCATCATCCACCAGCTGATGGGCGGCCTGCGCGCGACCATGGGCTATGTGGGTTGCGCCACCATCGAGGAAATGCGCACCAAGCCCAAGTTCGTCAAGATCAGCGGTGCCGGCCAGCGTGAGAGCCACGTCCATGACGTGCAGATCATGAAGGAACCGCCGAACTACCGCGCCGGCTGATCGATCGCCGAGCCATGAAGGGAAACGCCTGCGTTTCCCTTCTTTTTTATCCCCATTCCATCGCAGTCCCAGGCCATTGCCGTCATGACCAACATCCACAACGACAAGATCCTCTTTCTCGATTTCGGTGCCCAGTACACCCAGCTGATCGCGCGTCGATTGCGCGAGTTCGGCGTGTACTGCGAAATCTGAGCCTGGGACCACAACCCGGCCGACATCGCTGCCTTCGGCGCCAAGGGCATCATC
>X237_Red_shanked_Douc_Langur__coassemble_21_pt1 | contig 29237 bp, 26 predicted proteins | sample X237_Red_shanked_Douc_Langur__metabat2_high_PE_002 | metagenome-assembled genome bin X237_Red_shanked_Douc_Langur
GGTTCGGGCGCTGGTGCCGGTTCGGCCACCGGCTCGGCCACCGGGGTTGGCAGGTCTTCCAGCTTCTCCGAGGCAGCCAAGGCACGCCGTGCCGCACTGGCCTCGCTGGAAGACACTTCCAGGCTGGCCTGCAGCGGATCACCGGCGGCCGGCTCGACACGGCGCTGCGGCGACCACCACCGGGCCAGCACGAAGATCAGCAGCAACAGCAGATGGACACCGACCGCCAGCGCCAGGTCACGACCCAGCGACGGCTGCTGCGGGGCGGGCAACGGAGGCAGGTCAGCGTGCATTGCCGCCCGATTCGGTTACCAGGCCCACCTTTTCGACCTTGGCACGCTTGAGCGCATCCATGGCCACGATGACCTTCTCATAGGGAACCTGGCGATCGGCACCGACCACCACACGCAGATCCTTGTCCTGGGCGACCATCGCCGCCAGGCGCGCCTCCAGTTCGGCCGGCTGCATTGCCTGCGGCTTGTCCTTGGGCAGCTGCAGGGCCAGCTGGCCATCGCTGCGCACGGTGACGATCAACGGGTCGCTCTTGGTTTCCAGCGCGCGGGCACTGGACTGCGGCAACTCCACATCGGCGGTGACCGACAGGTTGAGCAGCGGCGTGGTGACCATGAAGATGATCAGCAACACCAGCATCACGTCGATGTACGGCACGACGTTGATATCGCTTTTGAGCTTGCGGCGCTTGCGCCGATTGAAGACCGATACGGTCATGGGCTGTGCTCCGGCGCTGGATCAATCTTCGCTGGCAGACTGACGCTGCAGGATCGAGCTGAACTCTTCGGCGAAGGTTTCATAACGCACCGACAGCCGTTCCAGACGCGTGGTGAAGCGGTTGTAGGCCCACGACGCCGGAATGGCCACGAACAGGCCGATGGCGGTGGCGAACAAGGCCTCGGAGATACCCGGGGCGACGGCGGCGATACCGGCCGATTCACCGCTGTTGACCATGTCATGCATGGTCACCATGATGCCGAACACGGTACCGACCAGGCCCACGTACGGGGCGGTGGAACCGATGTTGGCCAGGGTTTCCAGGTTGCGCTCCAGCACATCCACCTCACGGGTGTAGCTGGTGCGCATGGCACGCTGCGCCCCTTCCAGCTGGGCACGCGGGTCCAGGCGGCCGCGGCCGCGCAGACGGGTGTACTCGCGGTAACCGGCCTCGAAGATGGCCTCCAGGCCTTCCACCGCACGGTTGCGGTCGCTGGCCGCGCTGTACAGCTTGCCCAGGTCGGCACCGGACCAGAAACGGTTCTCGAACTCGTCGGCGGCCTGGTTGGCCAGCTTCAGGGCCCGCTGCTTGCGGAAGATGATCACCCAGCTGGTCAGCGAACCCACCAGCAGCAACAGCACGATCAGCTGTACCGGCAGGCTGGCCTTGGCCATCAGCGAGAGGTAGTTGATGCCTTGATGACCGCCTGCCGCAGCGGTGTCAGTGGCCACGCTGACCACCTCCTCGGGCAGTGCTTGCACCACGGTGGCCGGCAGTGCCAGGAGCGTTGCGATCATCCCTTGTTCCTCAGTGATTCGTGTTGGACTTGTAGCGGTTCAAATACGGACAACATGTGTGCATCGATCGGCTGGGGGCGGAAATCTTCCGCACCCACGGCCGCCAGTCGGACCGTCGCGCTGGCCAGCAGCTGCCCGTCCCGGCGCACCTGCTGGGCCATCACCAGGCTGGCACGCCGGCACTGGGTGAGCTCCACGCTCACTGTCAGTGCATCGTCCAGACGGGCCGGCTTGTGGAAGTCCAGGCTCATCGCACGTACGACGAACACCTGGCCACCACCGGTACGCATGGCTTCCTGGCCCCAGCCCAGTGCGCGCATCCACTCCGTGCGCGCCCGCTCCATGAAGGCCACGTAGCGCGCGTGGTAGACCACGCCACCGGCATCGGTATCTTCCCAGTAAACCCGGGTCGGCCAGATGAATGGTTGTTCAATCGACATCGATAGCCTCTGCGCCAGCGGCAAACAGGTCGGCCGGCGGGTTTTTCGGTTTCAGGCCCAGGTGACGCCAGGCTTTCTGGGTCGCCATCCTGCCACGTGCGGTACGTACCAGAAAACCCTGCTGGATCAGAAAAGGTTCGACCACGTCCTCCAGCGTGCCGCGCTCTTCGGAAAGCGCTGCGGCCATCGACTCGATACCCACCGGGCCACCGTCGAAGTAGTCGATCATCGTGTGCAGCACGCGCCGGTCCAGCTCGTCAAAGCCCTGCGGGTCGACCTTGAGCATGGACATCGCGGCCTGCGCCACGGCGCCATCGATGGCGCCATCGGCCTTGACCTGGGCGTAGTCACGCACACGGCGCAGCAGACGGTTGGCAATACGCGGCGTGCCGCGCGAACGGCGGGCGATCTCGGCCGCGCCATCGGCATCACAGCTGATGCCCAGGATCTGCGCCGAGCGGCTGACGATGCGGGTCAGCTCGTCGGCCGAATAGAACTCCAGACGCTGCACGATGCCGAAGCGGTCACGCAGCGGCGCGGTCAACAGGCCGGCACGGGTGGTGGCACCGATCAGGGTGAACGGCGGCAGGTCGATCTTGATCGAGCGCGCGGCCGGGCCCTCGCCGATCATGATGTCGATCTGGAAGTCTTCCATCGCCGGATACAGCACTTCCTCCACCACCGGGGACATGCGGTGGATCTCGTCGATGAACAGCACATCGTGCGGTTGCAGGTTGGTCAGCAGCGCGGCCAGGTCACCGGCCTTCTCGATCACCGGGCCGGAGGTCATGCGCAAGGCCACACCCAGCTCGTTGGCGATCACCTGGCTCAGGGTGGTCTTGCCCAGCCCTGGCGGGCCAAAGATCAGCACATGGTCCAGCGCATCACCACGGTGCTTGGTCGCCTGGATGTAGATTTCCATCTGTTCGCGTACCGGCTGCTGGCCAAGGTACTCGTGCAGACGTTTGGGGCGGATGCTGGCGTCGGCGGCCTCGTCTTCGCGGGTCGCGCCGGCACCGATGATGCGGTGATCTGTCATGTGCGCATTATGCGCCCAGACCATCGCATCCGGTGCGACAACTCAGATTTCAACCTGCGCTCCCAGCTCGACCAGACGGTTGCCCGGAATGCGGAAGAAACCCGACGCCGGCGCCGCATTGCGGTGCATGAAGGCAAACAGCTTGTCGCGCCAGACCGGCATGCCTTTCTTGGCACTGGCCACAATGGTCTCGCGGCTGGCGAAGTAGGTGGTGTCCATGGCATCGAACTGGATCTGCCCAGCCTGGCAGAAGCCGGCCAGGGTCGCCGGCACGTCCGGGGTCTCCATGAAGCCAAAACGCAGGGTCATGGCATGGAAGCCGTCTTCCAGGGTGGTCACGCTGACCCGCCGCTTGTCGCTGGCATAGGGCACCTGCAACACCTGCACGGTCAGGAACACATTGCGCTCGTGCAGCACCTTGTTGTGCTTGAGGTTGTGCAGCATGGCCTGTGGCGTGGTGCCCAGGTCGGTGGTCAGGAAGATCGCCGTGCCCGGCACCCGCACCGGCGGGGAGATCATCAGCGCCGGGATGAAGGTGGCCACCGGCAGGCCGTCACGCGCCACTTCTTCGGCCAGCAGTTCGCGGCCACGACGCCAGGTGCGCATCAGGGTGAACAACACGATGCCCAGCACCACCGGGAACCAGGCGCCCTGGGCCAGCTTGGCCCCGTTGGCGACCACGAAGGCCAGGTCGATCAGGAAGAACGGCACGCACAGGGCCAGGATCCAGCCGCGCGCACGCGGCCACAGGCTGCGCGCCACCAGGGCCAGCAGCAGGGTATCGATGAGCATGGTGGCCGACACCGAAATGCCGTAGGCCACGGCCAGGTTGGAGGAGGAACGGAAGGCCAGCACCAGGCCGATCACCATCACTGCCAGGCCCCAGTTGATGCCCGGGATGTAGATCTGGCCGATGGTGTCACGCGAGGTGTGCTTGATCCGCATGCGCGGGATGTAGCCCAGCTGCATGGCCTGGCGCGAGACCGAGAAGGCGCCGGTGATCACCGACTGGCTGGCAATCACCGCGGCCAGGGTGGCCAGCACGATCATCGGGTACAGGGCCCAGCCCGGCACCGACTGGTAGAACGGATTGGCCACCGCTTCGGGATGGGCCAGCACCAGCGCGCCCTGCCCCAGGTAGTTGAGTACCAGGCAGGGCAGCACGAAGAAATACCAGGCATGGCGGATCGGCGGTGCACCGAAGTGCCCCATGTCCGCATACAGCGCCTCGCCACCGGTCACCGCTAGTACCACCGCGCCGAGGATGAAGACCCCCTGCCAGCTGTGTTCGGCGAAGAAATTGGCCGCCCACCACGGATTGAAGGCCTTGAGCACTTCCGGCTCGGCGACCAGGTTCCAGACCCCGATCGCGGCCAGCGACAGGAACCACAGGGTGGTGATCGGGCCAAAAATACGCCCCACCTTCTCGGTGCCGAAGCGCTGGGCGGCAAACACGCCGAGCAGGACCACGATGGTGATCGGCACCACGAACGGCTTCAGGCCGGGCGCGGCCACTTCCAGGCCTTCCACCGCACCGAGTACCGAGATGGCCGGGGTGATCACCCCGTCACCGAAGAACAGCGAGGCACCGAAGATACCCAGGATGCCGACCACATAGGCGCTGCGCGAGCCATTGCGCAAGGTGCGCTGGGCCAGTGCCATCAGGGCCATGATGCCGCCCTCGCCCTCGTTGTCGGCGCGCATGATGATGGTCACGTACTTCAGCGTGACCACGATCATCAGCGCCCAGAAGGCCAGCGACAGCACGCCCAGGACGGTGTCGTGGTTGCTGTCCAGGCCGTAGTGGCCGGAGAAGGCCTCCTTGAGCGTGTACAGCGGGCTGGTGCCGATATCGCCAAAAACCACGCCGATGGCGGCAATGATCAACGGCAGTCCGGCCTTGCCGGCGGCATGGGGATCGTGATGGGTCGGGGTCGACATGGTGCCGAGCCTATGCAGGTAGGAGTGAAAACGACGGCAGGGCGCTCAGCGCAATGCCGACTGCAGCGCCTTGCGGATGACCACGGCGACATCATCGCCCTCGCCTGCCGCGTCCTTGGCCATCTTTGCTGCTTCGGCCGGCTTGTAGCCCAGCTGCTGCAGGGCCACGGTGGCTTCAGCCACCGGATCCTGGCCCGGCGCGGCGGCCAGTTGCGGACCGGCCGCACCACCGGCACCGACAAAATTGCCGGCCTTGTCGCGCAGCTCCAGCACCATGCGCTCGGCGGTCTTCTTGCCGATGCCCGGAATCTTGGTCAGGGCGGTCACATCACCGTGGGCAATCAGCTGGCCGAAGGCTTCCACGCTGACACCGGACAGCACCGCCAGGGCAATCTTGGCGCCGATGCCGGAGACCTTCTGCACATCACGGAACAGGCGGCGTTCGTTCTCGCGCAGGAAGCCATACAGATTGACCGCATCTTCCTTTTGCGCGTAATGGGTGAACAGGGTCACCTCGCGGCCCACCTCGGGCAGGTCGTAGAAGGTGCTCATCGGCGCTTCCAGCTCATAGCCCACGCCCCCCACTTCCACCATCAACCAGGGCGGCGCCTTGTACACGACCACCCCACGCAGACGTCCGATCATTGCCTTTCTCCTTACTTGCGCCAGGCCTGGCGCGTGTTCACGCCCAGCCGCTGCGCGGTGGCGCGGACATGGGCATGGGTGATGGCCACAGCCAGCGCGTCAGCCGCGTCGGCCTGGATCTTGCCGCTCAGGCCGAGCATCAGGCCGACCATGTGCTGGACCTGGGTCTTTTCCGCGCCGCCCCGCCCGACCACCGCCAGCTTGATCTCGGTGGGGGCATACTCGGCCACCGGCAGTTCATGCAGGACCAGGGTGGTGATGGCCGCGCCACGGGCCTGGCCCAGTTTGAGGGCCGAATCGGCGTTCTTGCCCATGAACACCTTCTCGATGGCCACTTCGTCCGGGCGATATTGCGCGACCAGGTCGCGCAGGCCCAGGGCGAGGGTTTTCAGGCGTTGCGGGAAATCGTCCGCGCCCAGCAGCACCAACGGGCCATGCCAGACCGGGGTGACCCGTCCGTCGGCTGCCACGTCGATGATGCCCACGCCGGTACGCTGCGAGCCGGGGTCGATGCCGATGATGCGGGTCATGTGCATGGGACGCGGGCCGGTGTTGCCACCGGCCCGGCATCATCGGTCAGCCGTACAGGCTCGGATCGAGCTCGGCGTTGGAGTAAACGTTCTGCACGTCATCCAGGTCCTCGAGCATGTCCAGCATCTTCTTGACCTGGGCGCCGGCATCGCCGTCGACCTTGATGTCATTTTCGGCGCGGAAGGTCACTTCGGCGTGGTCGGCGACAAAGCCGGCGGCGGCCAGTGCGTCCTTGACCTCGTTGAAGGCCTCCGGCGCGGTGATCACATCGATCGAGCCGTCATCGGGATAGACCACGATGTCATCGGCGCCGGCCTCGATCGCCGCCTCGGTGATGGTGTCCTCATCGGCACCCGGGGCGAAACTGATCACGCCCAGCTTCTTGAACATGAAGGCCACCGAGCCTTCGGTGCCCATGTTGCCGCCGCACTTGTTGAAGGCGTGGCGCACATCGGCCACGGTACGCACGCGGTTGTCGGTCAGGCAGTCAACGATGACCGCCACGCCGCCCGGGGCATACCCTTCATAGCGCACGTTCTCGTATTCCACGCCTTCCAGCTCGCCGGTGGCCTTCTTGATCGCACGTTCGATCACGTCCTTGGACATGTTGGCCGACAGGCCCTTGTCCATGGCGGTGCGCAGGCCCGGGTTGTTGTTGGGGTCGCCTCCGCCACCGCGAGCAGCCACGCTGATCTCACGGATGATTTTGGTGAAAATCTTGCCACGCTTCGCGTCAGACGCGTTCTTGCGGGCTTCGATGGAGGGACCACGACCCATGGGAGTTTCCGTACGTTTTGACAGGAACAGGAACGCAGATTCTACCTGATCGCCACCGATCCGAACGTGCGCCGCCGCAAGCCGGCAGATCAGGTACGGGCAAAACCGCCCTGGCGCAGGAAATGCACGATCTGACGGGCGGTCTGCGCCTTGAACGGCAAGCTGGTATGGCTGGCCGCCACCTCGCAGTGATCGGCCAGGCCCGGCCAGCGGGTTTCGGCCAGGCCGACGGTGCCATCCGAATCCGGGCCCTGGGCGCGCAACACCCGCCCCACCCCGTGGGGACTGGTCCCGGCTATCTGCCCCACCCGCACATTGCCCTGCCAGGTCGGCTGGCCATCAGCCAGCAAGCGCCCGCTGCGCCCGAGCACCGCCCCCAGGTGCAGCTGCTGCAACTGGCGCGCGGTCTGGCTGCCACACAGCGGTGAGCCCACACAGACCAGGCTGCGTACCGGCAGCGCCGACTGCTCACGCAAGGCCTGCAGCGCCACCAGCCCGCCCAGGCTGTAGCCGACCAGGGCCGTAGCCGCCGTCTGTTCGATACGCTGGATCAGGGCCGGCACCGCACGCTGCGGCCCGCCGGCAATGCTGTCATAGGCAAATGGCCGGGCATCGATGCCGGCACGACGCAGGCGCCAGACCAGCGGCAACATCCAGCTGCCGGGGTTCCAGATGCCATGCAGGACCAGGACGGGTTCGTTCATGCCGCCAGCCTAGCAGGCCGGCATCCGGCAATGGGTCCATCCAGCCGGCCGCTCCGGCCGGGGTTCATCGGGCCCGGCGGCTGGCCGCCTGCACCAAGCGCCGGTGCAGGCGGCTGATCAGATCAGAACGAGGAACGCGGGCAGGCATACGTGGAAATGGCCACATAACGCCCGGCCTGGCTGCCCCAGGTGTAGACGTTGCCATCGCAGTCCATGTCCATGCGGCCAATCACCTGGCCACTGCTGTCCACGATGTCCCAGGTACCGCCGACCACACCCTGGGCCGGCGGCCGGGCCACCGCCAGCGCCACCGCCGACAACCCGGCCAGCATCAACCCCACTGCACCCATCCTGCGTACGGCTTGCTTCATTGCACACCTCGCTGTGTCGTGATTGACCCAGCGATGATTGTTGAGTGCGCCAGCGGATACCGCGCCCCAGATCACACCTTGCACCTCTGCCGGGCAGGGATGCCGGATCCGCGACCGGGCGCACGGCCCGCGAGCCGATCCGGTCGCAAAACCGGTTGGCGCACGCTTCGGCGGCTGGCACTGCAGGTGCGCCACTGACTCCCGCGCGCCGCCCTGCAAGGGGGCGCTGATCAACCCAGGTCGGGCGGAATGAGGGCCGGGCGACGCAGGATGTATTCCAGATCGCGCACCTGGCCGACCGGAAATTCGTACTGCCCCACCCGCTCAAAGCCGTAACGCGCATAGAAACGCTGGGCGCCAAGGTTCTCCGACCATACCCCCAGCCACAGCCGCTTAAAGCGCGGCGTCATCCAGGCCATGGCGGCATCCATCAGCTGCCGGCCCCAGCCGCCGTTGTGGTGGGCGGCCAGCACATACAACCGCTTGAGCTCGCCATCGGCGGGGCCAACCTCCGGATGCGGCAGGCCACACGGGCCGGCAAACACGAAGCCGGCCGGCTGCCCGTCCAGCTCCAGCAGCCAGGCCGCGTAATCGCCGCTTTCCAGCTGCTGGCGCTGCAGATCTTCCGGGTAAGCGATGGCCAGGTAGGCGGCCAGATCGGCCGCTGGATACAGATGACCGAAGGTCTCCACAAAGGTGGCAGCCGGCAGGGCGCACAGCAGGGCGGCATCGTCAGGGGTGGCTTGGCGGATGGGCATGGGTGGGAAGTGAGAAGCGAGGAAAGAGTGGGGAGGAAAGAGGAACGAGTGGGGAGGAACGAGGAAAGAGTGAGGAGGAAAGAGGAGCCAAGAGCGCTGGACAGATGCCGGCAGGCATCGGATGCAACAAGGGCGGGGCCGTTGCCGGCGCCCGCCCCTGCCCTGTCGGCGTTGACGGCCGGGTTGCCCCGGCCGTTGGCGCGACTTACTTCTGCGGCTCGCGCACCTTGACGTGCACTTCGGCCAGCTGCACATCTGCAATCGGCGAGGGGGCATCGGTCATCAGGCACTGTGCGCCGGTGGTCTTCGGGAACGGGATCACGTCACGGATGGACTCGGTACCGGCCATCAGCGCGGCGATGCGGTCGATGCCGAAGGCGATGCCACCGTGCGGCGGTGCGCCGTAGTTCAGCGCGTCGAGCAGGAAGCCGAACTTGGCTCGGGCCTCTTCGGCGCCGATGCCCAGCAGCTCGAACACCGCGCTCTGCATGTCCGGACGGTGGATACGGATCGAACCACCACCGATCTCGTTGCCGTTGAGGACCATGTCATAACCGCGCGAGACGGCGGTGCGGGCATGGGCGCGCAGGTCCTCGATCGAATCCACCGCCGGGGCGGTGAAGGGGTGATGCAGGGCAACGTAACGCTGCTCTTCCTCGTCCCATTCGAACATCGGGAAATCAGTGACCCACAGCGGGGCCCAGCCGTCGGCGATCAGGCCAAAGTCCTTGCCGGCCTTCAGACGCAGGGCGCCCATGAAGTCGGAGACCTTGGTGTAGGCACCGGCACCGAAGAACACGATGTCGCCATTGCCGGCGCCCACGGCCTGGACCAGGGCAGCAAAGGCCGCTTCGTCAAAGAACTTGGCGATCGGCGAGGAGACCGCACCGGCCTCGTCGATCTTGATGTAGGCCAGGCCCTTGGCACCGTACTTGGCGGCGTGGGCGGCGTACTCGTCGATCTGCTTGCGGCTCAGGCTGGCACCGCCCGGGATGCGCAGGGCAGCCACGCGGCCGAATTCGTCATTGGCTGCGGCCGAGAACACGGCAAAGCCGGAATCCTTGACCAGCTCGGCCACGTCCACCAGCTCCAGCGCAATGCGCAAGTCCGGCTTGTCCGAACCAAAGCGGCGCATCGCCTCGGCCCAGGTCATGCGCGGGAAGCTGGCAGCCAGCTGCACGTCCACCACCTCGGCGAAGATCGAACGGATCATGTCCTCGACGAAATCCTGGATGTCGCGCTCCTGGACGAAGGCGAACTCCATGTCCAGCTGGGTGAATTCCAGCTGGCGGTCGGCACGCAGGGCTTCGTCGCGGAAGCAGCGGGCGATCTGGTAGTAACGGTCGAAGCCGGCCACCATCAGGATCTGCTTGAACAGCTGCGGGCTCTGCGGCAGGGCATAGAACTCGCCCGGGTGCATGCGTGCCGGCACCAGGAAGTCACGCGCACCTTCCGGGGTGGCCTTGGTCAGGATCGGGGTTTCGATGTCCTGGAAGCCACGGCCATCCAGGTGGCGGCGCAGGGCCTGCACCAGCTTGATGCGGGTGCGCTGCATGCGCTGCATTTCCGGGCGGCGCAGGTCCAGGTAGCGGTACTTCAGGCGGGTTTCCTCGCCCGGGTTCTCGTGGGCGTGGAACGGCAGCGGCGCGGCCTTGTTGAGGATGGTGATGCGGGTGGCGATCACTTCGACCTTGCCGGTGGCGATCTTGTCATTGACCGCATGACGGGCACGCACCACACCTTCGACCTGGATCACGTCCTCGTAGCCCAGCGACGCTGCCACCTCGAACACGGCAGCAGCCGCCGCATCACCCGGGGCCGGCTCGATGGTCACCTGGACGATGCCTTCGTGGTCGCGCAGGTCGATGAAGCAGACGCCACCCAGGTTGCGGGCGACGTCGGTCCAGCCGGCAAGGGTGACGGTTTGGCCGATCAGGGTCTCGTTGACCAGGCCACAGAAATGGGTACGCATGAATGACTCCACTGGGGGCCGGCCAAGGAGCGGGCCGGAAACATCCTATTTTGAGCCTGCACCGCAGGCGGAGCAAATACCGCGCTGCCGGCACCGGCCACAGCCCCGTCTGTCGGCATCCGCCAGCACCGGTAACGGCAGGTGCCGCGCACAATTGCGCGGCCACCACAACGCATCGGCCACACTCGGCAAGGTCGCCGCCGCCGATGCCGCGGGGGCAACCCACCAGCAATGCGTGAATCCAGTCATTCCCGCTTAAGTCACGCTTTGCCTATAGTCCACCGGTGAAAACTGAATAGGTGACCGCCATGTTCCGACTGCTGACCGCCCTGCCCCTGTCCGCCCTGCCGGCCCTGCTCATGCTCGGTGCCCCCGCACAGGCCCAACCGGCCGCGGCCGGTTGGCAGGAACAGACCATCCGTTGCGAAAGCACCGACAACCGCCAGCGCCAGTGCCAGACCGGCTGGCGCGACGCCCAGCTGGTGCGCCAGTTGTCCAATACCCGTTGCGTGGAAGGCCAGAACTGGGGCAGCCGCAATGGCAGCATCTGGGTCAGCAATGGCTGCCGCGCCGAATTCGCCGCCGCCGGCCGTGGCCAGGGCAACCGCCCCGGCCAGGGCAACAACTGGCAGAACCAGGCCGATGTGGTGCGCTGTGAAAGCAAGGACAACCGCCGCAACTACTGCCAGACCGGTTGGCGCAACGTCACCCTGACCCGCCAGCTCTCGCGCAGCCAGTGCATCGAGGGCCAGAGCTGGGGCAGCCGCAACGGTGCGATCTGGGTGGACAAGGGCTGCCGGGCCGAATTCACCGCCGGCCGTGGCGGCAACCGCCCGGGCAATGGCTGGAACAACAGCAACAACTACAGCGTGACCTGCTCCAGTGACGACAACCGCACCCGCACCTGCGACTGGGAACGTCGCGCCGGGCGCCCGGTACTGGTGGAACAGCTCTCGCGTACCCGCTGCGTGGAAAACCGCAACTGGGGCTACAACGGCAATGCGGTCTGGGTCAGCCAGGGCTGCCGCGCCCGCTTTGCCAGCCGCTGAAACAGCCCCGCCGCACACATGACAAGGGCGCCATCTGGCGCCCTTGTCGTTCTGGCCGGCAGTTGCCCCGGCAGCGGACTTCAGTCCTGCGCGCCCCAGGGTGCCGGCGGCAGCGCCACCGGCTGGCTCAGGTCGAACTCGACCTGGAACAGACGGCCGCTGGGACGTGACAGTTCATAGAGGAAGCGCTTGCCCGGCTCGATCTCCATTGCCCAGGTATTGCTGGTGGACTGCTGCAGGCCTTCGCGCTCGAACAGCTCGATGCTGTAGGCATCCACCGGAAACTCCTGGCGGATGGCCGTACCGGCAGCCACGCTGTCGCCGCCATACAGGGTCTGCACATCCTCGCTGCCATCGGAATGGCGGTGGTCGTGCTTCAGGCGCAGGCCGCCATCGGTACGGGTGATCACCCAGGTCCGGGAGTGGTCATCACCGACGTGGAACGGCACGCGCAGCTCCTCGGCCGGCTTGTCACAGCCGCGCACATGCATGATCAGCGCCTTGCCTTCGAAGGCATCGGGCTGGCCGGTGGCCGGCTCGTTGGCCACGATGCGGCCGGCAAAGGCCTTGCCACACTCCGAGGCCAGTGCGGCCAGGAAGGCATCAGCCGGGGCGGCAGCCCGGGACGCAGCGCCGGCAGCAGCCGGCTCAGCAGTGCCTGTGGCCGGGGCAGACGTATTGTCGGCACAGGCCGCCAGCGAGAGGGCCAATGCAGCACTGGCCAGGGTCAGCAGGTTTTTGTTCATGCTTGAACTGTGCCTTGTGCAGGGCACTCATTCAAGCAAGGCGCCTGCACAGCCTGGCGAACCGTTGCCGGCCAGATGTCTGGCCTGCTGCAGTATTCGGCTCGCCGCATGGTGTTGCTGCAGGTGTGGCATCGCCTCCCGGGCCAACGACCGGGCAAGGGCACACTGACCGGAACGCGCATGAATCAAGGCCAATGCCACCTGCTGTTCTGCGGCCTGCACCGAATCCCCGCCGTTCTGTGCCGTGTACAAATCCAACAGCTTGGTTTGCGTGCCCACCGCTGCCGACCAATCGCCCATCAACTGCTGTTGTCTTGCCACCGTCTCCAGATAACGCCGTTCCACCCGTAGATCATCGACCGGGAGCTGCCCAGCGACCTGTCCGATGTAGGCCGTTGCTGCCGACATGTTTCCTGTGGCCAGGGCATGCTGTGCCTGCGCCAGTGCTGTAAGCAGGCGCTGCGGGTGATCAGCAGGCACACGCTGACGCCAGCCGGAAGCGGCATTTTCCAACAGTGACGCCGCCTCTTGCCGATCCCCGCGAGCAAGCAGAAGCCGCGCCAGGTTGGTTTCCACCTGCCATACCTGTGGGACCTGGGGACCCAGTAGCGCACGACGCAACTGCAACGACTGTCGATACAGGGAGATGGCCTGGTTCCAATCACCCTGCGCCTGTTGCAGTGTCGCCATGTTGTTGAGCGTGCGCGCAACATCCATGCTTTGCCCGTCCCCCATGCGGGTGTAATGGGCCAGGACCCGGGCATAACGCTCAGCTGCCGGGCCATAACGCCCACTGTCCTGCAGGATGCCGGCCAACTCATTGTCCAGCTCGGCACGTCGGTCACTGTGTGGCCCGTACAGCGGCTCAAGCAACACATCCAGCTCTTGAGCAATGGCCAATGCATCGTCATAGCGCCCTTGCGCTGCCATTGCCCTCAACAACAGGTACTGCCCGCCCCACCACTCCGAAGTCTGCTTGCCCAGAGGCAGGCGCAACGCCCCAGCCTGCTGCAGCAGCGATGCCGCGCGGGCGTAATCACCTCGCTCCAGCTCCATCAATGCCGTGTTCTGCAGGATCATCGCAATGCTCAGCACGCCGCTGCCATTGCGCTGATGCAAGGCCATGGCAGTAGCAAATGCCTGCGAAGAAGCATCAAACCGGCGTTGCGCAGACAAAGCCAGGCCCAGCGAGTTGTAACTGCGGGCCCTGAGCAGAAGCTGCTCGCTGCCCAGCAGCGCCAGTGCCTGCCGGGCCAGCCCTTCTGCCCGTTCTCCCTGTTGCTTGTTGGCCAGCAGGGTGGCGTACTCGTTGAGTACCGGAACCAGGGCCTCGGTGTTGCGCCCATCATCGCGCTCGAGCAGGACCGGCACTGCCTGCTCATAGAGCTCACCGGCCTGGCTGCCCAAGCCGATATTCTGGTAGGCCTGTGCCAGGGTGGCCTGCAGGCGCGCCTTTACTGCCACGTCCGTCCATGTCTGCTGTTGCATACGCAGGGCACTGGCATCGAGGACCTGTCTGGCAGTGATCTGCCCGTAACTGGGCAGGCTGCCCTTGCGCGGGTTGGCCGCATCAAACGCATCGACCAGGAAGCGGGACACCTCTTCAGCGATACGCGCCTGCTGCTGCGCCCGTTGCCGCTGCAGCTCAAGCTGCCAGACAAAGCCGGCCACCAGGGCCACCAGGCCGAGCAGCAGCAGCCACCACTTCCAGTTGCGCTGCAACCAGCGCTGGCCGCGATAGAACATGCCGCCGCCACGGGCAGTGACCGGGCGGCGCTGCCGCCATGCCTCCAGGTCACGCCCCAGTGCGGCTACCGAGGGATAGCGCTGATCCGGCTCCAGGGCACAGGCACGGGCGACGATGGCATCCAGGTCGCCGCGCAGCTGCCCGCGCCAGCGGCAGCTGGCTGCCGCCTGCTGGCTGGGGGCCGGGACATCGCTCGCCCAACTGTCCAGCCCTCGCCCGCTGGCCACACCGCTCAACAACTCGCCCAGCAGCACCCCCAGCGAGAACACATCGCTGCGCGTGTCGGCCAGGTGTTGTTCCTGCAGCAATTCCGGTGCGGCATAGGCCGGGGTGCAGCAGGCCATACGCTCAGCACTGCCGGCACCTTCCAGCAGACGGGCCACGCCGAAATCCAGCAATACCGGCTGTCCGTCCTCGCGGATCAGGATGTTGGCCGGCTTGATATCGCAATGCAGGACCAGGCGGGCGTGCGCTTCCTGTACGGCCTGACAGATCACCAACATCAGCTGCAGACGCTGATCCAGGCCCAATCGACGATCCTCGCACCACTGGTCAAGCGGCTGGCCCTGGATGTACTCCATCACCAGATACGGTTGCCCGGCCGGGGTGGTGCCACCGTCATACAGGCGGGCAATCTGCGGATGCTGCAACGAGGCCAGGATGCGCCGTTCGGCCACCAGTCCAGCCGCCGCCCGCTCGTCGCACATGCCCGGCAGCAGCTTGATCGCCACCTGCTGTTGGTACATGCCATCGGCACGCTGCGCCAGGAACACCATGCCCATGCCGCCGCGGGCCAGGCACTGCTGCAACTGCCAGGGGCCGATCCGGTCGCCCGGGCCCAGCTCGGCCTGGTCCACCTGGCTGATCAGGCGCCCGATCTGCTCGCGCACCGCGCCCAGCTCCAGGGTCTGCGCCTGCAACAGGCGCAGGGTCTGGGCGATCACCTGGGCATCGTTGCTCAGGTGGTTCAGGCGTGCCTCCCAGTGCTCGGCAGGCAGGTCACACACAAGGTCAAACAGCTGCCTGACCTGTTGCCAGTTATCCTGCTCCACCTGCCCTCCCCCTGTGGGCATCGCCCTTGATATGTCCATCCGGGCCCGGACCGGCATGTCTGCGCATGCCGGCCTGGACTTCCGCGTGCAGCCTCAGCCGTCGATCATCGCCAGCCAGTCGGCCTCGGCCTGTTCCAGCTTCTGGGCCATGTTCTCGCGCTGCTGGCTCAGGCTGGCCAGCTTGGCCGCATCGGCAAACACGGCCGGGTCGGCCATGGATGCGTCCAGCTCGGCCAGCTGGGTTTCCAGTTCGGCCACCTTCTTTTCCGCTGCCGCCAGCTTGACCGGGTTGGCCGGCTTGCGGCTGCCGCTCTTGAGCACCGGCGGCGGCGGGGCTGGCGCCGGGGCCGGTGCCTTGGCCCGGTTGGCATCGGCTTCGGCCTTGGCATCACGCTCGGCCTTGGCCCGCGAACCCTGGGCCGAAGCACGGGTACGCAACCAGGCCGCGTATTCGTCCAGGTCACCGGCAAACGGCTCGACCACGCCATCGGCCACACGCCAGAAGGTGTCGCAGACCAGGCCGATCAGATGGCGGTCATGGGACACCATCACGATCGCACCTTCAAAGATGCTCAGCGCTTCGGCCAGGGCCTCGCGCATTTCCAGGTCCAGGTGGTTGGTCGGTTCGTCCAGCAGCAGCACGTTGGGCTTCTGCCAGGCAATCAGGGCCAGAGCCAGGCGCGCGCGCTCGCCACCGGAAAAACCATCCACCGGCTCGAAGGCACGGTCGCCGGCGAAGTTCCACTTGCCCAGGAAATCGCGGAAGTTCTGGTTCACCCCGTCCGGATCGATGTCACGGAAGTGGTCCATCGGGGTGGCGCCTTCGCGCAGCGATTCCACCGTGTGCTGGGCAAAGTAGCCGATGCGCAGGTCCGGGTGGGCACTGCGCTCACCGGTGAGCGGGGCCAGCTCGCCGACGATGGTCTTGACCAGGGTGGTCTTGCCGGCGCCGTTGGGCCCGAGCAGGCCGACGCGCTGGCCGGCCTCCAGGCCGAAGCCCACTTCCTTCAGGATCACCGCATCGGCGCCGTAACCGGCATCGACATGGTTCAGGCGGATCAGCGAGAACGGCAGCTTGGCCGGCTCGGAGAACTCGATGCGGAACTCGCGCTCGGCGCGCACCGCCTCGGTGCCGGTCATCTTGGCCAGGCGCTTGATCCGGCTCTGGGCCTGGGTGGCCTTGGAGGCCTGGGCCTTGAAGCGGTCGATGAAGCTCTGCAGGTGGGCGCGCTCGGCCTGTTCCTTCTCATGGGCAATCTGCTGCTGGCGCAGGTGCTCGGAACGCTGGCGTTCGAAATCGGTATAGCCACCCGGATACAGCTTGGCGGTGCCGCCGTGCAGGTGCAGGGTGTGGGTGGCCACCACGTCCAGGAATTCGCGGTCATGGGAGATCAGCAGCAGGGTGCCCGGATACTTGAGCAGCCACTGCTCCAGCCAGTACACCGCGTCCAGATCCAGGTGGTTGGTCGGTTCGTCCAGCAGCAACAGGTCCGAGGGCATCATCAGCGCGCGGGCCAGGTTCAGGCGCGCGCGCCAGCCACCGGAGAACGCCGCCACCGGGCGGTCATGGGTGTCGGCCGGAAAACCCAGGCCGTGCAGCAGCTTGCCGGCACGTGCCTCGGCGTCATAGGCACCCAGTTCGGCCATCTTCTGGTGGGCATTGGCCACGGCCTCCCAGTCTTCGCGGGCGTTGGCCTCGGCCTCTTCCTTCAACACGGCCGCCACCACGTCATCGCCGCCGAGGACAAAGTCAATGGCACGGTCCGGCAGGGCCGGAGTTTCCTGGGCCACATCGGCAATGCGGATCTTGCCGGGCAGCGAGACATCGCCCTTGTCCGCCTCCAGCTCGCCGCGCACGGCGGCAAACAGGCTGGACTTGCCGGCGCCGTTGCGGCCGACCACGCCGACGCGGTAGCCGGCATGCAGTGAGAGGTCCACATTGGACAGCAACAGCCGCTCACCGCGGCGAAGGGCGAAATTACGCAGGGAAATCATGGGAGGGTGGTTTCCAAAGAACGAAACGGAATGAGCAGATGAGCCGCATTCCTGCGACGTGATTCTACCGTTAACCAATACTGGACGCCGCGCCCCGGCTGCTGGCCGGATTGGTTGCCGGCGGCAGCATTTTTGACATCCGCCGGTTTTTCCCTGATTGCTGTAGTGCGCGCGGCCATCCGGCGGTGCTTCAGGCCGTGGTCCGGCTGCTGCGTGTCCTCCCCGAAAACGGAGCCATATCTGCATGAACCGCAAGACCCATACGCTTTGCGCTGCCATCGCACTGGCCCTGGCCGGCCCGGCCATCACCGCCCAGGCCCAGGACATCCCGGCCGCTGGGGCCAGCGCGCGCACCCTGGACACCCTGATCGTCACCGGCACCCGGGTTGCCGAACGCACAGTGGCCCAGTCGCAGTCGCCCATCGACATCATCACCCCGGAGGCGCTCACCGCCACCGGCACCGGCGAGCTGGCCACCGCCCTGGCCCGCGCCCTGCCCTCGCTGAACTTCCCGCGCCCGGCCCTGACCGATGGCACCAGCGGCATCCGCCCGGCCCAGCTGCGCGGCCTGTCACCGGACCAGGTGCTGATCCTGGTCAACGGCAAGCGCCGCCACAGCTCGGCCCAGCTCAATGTCAACGGCAGCATCGGCCGCGGCTCCTCGGCCACCGACCTCAATGCCATCCCGATTGCCGCCATTGAGCGGGTGGAGGTGCTGCGTGACGGCGCGTCGGCCCAGTACGGCTCGGACGCCATCGCCGGGGTGGTCAACATCGTGCTCAAGGGGGCCGCCAGCGGCGGCAGCCTGGCCGTGGATGCGGGCCAGTATTCGGCCGGCGACGGCAACAAGTACCAGCTCTCCGGCGATGCCGGGGTGGGCTTTGCCGACGGCCGTGGCGCCGTGCATGTGGCCGCGCAGATCACCGACCAGGACTACAGCAACCGCGCCGGCCCCTACCAGGGCAGTGCCCCCAATACCGGCAACTATCCGGACATCGGCCAGAAGACCTTCATCATCGGCGACCCGCAGGTGCAGGCCAACGCCGTCTCGGCCAACGGCCGCTTCAACATCACCGATAGCGTCAGCGCGTATGCCACGGCCATGGCCAGCAACCGCGACATCACCTCCTTCGCCTTCTACCGCTCGCGCAACCACAACCCGCTGACCGCGCTGTTCTACCCGGACGGTTTCGTGCCGCAGATCCAGCAGGATTCGCGCGACCGTTCGCTGCTGGCTGGGCTCAAGGGCAGCACCGCCGGCGGCCTGGCCTGGGATGTCAGCTACAACTACGGCTACAACAAGATCGATTTCCACACCGACAACAGCGTCAACTATTCGCTGGGGGCGGCCAGCCCGACCCGCTTCCACGACGGGGCGCTGGAATACACCCAGAACGTGCTCAATGCCGATTTCACCCAGTCCCTGGAACTGGGCCTGGCCTACCCGGCTGCACTGTCCTTCGGCGCTGAATACCGCCAGGAGAAGTGGAATCAGTCGCCCGGCGCGCTGGATTCCTACGTCGGTGGTGGTGCCCAGGGCTTTGGTGGTTTCACCGCCGAAAATGCCGTGCATGCCGACCGCGACAGCTACGCCCTGTATGCCGGGCTGGAAGCGGACCTGAGCGAGAAGTTCTCCGCCGGCCTGACCGCCCGCTACGAGGATTATTCGGACTTCGGCGACGCAGTCTCCGGCAAGCTGTCGGCCCGCTATGCCTTCAGCGATGCGGTGGCCCTGCGTGCCACCGCCTCCACCGGCTTCCGTGCGCCCTCGCTGTCCCAGCAGAACTATCAGGTGATCACCAGCTCGGTGGACAGCAGCGGCGTGTTCACCCAGCGCGGCACCTTCCCGGCCACCAGCGCCGCGGCGTTGGCACTGGGTGCCGAGCCGCTCAAGCAGGAGGAATCCACCTCCTACAGCCTGGGCCTGGTGCTGCAGCCGACCCAGAACCTGTACCTGACCGTGGATGCCTACCAGATCGAGATCGATGACCGCATCGTGCTGTCCTCGCCGCTGAACATCGACCCGAGCGCCAGCGCCAATGCCGGTGTTCCGGCGCGCCTGGCCGCCGCGCGTGCCGCCCAGGACCTGCTGGCCGGGCTGGGCATCAACGGGGTGACCTCGTTCAACTACTTCACCAATGCCATCGACACCCGCACCCGCGGCGTGGACGTGGTGGCCAGCTATACCCAGCCGCTGGCCGCCAGCGCGTTGGAGCTGACTGCCAGCTATGGCTACAGCAAGACCGAGATCACCCACATCGCCGCCGATCCGGCCGCCTGGTCGGCCTTCAGCGCGCCGTCGCCCTCGCGCATCGCCCGCGACGAAATCGGCCGCATCGAAGAAGGCTATCCGCACAACAAGTCCATCCTCAACGGCACCTGGAAAGGCCAGAAGTGGGACCTGGGCCTGACTGCGACCCGCTACGGCAGCTTCACCAACCGCCCCAGCAGCGGCGCGGCCAACGACCAGAACTTCGATGCGAACTGGGTGCTGGACGTCTCGGCCAGCTACCGCCCCAGCCAGCAGTGGAAGCTCACCGTCGGGGCCGACAACGTGCTGGACCAGTACCCGGACCGCAGCCTGTTCGCCAACTCCACCTTCGGCATGTTCCCCTACAGCAATTACTCGCCGTACGGCTTCAACGGTGCCTACGTCTACGGGCGTATCGCCTACACCTGGTAAGCCCTGCCGCGATGGATCACCACGGCCCCGTCCGGCGGGGCCGTGGTGTCCTGGCCGCTGCCGGCAACGCGTGCAAACGCCAGGCAGTACACCACCCATGCTGGCCAACAATCGCCGCACACACCTGCTGCAGCCCGCCAAAAACCGGTAAAAATCAGCCAAATCAGCCAATTGACTGACAGTTTTTATCCTGCCATACACCTGCGGCAGGCTAGAATCAGCTTCCCCTGCACAACTTCTGGATGCCGATGCCGCACAACACCGACCTTATCAACATCGTCGCTGTGGGGCTCGGGCTGGCCTTCGTACTGGGCGCCATCGCCAACCGCCTGCGCCTGTCGCCGCTGGTCGGCTACCTGGTGGCAGGCATCTTCGTTGGCCCCTTCACCCCCGGTTTTGTCGCCGACCAGGAGCTGGCCAACCAGCTGGCCGAAATCGGCGTGATGCTGTTGATGTTCGGCGTTGGCCTGCACTTCTCGCTGAAGGACCTGATGGCGGTCAAGACCATCGCCATCCCCGGCGCGATTGCCCAGATCACCGCCGCCACCCTGCTGGGCTGGGGCGTATCGCAGTTGATGGGCTGGTCCCACCTGCACGGGCTGATCTTCGGCTTCTCCCTGGCCACCGCCTCCACCGTGGTGCTGCTGCGGGCGATGGAAGAACGCCGCCTGCTGGAAACCACCCGCGGCAAGATCGCGGTGGGCTGGCTGATCGTGGAAGACCTGGCCTGCGTCATCGCCCTGGTGATGATGCCGGTGATTGCCGAGGTGTTCGGCCCGGAAGCGGCCGGCCAGAGCCACAGCGTGGGCAGTGTGCTCACCTCCATCGGCATCACCTTCCTCAAGCTGGGCGCGTTTGTCGCCCTGATGTTGGTGGTCGGGCGCCGGGTGATCCCGTGGATCCTGGAAAAGATCGCCGGCACCGGCTCGCGCGAGCTGTTTACCCTGTCGGTGCTGGCCATCGCCCTGGGCGTGGCCTTCGGCGCGGCCGCGCTGTTCGGCGTGTCCTTCGCCCTGGGCGCGTTCTTTGCCGGGATGATGCTCAACGAGTCCGAGCTCAGCCACAAGGCCGCCAACGACTCGCTGCCGCTGCGTGACGCCTTCGCGGTGCTGTTCTTCGTCTCGGTGGGCATGCTGTTCAACCCGATGATCCTGGTCGAACACCCGTGGCAGGTGCTGGCCACCGCCGCGATCATCATGCTGGGCAAGTCGGCCGCGGCCTTTTTCATCGTGCGCGCCTTCGGCCACTCCAAGGCCACCGCGCTGACCATCTCCGCCTCGCTGGCGCAGATCGGCGAGTTCGCCTTCATCATCGCCGGCCTCGGCGTGGCCCTGAAGATCCTGCCCCCCGAGGGCCAGGCCCTGGTCCTGGCCGGTGCGTTGATCTCCATCCTGCTCAACCCGTTCGTGTTCGGCCAGCTGGACCGCTGGCAGAAGCGCCATCCCGAATCCAACCCGCACAAGCAGCCGCTGGACACCCCGGCCGGCCCCTCGCGCGAGCTGGAAAACCACGCCATCGTGATCGGCTATGGCCGCGTCGGCAGCGAACTGGCCCAGGTGCTGCAGGGGCGCAACGTGCCGGTGCTGGTGATCGATGACAACGAACACCATGTGGCCCGGGCCCATGCCAACGGCATCCCGGCCATCCGTGGCAGCGCCGCCGCCGATGCGGTGCTGGCCGAAGCCCATCCGGACAAGGCCGCCATCGCCATCCTGGCCATTCCGCAGCCGCTGGAAGCCGGTGAATCGCTGGCCAAGCTGCGTGCGCTCAACCCGCAGCTGACCCTGCTGGCCCGCGCCCACAGCGATGCCGAGGTCAAGCACCTGCTGGCCCACGGCGCCGATGGCGCGATCATGGCCGAGCGCGAGCTGGCCTGGTCGCTGGCCGAAATGGTGATGGCCACCCCGGCCTTCCGCAGCACGCCGCTGCCGCCGGCCCAGCCGTTGCAGCAGGCGCCGGCACCGGGCAGCGCGACCTAAAGCCGCGACACCCGCACCCGGCTCAACCGGCCTGCGTCGCAGGCCCCTGCCCCGCCCGTGCCTCCATCGGCGGGGCCTCGCCGCCCAGCGCGCTACGCAGCAGGGCGATGGCCTGGCTGACCTTGGCCGGCTGCCGCTGCCGGTGCGGGGTCACCGCCCAGGCCTGCAAGGCCGGCAGCTGCCAGTCCGGCAGCAGATGCACCAGATCACCGGCGGCCACCGCGGCAGCCGCCTCGTCGGCCATCAGTACCGCCACTCCCAAGCCCTGCAGGCACAGCTGCTGCAACGCCGGCTGGCTGTTGCTCAGGATGCGCGGGTGCGCCGGCACGGCCTGCCCGATGGGCTGATCGCGCTGCTGGAACTGCCACAGCGTCATCGCCTCACGGCCCAACCATTGATCCTGCGGTATCTGCGCCGGTTCGCGCAGCACGCCATGGCGCTGCAGCCACGCCGGTGAGGCGCACAGCCAGCAGGCCAGGCGGCCGATGCGCTCGGCCATCCAGTCGCTGTCGGGCAGTTGGCCAAAACGCACGGCCAGGTCGATCCGCGCCTGCACCAGGTCCGTCCAGCCATCATCAAACTGCAGTTGCAGGCGCAGCTGTGGGTTGTCCAGCAGCCACGGCCCCAGGGCTTGGCCAATGGTGGCCGCCATGCCCAACGGCGCACTCAGCCGCAGCTGGCCCGATGGCTGCCCGCGCGAGGCCGACAGCTGCGCGGCGGCCTCGTCGGCAGCATCGAGCAGGCGCAGGCAGGCGGCGTAGTAACGGCTGCCCACATCGGTCAGGGCCAGGGCGCGTGTGCTCCGGTGCAGCAGCGGCATCCCGGCATCGCGTTCCAGCGCGCGCAGCTGCTGGCTCACCGCCGAGGTGCTGATGCCCAGGGCACGGCCGGCGGCACTGAGCGAACCGTGCCGTACCACCTGGGCAAACACGGCCATGCGCTTGAAGTTGTCCACGCCACCTCCGCCATCGATTGTGAAGCACAGCTTCAAGCCACTGGCAGTTTTTTGCCACTGCCGCGCTCACGTCAGGCAGCGCAGACTGGCCACCTTCGATCACCTAGGAGCAGCTGATGAAAATCGCCCTGATTGGCGCCACCGGCTTTGTCGGCAGCGCCGTACTGCAAGAACTGCTGGCCCGTGGCCACCAGGTCACCGCCTTGGTCCGCCATCCGGAAAAACTGCCCAGCCACCCCGGCCTGCATGCCATCCAGGCCGATGTGCACGACAGCGCCCGGCTGCAGGCCGCCCTGGCCGGCAGTGAGGCGGTGATCAGCGCCTTCAATGCCGGCTGGGACAACCCGGACATCTACCGGGACTTCATGGCCGGCACCCGCGCCATCGTCGCGGCAACCAAGGCCGCCGGGATCAAGCGTTACCTGGTGATCGGCGGCGCCGGCAGCCTGTACCTGCCCGATGGCAGCCAGCTGGTGGACGCGCCGGACTTCCCGGCGGCCATCTTTGACGGCGCCAACGCCGCCCGCGATGCCCTGAACGAGCTGAAGAAGGAGACCGCGCTGGACTGGACCCAGCTCAGCCCGCCGCCGGTCTTCCACCCCGGCGGCCCCAGCCAGCGCACCGGCCACTACCGCACCGGCGGCGATCAACCGCTGTCCACTGGCGATGGCCCGGGCACCATCAGCGCGGCCGACCTGGCCATCGCCGTGGTCGACGAGCTGGAAAAGCCGCAGCACATCGGCCGGCGTTTCACCATCGCCTGGTAAGCGGTGATCGGCAACGGCCACTTCGGTGGCCGTTGTCATGTGCACTCAGCCGCTGGCCGCGGCCAGCGCCTGCTCCAGATCGGCCAGCAGGTCATCGATATGCTCGATGCCCACGCACAGGCGCACCGTGTCCTCGCTGACCCCGGCGCTTTTGAGCTCTTCCGGCGACAACTGGCGGTGGGTGGTGGAGGCCGGATGGGTGGCCAGTGACTTGGCATCACCGATATTGACCAAGCGGGTGAACAACCCCAGTGCATCGAGGAAGCGTGCACCGGCTTCCCGGCCACCAGGCAAGCCGAAGGTCAGCAGGCCCGAGGCACCGCCATCGCGCAGGATGCGCTTGGCCAGGGCGTGGTCCGGATGGTCTTCCAGGCTGGCGTAATTGACCCAGGCCACGCCGTGGTGCTGCTGCAGGTAGCGGGCCACGGCCAGGGTGTTGGCATTGATGCGCTCCATGCGCAGGGCCAGCGTTTCGATGCCCTGCAGGATCAAGAAGGCGTTGAACGGGGAGATCGCCGCGCCGGTATTGCGCAGCGGCACCACCCGGGCGCGGCCGATGAAGGCTGCCGGCCCCAACGCCTCGGCATAGACAACGCCGTGGTAACTCGGGTCCGGGGTGTTCAAGCGCGGGAAGCGGGCGGCATGCTCGGCCCAGGGAAACTTCCCGGAGTCCACAATCGCCCCGCCCAGGCTGGTGCCATGCCCGCCCAGATACTTGGTCAGCGAATGCACCACGATATCGGCGCCGTGTTCGAAGGGGCGCAACAGGTAGGGGCTGGCCACCGTGTTGTCCACGATCAGCGGCACGCCGGCAGCATGGGCGATGGCGGCAATGGCCGCGATATCGGTGACATTGCCGCGCGGGTTGCCGATCGACTCGACAAAGATCGCCTTGGTCCTGCCATCAATCAAGGCGGCAAAATCGGCCGGGTCATCGCTGGCGGCAAAGCGGGCGGTGATGCCCCACTGCGGCAGCGTGTGCGCCAGCAGGTTGTAGGTGCCGCCGTACAGCGCACTGGCGGCCACGATGTTGTCACCGGCCTCGGCAATGGTCTGGATCGCATAGGTGATCGCCGCCTGGCCCGAGGCCAGAGCCAGTGCGCCGATACCGCCTTCCAGCGCCGCCACGCGCTGTTCCAGCACATCGGTGGTGGGGTTCATGATCCGGGTATAGATGTTGCCCGGCACCTTCAAATCGAACAGGTCGGCCCCGTGCTGGGTGTCATCAAAGGCATAGGCCACGGTCTGGTAGATCGGCACCGCCACCGCGCGGGTAGTCGGATCGGGGCGGTAACCACCGTGTACGGCGATCGTTTCGGGCTTCCAGGCTGAATCAGTCATCGCTCTATCCGTATTGAAGGATGAATAAACCATACCCGATCACAGCACGGTGTGCCGCAATGGTTGCCGATGCGACCGATGACGCTTTGGCATGAGCCCCCGACGCCGGTGCATCAGCCAGAGGCATCGGCTTTGCGGCAGCGCCTCAAGGCGCGATGCCCTGAGCATGGCCAATTACCTCAGCCGCAGATCGCGGCCCGCGCCGCTTGTGCACAGGTCAGCGGTGTTCTGCGTGGCAAGACAGGCTCACATCAACAGGCATTGCCAGATCCCGGGGAAAGTGTGCTGTGACGCGATGCCGGCCCGCTCGCGCCTGGATGGTTACCCTTTAGACATCGACAAGGACCTTGATGCCCATGCCCACACATCGGATGCCCTGCCTGGCTATGGCCCTGCTGCTGGCGCTTGCCGGCTGCCGTCATAGCGGCGACACGCACGCAGCAGATACCCCGGCCAGCACCGCCAACTCGACAGCCACAGCAACCGCAGCAACTGCCAAGGAAGGAGCTGCGCGTATGACCACGCAGCAACAACACGACGACTACGTAAAACGCTGGGACACCTGGCCCATCCGCGAGGGCCACAGCCCCGAGCGCGCCTGGCAGGGCGTGTTGCACCTGCTGCGCACGGTGCCGCGCTTTGCCGACATCACCCCAGAGATCGCCAGCCAGGCGCTGGGGATGCCCAGTGACGGAATGCCGCCGCCACGCCATGGTTATAGCGCACGCATCCACTCGGACTGGGCAATGGTCTGGTTTTTGAACGACACCGCGGTCGTGCCTGAGATACGTGCTTTTGTAGAGCACCGCCCATTGGCGGATTCGGCGTATATGGACCCGTCCCCGGTCTGCGATGGCCCGACCGACTGGGTGGCCTTGCGCCCCGAGCTGGAAGCTATGGGCTTTGTGAACTGGTACAGAACCGGCCCACTACACCATATCGCTGAGACAGAGCACTTCGCATTGACCGTCGCTCTACTCCCCAGCACCCAGTTGAATGGGCGGCTATGCATCAAAGGCATCACCATCCAGCCGATGCCGCAGAAGGTGCGGCCATGAGCGTGCTCAGCCCCAAGGCCGAAAGCCTGCTCACTACCCTGGCCAGCCAGCCCGGTGTAACGCAGCAGCACATGGCCGGCCTGCGCGATGCCATCACCCGTTCACCGGCCTTGGTGGATCTGTTCAATGACAGCCTGGCCTGCACAGCGCCGGTGATGTGACCGACTTCCGGGCTTGCCTGTAACTGCTCAGCTTCCTGCATCCATCGACAAGGACCTTGATGCCCATGCGCACACACCTGATGCCCTGCCTGGCCATGGCCCTGCTGCTGGCGCTTGCCGGCTGCCGTCATACAGACGCCATGCAAGCAACAGATAGCCTAGCCTATACCGCCAACGTGACAGCCACGGCAGCCACGACAGCCACCAAGGAGGGAACGTCGGCCATGACTACCACCCAACAAGCCGAACAACGGATGCGCCACTGGGAGACCTGGCCCATCCGCGAGGGCCACAGCCCCGAGCGCGCCTGGCAGGGGGTGTTGCACCTGCTACGCACGGTGCCACGCTTTGCCGACATCACACCGGAAATTGCCGGTCAGGCACTGGGGATGCCCAGTGACGGACTGCCCGCGCCGCACCGTGGATATAGCGCCAGGATTCACGACGACTGGGCATTGGGCTGGTCATTTGACGATGGATTGAGCGTTCCGGAAATCAGCGTCGATGTAAGCCATCGTCCGCAAATGCATTCACGCACCTATTTCGACCCGGCCCCGGTCTGCGATGGCCCGACCGACTGGGCGGCCTTGCGCCCCGAGCTGGAAGCGATGGGCTTTGTGAATTGGTACAGAACCGGCCCACTGCACCATATCGCTGAGACAGAGCACTTCGCATTGACCGTCGCTCTTCTCCCCAGCACCCAGTTGAATGGGCGGCTGTGCATCAAAGGCATCACCCTCCAGCCGATGCCGCAGAAGGTGCGGCCATGAGCGTGCTCAGCCCCGAAGCCGAGAGCCTGCTCACTACCCTGGCCAGCCAGCCCGGCGTAACGCAGCAGCATATGGACGGCCTGCGCGATGCCATCATCAGCTCACCGGCTTTGGTGGAATTGTTCAATGACACCCTGGCCTGTACAGGGCCAGCAATGTGATCGGCTTCCGGGCTTCCCTGTAACTGCACTTTTACACTGCACACATCGACAAGGACCTGGATGCCCATGCGCACACCCCGGATGCCCTGCCTGGCCATGGCTCTGCTGCTGGGCCTTGCCGGCTGCCGTCATAGCGGCGGCACGCAGGCAGCAGATACCGCGGCCAGCACCGCCAACGCGACAGCCGCAGCAACCACAGCAACCGCCAAGGAAGGAACTGCCCGTATGACCGTGCAGCAACAACACGACGAGGAGATAAAACGCTGGGACGCCTGGCCCATCCGCGAAGGCCACAGCCCCGAGCGTGCCTGGCAGGGCGTGTTGCACATCCTGCGCACGGTGCCGCGCTTTGCCGACATCACCCCGGAAATCGCCGGACCGGCGCTGGGGATGCCCGGGCAAAGCCTGCCCCCGCCCTTGCGCGGCTACAGCGCGCGCATCCACCCGGACTGGGCGCTCTACTGGGCACTGGATGAACGCACCTCCTTGCCAATGGTGGACGTATCTCTGGGGCACCGCCCACAAATGGGCGCGCCCTATGTTGACCCGGCCCCGGTCTGCGATGGCCCCACCGACTGGGCGGCCTTGCGCGGGGCGCTGGAGGAAATGGGGTTTGCGACCTGGGGGTACATGACTGACTTGAACCCCTATACGTATAACGATCATTACGCGCTGAGCATCGCACTGTTGCCGAGCAGCGAATTGAACAAGTTGTGCATCAGGAGAATCAAAATCACCCCGATGCCGCAACAGGTGCGCCCATGAGCACACTAAGCCCAAAGGCAGAAAGCCTGCTCAGTGACCTGGCCAACCAGTCTGGTGTAACGCAGCAGCATATGGCTGGCCTGCGCGATGCCATCACCAGCTCTCCGGCCCTGGTGGAATTGTTCAATGACACCCTGGCCAACAGCAGCGGCAGCAAACCGGAGCTGACAGCGCTGGGCGTGATGTCACCGGGCGACAACTACGGCGCGAAATACGACCCGGGCAGTGGCACGTTGAAATTGAACCTGCAGTCCATGATGTCTGCGGCGACGCTTCGGGAGAACTCAGGAAATCTGACCTTCCTGTTTGCCCATGAACTGGAGCATGCGCGCAATGCGGTGGCGATGAAGGAACATTGGGGCACGTTTTATCAAGACGTGCGCAGCGTCGCGGCAACAGCAGCAGGCCCTCCGCGTGATTACAGCGCACCTGTCGAGGCGTATCTGGCGCACACGCGCCAGGATGAAGCACGCGCCCAAGTACGTGGCCTGAATATTCTGGCTGACCGCCTGCAGGCAGAAGGCAGACCCGTCAACGAAGCGGAGCTGCACACACTGGGCGGTGTCCGCACGGAAGATTTGCTGGATCACAATAAAAGCACAGGTGCAGTCAGCTGGAAAAATGAATATAGCCCCAACTTGGACAACACCCTGACCCTGGATGCCAGCAACCAAGCTGCCATCGACACACATTACTATTACAAAGCGCCCGAAATCGCACAGATGGGGCCTAGCAAGCACTCAGACAACAGCAACCACTACACCTCGGCAATGCTCAAAGTGGTTGTTGATGTAGAGCGCGAAATCAACGGGGCTTTTACACGTGACAGCACTCTGTCTGTCGCCTTGAACCTCAGCGGCAACCACCTGCGACCGGAACTTTTGCAGTGCAATGGCATCGACTTGGGCGGCGCTGGCCGGGTGCTTGCCATCCAGGACACCGGCGACCCGAACCTGCCCTTCTATGCCCTGCCCCACCACGTGCCTGCCCCGAATGTGCCACACGGGCTGCATGGGCCAGCCGCACCGGGCAGCGTGGTGTTGCCCCCGCCGATGGCACCGATGGCCACGCCTCCTACGTTGGCACCGTCCAGCGCCGGGCCAGCCACCAGCCAACTGGGGCAACCGGCTACGCTGGCCGAGCTGCCCATGGCCGCAGCTCCCCCCAGCCATCACCAGCGCGCCGACCCGCTGCTGGAACAGATCCAGGGCAAGGTGGCGCAACTGGATGCCGCGCAGGGAAAACCGTGGGACCAGCACAGCGCCAACCTGAGTGCCAGCCTGTATGCCAGCGCGCGCGAACA
>X237_Red_shanked_Douc_Langur__coassemble_22_pt1 | contig 28643 bp, 25 predicted proteins | sample X237_Red_shanked_Douc_Langur__metabat2_high_PE_002 | metagenome-assembled genome bin X237_Red_shanked_Douc_Langur
CAATGAAGATGGCGCCGAAGTCGCTGAGCCAAGCGATGAATCGCTCGCTCCAGGTAGTGTCTGATTCTGGGCTATCAGGTAACTGATTTCTCATTGATCGGGATTGATGTCTGGTTCATTCGCTCCGCGGAGCAGCGTTGACTTGGGGGAATGGTTGGGGATTACAGCCAAGGTGTGTCGCCGAGGACAACTTTTTTGTAGTAGCTGATATTGGCGCGTAACGCGTACACTGCGCCGAAGCCATAGCCGATGCCTCGTGAAAGCTTTCCGAGGCCCATTGCCTCCAGCAGCAGAACCAAGGCCACAGCGAAGATGAAGTAGAGCAGGGCTTGCCGCCACAGCCCCTTGGCCAAGTAGTAGAACGGACCAAGGATGAAGGCAAGGATGTTGAAGTTGAGGCCGAATCGATCTCCGAATGGAAGGTCCCGGAAATGTGGCAGATCTGGGCCGCCTGCTTTTTCGATTAGCCTGAACTTGCGCTTCCATGACTCTGAAACTTGCAATCGTGCGATAGAGTCTGCCTTGGCCCTGGGCGGAACTGTTGTGGTGGGCTGGCTGATGGGTGGAGCAGATGATCCGTAGGAATTGTATGGGTCGCTCACTAAGACTCCTTTCAGTGTGGGTGGGGCCTGACGTCCGGATCAAGACGAGTCGCGGTGCGACAGGGGCTCCCTTGGGAAAAGTGGACGCCTGCTGGTCAGGCGTTTGCACACTCAGGATGGACAGGTGATTGGTAATTGATTGCCGAGTGTGGATGCTGGTGGTTATTGAAATTCTGGCGATTCACAGCGGTTGCGGCACGATCAACAGTGGCCTCGTTGTTATCGGTGGTGAAAAGTCTCATCCTCCAATGCAACCTGATGCTGTGTTGTTCTGAGCCAGAAACTCAATCTGACCCCGTTGTTCGTTGTTCTGAGCCAGAAAATCAACCTGACCCCGTTGTTTCGGAAGCTCCTTACGGAATTGTTGGAGCGCAATCTATTGAAGCTGGTCATCGTCCGGCAGCATAAAGTCTATGTTTATGTTGAACGTCGCGGCCAGCTCGCGAGTTTTCTTCAGTTCGACCCGAAAAATCGTCGACCGCTCTATCCCTTCACCTTGAATCTCTGAGGCCAGAATCTGGAGGACAGATGCGCGATCGCCAAGGTGAATCCTGTCGAACAGGAACCGTAAAAATTCTACCGCCGCAGAGAGCGCGTCCTTGGCGTGTCTGTACTTCCACAAATTCGAATCATCTGGAATTCGGACATGCGATGTCGAGGGCCGTTCTGCCTTGTATGTCCCTAGAGATAGATCATCCGCTCGCAATTCGCGCTTGGAGAACTTCGGGTGAACTAAGCCGTCACGCAATTTCTTCAACTCAGCTGCGCGCTGGACAACGGTCGAACCTCGATCTAACCGCTCTTTTCCTTTGCACTCCAGATAAACATCGATCTTGGCGAGTGGCGACAATTTGTCAATATCGGAAGCTGTTGGGCTGCTAAAGAACCCCCAAACTAAAACGTTTGCTGCGCTCTCTATCAGTATGCCACTATGCAGGATTACCGATCTGGTCAAGCTCCGCTCTAGGCTCTCTTCTTGGCTCTGACTGGCGTGAGCGCAAAGAGTCACCGTATCGATGAGGATGTTGTAGAAGCCTTTATCCAACCAGGTCGCGCCATCAAATGATGAAGTTACCTTCGAGAGGGATGATGTTTCCATTGCGCTCTAACACCTATTCGACCGCCTAATTGCTGCCTATTTGCCGAGTGTGGCGGAAAGGTTGCAAAAAGTGAACAGGGCTAGGCCCCTGCCAAATCAACAACCTGCGCTGCTGCTTGAGTGGCGTGTGTCCATCAGGCTCAGGCGTGTCAGGCCGCCAATCAGCGGTGCTGATGGATTACACCCTTAAAAGCGTGGTGTAACAGTGGCCAGATGCCCAGACACAACAACGCCCGCGCAAGGCGGGCGTTGTTGATCACAGCGGGGTAGTCAGGCGATCCCGCCGTGCGGGGTGTAGTTAGAGCGAAGCGCTCAGTACACGTCGCGGCGGTAGCGGCCATCGGCCAGCAGCGCATCGCGGCCTTGTTGGCCGAGCAACTGCACGATCACCGCGTCCACGTCCGGGGCCATGCCCTTGAGCGAGCCGCAGACCATGACCACGGCGCCGTCGTCCAGCCAGGCCTTGAGTTCATCCGCCTGGGCGGCAAGGGCGTGCTGCACGTGGCGGTGCTGGCCGCCATCGCGGCTGAAGGTGGTGTCCAGTTTCGGCAGCAGGCCGCCGGCATGCCAGGCGTCCAGTTCGGCACCGAAGTGGTAATCGCAGGCGCGGCTACGCTCGCCGAACAGCAGCCAGTTGCGGGTGGCGCCGGCATCGATGCGCGCGCGCAGCTGGCTGCGCAGGCCGGCAATGCCGGTGCCGTTGCCGATCAGCACCAGCGGGGTGTCGTTGCCCGGCGGGTGGAAGCTGGGGTTGGAGCGGATGCGCAGCTGGGTGCTCTGCTGCGGCTGCAGGGTGTCGCACAGCCAGCCGCTGCCCAGGCCGGGGTTGCCGTCCGGGCCGGTGAGGCGGCGCAGCAGCAGGGCCAGGTGGCCGTCGCTGGGCATGGAGGCAATGGAATACTCGCGGGCTTTGAGCGCCGGCAGGGTCAGTGCCCAGTCCACCGCGTTGCCGGCCGGCAGGGCCGGCGGCAGCTCCACCGTGGCCAGCTGCTCGGCCAGGGTGCGGCCATCGGCCAGGCGCTGGGCGCCGTCCAGGCCGAAGATGGCCAGCCACTGGGCCACGCGTGCCGGTGCGTGCTGCGGGGTGATCAGGGCAATGTCACCGGCCTGCCAGGTGAGCAGGGCAGGATCATTCGGGGTCAGCTGCAGGTGGTAGGCCGGGCCGCCCTGGCTGCCGGGGTTGAGCTGGCGGCGCTGGGCCAGGGTCCACGGGGTGCTGGCGGCGGGGGCAGGTGCGGCGGGGAAGTCGGCCTGGCCCAGTTGTTCGGCCAGTGCGTGTTGCCATTGCGATAGAGCGGTGGAATCAGCGTTGTTCATGTCAATCCGCGGCCACAGTTCGGTGGCCTGGTTGGCTTGCAGCCAACGATCAAGCTGACGGCCGAAAGCGCAGTAATGGGCGTAGCTGCGGTCACCCAGGGCGAGCACGGCAACCTGCAAGTGTGACAGATTCAGTGCGGTGTTCATCGCGCCACGCAGGAAACCGTGGGCATGGTCCGGCGCGTCACCCTCGCCAGTGGTGGACACGATAAACAGGGCGTGCTGAGTCTGCGCCAACAAGCTGGCATCGACCTGCTCGATCGGGCGCAGGCGCACGGCTTTGCCGGCACCCTGCAGTTGCCGGGCGGTGAGCTCGGCCAGTTCGCTGGCATACCCGGTCTGGCTGGCCCAGGCCACCAGCCAGGCCTGGCTGCCGGGGGCGAGGCTGTCCTTGTGGTGTGGCCGGCGTGCCCAGCGCAGGGCGGCCCAGGCCAGGGCATACAGCACCACGGTCAGGCCGGCCCACAGCCAGGTACGCGGCAGCGGCGGTGCCTGCCACCAGTGGCCGTGCTGCCACAGGCCCAGCACGACGGCCGCCACAACCAGCAGGCCGATGACGGCGGTGTTGCCCCAAAACGCGCGGTTCATGCCTTGCTTCCCATGGCGGTGTCTTCCAGTAGCGCGGCAAAGGCGCGGCTCAAATGTTCATGCGGGCCGTCGGGATGACGGCTGACAAAGCGGGCGGCCAGGCCGTGTTGGTCGGCCAGGGCCAGGCCGGCCTGCGGGCCGAGCACGGTCAGCGCGGTGGCCCAGGCATCGGCGAGCATGGCGCTGCTGGCCAGCACGGTGACCGCGGCGGTGGTCATGGCCACCGGTTGCCCGCTGCGCGGGTCCAGGCTGTGGCTGACCAGGCCATCGGCATCGCGGTAATGGTGGTAGTGGTCACCGGAGGTAGCTACGGCCAGGCCATCCAGGGCCAGCACGCGGGCCGGCCAGTCGGCAGCGGCATCTTCTTCCGGGCCGGTTTCCACCAGCACGCGCCACGGTGTGGCATCGGGCTTGTGGCCGTAGCCGCGCAGCTCGCCGCCCACTTCCACCAGCGCGGCCGGTACGCCGCAGTGCTGCAGCCAGGCACTGATGTGGTCCACCGCATAGCCTTTGGCGATGGCCGAAAAATCCAGTTCCAGGCCGCCCGGTTGTACCAGGGGCTGGCCGGGTTGCCAGGCCAGGCGCTGCCAGCCGCAGCGGGCGCGGGTGGCGGCCAGGGTGGTGGCATCCGGGCGTTGCTGTGCACCGGCGTGGGCACCAAAGCCCCACAGGGCCACCAGCGGGCCGATGCTGGGGTCAAACGCGCCGTTGCTGGCGCGCGCCACGTCCAGTGCGGCCGCCAGCACGGAGGAAAATTCTTCCGGCAGGGTGAAGCCGGTGCCGGCCGGGGCACGGTTGAAGCGGCTGATCAGCGCGGCTTCTTCCCAGGTGCTCATCTGCACGATGATTTCGTTCAGACGCGCGGTGATGCCGTCATGCAACGGGCGCAGGTCGCGCTGCGCGGCCACCACCAGGCGCACGCTCCAGGTGGTGCCCATGCTGTGGCCACCCAGGGTGGCGATGATCGGCGGTTGTTCCATGACGCTCACTCAAGGCAACGGCAAACAACAACGCCGGGAGCGGCAGGCTCCCGGCGTTGCTGGTACGGCTTACTGCGGCAGCACTTCCAGGGTGACCACATAGCTCAGGCGGCGCTGGGCGGCCTGCGGCACCGAGGTCTTGGCATCGCTGCTGGTGGTTTCCACCCAGTACATGCCGGCGCTGGGCCAGGTCACGCTGATCTGGCCATTGGCATCGGAGGTGGCCTTGATCTCTTCCTGGGCGTTGCGGTAACGGGTATCGCCACGGATGATTTCAAACTCCAGGCCAGCGGCCGGGGCGCCGTCCACGGTGACCTTGAAGGTGCTGGTCTCGCCGGCGAACAGGTCGTTGAAGTGGCCGTCCACCGCCTGCAGCTCGATGCCCTTGCCGGTCAGGGCCAGCGCGGTGTCATTCGGGTTGCCGTTGGTGATGTAGGTTTCCACCCGGCCCACGGTTTCAGACACGCGCAGGTCGGCCTTGCTGGTGTCCACTTCCTTGGCGAAGGTTTCGGCATTGCCGCGCCAGCGCTTGGGCTTGCCGTCTTCGGTCCAGTTGGCCATCAGGCCGGCGTTGACCGAGGCCACGCGCCAGGTGCCCGGCTGGTTCAGTTCAAGGTCGAACACGCTGCGCAGCTTGCCGGTGTGGGCATTGGCGATGGCCGGGTGGCTGCCGTCCGGGGCGGTGACCACGATGTTGTCGGTGCGCATGGCCACGTGGTCAACGTAGAACAGGTTGTTGGACACGGCGCCATCGACGCTGATCCACGGCGCGGCACCGGCGACCACGGTGGCCGAGGGCTGCAGCCACTGCTTGTGGGCGCTGGCGGTGAAGGGGATCAGGGTGGCCAGGGCGGCGGCCAGGGCAAGGGTACGCTTCATCGGGTTCACTCGTTGGTGGTGAAAGGAATGGGGGATCAGCGACGCACGTTGACGCGCACTTCGCCCAGCTCGACATCGCCCTTGGCGCTGCCGCTGGTGGCACCGGCGCTCTTCCAGCTGAAGGGCACACGCACCAGCTCACGGCCACCGACCTCACGCGAGGATTCGGCCACCAGCACGTACTGGCCGGCGGCCAGGTTGCGCAGCTGCGGCTGGCTGTCGCTGAAGGACAGCTGGTGCTTGCCGGCCGGGCGGGTCGGGCCGGTGATGCCGTCCACCGGCACGGTCAGGGTGCGGCCGCTCTTGCGCCACCACTGGCGCAGGTCCGGCAGCCACTTGGTGCCGTGGCCTTCGGCGTTGGCGGTCTGCTGGTACCAGACCGACAGGTTGGTCATGTGCTTGCCGCTGGCGTCTTCCACCCACAGCGCCACATACGGGCGGTGGTATTCGGCCACGTTCAGGCGCGGGATCTCGACGTTGACTTCCAGGGTGGCGGCAACGGCCGGGGCGCTGGCTACCAGGCCGCCCAGGGCGAGGGTAAAGGTGGTGCGCATGAAAAGCTCCAAAGGTCAGTGGATCAACAGCAGGGCAATCAGTACCGGGATCACCAGCCCCAGGCCGACCAGCGGCCAGGTCAGGGTGCGTTGGCGGGCGTGCAGGTGCAGCAGGAACAGGCCGGTGATGCAGAACACCAGGCAGGCCACGGCGAACACATCCAGGAACCAGCCCCAGGCCGGGCCGGTGTTGCGGCCCTTGTGCAGGTCGTTGAGGTAGGACACCGCGCCGCGCTTGGTCTGTTCGAACTCGACCTGGCCGTCATCGGTGTTGATCGCAATCCAGGCATCACTGCCCGGGCCGGGCATGGACAGGTAGACCTCGCCGGCGCTGTATTCGGCTTCGCGGCGGCCGATCGAGATGCCCAGCTCACGTCCCAGCCAGGCCGCAGTGCTGGCCGGCAGCGGCGCCTTGTCGGCGTCGATGGCCAGCAGCTTCTCGCGCTGCTCGTCAGGCAGCTGGACCTGGCGGTGGCTGACCTCGGGGGTGCCCTCGATCTGGCTGGCGTGGTTCAAGGTGATGCCGGTGACGGCAAACAGCAGCATGCCGATCAGGCACACCGCCGAACTGATCCAGTGCCACTGGTGCAGGGTGCGCAGCCAGAAACCACGGTTGGCCGCAGCAGGCTTGGCAGTCGGGGAAGGAAGGGCACTCACAGACGCAGGCAGGACCGTTGTTCGAGTTGCCTAGTTAATCATTAATGAGAATGATTCGCAATATGTATCCTTGTGTATCACCGGTGTCTGCCTGGCACACCGCCGTATCGAAGGAACATTGTTTGGTCAAGCACAAATCCAGCCAGCCAAGCGCCGCACGCCCTCTGGAATCTGTTCGGGTGCGGGAAAGAATGTTGGTTTACGCAGGCAGGTAATGCGCCTGACAGACGGGTTGCATCGCCATTGGAGCGGCCTTCAAGCCGTGATTGCCGGATATGGGCGGGGGACATGGTGCGCAGCCAGGTTGGACGGTGTTTCCGCGCTGCCGACCCTGGCGCCGTCCTTCCGAGATTGCGCGTCTGGATTGCCCATCAGGTGCCTGTGCAGGATCAGCACCGGGTACAAAAACACACAGCCCGCACGGGGCGGGCTGTGTGGGGGTCAGGACCGGATCAGTGGGATCAGAAGCGCACGTTCACGCTCATCCACAGGCTGCGGGCCTTGTCCTTGTTGTTGAAGTGGTCGCGGAAGATCACTTCGTCGCTGCCGTCTTCGTACACACCGTCGCCGTTGAGGTCGGTGAACTCGGTGGAGTAGGTGGTGAAGTCGCGGTCCAGCAGGTTGTTGATGCGCGCATTGATGGTGACGAACTCATTGACCGCGTAGGAGCCGCCCAGGTGCAGCACGGTGTAGTCGCGGTAGTACAGCGGTGCGCCGCTGATGGCCGAGACACCTTCAAAGCGCTTGGAGCGGGTTTCGCTGCTCAGGAACAGGTTGAACTGTTCGTTGAGGCGCCAGCTGAGGGTGGCATTGGCCATGTGGCGGGCACTGTCACCCAGCGGCAGGCCCTTTTCGGCGCCGCTGCGCTGTTCCGAATCGGTGTAGGTGTAGTTGGCGCGCAGGTCCAGTGCCGGGCTGAACTGCCAGCTGGCCGAGACTTCCGCGCCCTGGATCACCACCTTGTCGATGTTGACGTTGCGGGTGGCCGACGGGGTGTAGCCGATGCTGCCGAAGTCGCCGGTGCCTGCGCACTGGGTCAGCAGGCCGGCACCGCAGGGCTGCGAGCTGATCTTGTCATCGAAGGTGTTGCGGAAGGCGGTGGCATTGAAGCTGTGCCCGGCCGGGCTCTGCCAGTAGGCGGCCAGCTCGTAGGAGGTGCTGGTTTCCGGCTGCAGGTCCGGGTTGCCGTACTGCGGGCTGGTGCCCTGGCCGCCGAAACCGACCACGCCGTCATACAGCTGGGTGGTCTTGGGGGTCTTGAAGCCGGTGCTCACGCCGCCCTTGAAGGTCCAGGCTTGGTTGAGCGTGTACACGCCGTACAGGCGCGGGCTGAAGTGGTCACCGAACACTTCGTGGTCGTCATAGCGCAGGCCGGCGGTCAGCGAGAACGGGGCGGCGATCTTCCAGGTGTCCTCGACAAACAGGGAGACCATGTTGTGGTCCTGGGTGCCGCCGGGGGCGCCGGATTCCATGCCGAACACGCCATCGGTCAGTTCGCCACGGATCAGCTGGGCGCCGACCACGGCGATGTGGTCACCGGCAGCCTGGAAGGGGATGTCCAGCTTGGCATCCAGGGTCAGCTGGCTGCTCTCCAGGCTGCGCTGCGGGCGTGGCAGGTAGCCCTGCAGGGCGGCGAACTGTTCGGCCGACAGGTTGTCCTGCATCACCGCCAGCTTCTGCGCCTCGGACAGGTTGTTCCAGGCGTTGGCATTGCGGTAGCCCATCGCTGCGCTCGGGGCGCAGTAGCCGGTGGCGGCGGAGACACTGCCACCCAGGCTGGTGCAGGCGCTGTTCCACAGCTGCTGCACCTGCTGGCGCTCGGCCACGGTGAAGGGCAGGGTGCGGCCCTTGTTCTCGGTTTCCACGTAGGCCAGCGAGACCAGCGAGTTGCCGAAGTCCCAGTCGCCTTCGTGGGTCAGGGAGAGATTGTTGCGGGTGAACTGCTGGGTCGGTGCGTAGCCGGCACGCGGCTCGACGCGGCCGTTGTTGCCCACGCGCAGCATCGCGCCGTAGTTGTCCACGGTGCCGACCGGGTATTCCTCCACGCCGGCATCGTTGATGGTGATCTGGTTGTCGTATTCCTGGCGCGAGACATCGGCATCCAGGGTGATGGTCTGGTTGTCGGTCGGGGTCCAGGCCAGCGACACGCCGGCGGACTTGTTGGTGTTGTCCACGGTCTTGCCGCCGCCGCCGAAGCCCAGCGAACGGCTGTGTGCCTCACCGGCCGGGTCGATCACATCGGCATAGGTCGGGTTGGAGGCCTTGCGCTCGTACCAGCTGCCGCGCACGGCCAGGTTGAGCTTGCCCGGCACCAGCGGGCCGGTCAGATAGACATCGCCGGTGGTGTCTTCGCCGAAGGCGCTGTCACTTTCGAAACTGCGGCCGATGGTGGCCGAGCCGGACCACTGGTCCAGTTCGCGCTTGGTGATCACGTTGATCACGCCGCCCATGGCATCGGCACCGTACAGGGTGGACATCGGGCCGCGGATCACTTCGATGCGCTCGATCGCGTCCAGCGGCGGAATGTGGTTGAACTGGTTGCCGCCGAAGCTGTTGGGGTAGATGTCACCGTGGTTGTTCTGGCGGCGGCCGTTGATCAGCAGCAGGGTGTAGTCGCTGCCCATGCCGCGCATGGACACCGTGCCCTGGCCGGTCTTGTCACGGGTCTCGCCGATGTCCACGCCTTCCAGGTTGCGCACCGCATCGAGCAGGGTGATGTACGGGCGCTGGGCCAGCTCCTCGGCGGTGATGATCGAGATCGAGGCCGGGGCATCGGTGATCTTCTGCTCGAAGCCCGCTGCGGTCACCACCACCTTGTCCAGGGTCGGCGCGGCCAGGGTCTCGGCGCTGGCGGTGGCCGGCGCAGACAGGATGGCCAGCAGGGCCAGGCCCAGCGGTGCACGGTGGAGGGGGCGGGTATGTCGGGAGCAGGCAGTCATGTGTGTTCTCGGCAGGTGCGGCGCCGGCTCGGGGGCTGGCGGCGTTAAGGCGACGTGAATCAAATGTTCAGTCTTGTTATTCCATGTTAATGAGAGTGATTCGCAAATGCAAATCATTAACAAATGAGCGACTGACTGCGGCAGCCTCGCATGCCCGGCTGCGGGTGTCCTTGATCCAGATCATCGAATGAGAACCATTCCCATGTATCATGGGCCGACATTCCCACAGGCTGACCGCGCCGATGATGTTGCAGATACCCCAGGTGCTCAGCCCCGACCAGGTGGCCCAGTGCCGACGCTTGATGGATGCGGCCGAGTGGGTGGACGGCAATGTCACCTCCGGGCGGCAGTCGGCGCTGGCCAAGCGCAACGAGCAGCTGCCCGAAGGCTCGCCGGTGGCGCGCCAGGTGGGGGATTTCATTCTTGATGCGCTGGGCAAGTCGCCGGCCTTCATTGCCGCGGCACTGCCGTTAAAGGTGTTCCCGCCGCTGTTCAACCGCTATGGCGGTGGCCAGGCCTTCGGTACCCATATCGACAACGCCATCCGCATGCTGCGTGGCAGTGATTTCCGCGTGCGCAGTGACCTGTCGTGCACCCTGTTTCTGACCGACCCGGCCGACTATGACGGCGGCGAGCTGATCATCCAGGACACCTTCGGCGAGCACAGCGTCAAGCTGGCTGCCGGTGACATGGTGCTGTACCCGTCCTCCAGCGAGCACCGGGTCACCCCGGTGACGCGTGGCGCACGGGTCAGCTCGTTCTTCTGGTTGCAGAGCATGGTCCGCGACGATGGCCAGCGCCGCCTGCTGTACGACCTGGATCAGTCCATTCAGGGCCTGGTGCCGACCCTGGGCAACGACCATGCCCAGGTGATCAAGCTCACCGGCGTCTACCACAACCTGCTGCGGCGCTGGGCCGACTGCTGAGCCCGGCCCCCGGCCGGATTGGCGATGCCTGAACCGACAACGGCCCGTTCGCAAGGACGGGCCGTCGTTTGTTGGCCGATGGCGGGGGATTTCAGCCGGTGGCCATCGGGTCCAGGCCGGCCAGCCGCTGCTCGATGGCGGGCAACAGTGCCTGCAGGGCGGGAAACGGGGCGGCACGCAATTGCGTGGCCAGTTGCTGCAGGAAGGCGGGGCTGCCAGCGGCGATGGCACAGCCCAGCCAGTGGCAGGCCTGCTCCAGCTGGCCGTGCTGGACCAGGATCGAAGCCAGGCTGGCCTGGCCGCGGAAATCACCGGCCTGCGCCGAGCGGCGGTACCAGTCCAGGGCCGCATCCGGATCGGCCGGGACCACCAGGCCTTCTTCCAGGTAGCGGCCGACCAGGTTCATCGACTTGGCATGGCCGGCCCGGGCCGCCTGCAGGTAGAGGGCAAAGGCCTCCTCCGGATCACGCGGCAGGCCGCGGCCGGTGGCCAGCAGGTTGGCCAGGTTGTACAGCGCCCAGTCCAGGCCATGCCCGGCGGCGCGCTTGTACCAGATCGCCGCCAGGGCCGGGTCTGCGTTGCAGCCGTAGCCGCGTTCCAGGCAGCGGCCGGCCATGTTCATGGCGCCCAGATGGCCGGCGGTGGCCGCCACGGTGTACCAGTGCAGGCCCAGTTCGGGGTCGCGCTGCACGCCCTTGCCTTCGCACAGCAGCTGCGCGTACACGGCCTGGGCCTGTACGTCACCGCCCTGGGCAAGCTGCTGCACCTGGGCGGCAGCGGCGCCCGGGTCACGGGCAAACAGCGCGGCCAGGGCATCGCTGGCCAGTTGGGGAGTGCTTGGCTGCATGGGGAAAGCCTGTATCGAAAAAAGCGCCAGCGCGCAGCGTGCATGCTGTGCGCAGGAGGTCCACAACGACAAGCCCCGCCTGAGCGGGGCTTGTCGGTCTGCCGGGGTTCCAGGCTCAGAAACCCACGTTCAGGGCCAGCGTCGCCGAACGGCCCGGGGCAATGCCGGCGTAGTGCGAGGCGTAGGCCTTGGTGAAGTACAGCTTGTCGGTCAGGTTCTGCACGTTGAGCTGCACGCTGACGTTGTCGCTGATGGTGTAGCTGGCCATGGCGTCAAAGCGGGTGTAGCCCGGGATCCACTTGGTATTGGCCGCATCACCGTACTGCTTGCCCACGTAGCTGGCACCGCCGCCGATGGTCAGGCCGGAGCCGAAGCGGTAGCTGGTCCACAGGGTGGCCGAGTGCTCCGGGGTGTTCGGGAACAGGTTGCCGTTGTTGGGCGAGACCACCCACACGCCCGGCGCCGGGCAGCCGTTGCGGCTGGAAACCGAGCACACGTAGCCGTTCTCGCTCAGTTCCGAATCCATCCAGGTGTAGCCGGCGCTGACGTTCCAGTTGCGGCTCAGCTGGCCGGTCACGCCCAGCTCGACGCCGTCGATGACCTTCTTGCCGGCGTTCTGGGTGGTGCCGTTGTCCACGGTGACGCGGGCATTGTCCATCTCGGTGTGGAAGATGGCGGCGGTCAGGTTCAGGCGGTTGTCCAGCAGGTCCCACTTGGTGCCCAGCTCGATGTTGCTGGTTTCCTGGGCCTTGAGGTCGGCGATGGCCGCGGTCAGCGAGTCATTGCCTTCGCCGCTGTCCATGCCCGGCGGGGTGGAGGAGGTGCCCCAGGAGAAGTAGATGCTGCCGTTGCTGGTCGGCTTGAACACCAGGCCGGCCTGGTAGTTGAGGAAGCTGTCGCTGTAGGGCAGCACGGTGGGAGCCTTGCCGGCGACCGGGGTCACGATCTCGGTGTCGTAGTCATCCCAGCGCAGGCCCAGGTTGAGCAGCCAGCGCTCGCTCAGTTCGATGGTGTCAAACACGTAGGCCGACTTGGTGACCGTGGTCTGGGTCACGTCCAGGGCCTTGTCGCTGCGGGTCACCGGGTGGGTGGCCGCCCACGGGTCACGCGGGTTGGGGTTGGCAAAATCGGTGCAGTTGTAGCCGGTGGCCGCACCGGTGGTGGCGCAGGCGGTGTTGCCGGTCAGCGGGTTGTTGGTGCCGCCACCGCCGAGCACATAGTTGCCCTTGCTGCTTTCTTCCTCGCTGTATTCCACGCCGGCGCTGTAGCTGTGCTTGAGGCGGCCGGTCTGGAAGGCGCCGGTCAGGCTGAGCTGGTCGGCCAGGGTCTGGGTATCGATGGCGCGCGAGTTGGTACGGCGCCACAGGGTGCCGTACAGGTTCGGGTTGTTCTTGCTGTCGTCCGGCTGGGTCCACAGGTAATCGTTGCTGGTGTTGCCCAGGCGGGCGACATTGCGCAGGGTGTGGCCGTTGCCCAGCTCGTAGCTGGCATCGACGGTGGTGATGTCGGCGCGGGTGCGCTGGAAATCACGGTCAAGCAGGCCGTAGAAGTTGTTGCGGTCCGGCACCATCGGCCGGCCCACGGTGGTCTTGGTTTCCGGGTTGCCGAACGGGAAGCCGCCGGCATCGGGCAGGTCGTCGGTCTGCAGGTGGTAATGGCTGGCAATCAGCTTGAGCGGGCCGTTCAGGCCGAAGGCGATCGACGGTGCGATGCCCCAGCGGCTGTTGTTGACGAAATCACGGCCGGCAATGTCGTTGTCGTGCTTGAGCAGGTTCAGGCGGGCCGCAATGCCGTCACCCAGCACGTAGTTGGCATCGATGGTGCCGCGGGCATAGCCGTCGGTACCCACGCCCATGCTGATGCGGGTCTGGTCGGTCAGCTTCGGGGTCTTGCTGACCAGGTTGATGCTGCCGCCGCCCGAATCGCGGCCGCCGTAGGCCGAGCTCGGGCCCTTGACCACTTCCAGCTGCTCCAGGGCGAAGACTTCGCGGTTCTGGGTGCCGACATCGCGCAGGCCATCCACGAACATGTTGCTCTGGCCGTCAAAGCCACGCAGGAACGGCCGGTCGCCGGTGGAGTTGCCGCCTTCGCCGGCACCGAAGGTGATGCCCGGGACCATGCGCAGGGCGTCCACCAGGGTGGTGGCGCCGATTTCCTGCAGGGTCTCCTTGTTGACCACGGTGACCGACTTGGGGGTGTCCAGCAGGGCGGCGGTGAACTTGGAGGAGGACGGCGCGAACCAGCTCCCGGTGACCTGGACCTTGTCCAGATCGGTGGCGCTGTCGACGCTGGAGGTTTCATCTGCCGGCGCCGTGGAGGCATGGGCGAGGGCGGGGGCAGCAAGGGCCAGCAGCAGGGCCGAGGACAGGGGCGTGGGACGCAGAGTGCTCATTGGGGTTCCAGCAGGAAGTGCATGACCGCAGGGTCATGTCAGGGCATCGGTACCGACCCGGAGGTCGGAAGGGATCTACAGGTACACAGGGCCGGCAAGCCGGCCGGTTGATCGATCAGGCGCGTGGCGGTGCATTGGCCTGGTAGCGGCCAAGCAGGGGATCGGGTACGTGCAGTCCGCCGGCAGCGATGGCCAGTTGCGGAACAGGGGCAGAGCGGAGCAGCGACCAGGCAGGCAATGCGCAGGGCAGGTCATGTTCTGCCTGTGTGTTGCCTGATTCAGCCAACAGCTCGATGCACAGCTGCGGGTCCGGCCCGGGCTGCGGTGTGTCGGGGGTGAGGGGCTGGCTGCAGGCCGGTCCGGTGTGGGGCTGCGCGGCCAGCGGCGGGGCCAGGCTGGCCATGCCGATCATCAGCAACAGCCAGATCAGCGCATGGTGCGCGATCGTGAAACGCTGCAGCGGATGGAGGAGTGGGCGCATGGGCACAGGGAGCACGGCGGAATGCCGTGCGCCATGCTAATGCGAGTAATTCGCGTTTGCAACGGTAGACGAGAACTTTTCTCGCTATCAGTCTTCCCGATCGTCGCGCGCCCAGATGCCATCGTTCTCGCGCTTGACCGGGAAGCGGGTGGCACTGGTGTAGGCCGGGGCGCACAGGGCGCGGCCGTCACGCACATCGAAACGGGCACCGTGCAGCACACATTCCACACTGCCCTCGTCGGCATTGAACACACCGGCGGACAGCTCGAACTCATCGTGGGTGCACAGGTCTTCCAGCGCGTACAGGGTGCCGTCCAGGTTGAACACCACGATCGCCGCCTCGGTGACCTCGTCAAAGCCGGTGCGCATCTCGCCGGGCAGCAGCTCGGCACTGGCGCAGATGTAGGTCCAGCTGCTCATGCGTGGGGCTCCAGATGTTTTTCGAGGATCTCAAAGCGCAGGTCATCACGCTTGGGCAGGCCAAAACGTGCATCGCCATACGGGAACGGCTTGGTGATGCCGGTGCGGCGGTAGCCGCGGCGCTCATAGAAGGCAATCAGCTCGGCGCGGCAGTCGATGACGGTCATCTGCATGGTCTGCAGGCCCCACAGCTCCTGCACCATGGCCTCGCCCCGGGCCATCAGCTGCTTGCCCAGGCCCGAGCCCTGCTGGTCGGGGGCCACCGAGAACATGCCGAAGTAACCATGGCCGTCCTGTTCGGCCAGATGGCAGCAGCCGAGGATGTCATTGCCGGCAACGGCCAGCAGAATGACACTGTGTTCGGCTTGCAGATCGGCCAACAGGCCGGCCGTATCAACACGCTGGCCATCGAGCAGGTCTGCCTCGGTGGTCCAGCCGGCGCGGCTGGCATCGCCGCGGTAGGCCGAGGTGACCAGGGTGATCAGGGCGGGAATGTCGGCCGCAGTGGCCGGGCGGAATGCAACGCTGGGGAGGTTGGACATGGAACGCAGGCAGGATCAGCAGGAACAAGGGCATCAGTATGGCGCGGAACCGCCGCCGCTGCCGCCGTCCAGACCGTTACGGTGGGCGACGCTCAGGCGCCGCTTGCCCGGGGCGCCGCTGGAGCCGTGGCAGGGTATCGGCCTGCTGGTCACCGTGTTGGCGTGGTGCACGGTGGGTGGCGTCCTGCTGGTGCTGGCGATGGCGCAGCCACACTCGGTCCAGGGCCTGATGTCGCGGTTGCTGATGCTGGTCTGCCTGCCGGCGATGTGGCTGGTGGGGCTGGTCGGCATCGGCACGCTGCTGCATCGGCTGGCACGTGAGGGCTGGGCAATGTTCGCCGCCATCGGGCCGTGGCTGTTGCTGGCGGCGCTGCTGGCCATGCTGGCGTTGTACCCAAAGGTGCAGGCGATCAAGCACCTGCCCGTTTTCTAGCCCTTGCCTGATGCCGGCAGCCACCCGCGGGCCGCTGCCGGTTGGCCGAGTCAGCCGAGCAGGCGACGCACCTTGGTCAGCGCGGCCATGAAGGCCTCGATTTCCTCGTGCGTGTTGTAGAAGGCCAGCGAGGCGCGGCAAGTGGCGGCGACGCCGTAGTACTGCAGCAGCGGATGGGCGCAGTGCTGGCCCGAACGCACGGCCACGCCTTCCAGGTCCAGCAGGGTGGCCAGGTCATGGGCATGGGCACCGTCGATCAGGAAGCTGACCACCGCCGCCTTGTCCTTGGCCGTGCCGATCAGGCGCAGGCCGTCGACCTTGCCGAGCTCTTCGGTGAAGTGCGCCAGCAGTTGCGCTTCGCGTGCCTGCACCTGGTCCAGACCGAGGCTGGTCAGGTAGTCGGCGGCCACGCTCAGGCCGATGAAGCCGGCGATGTTGGGCGTGCCGGCCTCGAACTTGTGCGGGGCATCGTTGAAGGTGGTGCCTTCAAACGACACTTCCTTGATCATCTCGCCACCGCCCAGGAACGGCGGCATCGCCTGCAGGTGCTCGCGACGGGCCCACAGCGCGCCGGTGCCGGTCGGGCCGCAGACCTTGTGGCCAGTGAAGGCGTAGAAGTCGCAGCCAATGGCGGCCACGTCCACCGCCATGTGCGGCACGGCCTGGGAGCCATCGACCACGGTGGCGATGCCGCGCTTGCGCGCCAGCTTGCAGATCTCGCGCACCGGGTTGATGGTGCCCAGCACGTTGGAGACATGGGCAATGGCCAGCAGCTTGACCCGGCCATCCAGGGCCTTGTCCAGCGCGTCCATGTCCAGCGAGCCATCGGGCAGCAGCTCGGCCACGCGGATGGTGGCACCGGTGCGCTGGGCCACCAGCTGCCAGGGCACGATGTTGGCGTGGTGCTCCATGCGCGAGACCACGATCACATCGCCGGCGGCCAGGCGCGGCAGGGCCCAGCTGTAGGCCACCAGGTTGATCGCGAAGGTGGTGCCGCTGCACAGCACCAGCTCGTCGCTGCGCACGTTGAGCAGGCGGGCCAGGGTGGCGCGCGCGCCCTCGTAGGCATCGGTGGCCTCGCTGCCCAGCGCATGCACGGCGCGGCTGACATTGGCGTTGTAACGGCGGTAGAAATCATCCACCGCCTCGATCACCACCGCCGGCTTCTGCGCGGTGTTGGCGTTGTCGAAGTAGACCAGCGGCTTGCCGTGTACCTGGCGGGTCAGCAGCGGGAAGTCGCCGCGGACCTGGGCCCAGTCGATGCTGCTCATGCCATGCCAGCCTTTTCCAGCGCAGCCTGCACGTAGCCGTCCAGGGCCTGGCGCAGCGGCGGGCTCAGGGCCTTGAGCGGCTCCACGCAGAACGCTGCCGAGAGCATGGCCTGCGCCGCAGTGGCCGGGATGCCGCGCGAGCGCAGGTAGAACAGGGCGTTCTGGTCGAGCTGGCCAACGGTGGCGCCGTGGGCGGCCTGGACCTCGTCGGCGTCGATCACCAGCACCGGCTGGGTATCGATCTCGGCATTGGCCGAAAGCAGCAGGTTCTTGTTGGACAGGTTGGCATTGGTGCCGTCGGCACCGGCACGGATCGCAATGCCGCCGTGGAACACCACGCGCGAACGCTCCGCACCCACGCCGCGCCAGAGCAGCTCGCAGCTGGTGTCGCGGGCGATGTGCTCGATGCCCAGGCGGGTATCGATATGGCGGCGGCCACTGCCCAGCAGCACACCGTTGGCGGTGAGCTGGGCGTTGTCGCCTTCCAGCCGGGCATTGAGTTCGTGACGGCTCAGGGCTGCGCCCAGTTCCAGGTCCACGCGGTTGTAGCGGGCATCGCGGGCCAGCACCGCATCGGTGCGCAGCAAGCTGGTCAGGCCGTCGCCCTGGGCCTGTACGCGGGCGTGCTCGAGCACCGCACCGCTGTCCAGGTGGGCATGCAGCACGCTGTTGACCAGGTGCTTGCCCGCGCCGGCCTGCAGGTGATGCTCGACCACCTGCAGGCTGGCGCCGGCACGCAGTTCGATCAGGTGGCGCAGGTGCCAGGCCAGTTCGGCGGCCTCGCCCTGGGCAATGAACACCAGGTGCAGCGGGGCCTGCGCAACGACGTTGTCATCGACCTTGACCACCACGCCCTGGTTGGCCAGGGCGCCGTTGAGGCGGGCAAACACCTCCTCGACCTTGTCGTAGCGGCGGGCCAGGAAGCGGGCGTTGTCTTCACCGCCGTCCAGCAGGCTGGACAGCGACTGCACGCTGACCCCGGCCGGCAGGCCGGACAGGTCCGAGGCGCCCGTATCGAGCTGGCCGTTGACCAGGACCAGACGCGGGGCCGGGATGTCGGCCAGCAGGGCGGCATCAGCCGGTGCGGCAGCCGCCGCGGCCACGCCGAAGCTGCGCCGTTCCAGGGCCTTGAGCGGGGTGTACTTCCAGGCTTCGTTGCGGGCACCGGGCAGGCCGGCGGCCAGCGTGGCATCGAGCTCGGCACGGCGCGCGTCGCTGCCGTTGAAGCCTTCGGCCAGGGAGGTGAGCAGGGCGGTCATTACTTGGCAGCCTCGCGCACGACACGGTCCTTGAGGAAGTCATAACCGTGGGCTTCCAGCTCCAGGGCCAGTTCCGGGCCGCCGGTCTTGACGATCTTGCCATCGGCCAGCACGTGCACCACGTCCGGCTTGATGTAGTCCAGCAGGCGCTGGTAGTGGGTGATCACCAGGAACGAACGCTCCGGGCTGCGCAGGGCGTTGACGCCATCGGCCACGCTCTTCAGCGCGTCGATGTCCAGGCCAGAGTCGGTTTCATCCAGGATCGCCAGCTTGGGTTCGAGCACGGCCAGCTGGAAGATCTCGTTGCGCTTCTTCTCGCCACCGGAGAAGCCTTCATTGACGCCACGGTGCAGCAGTTCGTCCTTCAGGTGCAGCACGGCCAGCTTCTGCCGCACCAGCTTGAGGAACTGCATCGAATCCAGTTCCTCCTCGCCACGGGCCTTGCGCTGGGCATTGAGCGCGGCGCGCAGGAAGTAGGTGTTGTTGACCCCGGCAATTTCCACCGGGTACTGGAAGGCCAGGAACAGGCCGGCGGCGGCGCGCTCTTCCGGCTCCAGTTCCAGCAGTTCCACATCAGCGAACTGCACGGTGCCGGCGGTCACTTCGTAGCCGTCACGGCCGGACAGCACATTGCCCAGGGTCGACTTGCCGGCGCCGTTGGGGCCCATGATGGCGTGCACTTCGCCCGGCTTCACGTCCAGCGAGAGGCCCTTGAGGATTTGTTTGCCGGCGATGCTGGCGTGGAGGTTTTCGATCTTCAGCATGATGTTTTTCCGTGTGGCGGCCTCAGCCGCGCAGATAAGGGGGCAGGGAAGGTGGCAGCGAGCAGGCTCAGCCGACCGAACCTTCCAGCGAGACGTCCAGCAGCTTCTTGGCTTCCACCGCAAATTCCATCGGCAGTTCGCGGAACACCTGCTTGCAGAAGCCGTCCACGATCAGCGACACCGCGTCTTCCTCGGCGATGCCGCGCGAGCGGCAGTAGAACAGCTGGTCATCGCTGATCTTGGAGGTGGTGGCCTCGTGCTCGACGGTGGCGGTGGGGTTGCGCACTTCGATGTACGGGAAAGTGTGGGCGCCGCACTGCTTGCCGATCAGCAGGGAGTCGCACTGGGTGTAGTTGCGCGCACCCTCGGCGCCACGGTCCATCTTGACCAGGCCGCGGTAGGTGTTCTGGCCACGCCCGGCACTGATGCCCTTGGAGACGATCTTGCTCTTGGTGCGCTTGCCGATGTGGATCATCTTGGTGCCGGTATCGGCCTGCTGGCGGTGGTGGGTCAGGGCCACGGAGTGGAACTCACCGACCGAATCATCGCCCAGCAGCACGCAGGACGGGTATTTCCAGGTAATGGCCGAACCGGTTTCCACCTGGGCCCAGGTCACCTTGGAACGGTCGCCACGGCATTCGGCACGCTTGGTCACGAAGTTGTAGATGCCGCCAACACCGTTCTCGTCACCCGGGTACCAGTTCTGCACCGTGGAGTACTTGATCTCGGCATCTTCCAGGGCCACCAACTCGACCACCGCAGCGTGCAGCTGGTTCTCATCGCGCATCGGCGCGGTGCAGCCTTCCAGGTAGGAGACGTAGCCCTTGTCCTCGCAGATCAGCAGGGTGCGCTCGAACTGGCCGGTGTTGCTGGCGTTGATGCGGAAATAGGTGCTCAGTTCCATCGGGCAGCGCACGCCCTTGGGAATGAACACGAAGCTGCCATCGGAAAACACGGCCGAGTTGAGCGCGGCGAAGTAGTTGTCGCCCACCGGTACCACCGAGCCCAGGTACTTGCGTACCAGCTCCGGGTGGTCATGGATGGCTTCGGAGATCGAGCAGAAGATCACGCCCTTCTCGGCCAGCTCCTCGCGGAAGGTGGTGCCGACGGAGACCGAGTCGAACACCGCATCCACGGCCACGCCGGCCAGCTTGGCGCGCTCGTGCAGCGGCACGCCCAGCTTGTCGTAGGTATCCAGCAGTTCCTTGGGCACGTCATCCCAGGACTTGTACTTCGGGCCCTTCGGCGCGGAGTAATAGCTCAGGGCCTGCAGGTCGATCGGGGCGATCTCCAGCTTGGCCCAGTCCGGCTGGTCCATGGTCAAAAAGTGACGGTAGGCCTCCAGACGCCACTGGGTCATCCACTCCGGCTCGTTCTTCTTGGCCGACAGGGCACGGATGGTGTCTTCGTTCAAACCCGGCGGCAGGGATTCCGATTCGATGTCGGTGACAAAACCGGCGTCGTACTTGCGGCCCAGCTGCTCGTGGATTTCGCGATTGGAGGTGTCGGCGACAATGCCGGCGTCAGGAGATTCGGTGGCCATGGGGGCTGCCTACTTCGGTGTTGTCAGGAAACCAGCGCGGCGCTGATCGAGCGCGCGGCCGGGGTGTCAGGGGTGGGCTGAAGCATCTGCGCCAGGGTGACGCTGCGCAGGGCATCGGCCAGTACATCGTTGATCAGGCGCCACTGGCTGCGCACGCCACACTGGTGGGCGATACCGCAGTTGTTGTGGTCCTGGCTGCATTCGGTGATGGCCAGCGGGCCTTCCATTGCCTGTACCACTTCGATCAGGCTGATGGCCTGGGCGTCACGGGCCAGGCGATAACCACCGTTGACTCCGCGCAGGCCCACCACCAGCCCGGCCTGGGCCAGCGGCTTGAGCAGTTTGGCCACCGTGGTGGCCTCCAGCCCGGCCGCTTCGGCCAGTTCGGTGGCGCTGAGCACCTGGCCGGGCCGTGCGGCAAGCACGGTCAGCACCACGGTGGCGTAGTCAGTGAGCTTGGTGACGCGCAGCATCGCCGATCACAGGAAAGGTTCAAAGGGGACTGAAATTGTACGCTTTGTGTGCCGGGGCTCCAAGTCAGCCCGGGGTGATGGGTTCAGGCGGCGGCAGTGGATGTGCCCAGGCTGGCCGCAAGTGCTGCCTGTGCGGGTGTTTGCCAGCCCATGGCCGGGGCAGGGCTGGGCGTGGGCACAGCGATCAAGCAGAATCACCCCACACCCTTGACCAACCGGCACCCAACTCATGCCCTTGAAGATCCGGCAGCGCAAATCCAGCATCCATGGCAATGGCGTCTTTGCGGTGGCCGACATCGCCCAGGGCGAGCGCATCATCGAGTACAAGGGCGAGCTGCGCAGCCATGCCGATGTCGATGCCGGTGAGGCGGGGGATGTGGAAAGTGGCCACACCTTCCTGTTCACCCTCAACGATGAGTGGGTGATCGACGGCACCCGCAAGGGTAATGTCGCGCGCTGGATCAACCACAGCTGCGCCCCCAACTGCGAGGCGCTGATCGTGGAGCATGACGGTGATGACCGTCGTCGCGACCAGGTGGTGATCGAGGCGCTGCGTCCGATCGCCGTGGGCGAGGAGCTGACCTACAACTACGGCATCCGCCTGGCCGAGCGCCATACCGAGCGGCTGAAGAAGATCTGGGCCTGCCGCTGCGGCGCGCCCAACTGCACCGGCACCATGCTCCAGCCCAAGCGCTGAGTCTTGCGGCCGGCTCAGCGCGCCATGCGCACGCGCAGCCGGCCGTTTTCGATCTGCAGCGAATCCACCCCGGCAGCCATCGCCGCATAGGCGGCAGGCAGGGTGTAGACCGGCTGCTGGCTGGCATAGCTGGCCAGTACCTGGTTGATCATCTGCGCGGTCTGCGCATCCACCGGCACGCTGCGCCCATCGGCAAGGGTGAAGCCGATCAGCTGCGGCTGTTCCAGGTACACCGCGCCCTTGTGCGGATCCAGGCGCAGCTTGCTCGACACCTGGGCGCGGCCCAGGTCGCTGCGCTGGCCCAGGCTGAGGGTGCTGATGTCCACCGCCAGTTGGGCGCGGTCATCGAGCAGCTGCAGCTCCGGGCGCTGCAGGGAAACCTCCAGTACGCCCTCGATCAGTGCCTGCTGCCAGGGAAACTGCTGCTGCAGGTGCGGGGTGATCTGCTCGATGCCGACACTGAAGCCATCATCGTGGCGTTGCAGGGCCGCACTGGCGGTGCCGGCCAGGCCCAGGCTGGTGACAGCCAGTACGGTGTACAGCAGCATCGAAGGCAGGCGCATGGCATCAGATCTCGGATCGGGGTAGCCCATCGTGACCGATGCGGCAGGGGCAGGGGAACATGCCTGCGGTGCGGCGCGCAGCTGCGGTTCAACTGGCGCAAAAAAAAACGGGACGGCCTGAGCCGTCCCGTTGGGCACGTTGCTGATCAGAAGATCAGAGCGCGGCGTCCTTGAGCTTCTTCAGCGGGCGCACCTTGATCTTGGTGGTGGCCGGCTTGGCAGCAAAGACCTGCTCTTCCTTGGTGAACGGGTTGATGCCCTTGCGCTTGGGCTTGGCCGGCACGTGCACGGTGGTGATCTTCATCAGGCCCGGCAGGGTGAAGCTGCCTGCGCCCTTCTTGTGCACCGATGCGGTGACGGTGGCTTCCAGGGCGGCGAGCACGCCACGCACGTCCTTGGCAGCGACGCCGGTGGTTTCGGCAAGGTGGGCGACCAGACCGGACTTGGTCAGGGCTTCCTTGATCGGCTTGATGGTGGCCGGCTTGGCGGCAACCTTGGTTGCGGCCTTCTTTACTGCCTTCTTCGGGGCAGCCTTGCTGACAGTCTTTGCCATTTTTTCCTGATCCGTGAACGGTTGGGTTGTTAGGTCTGCCGACCCCGTCGGCAATCGAAATGTAGGGCAATCAGGCAGCCGCGCCAATAGGGGAAATGGTTTTTATCGGCAAAAAGATCGGGTTTTTGCTCCCTGGGGGGCATTTCAGCGCGACCGGCAAGCACCAGCGTGCTGCGGCAGGGCGTCCGGCAAGGGTCGGCGCTGTGGCAGGCAGGCGCGCAGCTGGCATAGTGGGGCACTGACCGTGTTGATGAGCTTGGGGGTGATGTGATGCAACGTAACGGCTTGTTGTGTGGCGCTGTGGGGGCGCTGTTGTTTTCCTCGGCGGCCGCTGCCCAGGTGCAGCTGGTCAGTGCCGGGCAGATCGTGACCGGTGATCCGCAGCAGGCCCAGGTGCAGGCCATGGTGGTCGATGCCGGCAGTGGCCGGGTGTTGGCCCTGGGCCAGCGCGAGCCGCTGCAGGCGCAGTATCCGCAGGCCAGCCTGCTGGACCTGGGTACGGCCACCATCGTGCCGGGGCTGATCGATGCCCATGCCCATCTGGTCAACCTGGGCCACATCCTGAGCGAAGCCAACCTGTGGGGCGTGGACAGCAAGGCCGAGGTCATCGCCCGCCTGCAGGCCGCCGAGAAGACCCTGGCCCCGGGGCAGTGGCTGATCGGCCGCGGCTGGGACCAGAACCTGTGGCCGGAAAAGGCCTTCCCGACGGCGGCCGATCTGGATGCGGCTTTTCCCGAACGCCCGGTGTACCTGGACCGTGTGGATGGTCATGCGGCGTGGGTCAACTCGGCCGCGCTGCGCCTGGCCCAGCAGCAGGGTCGCTCGCTGGCCGGGGACTGGCAGCCGGAGGGTGGGCGCATCGAACGTGATGCGCAGGGCCAGCCCAGCGGCGTGCTGGTGGATGCGGCCTCGGCCCTGGTCGCCGCGCATATCCCGGCCCATGCGCCGGCCGAACTGGACCGTCGCCTGGGCCAGGCCCTGGCCGTGGCCGTGGCCAATGGCCTGACCGGCGTGCATGACATGGGCGTGTCGCGCGATGAGCTGGCGCGGTTCGCGCGCTTTGCCGATGCCGGCAAGCTGCCGCTGCGCATCGATGCCTACGCCGATGGGGACGGGCAGGCGCTGGCCGACCTGTGTGCCAACGGCCTGTACCGCCATGCCGGTGGCCGCCTGCAGATGCGCGGGGTGAAGCTGTTTGTCGATGGCGCACTGGGCAGCCGTGGTGCGGCGATGCTGGCGCCCTACAGCGATGACCCGCACAACCATGGCCTGCTGATGATGACGCCGGACGAGCATCTGGCCGCCAGCCGCAAGGCCGCCGCCTGCGGGGTGCAGGTGGCCAGCCATGCCATCGGTGACCGTGGCAACCGCTTGGTGCTGGACAACTACCAGAGCGTGCTGGCCGGCCATCCGGGCCAGGACCTGCGCTGGCGCGTGGAGCACGCCCAGGTGCTGGCCGAGGCCGATATCGCGCGCTTTGGCCAGTTGGGCGTGATTGCCTCGATGCAGCCCACCCATGCCACCTCGGACATGGGCTGGGCGCAGGATCGGGTCGGTGCCGAGCGGATCAAGGGGGCCTATGCCTGGCAGCGGTTGGCCAACAGCGGCGCACGTCTGGCCCTGGGTTCGGATTTCCCGGTGGAACAGGTGGACCCGCGCCTGGGCCTGCAGGCGGCGGTGACCCGTCAGGATGGCCAGGGCCTGCCGGCCGGAGGCTGGTATGCAGACCAACGTCTGAGCCCGGCCCAGGCCCTGGCCGGTTTCACCAGTGGCGCTGCCTATGCCGGTTTCGGTGAGCTGGAGGTGGGCATGCTGCGCCAGGGCCTGCGCGCCGATTTCGTGGTGCTGGACGGCAACCCGTTGCAGGTCGACGGCAAGGCGCTGTCGCAGCTTAAGGTGCTGGCCACCTGGGTGGACGGGGTGCCGGTGTACCAGGCCGAGTAAGCCTGCCGCGCCGGGTAGCGTTGCGTATGGCGCATGCAACAAGGCCAGCCGGGAGGCTGGCCTTGTTGCTGTGTGGCTGGGTCAGGTGCGTGCAGGCCTCACCACTGCAGCTGGCCGTTGACCACCGGCTGCACGCTGCCGCCGATCCAGACCTCGCCCTGTTCGTCGATCTGCACATGCACCTGGCCATTGCGGCCGCGTTCGCGGCCCTGGCTGGCCAGGTACTGGCTGCCCGGCTTCAACTCGCCGCTTTCCAGCAGGGCGGCGGCAACCAGGGCATTGGCACTGCCGGTGACCGGGTCCTCGTTGACCCCGACCCCGGGGGCGAAGGCGCGCACCACGTACTGGTAACCCACGTCCGGGCGGTCTGCCGGGGCGTACACGGCCAGCTTGCCCTTGCCCGGCAGGGCTGCGATGGCGGCCAGCTCGGGCGCATAGCGGCGCAGTTCGGCTTCGCTGCGCGCGCGCAGCAGCCACCAGTCCGGGCCGTTGTTCCACAGCGCCGGGGCATGCGCCGGATGGGCCAGTGCGGCCAGGCCCGGGGGCAGGGTCTCCAGCGCGGTGGGCAGGCGGCTGGCCTGCGGGCTGCGCACATGCAGCTGGCGGAACCAGCGGCTGCCCACCACCCGCACCGGCAGCAGGCCGGCGCCGCATTGCTGGATCAGCTGGCGCGCATCGTCCGGTTCGGCCAGGCCCAGCTCCACCGCCGCCCAGGCCGCACCGACACTGGGGTGGCCGGCGAAGGGCAGTTCCTGCACCGGGGTGAAGATGCGCACGTGGTAGCTGGCGCCGTCATCGGCCGGCAGCAGGAAGGCGGTTTCGGACAGGTTGAACCAGGCGGCAATGGCTTGCATCGCGGCGCTGTCCAGACCGTCGCAATCGGCCACCACGGCCAGCGGATTGCCCTGGCCGGCGCGTTCGCTGAAGACATCCAGTTGCAGGTAGCGGCGTTGCATGGGGACGATTCTCGAAAATGCGGGGCCGAGCAGCTTAACGTGGCGGCGCAGGATCGGTCAGGGCCGCGGGCATTGGCATAGAATCGGCGGCAAGGTGCGCAATGCACCGATCGTGTCCCCCTGATCCCCTACAGGTACTTATGTCTGTTCTTCCCCAAGGCGACCGCTGGGTCGTGCTCAAGTTTGGTGGCACTTCGGTGTCGCGTCGTCATCGTTGGGACACGATCGGCAAACTGGCAAAAAAACGCGCGGACGAAACCGGTGGCCGCATCCTGGTGGTGGTTTCGGCCCTGTCCGGGGTCACCAACGAACTGATGGCCATCACTGCCGGCGCTGATGACAGCGCGCAGCGGGTGGCGGCCCTGGTTGCCCGTCACCGTGATTTCTGCCTGGAACTGGGGCTGGACCCGGCGGCGGTGCTGGGCGAGCGCCTGGCGGCGCTGGAAGGGCTGCTCGATGATCCGCGTGCGGCCAGCCTGGCCGTGGACTGGCAGGCCGAGGTGCTGGCCCAGGGCGAGCTGCTGTCCTCCACCCTCGGTGCGGCCTACCTGTCCGGCCCGCGCGGGCTGGATTTTGGCTGGATGGACGCGCGCCAGTGGCTCATCGCCGCGCCGGCCGGGGAAAACCAGAGCGAATGGTCGCGCCGTCTCAGTGTCAACTGCCAGTGGCAGGGCGATGCGGATTTCAAGCCGCGCTTTGATGCCCAGCCCAGCCGCATGCTGATCACCCAGGGCTTCATCGCTGCCCATCCCGAGGGCGGCACCGCGGTGCTTGGCCGCGGTGGCTCGGATACTTCGGCCGCTTATTTCGGTGCCTTGCTCAAGGCTTCGCGGGTGGAGATCTGGACCGATGTGCCGGGCATGTTCTCGGCCAACCCGAAGGATGTGCCCGACGCGCGCCTGCTGACCCGGCTGGATTATTACGAGGCCCAGGAAATTGCCACCACCGGGGCCAAGGTGCTGCACCCGCGTGCGATCAAGCCGTGCCGTGATGCCGGCGTGCCGCTGGCCATCCTGGACACCGAGCGCCCGCACATGCCAGGCACCCGCATCGACGGCCTGGCCGCGGCGGTGCCCGGGGTCAAGGCGATCAGCCGTCGCAACGGCATCGTACTGGTGTCCATGGAAGGCATCGGCATGTGGCAGCAGGTCGGCTTCCTGGCCGATGTGTTTGCCCTGTTCAAGAAACACGGGTTGTCGGTGGACCTGATCGGTTCGGCCGAAACCAATGTCACCGTCTCGCTGGATCCGTCCGAAAACCTGGTCAATACCGATGTGCTCAATGCGCTGTCGGCCGACCTGGCGCAGATCTGCAAGGTCAAGGTGATCGTGCCGTGTGCGGCCATTACGTTGGTCGGTCGCGGCATGCGTTCGTTGTTGCACAAACTCTCCGATGTCTGGGCCACTTTTGGGAAAGAACGCGTACACATGATCAGCCAGTCCTCCAACGACCTGAACCTGACCTTCGTCATCGACGAGGCGGCCGCCGACGGCCTGCTGCCGGTGCTGCACGAGGAGCTGATTGATTCGGGCGCGCTGCCGGTCAACAAGGGCGAGGTGTTCGGCGTGCGCTGGCGCGAGATCGCCGGTGGCATCCGCCCGCGCCAGACCCCGTGGTGGAAGGGCCAGCGCGAGAAGCTGCTGGCCATGGCCTGGGAGGGCACCCCGCGCTACGTCTACCACCTGCCCACCGTGCGTGCACGGGCACGCTCGCTGGCCGCGATCGGTGCGATCGACAAGCGCTACTACGCAATCAAGGCCAACCCGCACCCGGCCATCCTGCGCACCGTGGTGGAGGAGGGCTTCGGCCTGGAGTGCGTGTCGCTGGGCGAGATCCGCCACGTGCTGGCCTCGGTGCCGGGGCTGACCCCGCAGCAGGTGCTGTTCACCCCCAGCTTTGCCCCGCGCAGCGAATACACCGAGGCCCTGGGCCTGGGCGTGACCGTGACCCTGGACAATGTCGAGCTGCTGCAGCGCTGGCCGGACATCTTCCGTGGCCGCCAGGTGTGGCTGCGCATCGACCTGGGCCGTGGCGATGGCCACCATGCCAAGGTCACCACCGGCGGCAAGGATTCCAAGTTCGGCCTGCCCACCGCGCGGGTGGAGGAATTCGTGCGCCTGGCCGGCGAGCTGGATGTGCGCATTGTCGGCCTGCATGCCCACCTGGGCAGCGGCGTGGGCAACCGCGAGCACTGGAAGCTGATGTATGACGAGCTGGCCGGCTTTGCCCGCCGCATCGGCTCGGTGCGCACCATCGACATCGGTGGCGGCCTGCCCATCCCCTACAGCGCCGATGACGAGCCGTTCGACCTGGTCGACTGGGCCGAGGGCCTGGACGAGCTCAAGCGCGTGCACCCGCAGTTCGGCCTGATCATCGAGCCGGGCCGTTTCATCGCTGCCGAATGCGGCGTGCTGCTGTCCTCGGTCACCCAGGTGGTGGAGAAGGAGGGTGTGCGCCGCGTCGGCCTGGATGCCGGCATGCACACCCTGATCCGCCCGGCGCTGTATGACGCCTGGCACGACATCGACAACCTGACCCGCCAGGGCGGCTATGCCGATGCCGAGTTCGACGTGGTCGGGCCGATCTGCGAGTCCTCCGACATTTTCGGCCGGGGGCGTAAACTGCCGGCTTCCACCGCACCGGACGATGTGATCGTGATCAGCGATGCCGGTGCCTACGGCTATTCGATGGCCAGCCACTACAACAACCGTGGCCTGCCGGCCCAGGACATCCTGGATGATGTGCCGTAAGCCGCGCGCCACTGCCACCGTTTTTCTTGCCCCAACCGGCCGGCCTGCGCGAAAACCGCGCGCCGTTTGATTTTTTCAGGTTGCCCATGACTGCTTTTGACAAACACCAGGTTGCCCGCTTCCGCTTCGTCCGCTGTGGGCTGGATCCGTCCAGTGGCGTGCACAGCTGGTCTATGCCTTCGACGACGGCCCGGAGATGACCGAAACGGTGACC
>X237_Red_shanked_Douc_Langur__coassemble_23_pt1 | contig 28223 bp, 25 predicted proteins | sample X237_Red_shanked_Douc_Langur__metabat2_high_PE_002 | metagenome-assembled genome bin X237_Red_shanked_Douc_Langur
TCGTGCGCGACCTGCCCCAAGTTGAACCGAACCCGCTGGCCGCAGCGGTGGAAGCCCGCTTGAAACACGACTATCCGCAGTTCCGCTGATCTTCTCTGGAAAGGATTTCGCCATGAACGACATCGCCCGCCCGTCGTGCAGTGCCGATCTGGCGCCCAAGGAGTTGAATAGTCTGGCGCGGCAGGATGTCACCGTGTTCGACGGCAATGTTTCCTTCAACCAGGCGCTGACGCAATCACTCAGAGGAAAAAAGTGCAGCGGGTAGTTGAATACGGGCCTTATATCCCGACGCTGTGCCGATTGCTCCAGGAGGGGCACTTCGAGTGACAGCCCGCCGCCCTGCAATCCCCATACTGGGGCCAGTCAACTGGCTGGACAAGGATTGCATGATGCCGCTGCCCTACGACCCCTCGCTCAAGAAGCTGCCCAAGGAATGCCGCGAGTGGATGGAGCATGCCGGGAAGACCGGCGACGGAGCGCGGTACGCCGCCGAACTGCAGGCATATCTGGATACGCCGGGGCCACTCAATCCAAAGGCGATATTACAACTGGGTTGGGTAGGGCACTACTACAGCGTCGCCGCTTGCGACGCCTATTTTCGTGCCGACATTGACCTTTTTGCGGAATTTCTGCAATGGGCAGTCGCCTTTCGCACCCTGGAATTTCGATGGCGCGGAATGTACAGCGCCCTGCGCCCCGACCTGGGTAACTGGCCCGCCGAGTTCTGGGACAGCATGAAGGCCGCCGGCCCCGCCATGCTGTCCTGGTGGGGCGAGGCGGCCATCTGCGCCGAGCGCTTCCTGCAGATGGTCGAGAAGGATCAGCGCGTCAACACCCTGGCCGAGGCGCGGCGGGTCAAGCACGGCACCAATGATGCTTTCCTCGCGTATCTGTTCTCGCAAGCCTTCGGCATCAGTACCACTTTCAAGCCGCTCAAGCCGCTGATCCCGGAATACCAGTCACTCTTGGACAACTGGCGCACCACTGACGAAGCCGCATTCCGTGCCGCCATGCAGGCGGCGGCTGCATTTCATGTCAGTCGCAGCAAGGGCAGCACCGGTTCAAAATTCTATGAATTTACTTGGGTATTTGACCGCGTTTTCCCCGCCGAACTGCTCGCTGTGCAAGCCCTGCGTCGCCGCGATGGCCTGCCGGAGTTCGAGACCGGGCACCTGCTGATCGATGCCCCTTGGGCCATCGTGCGCGACCTGCCCCAAGTTGAACCGAACCCGCTGGCCGCAGCGGTGGAAGCTCGCTTGAAACACGACTATCCGCAGTTCCGCTGATCTTCTCTGGAAAGGATTCCGCCATGAACGACACCACCCGCCCGTCGCGCAGCGCTGATCTGGTCGCACTGGCCAAGGCCACCAACGCCAACGGTAATGTTGACCTGACGGCCTATTACGCCCAGCGCTTGATTTTGCTGTACCAGTCGGTGGATGGACTGGACGCCAAGGGGTTGGTGGGCGAACTGGTGAACTCACCCGCTCACGCCAGCGCCGCGGGGCGCCAGCAGATCGGCCCGCTGCTGGAGGCCATCTCCAGTCGATTGCCTGCGACGGAGGCAGCGCGCTTTTCAGATGCGTTGGATCAAGCCAACGTCAACGAATCGTGGTTGGAACGCAATTACGAGCGCTACGTAGAAGAGCCGGTCTCCGCCGGCTATCAGCAGGCCAAGCAATCGGTTGGCAATGGCCTGAATTGGGCAGATCAACAGATCAGCGACAATTTAATCACGGCCAAGCGCTGGGCTCAGGGTGTGCGCGACAACCCAGAAAACAGCTACCTGGAACGCGCCGCCCGCAACCTTGCTGATCAAGGCGTAGGCAAGGCCCAAGACAACTACGGGGCCATGAAAGGGGCCACTGGCCATGGTCTGGCCGTGCTGGGCGAGACGGTGGATCTGGCCCAGTTCGCCCATCGCTTCAGCACGGATCGGGATTTTCGCAACCTGATCATCGGCGCTGCGGCGATCTATGCCTCGGACGCCATCCACGACCCCAGCAAGCCGTTCACCGACATCCAGCGCACGGGGGTCAAGGCCTGGAACGAATGGGAAGCCGGCCTGGAGAAAGCCACCCAGACCGGCAAGGAACAAGAATACCTGGGTGAGGCCAAGGGTGCGGCGGCGGTGGAGATCATCGCCACTTTCGTGCCTGTCTCCAAACTGACCAAGCTGGGCAAGGTTGCTCGGGCAGTGGATGTGGCCGACGACCTGCTGCCGGACGGCGCAGAACGAGCAGCTGCGCGCATGGAAGGCAAAGTGGCCAGGGAACTGGCGGAGGAACTGGTCGACCTGGCCCATGATGCCAAGCGCGTGCAGGCGCGGGGAGGCTTGGAGGAGAAAGGCGCCGATCTGGCCTTCAGCGGCTTGGCCGGTATCAAACGCAGCCAGGGCGAACTGCGGGAGCTGGTGGATGGCCTGCGCAAGAGCGGCGACCTGGACGGTTTGCTGCAAAGTGGCGCGCTGGCACCCAAGGAGTTGAATTATCTCGCGCGGCAGGATGTCACCGTCTTCGACGGCAACGTCTCCTTCAACCAGGCGCTGACGCAATCACTCAATGGACGCGAACTGTCCGCGCTGAAATCCGGCGAGGTGGGCGATATTGGCGAAGCCATCGTCGCGCATGACCTGGTGCGCAAGGGCTACCTCGACCTGGTGCCGATCCAGAACAACTCGGGGCATGGCAACGACCTGGCCGGGATCAACCCGGAGACGGGGCGCTGGGCGGTGCTGGAGGTCAAGGCGTCGGTGCAGGGGATTGCCAGATCGCAGTCTGGCGATCCGGAGGCGTTCATCACTTCACGCTTGAACCTGGCTGCCGCTGCGGAACCAGGCACAGTCTGGGCACCCAAGAATATGTGGGAGGAGCAGGCCAAGCCAACCGCCGAGCGCATTCTCAAAGAGGCTATAGACCCGGTATCCGACAAGCTGGACGTCGACACCAAGTGGGCGCGCGTGAACCTTGAGCGCGATTACGTCAGCGGCGAAATCAACGCCACGCCTGAGATTGAAACTTGGCGATCCCCGGCGCAACGGCTTCAGGAGCGCAGTCAGGCGCCGGGTAACATCTCGCCACCTGCACCCACACACGGGCCGGCCTCTGAGCCACTGGGCATGTTGCCATCCGGCTTTGCCCCGGCGTTGTCGCCGCCCTCCGACCTGCGCGACCGCAGCCACCCCGGCCACGCCCTGTTTGCCCGAACCCTGTCCGAAGTGCACCGCGCCGAAACCACGGCCGGCATCGCCCACGGCCCGCACAGCGAACAGGTCGCCGCCGCGTTGATGTGGGAAGCCTCACGCCAGAAGCAGGACATCACCCATGTCGAAATCCAGGCAGGCGGCCAGATCGTGGGTCGGCAGCAGCACTCGGCATGGGAACCGCTTCGGGAAGTCGCCATCGACTCAGACCAGGCCCTGTCATTGACCCTGGACCAGTACGCCGAGCGTTGGGCGCAACGGCAGTCTCCGCATTACGCCTTGTCGCTGGCGGCCACCGAACGCACGCCGGAACAGGCCCAGGTCTTGGCCCAGCTTGCACCGCAGGACCGGGCCATGTTCGCCCGCATCCGCAAGGACACTCCCGCGCAGATCGATGTCGGCGTGGTGCTCGATGCCATGCTGAAAGTGAAGCGGGACGGGACTGCGATGGACACCCACCAGATCGGCATGGTGGCGATGGCGGGGGACAAGCTCTGGGTCGCCGGCACGACACCGGGCATGCGTACGGCGGTGGACGTGACCGCGCCTGTGGCGGAACTGCCCAATCTGCTGCAACAGAACCAGGGCTTCAACCAGCAGCGCGAACAACAACTGGCCATGGACGCGACGCAACGCGAGCAATCGCAGGCGCAGGCGCAGGCGCAGGGCCGAGGATTCCCGGCGTGACCCGTTGAAATCGGCGACGGCGGTCAGGCGGACGTTCGGTCGGTCGGTGTGTCTGGCGGTGAGCTGCTCGCATCAATGAAACAGTCGCTGCGCGTGCAACCCGATCATGCAATCGCCTCAGCGAAAGCCGGGTTTGGTTGCCTTGCGTCATGCCCTGCGAACGAGGTAGATCCCATCCTTACTGGAGACAGCATGTCCCTGCGGCAGGACAAACAAAGCCCACAGGCACGTCGCAAAAGACCCAAGGCAGCCAACCACGAGAACCTGCAAGCCAGAAGGAATATGAAGCAAGGGCTGCAACCGGTTCCCCCAGATTAAATCCGGATGCCCAAAAAAACGCCCCGCATGATGGGGCGCTTTCTTGTTCAGCGGGTCAGCATGTCAGCGCTGACGGGCGGGCTTAGAAGCCGCCGCGCGGGCCGCGGTTGCCGCCACCCGGACGACCCGGGCCACGGTTGCCACCCGGACGGTCACCGCCCGGACGCGGGCCGCGGTTGCCGGCCGGGCGGTCGTTGCCGCCACGGGCCGGACGAGCCGCGCCGTACGGGCTGTAACCCGGGTTGGCATGGTCGGACGGGAAGCTCGGGGCATTGCCCGGATGGCCGTACGGGTGACGCGGCGCGGCCGGCCGGCCTTCGCCACCACCACGCGACTCACCGTAGGCCGGCTTGCCAGCGGCGTAACCGCCCGGCTTGCCACCACGGTTGCCACCCGGCTTGCCGCCGGCGCCCGGACCGCGCGCACCCGGACCACGTGCGCCCGGACCACCCGGACCGCGTGCACCCGGACCACGACCTGCACCCGGGCCGGCGTTGCGGTGGCCGCTCGGGCCGGTGCTCACGCCGTCCGGCACATACCAGGAGCGGAACGCGGCCGGGTTGCCTTCCGGCAGGGCACGGTCATTGCGCGGGGCGCGGGCCTTGAGCGGTTTGTTGATCTGCTTGGCAGCGGCATCACCGGTGACGGTCAGGCCACCCTTGAAGCCGCCCGGCTTGCCGCCGCGGCCACGGCCGCGATCTTCGCGCGGGTTGTCGAAGCGGCGCAGTTCACGGCCTTCGTCGGCGGTGGTGTTGCCGTTGATGTAGGCATTGCGCGGCTGGCCATCGCGGCCCACACGGACCGGGGCCTTCAGGGCGCGGCGCTGGCCGATCACCGGCTGCAGGGTCAACGCCGGGGTGGCGCCGTCTTCCAGCTTCAGTTCCTTGCGCAGGGCGTCGACCTGGGCCGAAGCCAGTTCGCTGCTCTGGCCACGGGCCAGTTCGCGCGGCAGGGTGATCTTGCCGTAGCGGGCGCGCTTCAGGCGCGAGACCTGGCAGCCCTGCGATTCCCACAGGCGGCGCACTTCGCGGTTGCGGCCTTCCTTGACCACGACGCGGAACCAGTCGTGGGAGTCGGTGCCGCCGATGCGCTCGATTTCGTCGAACTTGGCCGGGCCGTCTTCCAGGGCCACGCCACGGGCGAGGCGGTCAACGATGTTGTCCGGCACCTTCTCTTCGCCTTCCGGGGCGCGCACGCGCACCACGTACTCGCGCTCGACCTCGAAGGACGGGTGCATCATGGCGTTGGCCAGTTCGCCGTCGGTGGTCAGCAGCAGCAGGCCGGTGGTGTTGATGTCCAGGCGGCCGATGCTGATCCAGCGCGCGCCCTTGAGCGGCGGCAGCGCTTCGAACACGGTCGGACGGCCTTCCGGATCCTCGCGGGTGGTCACTTCGCCTTCCGGCTTGTTGTAGACCAGCACACGGGCCGGTTCGGTCAGGGCGCTGGCCACGAACTGGCGGCCGTCCAGCTCGACCTTGTCGCCGCTGCGGATGGACTGGCCGGTCTTGGCCACTTCGCCGTTGACCTTGACCAGGCCGTCGGCAATGCGCTGTTCCAGCGCGCGACGCGAGCCCAGTCCGGCCTGGGCCAGGACCTTGTGCAGGCGTTCTTCGGTCTTGCTGGCATCGCCGGCTTCGCGGTTGAGCGAAAGCTTGTTCAACGACATCTTGGTTTTGGTGTCACTCATCTATTTGGCTCCGGCCGACCTGTATGGGGTGGCCTTCTGATTCGGAATCGGTTTGATCAACCGCCACGGACGTCATCTCGACGGCGTTGAATGGATTGGGGTCTTGCTCTGCCGCACGGGTTCCCGGCGCAGCCTCGGGTGCCTGCTGGACAGGCGTTGTTCGGGGGTAAAGCGGTGACGCATCTGCCTCGGCCAGGGCCTGGGCACTTTGTTGCAGGGTCTGCAGCGCTGGCAGTTGCTCCAGTGCCCTCAGGCCGAAATGGTCCAGGAACGCCTTGGTCGTTCCCAGCAGGGCGGGGCGTCCGGCAATCTCGCGATGGCCGACCACTTCCACCCAGCCACGCTCTTCCAGGGTCTGGATGATCTGGCTGGACACGGCCACGCCGCGTATCTGCTCGATCTCGCCGCGGGTGATCGGTTGCCGGTAGGCAATCAAGGCCAGCGTTTCCAGGGTGGCCCGCGAATAGCGCGTGCGTCGTTCGTTGAACAGCTTGGCCACCCACGGATGGAAGGCCGGTTTGACCTGGTAGCGCCAGCCACTGGCCACTTCAACCAGGTCCACGCCGCCATCGGCGCAGTTTTTCTGCAGCTCCTGCAGTGCCTGCTGCAGCTGCTGCCGGCTGACCGGCTCTTGATCGCCGAACAGCTCCAGCAACTGGCGCAGTGACAGCGGCTGCGGTGCGGCCATGATGGCGGCCTGGACAATGCTGCGCAGCTGCTCCGGGGCCATCGACATGCTCAGTGCAGCCTGCCGGCGGCAGACACGTCAATCGGGCCCAGCGGCACGGGCTGATTGATTTCCAGCAGCTGTTCCTTGGCCAGTTCCAGCACTGCCAGCAGGGTCACCAGGATGCCCTGGCGGCCTTCGGACGGATCGAACAGGGACACAAAATCATGTACCTGGCCGTCGCCGATGGTGGCCAACACCTGGCTCATGCGCTGGCGCACGCTCAGGGCCTCGCGGCTGACCAGGTGGCTGGACTGCAGCTGTGCCCGTTGCATGACCTGCTGCAGGGCCTGCAGCATCTGGGCCAGCTCCACCTGTGGTGGTGCCTGCACCAGTTCGCCCAGTGCCGCATCGGCATGGGCCAGGTCGGTGTCGCGTTCGAGCCGGGGCAGCGCATCCAGATCGCCCGCTGCCTGACGGTAGCGTTCGTACTCCTGCAGCCGGCGCACCAGCTCGGCACGCGGATCATCGTTGAAGGTGTCCTGGCCGTCGAAGGGTTCATCACCCGGCGGCGGGGGCAGCAACATCTGCGATTTGATCTGCGCCAGCATCGCGCCCATGACCAGGTAATCGGCGGCCAGGCCCAGGCGCAGTTGCTGCATCAGATCGATGTAATGCATGTATTGACGGGTGATCTCGGCCACCGGGATGTCCATCACATCCAGGTTCTGGCGCCGGATCAGGTACAGCAGCAGGTCCAGCGGCCCCTCGAACGCCTCCAGGATGACTTCCAGTGCATCCGGCGGGATGTACAGGTCACTGGGCAGTTGCAGCAGCGGCTGACCATGCAGCATCGCCAATGGCGGCTGCTGCCCGGATTCGGGCAGGTGGTGCAGGTTCGCGTCAGGCGCGGCTTGGGCTGTCATCAGTTCCAGATACGGAGGCTGCGCCCCTGGTTCGCGGCGCTGGCAGGCAGCGTTGCGACGTCGGGTACACACGGTTTGCACCGCCGTTGCGGTGCCGCCACACATCAAACATCAAGGCCATGCGCCGGGCGGTGCATGGTGGAGCAAGGGAAGGTGGTCATCACGGCGTTGCGCGGTGCGTCCCGGGGCGGGCCTGTGGGCGGCCGGGTGGCAGGTCACCAACGCGTGCAGGTGCCAAGACTAACGCTGTGGCGTGGCCCGTGTCCAGTACTGGCGGGCTACACTGGCCGCCTGTTCAACGTTTGTGTGGGGTTGGCCGTGTGGTATGTGATCGAGGGCTTTGACGGGGCCGATGTGCTGGCCGCACGGCTGCAGGCACGCAGCGCGCATCTGGCGCGCTTGCAGGCACTGGCCGATGCGGGGCGTCTGCTGCTGGCCGGACCTTGCCCGGCCATCGATGGCGAGGACCCGGGCCCGGCCGGTTTCAGTGGCTCGGTGGTGATTGCGCAGTTCGATGCGCTGGAACAGGCCCAGGCCTGGGCCGAGGCTGATCCGTATGTGGCCGCGGGTGTCTACCAGCGCGTGCTGGTGCGACCGTTCAAGAAGGTGCTGCCATGAACGCGGCACGGGTGGCGAGGATGGAGCAGTTGCTGCAGGCGGCGTTGTCGCCGTTGCAGCTGGAGGTGGTCGATGACAGCGCGCGGCATGCCGGCCATGCCGGTGCACGCGATGGCCGCGGCCACTTCAATGTGCATGTGGTCAGTGCCGCCTTTGCCGGTCTGCGCCCGTTGGCCCGGCACCGGGCGGTGTACGCGGCGCTGGGGGACATGATGCAGACCGACATCCATGCCCTGGGCGTGCAGGCGCAGACCCCGGAAGAGGCCGGATTGGCTTAATTCCGACTGACCGGACGGCTGGATTGGTCAAACAAGGCCGCAGGCTGTGATTGGGTACGCAATCTGTTCACGTTTGTTTGCGAACAATGCGCAACGTAGCGGGGGCCGCTGTGGCTCCCGCTTTTCCTTTCATGCCCTTGATGGAGCGGCCGATGTCGCAGCGTAGCCTTACCCGATTGCCTTCCCGTCGTTTGCTGGTGCTGGCACTGGCTGCCGGTTTGAGTTTGGCCGCACCGGCCATGGCCCAGAGCACCGCGGCCACCCTGCGTGGCCAGGTACATGCCGATTCGGCGCCGGCCGCCGGCAGCCAGGTCACTGCCACCAATGTGGCCACCGGCGCGGTGCGCACCGCCCAGGTCGGTGCCAATGGCAGTTACGTGCTGCCGGGCCTGGTGCCCGGGCAGTACCGGGTCAGTGTGCAGGCCAATGGCCAGACCCAGGAGCGGCTGGTCAGCGTGGCGGTCGGCCAGGTCGCCACCCTGGACCTGGGCGTGGGTGGCGAGCGCGAAACTGCGGTCACCGGCCCGGCGCAGGAGCTGGATGCGGTGCAGGTCACCGCCACCGCGATGGTGGAGACCAAGACCTCGGAAATGGCCACCTATGTCAGCAACCGTCAGATCGAGGCGCTGCCGCAGGGTACGCGCAACTTCCTGGCCTTTGCCGACACCGTGCCGGGCATGATCTTCGAGCAGAACCCGGGCAATGGCGCCACCAAGCTGCGCGCCGGCGCGCAGAGCGCCAACAACATCAATGTCTACATCGATGGCGTGGGGCAGAAGAACTACGTCATCAAGGGTGGCATCACCGGCCAGGACTCCAGCCGCGGCAATCCGTTCCCGCAGCTGGCCATTGGCGAGTACAAGGTCATCACCTCCAACTACAAGGCCGAGTACGACCAGATCAGCTCGGCGGCGGTGACCGCGGTGACCAAGTCGGGCACCAATGATTTTTCCGGCTCCTTCTTCTGGGATTACACCAACCAGGATTGGCGCTCGCAGCGGCAGGACGAGCGCGGCGGGGACAAGACCCGCTCCAACGAAACCCAGTACGGCATGAGCCTGGGCGGGCCGATCATCCGCGACCGCCTGCACTTTTTCACCAGCTACGAGGCCAAGGAATACAACTCGCCCAAGGACCTGGTCCCGGGCGAGGGCCTGAGCGTGGCCGACATGCCGGCCTGGCTGGCTGACCAGTTTGGTTCGGTCAGCGTGCCGTTCAAGGAAGACCTGTACTTCGGCAAGCTCAGCTGGACGGTGGATGAGTCCAACCTGGTCGAGCTGACCTTCAAGCGGCGCGAGGAGCTGGGCATGGGCAACGTCGGCGGCCAGAGTGCGGCCAGCTTCGGCACCGATACCGGGGTGGACGAGGATCGCTATGACCTGCGTTGGCAGTACAGCAGCATGGACTGGCTCAACGATGCCCACCTGACCCGCGAAGAGGCCTACTGGTCGATGGCGCCGGTCAACTACGGCAATGGCTACCAGCTCACCGATGGCAGCAGCAACAATGGCAAGACCTTGTTCCGTACCGGTGCCGGCAGTGGCGGCCTGCAGGACAAGGGCCAGGAAGGCTGGTCGTTCCAGAATGACACCACCTATTTCGGTTTTGCCGGCCACACCCTCAAGTTCGGGGTGAAGTACAAGCAGGTGGACCTGAACACCACCGAGCAGCAGCCCTACAACCCGCAGTTCTACTACGACATCAATCAGGGCGGGCAGGTGCCGTATTACGTGTCCTTCGGCAGCCCGGCCGCCGGCACCGGCGGCGGCATCGCCCGTTCGTCCAACAAGCAGTTCGGCATCTATGTCCAGGACGACTGGGACGTGACCGACCGCCTGACCCTGAACCTGGGCCTGCGTTGGGATTACGAGAAGACCCCGGCCTGGTCGGACTATGTGACCGGTGACGACGTGCTGGCCGCACTGGCAGCGCAGGACCCGCAGGCCGGTGCGCCGGCCGGGCAGAGCTATGCCCAGACCCTGGCCGCCGGTGGCATCAACGTGGCCGACTACATCAGCACCGGCTCCAACCGCAAGGCCTTCAAGAATGCCTGGCAGCCACGCATCGGTTTTTCCTATGACCTGAGCGGTGACGAGCGCCATGTGCTGTTTGGCGGCATCGGCCGCGCCTATGACCGCAACCTGTTCGATTACCAGCAGCTGGAGCGGACCAAGGCGACGTTCCCCAACCGCCAGCTGGCGATCAACTCGCCCGGCCATGCCTGCGATACCAGCCAGCCCAGCTGCGTGGAATGGAGCGAACAGCTGCTCAACCGCGATTACCTGATGAGCCTGGTCAGCAGCGGCCAGGCCGGGCGCGAGGTGTGGATGTTTGCCAACGACCTGAAGGTGCCGTATTCGGACCAGTTCAGCCTGGGCATCCGCAACAGTTTCGATCTGGCCGGGCAGGCCTGGAACACCTCGCTGGCCTACCAGTTCATCGACTACAACGATGGCCTGCTGATGCAGCTGGGCAACCGCCGCGCCGATGGCAGCTACTTCAGTGCCAGCGGCAGCCCGTGGGGTGGTGGTGGCGTGCCGGGGATGGGCAACCTGATCCTGGCCAGCAACAACCTGGAAAGCCGCAGCCACTCGCTGTTGCTCGGTGTCGACAAGCCGTACAGCGAGGCCAGCCCGTGGAGTCTCAACCTGGCCTATACCTATACGGCCGCCGAGCAGAACGTGCACGAGCAGGACCCGGAATATGGCTGGTATTTCCCGGCCGGCGGCAGCTTCGGTGGGGCCTACACGCCGCGTCACCGCCTGGTGCTCAGTGGCTTTGGTGACATCGGTTATGGCATGAGCCTGTCGGGCAAGTTGACCCTGGCCAGCCACCTGCGCCGCTGGGGTGTGGACGGCACCGGTGGCTATGAAACCATCCGCAGCTACCAGCCTGACGGCAACATCGGCTTCAAGCAGTTCGACCTGTCGCTGGCCAAGACCTGGGACACCGGCAGCGACGTCAAGCTGAAGGTGCGTGCCGACGTGCTCAACGTGTTTGACTGGCAGAACTGGGGCGGCTACGGCATGAACTGGGAGACCGGGGCCATCAATTCCTGGGACCAGTACGCCACCCGCACCTTCAAGCTGTCCTTCGGCCTGGACTGGTAAGGCGCATGCGCCGGCACCGTCGTCGATGACGGTGCTGGCCTTGCCTGCCGGCAATCGGGCAGGATGGGCCTCCATGGATGTGATTGCGCTGGAGCAAGGCTTGTGAGGTCAGTGCTGGGGATGTTGCTGGGCAGCGCACTGTTGGGTGTGGCGGCCGGAGCGGCCGCGCAAACGGCAGTGCGGGTGGTTGAGGGCTTTGATGATCCGGCCCGCTGGCGGTTGCAGGTCTCTGAAGGTGGCCAGGCCCGTTTGAACCGGGTCGGCGGTGCTGACGGTGGCCGGGCCTTGTGCCTGCAGGCCGACTTTGGCGACCTGCCGGGCAGTGCCCGGCTCAGTGCGCCGCTGCCGCTGAGTCTTGCCGCAGGTGCGCGCCTGATCAGCTCCAGCCGCGGCGAGGCCGCCCAGGCGCAGCTTTCGTTGCAACTGGTCGATGGCCAAGGCCGGCGCATCGGTGGCCACCGTCATGGCCGCGAGCTGGGCTCGCGCTGGCAACCGCTGTACTGGGCACTGGCCGATTTCAGTGATGCGGCCGGCAATGTCGCGGTGCTGCCGCAGGCCATCAGTCGTGTCGAGCTGCATCTGGCCGCACCTGCCGGTGGCAAGGCGCAGTGGTGCCTGGACAACCTGGCCGTGCAGGCCGGGGATGATGATGCGGACGAGCCGTTCAAGCCGGTGGCCCTGGTCGATACCGCCACCGCCCTGCAGCAGCGCATGGTGGATGGTCGCAGTGACACCTTGTGGGTCAGCAGCGGGGTCAAGCAGCAGACAGTGAGCCTGGACCTGGGCCGTGAGCGTGATGTGGGTGGCCTGCTGGTGCAGTGGGCGGCCGGCCTGCGTGCGGACCGTTACCGGGTGCAGGCTTCCAGCGATGGCCGGCGCTGGCAGCAGCTGCGGCGCATCGAGGGGGCCTCGGGCAATACCGACCGCCTGCGCCTGGGGCCGTTGCAGGCACGCTACCTGCGTCTGGACCTGGAGGACGGGCCGAACTGGCGCTACGGCATTGTCGACCTGCTGCCGCAGCCGGCGGCCTTTGGACGTTCCACCGAGGCCTTCCTGGCCGAGGTCGGCAAGCAGTGGCCGGCCGGCATCCTGCCACCGAGCCTGTCCGGTGGCCCGCTGGAATGGACCGTGCTGGGGGCGCAAGGGGCGGTTGCCCCGGCCTGGTTCAGTGCCCAGGGCAGTGTGGAGACCCTGCCGGGCAGTTTCTCGCTGGAGCCGCTGCTGCAGATCGACGGGCAGTGGCTGTCGGCCAGCCAGATGGAGCTGAGCCCGCAGTGGCAGGCCGGTGCGGCGCGCAGCCACTGGCTGCATGGCCAGGCGCGGCTGGAGATCGCCGCCAGCAGTGGCAATGATGGCCACGGCCGGCCGTGGCTGCGCCTGCGCTACCGCCTGTCCAACCCGGACCGGGCCAGCCATCGCTACGCACTGGCACTGGCGCTGCGCCCGTTCCAGCTGCATCCGGCCGGGCGTCTGGGCGATCTGGCCGGTGGTGCCGGCTGGATTGCCGCCATTGATGCTGCCCCGGGCCGGGTGGCGGTCAACGGCCGCACCGCGCTGCTGGCGATCACCCCGGCCGATGCACAGTTTGCCAGCCACTTTGATGCCGGGCTGGCGATGAACCTGCTGCGCGGTGCGCAACTGCCTGCGACCCAGCAGGCCGAGGACGAGCAGGGGCTGGCCTCGGCTGCCCTGATCTGGCGCAAGGATCTGGCGGCCAATGGCAACCAGGAATGGGAGGTGTGGCTGCCGATGGCCGCCGCCGGCCAGGCGCCGGACAAGGTGTCCGGGCAGTTCCAGGCCAGTACGCTGGCCGGTGAGGGCTGGGTGCTGCCTGGCAGCCAGGGACAGGCCCTGGTGATGGCATGGCAGGCCGCGGTGGGGCGGATGCGCGCCGAGCGCGCCGGGCCGTGGTTGCGGCGTGACAGCCGGCGCGCGATCGGCGCCGGCAACCGCGATGCCATGGCCATTGCCGATGCGCTGCTGCAGGCCGACCAGGTCGATGCGGTGGTGCCGTGGTTGCTGGCCCGTATCGGCTCGGGCAGTACCGGCAATTGCGACCTGCTGGCGCATTGGGCGCAGGCCGCGGCCCGGGTCCAGGCCGCGCACGGCTGGACGGGTGACCAGCAGGCAGCGCTGCAGCCCTGGCTGCACGACTCGCTGGCCCGCTACCAGCCGGCCGGCGCGTGTGCGGCGCAGGCGCAGGCGCCTGCCGCGGCGGCGGCTCTGGGCCGATTGTTGCTGGCGGCCGAACCGGCCGTGGCGGCGGTCGCCGATGAGCCGCCTGCACCGGCTGCCGTCAGCGATACCGGGAAAGAAGTGGTGCCGGCTCCGGTCGCTGCCACGTCGGCAGCCACCGCGCTGGCCGTGATGGTGCCGGGCGAACCGGTGTCGCTGGCCCAGCGCCAGCAGATCTGGGAAGGGGCCCTGGCCCAGCTCGATGACCAATTGCCGGCAGGCTGGCAGCGCTGGGTGCGCGGGCAGTCACGCGGCCTGCTCGATGCCCGCCAGGCCGCGGCCCAGGTGCAGGCCATCGCCGCCATCGTGGCCGAAGAACAGGACGACCACCTGCGCCTGCTGCCCGGTTTGCCGGCCACGGCCTGGCGCGATGGCCGGCTGCAGGTGCCCGGCCTGCTGACCCGCTGGGGACGGCTGGGCGTGCAGGGGCGGCGTGAGGGTGATGACTGGGTGCTGCAGTTTGCCCCGGGCCTGCAGGCACCGCCGGCCGGGCTGGTGCTGGACTGGCCGTTCAGCACCCCGCCGACGCCGGCCATGGCTGATGGCCAAGCGGTGGCATGGCAGGCTGGCCGCCTGCATCTGGCCACGCTGCCGAGCGAACTGCGCCTGCACCTGCCGGCACACTGAGATGCCGGCAGGTCGCGGTACTCAGCCGGCGCTGGCCGGATAAACCTCGCCGAACGGCCACGGCGCACCGTCGGCCAGCAGGGGGCCGGCATGGATGGACAGCGCGCCCTGGTCGGCACGTCCGACCACGGCCCGGTTCAGGGCGAACAGGTTGCGTCCCAGGCTGTGGCCTGCCGGGCTGGTGTCACGCGCCAGCGGGCGGGCGTCGAGCTCGGCCGGGTCCACATGCACGTGCAGCTGGCCGTTGTTGCCATCCACGCTGATCACATCGCCATCGTGCAGGCGGGCCAGGGCGCCGCCGCGGGCCGCCTCCGGGGTGACGTGGATGGCCGCGGGAATCTTGCCCGAGGCGCCGGACAGGCGGCCGTCGGTGACCAGGGCCACCTTGCGCCCCTGGTTCTGCAGCATGCCCAGCAACGGGGCCAGCGAATGCAGCTCGGGCATGCCGTTGGCCTGTGGGCCCTGGAAGCGGACCACGGCGATGAAGTCCTGCGGCAGGGCGCCGGCTGCATGCAGGGCGCCCAGTGCGGCAGGGTTGTCCACCACCACGGCCGGCGCGGTGACGCTGCGGTGTTCGGGTTTGACTGCCGACAGCTTGATCAGGGCCTGGCCGAGGTTGCCATCGAGCAGGCGCAGGCCGCCCTGGGCCTCGAACGGCTCGGCCACCGGTCGCACCACACTGGTGTCGGCGCTGGTGGCCGCGCCCTCCACCCAGTGCAGGCGCTGCCCATCCAGGCGCGGCTCGCGGGTGTAGTCGCCCATGCCACCGGGGGCAATGGTGGTGATGTCGGCATGCATCAGCCCGGCGCGCAGCAGCTCGCCGAACACCAGTTGGGTGCCGCCGGCGGCGGCGAAGTGGTTCACGTCGGCCTGGCCATTGGGATAGACATGGGCCAGGGTCGGCACCACCGCCGAGATCGCGTCCATGTCCTGCCAGTCCAGCACGATGCCGGCGGCGCGGGCCACCGCGATCCAGTGGATGGTGTGGTTGGTCGAGCCGCCGGTGGCCATCAGGGCAACGATGGCGTTGACGATGGCATGTTCGTTGATCAGCTCGCCGATCGGCCGGTAATCCTCGCCGGCGGCCACCAGCTGCAGGGCGCGCTGGGCACTGGCGCCGGTCAGCGCGGCGCGCAGTTCGGTGCCCGGGGCGATGAAGCTGGTGCCCGGCAACTGCAGGCCCATGGCTTCAAGCAGGACCTGGTTGGAATTGGCGGTGCCGTAGAAGGTGCAGGTGCCGGGTGAGTGGTAGCTGGCGGCCTCGGCGGCCAGCAGTTCGGCGCGGCTGGCGCTGCCGGCGGCGTAGCGCTCGCGCACCGCCGCCTTTTCCTTGTTGGGGATGCCGCTGGGCATCGGCCCGGCGGGAATGAACACGGCCGGCAGGTGGCCGAAGGACAGCGCGCCGATCAGCAGGCCGGGCACGATCTTGTCGCACACGCCCAGATACACGGCCGCATCGAACATGTCATGGCTCAGGCCCACTGCGGTGGCCTGGGCGATCACATCGCGCGAGAACAGCGACAGTTCCATGCCGGCGCGGCCCTGGGTGACGCCATCACACATGGCCGGCACGCCGCCGGCAACCTGGGCGGTGGCGCCCATGGCCCGCGCCGCGTCCCGGATCAGCTCGGGGTAGTGCTCGAATGGCTGGTGCGCCGAGAGCATGTCGTTGTAGGCGGTGATGATGCCCAGGTTGGGGGCATGGGCGGCCTTGAGGGTGGCCTTGTCCTGGAAGCCGCAGGCGGCAAAGCCGTGGGCCAGGTTGCCGCAGCTCAGGTGGGCGCGTGCCGGCGGTGCGCTGCGCGCGGCGCGGATCTGGGACAGGTAGGCGGCGCGGCTGTGGGTGCTGCGGGCAATGATGCGGGCAGTGACCGCGGCAATGGTCGGGTGCAGGGCAGTCATGGCAAATCTCCGGTTACAACCGGCCGGAAGCGCGGAAGGGCGCTGCCGGCGGCAAGGTCATCAGGCGCACCAGTACACCAGCAGCGGGTGCTGGGGGTGCAGGGCATGCAGGATCGGATAACGCTGGGCATCAGCGCTGGCCAGGGCTGCGTGCAGGGTGTCCAGCTTGTCCTGGCCGCGCAGCAGCAGAAAGCGGGTCTGGCAGGCGGCCAGGCCGGTGGGGGTCAGGCTGATGCGCAACGGGAACTGTTGGGCGCCCGGGCAATCGCTGGCGTCGATGGCGGCATAGGGCAGGGGGCTGTCGATGGCGGCCTGCAGGTTGCCGGCAGCGGGAAACAGGGAGGCGGTATGGCCATCGTTGCCCATGCCCAGCACGGCCACGCTGGTGGCCGGATGGGCCAGCCAGTGCGCATTGGCCGCGGCCACGCAGGCGTCAAGCCCGTGGTCAAAGCGGGCCAGTGGCTGCAGCTGCGCCAGCGGTTGTTGCTGCAGCAGGTGCTGGCTTATCAGCAGGTCGTTGCGCTGAGCATCGCCGTCGGGCAGCCAGCGCTCGTCGGCCAGACCCAGTTGCAGCCGCTCCCAGGGCAGGGGCATGCCGGCCAGATGGCGGTACACCGACGCCGGGGTGCTGCCGCCGGACAACAGCAGGCGTTGTGGCCCGGGCCCGGCTACAGCGCCGGCAATGGCTGCGCAGGCGGCCTGGACCCAGTCGCCTTCCTGCGCATGGAGTTGGATCTGTACCTGCCCGTTCATGGGCGTGCCTGCGCGGCCAGCAGTGGCGGCAGGAACTGCGCGGCGCGCGCCGGGCCCCAACTGCCGGCCGGGTAGCTGCCCATGACCAGGCCGGCCTGCTGCCAGGCCGCCAGCACGCTGTCGGTCCAGGCCCAGGCAGCGCGCACTTCATCGGCGCGCACGAACAGGGCGTTGTTGCCGGCCAGCGCATCCAGCAACAGGCGCTCGTAGGCGATGCGGCGCTGTTGGCCGGTGGGCACGGACAGCTCCAGCTGCAGCGGCTCCAGCTGCAGGGCGCCCCATTCCGGGCCGGCCAGCGAGCTGAGCAGGCCCAGTTCGATGTTTTCCTGTGGCTGCAGTTGCAGGGTGATGTGGTTGGGCTGGGCCTGGCCGCGGGTCGGGCTGTCGAACAGCCAGTGGCTGACCGGCTTGAGGGTGATCACCACCTGGGTACTGCGCCGCGGCAGGCGTTTGCCAGTGACCAGGTGGAAGGGCACCCCGGCCAGCGCCAGTTGTCGATGTGGGCGGTGACAGCGGCGAAGGTTTCCGGCTCGGTACCTTCCGGCGGCTGGTAGCCCGGTACCGGCTGGCCGTCGATGTGACCGGCGGCATAGCGCGCACGCAGGGTCAGCGGTGCGGCGCTGCGCGGATCCAGCGGACGCAGGCTGCGCAATACCTTGACCTTTTCATCGCGGATGCGGTCAGCCTCCAGCGAGGTCGGCGGCTCCATCGCCACCAGGGCCAGCAACTGCAGGATATGGCTCTGGATCATGTCCCGCAGGGCGCCGGCGCGGGCGTAATAGGCGCTGCGCCCATCCACGCCGCCACTTTCGGCCACCAGGATGTGCACCGATTCGATGTAGTTGCGGTTCCATACCGCCTCCAGCAGGGTGTTGCCGAAGCGCAGGGCCATCAGGTTCTGCACCGCCGCCTTGCCCAGGTAATGGTCGATGCGGTACGTGCGCTGTTCCTCGATCAGTGCGGCGATCTGCGTCAGCAGGGCATCGGCGCTGGCGCCGTCGCTGCCGATCGGTTTTTCCAGCATCAGGCGCGAGGGGGCGGCCAGCGCACCGGCCTGGGCCAGGCCCTGGGCGGTGCTGGGGTAAAGGCCGGGCGGGATGGACAGGTAACTCAGGCAGGCCTGGTCGGCCACATCGGCCACGGATGCGGCCACCGCCGCCGGATCGGACAGGTCCACGCTGCGGTAGTCGATGCGCTGCAGCAGGCCGTCGATGGCGGCGGCCTGTGCATCCGGTGCTGCCTGGGCCAGTTTTTCGCGCAGCAGGCCGGCAAAGCCGGCGTCGTCATGCGCACTCAGGGCCAGGCCGCGGATGCGCAGGCCGGTCGGCAGCAGGCCGTCGGCATGCAGGCGCAACAGCGAAGGGAACAGGTAACGCTGGGCCAGGTCGCCGGTGGCGCCAAACAGCAGCAGGATGGTCGGGGAGCTGGCAGGCGCGTCAGTCATCAGGGGCAGGGCACATACAAGGGTTTCTGCCCTCATCCTAACGTTGATGATGCACAGTGGCGCTTTTCTCACACTGCCGGTTCAGCGCAGCAATCCCTCCACCAGCGGCTGTGCCTGCACCGTGCTGCCGGCCACCAGCAGCGGCTGCTCGTCGCGCTCCAGTGGCAGCACGGCCAGGGCATACGGCGGGGCCACACAGGCCAGCTGGCCGATCTCGCGCTCCCCGGCCAGGACCGCGCTGCCGGCCGTGATGTCTGGTGCGATGCCGTGCAGCAATACGGTGGCGCGTTTGGCCTTGCCCAGGAAGTGGGTGCGGGCCACGATCTCCTGGCCCGGATAGCAGCCCTTGCGCACCGAATAGCCCTGCAGGCGGTCCAGGCCCAGTTGCTGGGCGGTCCAGCTCTCACGCTGCTGCGCTGTCAGGCGCGGCAGGCCCAGGCGCAGGTCGGCCTGCTGCCAGCTGCGGCAGGCGGTCGGGTCATCGGCGGCAAGGTCGGCACCTGCACCGATGCGCAGGGTGCGCGGCAGGGCGCCGCTGCCCCAGTCCAGTTCAAGCACTTCGTCATCACTTATGGCCAACTGGTTGCCGGCCGCGCTGGCCGCTGCGCGGAAATGGCCGCTGACCGGGCGCGGGTCCAGTGCCAGGCGGACCTTGCGCCGGAACACAAAGCGCTGCAGGGCCTGGCCCAGGGCCTGGGCGCCGCCGTCGGGCAGGATGAGCAGCAGATCGCCTTCGGCCAGACGGGCCAGGGCAAACACATCCAGCACCCGTCCCTTGGCGTTGAGCCAGCAGCTCCACTGCCATTGGCCCGGCGCCAGGGCGGCCACGTCGTTGGCGAACTGGGACTGGGCGAAGGCCTCCGCATCGGCGCCCTGCAGGCGCAGCAGGCCGGTGTCGGGGAGGGTGAAATGGTTCGGAAGGTTGTCAGTCACGGTCGGCAGGTCTAAAATCAGCATGTTGCGAGACCAAAAATGATAGGCCAAACAACCCCCACTCCTGAAACCACTCCGGATACTGCGGTCAACGACCAGCAGGATTCCACCGTGCCCAAGCCCGAGGTTGCGACCGAGGTCGGTGGGCGCGGCGGGCTTGATCCGGTGCGCTACGGGGACTGGGAAAAAAACGGACGCTGCATCGACTTCTGAACGAAGTTGCAGTGACTAGCCAATGCGGCAATTCCGCCGCCCAGCCGAGACAACGAGCCCAGCGAAATGGCGAATCGATCACGCCCCCTCTCTCCGCATCTGCAGGTGTATCGCTGGCAGATCCAGATGGCCACCTCGATCCTGCATCGAGCCACCGGCATCATTCTGTCTGTCGGTGCCCTCATCATTGCCGGCGGCCTGCTCGCCCTGATGATGGGCCCAGAATCCTGGACCTGCTTCACCGACCACGCTGGCGCCTGGTACGGCAAGGCCTTCCTGTTTGCATGGACCTGGGTATTTGCCTACCACCTGTGCAACGGCATCCGCCACATCGTGCAGGATTTCGCCGTGGGTTATGCCAAGCCGACCTTCATCCGCAGCTCCTGGCTGTCGGTGATTGCTTCGCTGGTTGTCACCGCCCTGGTTTGGGCCGCTGTCTGCCTGGGGGGCTGATGTGATGAGCAAGTTCCGTACTCCGTTGAAGAATGTCCGCGGCCTGGGCAGTGCCAAGTCCGGCACCGAGCATTTCATCCACCAGCGCCTGACCGCCACCGCGCTGGTCTTCCTGGGCATCTGGTTTGTGTGCCTGCTGGTTGGTCTGGTCGGTGCTGATTACGTCACCGCGGTGGAGACTGTCTCCAAGCCGTGGAATGCCGTGCTGCTGGTCGGCCTGCTGGTGGCCATGTTCTGGCACGCCCAGCTCGGCTTGCAGGTCGTGCTGGAAGACTACATCCACAACTCGCTGCTGGCGCTGGCCCTCCAGGTCATCGTGAAGTTCGTCGCCGTGCTCGGCGCAATCGTCAGCATTTTCGCGGTTGCCCGCATCGTGCTTGGGAACTGATATCCATGTCCGCTTACAAGATTACTGAACACAAGGTCGACATGGTCGTTGTCGGCGCCGGCGGCGCCGGCCTGCGTGCGACCTTCGGCCTGGCCCAGAAGGGCCTGCAGACCGTCTGCATCACCAAGGTCTTCCCGACCCGTTCGCACACCGTGGCAGCCCAGGGCGGCATCTCCGCCGCGCTGGCCAACATGGGCGAGGATGACTGGCGTTACCACTTCTACGACACGATCAAGGGCTCGGACTGGCTGGGCGACCAGGACGCCATCGAGTACATGTGCCGCGAGGCCATCCCGGCGATCATCGAGCTGGAGCACTACGGTGTTCCGTTCTCGCGTACCGAAGAGGGCAAGATCTACCAGCGTCCGTTCGGTGGCATGACTACCAAGTACGGCGAAGGTGCTCCGGCCCAGCGTACCTGCGCAGCCGCTGACCGTACCGGTCACGCGATCCTGCACACCCTGTACCAGCAGTCGCTGGCCCACAACGCCCGTTTCATGATCGAGTACTTCGCACTCGACCTGATCATGGACGAGGAAGGCGTGTGCCGCGGCGTGCTCGCCCTGGACATGGCCGAAGGCACCCTGCACCTGTTCCGCGCCCACGGCGTGGTGCTGGCCACCGGTGGTTACGGCCGTGCGTACTTCTCGGCTACCTCGGCCCACACCTGCACCGGCGACGGTGGCGGCATGGTGGCCCGTGCCGGCCTGCCGCTGCAGGACATGGAGTTCGTGCAGTTCCACCCGACCGGCATCTATGGCGCCGGCTGCCTGATCACCGAAGGTGTTCGCGGCGAAGGTGGCATCCTGCGCAATTCCAATGGCGAACGCTTCATGGAGCGCTACGCACCGCATTACAAGGACCTGGCTTCGCGTGACGTGGTGTCGCGTTCGATGACCGTGGAAATCAGCGAAGGCCGTGGCGTGGGCGAGCACAAGGATCACATCCTGCTCGACCTGACCCACCTGCCGCCGGGCGCGATCGACGAGAAGCTGCCGGGTATTGCCGAAAGCGCCCGCATCTTCGCCGGCGTGGACGTGCACAAGCAGCCGATCCCGGTGATCCCGACCGTCCACTACAACATGGGCGGCATCCCGACCAACTACCACGGCGAAGTCGTGCGCAAGGTCGGCGACAACCCGGACGCCGTCGTCCCGGGCCTGTACGCCATCGGCGAAGCAGCCTGCGTGTCGGTCCACGGTGCCAACCGTCTGGGCTCCAACTCGCTGCTGGACCTGGTCGTGTTCGGTCGCGCCGTGGCCAACCGCTGCGCCGAGACCATCAAGCCGGGCGCGCCGCACAAGCAGCTGCCGTCGGACGCCTGTGACAAGGCCCTGGGTCTGCTGGACAAGCTGCGTCACGCCAATGGCGACACCCCGACCGCGGTCATCCGCGATCGCATGCAGCGCACCATGCAGGCCGATGCCGCCGTGTTCCGCACCAGCGAGAAGCTGGAAGCCGGCTGCAAGAAGATGGCCGAAGTGTTTGATTCGTTCCAGGACGTCAAGGTTTCCGACCGCTCGCTGGTCTGGAACTCCGACCTGATCGAAACCTACGAGCTGAACAACCTGCTGCTCAACGCAGTGGCCACCATCAACTCGGCCGAACAGCGCAAGGAAAGCCGTGGCGCCCATGCCCACGAAAACTTCCCGGACCGCGACGACGTCAACTGGCACAAGCACACCCTGGTCAGCGTGGATGAGAAGGGCAAGTGCAGCTTCGATTTCCGCCCGGTCCACATGTACACGCTGTCTGACGACGTGTCCGTTGTGCCGCCGAAGCCGCGCGTCTACTGATCCGGGGAACTTACTAAAATGGCTGAATTCTCTCTTCCCAAGAACTCCCGGGTCACCAAGGGCAAGCATTTCGCTGCCCCGGCTGGTGCCAAGAACGTGCGTACCTTCAAGGTCTACCGTTGGAGCCCGGACAGCGGCGAAAACCCGCGTACCGATACCTACGACGTTGATCTGGACAGCTGTGGCCCGATGGTCCTGGACGCCCTGATCAAGATCAAGAACGAGATCGACCCGACCCTGACCTTCCGTCGCTCGTGCCGTGAGGGCATCTGCGGTTCGTGCGCGATGAACATCGACGGCACCAACACGCTGGCCTGCACCCGCGCCATCGAGGACTGCGAAAAGAAGGAAGTGCCGATCTACCCGCTGCCGCACATGGACGTGGTCAAGGATCTGGTTCCGGACCTGACCCACTTCTATGCGCAGTACGCCTCGATCAAGCCGTGGATCCGTACCCAGACCCCGGCCCCGTCTGACCGTGAGCGCCTGCAGTCGCCGGAAGACCGCAAGAAGCTGGACGGCCTGTACGAGTGCATCCTGTGCGCCTGCTGCTCGACCAGCTGCCCGAGCTACTGGTGGAACGGCGAGCGTTACCTGGGGCCGGCCATCCTGCTGCAGGCCTACCGCTGGATCATCGACTCGCGCGATGAGGACACCGGTTCGCGTCTGGATGACCTGGAAGATCCGTTCAAGCTGTACCGCTGCCACACCATCATGAACTGCGCCCGTACCTGCCCGAAGGGCTTGAACCCGGCGCTGGCCATTGCCGAGATCAAGAAGCTGATGATGGCGCGCCGCGCCTGATTCAACGTCTGATCCGGCCATGAGGTGGCCTGCAGGCCGGCAGTGATGCCGGTCTGCACACCGCGGCACCGCGCCTGATGGCCGGTGCCGTTGTTGTTTTTGCCTGCTGCGCGAGCGCGTGGCATCAGGAGAAGGGAAATGGACGAGGCAACCGAACTGAAGCGGATCCGCTGGCGCAGCCGGCGTGGCATGCGCGAGCTGGACCGCCTGTTTGACCGTTATCTGGACAATGCCTGGGCCACTGCGCCGATGGCCGAACGCGCGGTTTTCCTGCGCATGCTCGATTGCGAGGACGATAAGTTGTGGCGCTGGTCGATGGGCTATGAGGAGTGCCCGGATGCCGAGCTCATCGCGCTCATCCACAAGATTGCCGCCATGCCGGCTTGAATGGCGGCCGCAGCCGGCAGTCAGCGCGGCGCTGTTGCTGCTTGGCCTGCTGGCCATGCTGTCACTGGTGCTCAGTGATTTGCCGCGGCCCTGGTTGAACCGGGCCGTGTGCCTGCCGGGCCTGTTGGCTGTACTGCAGGCCTTGCGCTGGCAGCGCCAGCCCGCGCGCCATTTCATCTTTGACCGCAGCAATGGCCGGGCCTGCATTGATGGGCAATGGCAGCAGCGGCTGCGCATCAGCCAACGCTGCGGCCTGCTGGTGCTGCACTGGCGTCGGCCGACCGGGCGGGGCTGGCAGCAGTGCGTGTTGTTGCCGGCCTGGGTGCCCGGGCCGGTCCTGAGTGAACTGCGCCAGTGGCCCCAGTCAGTTTCGCCATTCCACAAGCGCGGGCGCAGTGGCACCATAGCCTGATCTGACCGGGCAAGGCCTCATGTTCAAACCAGTACCCGTGGCCATCGGCCTGCGTTACCTGCGTGCCAAGCGCCGCAACGGTTTCATCTCCTTCATTTCCATGGCCTCGATCATCGGCATTGCCCTCGGGGTGATGGTGCTGATCACCACGATGGCGGTAATGAGCGGCTTCCAGAAGGAAATCCGCGATCGTCTGCTGCAGATGACCGCCCACGCCACGGTCACCGCCGAAGGCGAGCCGATGCGGGACTGGCAGCAGGCCGTGGATACGGCCAGCAAGGATCCGCGCATCATCGGTGCCGCCCCGTACATCGAGATCCAGGGCATGTTGTCCGGCCCGCGGGTGCAGGGGGCGGTGGTGCAGGGCGTGGATCCGGCGCTGGAGTCCAAGGTCTCGGTGATTGCCGAGAAGATGACCACCGGCAGCCTGGATTCGCTGGCCCAGGGCGAGTTCAACATCATCCTGGGCAAGGAGCTGGCGCTGTGGCTGGGCGTGGGCGTGGGCGACAACGTGGTGGCCACCCTGGCCGAAGTGCAGGGCACCCCGCTGGGGGCGATGGCACGGACCAAGCGTTTCCACGTCAGTGGCATCTTCGAGGCCGGCTACAACGAGGTCGACCGTGGCGTGGCCTTCGTCAACCTGTATGACCTGGAGCGGGTATTGCGCAGTGAGGGCGTCACCGGTGTGCGCCTGAAGCTGCATGACATGGACCAGGCCTTCAACGTGGCCAGCGATCTGGCCCTGTCCCTGGATGGCCTGTACCGGGTCAGTGACTGGACCCAGCAGAACGCCAACCTGTACCACTCGCTGAAGATGGAAAAGACGGTGATGGGCATCCTGCTGTCGCTGATCATCATGATGGGCGCCTTCACCCTGGTGAACTCCCAGGTGATGCTGGTCACCGACAAGCAGGCCGACATCGCCATCCTGCGTACCCTGGGCCTGAGCCCGGCCGGGGTGATGCAGGTGTTCATGGTCCAGGGCACCCTGATCGGCGTGGTCGGCACCTTGCTCGGCCTGCTCGGTGGCATCACCCTGACCCTGAACCTGGAGCGCCTGCTGCGCTTCATCGAAGGCACCTTCAATGTCGTGCTGCTGCCGCCGGACGTGTACTACATCACCGGCCTGCCCACCGACATGCAGCCGGCCGATGTGGCCTGGACGGTGGTGGTGGCCCTGCTGATGGCCTTCCTGGCCACCCTGTACCCGGCCTGGCGTGCGGCGCGCACCCACCCGGCCGAGGCCCTGCGTTATGAGTGATGCGATGAACCAAGAAGTGATCCGCGCCGAAGGCCTGGGCAAGACCTATGCCGAGGGCAAGATGCACACCCCGGTGTTCGATGGCCTGGAGCTGTCGGTGAGCCGTGGTGAAACGGTGGCCATCATTGGCGCATCCGGCGCCGGCAAGAGCACCTTGCTGCACCTGCTCGGCGGCCTGGATGTGCCCACCGCCGGCGAGGTGTTTGTTGCCGGGCAGAAGATGAGTGGCCTGTCGGACACCGCACGCGGCGCATTGCGCAACCGCGAGCTGGGCTTCATCTACCAGTTCCACCACCTGCTGCCCGAATTCACCGCGCTGGAAAACGTGATGATGCCGGTACTGTTGGGCGGCGGTGAGCTGGATGCCGCCCGCCAGCGTGCGGTCGGCCTGCTGGAGTCGGTCGGCCTGGGCCATCGTCTGGCCCACAAGCCCGGCGAGATGAGTGGTGGCGAGCGCCAGCGTGCGGCCGTGGCCCGCGCCCTGGTCAACCAGCCCGGCTGCGTGCTCGGTGACGAGCCGACCGGCAACCTGGATGACCGTACCGCGGCCAACGTGTTCGGGCAGATGCTCGAGCTCAACCGGGCCCATGGCACCTCGCTGGTGCTGGTCACCCATGACCGCAGCCTGGCACGCAAGCTGGACCGTGTGCTGGAACTGCGCGAGGGGCGCCTGCACGCGATGGCGGCCAGCCAGGTTTAATGCCGGTACACCGCCTTGCTTGAATGATCGTTGGGTCGTTTCCCGTAAAGGAGGATGCAATGAAGTGGATGAGCAGTGCGTTGCTGGCGACGCTGGTTCTGGCCGGTTGCGCCACGACCACGCGTTTGACCAGCCAGGAGCAGCTGCAGCTGCATCTGGCCCACGCCGGGGAGCCGGTGCCCAGTTTCCGTTTCTTCGGCAGCCTGCATGGCTGGAACGAGCTGGGTGACCGGGCCATGGTGGTGCATACCCGGCCCAACGAGTCGTGGTTGTTGCAGTTCGATGCGACCTGCCCGGGCCTGACCCATGCCACCACGATCGGCCTGAGCAGCCAGTTCGACCGGGTGTATGCGCGCTTTGACCAGGTCCATGTGCGCGACACCATTCCTTCCAGTTGCCGTATCTCCAGCATCCGTCCGCTGGACAGCAAGGCGATCAAGGCCGGGCAGGCGCAGCTGCGCCAGGCCAAGATCGAACAGCGCCAGGCCGAGCAGGCCGACGGCGAGCAACCGGCGGGCTGATCCGACAGCCGCTGTGGCAAAAGGCCGCCCTTGGGGCGGCCTTTTGTTTATCCGTGCTCCGGTGCCTGGTAGCCGGCGACGCTGTCGGCGGCACCTTCGTTGAACAGGTACTTGACCATCTGTTCCTGCAGGTAGGCGCGGTGCTTGGGGTCACGCGGGGACAGCCGGTTCTCGTTGATCAGCATGGTCTGGTGGGCCAGCCAGGCCTGCCAGGCAGGCTTGCCGATGTGGTTGAAGATGCGCTGGCCCAGCTCGCCGGGCCAGGGCACGAAATCCAGCCCTTCGGCCGGTGCATTGCTGTGGTCGCAGTGGATGGTGCGGGACATGCGAGGACTCCTTGGGTGGCTGCCCGGCCTGCGGTGAGGCTCAGAGCGTATCGATCAATTTGCGGATGGGGGCCGGCAGGCCCAGTTCGGCCAGCTCGGCCAGGCCGAACCAGCCCGGTGCGTTTTCGCCGATCGTTGGGTTGCGGCCAGCGGCGGGCAGGCGCAAGCGATGCAGGTGCAGGTGCAGCCGGTAATGGCTGAAGGTATGCACGATATCAGGCAGGGCATCGGCACTTTCAAGGTCGGCGCCCAGCTGCTGCGCTGTCCACTGGGCCAGTGCGGCATGGGTGTCGGCCTGGGGCAGGGTCCACAGCCCGGCCCAGATGCCTTGCTCCGGGCGCCGCAGCAGGGCGTAACGGCCCCGGCCGTCATCAATGAGCAGGGCATGGGCCTCGCGTTCGGGCAGGGTCTTGCTGGCCTTGCGCGTGGGCAGCTCGGCCACCCGGCCATCGCGCAGGGCGATGCACTGGCCCTGCAGCGGACACAGGGCACAGGCCGGCTTGGCCCGGCTGCACAGGGTGGCGCCGAAATCCATCTGCGCCTGGGTCCAGTCGGTCATGCGTCCGGCCGGCACCGCGGCCAGTTGCTGCTCGGCCAGTGCCCAGAGCTGCTTTTCCACCGCCGGCAGGCCGGGGTGGCCATCGATGCCGTAGACCCGGGTCAGCACCCGTTTGACGTTGCCATCCAGGATGGCGTGGGTGTCGCCCCAGGCCTGGGAAAGGATGGCCGCGGCGGTGCTGCGGCCGATCCCGGGCAGCGCAACCAGGGCGTCCAGGTCGCGTGGCAGCTGGCCGTCGTGCTGTTCCACACAGCGCCGGGCGGCGGCCTGCAGGTTGCGCGCACGGGCGTAATAGCCCAGCCCGGCCCAGTGCGCCATCAGGGTGTCGGCGTCAGCGGCAGCCAGCGCGCTGATATCCGGAAAGCGGGCAACAAAACGCAGGAAGTACGGGATCACCGTGGCCACCTGGGTCTGCTGCAGCATCACCTCCGACAGCCATACCCGATAGGGCGTGCGCGGGTGCTGCCAGGGCAGGTCATGGCGGCCGTGCTGGTCAAACCAGGGCAGCAGTTTGCTCGGAAGCAGGGCAGGGCTGGACATGCTAAGGCAGGCTCATGCGGCTGCCGGGCAGCGCGGGGAGGGAGCGGACAAACAAAAGGTGCCGGTGGGCAGAGCCGGCCGGCACCTCGGGGCTTGCGGCAATACCGCCGGGTTCACTGGCTGCCCAGGGCCTCGGGCAGCAGGGCATCGACAAAGGCTTCCGGCTCGAACACGCGCAGGTCTTCCGGGCGCTCGCCGATGCCGGCAAAGCGGATCGGAATGCCGAATTCGCGGGCCAGGGCAAACACCACGCCACCCTTGGCGGTGCCGTCCAGCTTGGTCACGACCAGGCCGGTGACCTTGGCCACGGCATGGAACTGGCGCACCTGGTTGATCGCGTTCTGGCCGGTGGTGCCGTCGATCACCATCAACACCTCGTGCGGGGCAGTGGGGTCGACCTTGCCCAGCACGCGGCCGATCTTGCCCAGCTCGTTCATCAGCCCGGTCTGGGTGTGCAGGCGGCCGGCGGTGTCGGC
>X237_Red_shanked_Douc_Langur__coassemble_24_pt1 | contig 28171 bp, 25 predicted proteins | sample X237_Red_shanked_Douc_Langur__metabat2_high_PE_002 | metagenome-assembled genome bin X237_Red_shanked_Douc_Langur
ACGGCAACGGCAACGGCAACGGCAACGGCAACGGCAACGGCAACGGCAACGGCAATTGTGCATATCCGTTGGGTTGATTGGCTGTTGCGATTTGCTTCTGAAATCACGAGTCCGGGTGCACTTCTGTGATCTCAGTCGTGCAGCGGAGATAGCCATGGGTTAACTTCACACGCTCACCTATTCAAGGAGATGGCAATGACGTTGAGGAACGTAGTGCTGGGGGCAGTGGTTGCGTTGGCTGCGCCGTGTGCGCTGGCCGCAACCGACTCCGATCCTCTGTATGGCGAGGATGCGCAGGCGCTGGCGCTGCTGCAGTGCCAGGGCGATTACGCCGAGCGTTATGCCAAGGCGGTGACCGCGCAGCGGGCCACGGCGACGGAAGTGGCAACGGCAGCACATGCCAGCTGTGCGGCGCAGTTCGAGGCTTTCGTGCGGTCACGGTTGACGGCGGCGGGTGATGCCGAGCGGGCGCAGGCCATGTTTTCGCCAGCGGCATTTGTCGAACATCACAGCCAACGCATGCGTGATTACGCTCATGCCCGCACGCTTGATGTGTACCTGCGCAGCACTGCTGCGTTCTGATTGATGCAGTGCCCACAGCGGGTGCTGATGGGCACGGTGGTAATGCAGCCTCCGGGTACTGAGGACTTGCAGTCCCGGGCGCTGTGGCTCAGGCGGCCTTGCTGGTGGCTGCCAGGGGGGCGGGTTGGGTCTGCAGTTCGACGCGGGGGGCTTTGCGGTAGCGCAGGGGGGAGAGGCCGGTTTCGCGGCGGAAGGCCTGGCTGAAGGCGCTGTCCGATTCGTAGCCGAGTTCTTCGGCGATGCGGGCCACGCTGTAGGTGGAGCGGCGCAGCAGGCGCATCCCTAAGCGGATGCGCCAGCGCAGCAGGTAGGTCAGCGGTGGCATGCCCACCAGTTTCTTGAAGTGCTCGGTGAAGCGGGTGCGCGACATGCTGGCGTGGCTGGCCAGCAGGTCCAGGGTCCAGGGCATGGCCGGGTGGGCGTGCATCTGGTTGAGCACCGGGCCGATATGGCTGTCGGCCAAGGCGTTGAGCCAGTTGGCCGAGGGGGTGCCGCCCTGTTCGAGGAAGGCGCGCAGGCCGTGGATCAACATCAGGTGGGAGAGGTGGTCCACGGTCAGGGCGGTGCCGGGGCCGGGGTGACGCACTTCCTGCCACAGCTGCTGCAGCGTCCACTGGATCACCGAGGCATGTGCGGCCGGCAGGCGGATCACCGGGTCCAGCGCTTCCAGCAGCAGGGGCGAGTGCGTCTGGTCGAAGGTGAACTTGCCGCGCAGCACGATCACCTCGTGGCCGCCGCAGCTCACCACGCCTTCGTCGATCTCCGAGAGCAGGGCGCGGGCATCACGGGGAATCAGCCGGGGGCGGTTGTACAGCTTGTAGGGGCGGCCATCGGTGAGCAGGTAGCCATCGCCGGCCTGCAGCTGCATCGGCTCGTCAATGCCCTCCACCTGCAGCCAGCATTGGCCCTGCTGGATCACATTGAACTTGATGCCCTCGTAGGCCGGGAAGGCCAGGCACCAGTCGCCGCCCAGTTCCAGGCGGGTGGTCAGGGCGCTGCGTGGGTTGAGCAGCGAAAGGACGCTGGAAAGCGGGTCGAGCATCATGGTTTGGGACGATCACGACAAAATTCAGGACGAATTCGAATGTGAAGACCGCCCGGTCTTGGCAATGTGAATACAGCGCACGTTCATTGCGAAATGTGCGCGGGGACACGTTGTGACTACCTGGGGGCAAAGCCAATGAATGGAAAATTGAATCTGACCGACCTGAACAATCTGGCCGGTTTCGTCGGTGCGGCGCTGGTGGACAGCGACAGTGGCATGTCCATGGCCACCGCCGGTGGCGGCAACATCGACCTGGGCCTGGCCGCGGCCGGCAATACCGAGGTGATCCGGGCCAAGCGCAAGGTGATGGCCAACCTGGGCGTGCGCGATGCGCTGGAAGACGTGCTGATCTCGCTTGGCAACCAGTACCACCTGCTGCGCCCGCTGGAGACCAACCCGGAGCTGTTCCTGTACGTGGTGCTGGACCGCTCCAAGGCCAACCTGGCCCTGGCCCGGCATGAATTGAAGTCCTTCGAAAAGACCCTGGATTTCAGCTGACCCTGGCGCACGTGCCGACGGCGGTGGCCCTGGCCGCTGCCGTACAGGCCGGGCTGCCGGCTGTGACGGTTTGATGGCAGGGCTGCCGTCAGGCGGGATAGCTGTCAGGATGGGCCAGGATCGGCAGATGGCAGTACATATGGAATGGATGAGCAGACGATGGCGCTGGCTGTTGTTGTTGGGCCTGGCCGGTTGCAGCACATCGGAGCGCTTTGTGCTCAGCCCGGTGCTGGCCGAGCCGGCACCGCGTGAACACGGCCAGGGCAACAACGGCCCCGGCGCAAGGCCGCAGGGGTTTGTGGAAGTGACGCAGCGACTGACGCCGGCGGTGCAGATCACGGACACGGCAGCCGGGCAGCTGCAGTACCGGGTGCAGGGCAACTTTTCCTCGGCAGGGCTGTCGGCCCGGCGGATCGGCGCGAGCCAGCAGCAACAGCGGCGCGAGGGTGACCACCTGATCGTCCAGCATTACCTGCAGCTGGCGGCCGTCGCCGGCAAGGAGGGGGCGCTGGTTCGCGGCTACAACTACCAGCGCGATTACCGGCTGACGCTGCCGGCGGGCATTACCCGGGTCAGCATCGAGCTGCACGAGCGCCGCGTGGCACGCTCCGGCCAGGCCGCGCCGGCAGAACCTTACCGCTTGCTGGCGCAAACCACCCGGGATTTGTGAAGCCACCCGGCGCGCACTGCGGCGTGGGGTGATGCGGCTGGATGCTAGCCACCGGCAGGCCGGTTTTTTTGCCATGCCCGGCGTGTGGTGCCGCGCCTGCCCGGCTGCCGGGCTCAAGCCCTCCGCGTTGCATGCCTGGCGTGCTGTGGATCAGTCGGAGCGGCGCTGGAAATACCGGTTGGCCGGCTCCAGGTAGAGCACGAAGGCAATGTACACGTTGACCAGCAATACCCCGGCCACGGTGAAGAACTCGACGGGCCCGGGGCGTTTGAGGTCAAGCAGCATCAGGATGGTTGTCTCTGCCGCGATCAACAGGAACAGGGGCCGTACCCAGGCCTGGCGCATCGCAATGCCGATGCCGATCACAATGGCTGCCAGCCCGTTGATCACACCGGCGCTGACCAGTACGGCATACGGCAGGCTGTGATACAGGCTCATGCGCGCCATCAACTGGCTGCCGGATACCGGCGGGCCATAGTTGCTGTAGGTCAGGTACAGGCCCAGCAGGCCTCCTGCCACTTGGTACAGCACGATGAAGTACAGCGCAGTGGGGGCTTGGACCAGGTGTGTCCGGGCATGAGCGGTATCGCTGCGGTTACTGGGCGTGTCTTGATCAGGCATGAGGTGATCCGGGCTGAAGGGCGAAGTCGATGTGACGTGACACTGCAGGCAAGGGTGTCGCGTGATCAGCCCGGGGGAACAGCTTGCTCCAGCCCGTCGGCGGCAGGGCAGCCAGCCAAAACCTGACGCACCTGGGCCATGGCTGTGCTCAGGGCGCGGCCCCAGGACGGGGAGGCATCAGCCAACAGATCGTCCTGGCTGCGGGATGCATCTTCGGCATACCGGGCCATGCTGGCCCGACAAGCACGCCCGTTGCCATCGCCGGCATGCAACCCGGCGACAACGGCATGCAGGTCCACCGCCTGCTCCAGGGGCAAGGTGGGGGTGCATTGCGTCAGCTGGGGGCTCAGCCGGGCCAGTGCCTGCCTGCGCTGTGCTTGGGTGCTGGCTGCCCGTGCACTGGTCTTGGCCGTGTCCAGGGCTTGCCAGGTACAGGCCGGTGCAATGGCCAGATAGTGGCCTTCGTAGCTGCCATTGGCGCCACAGTAATGGCGGCACGCGGTTTGTGCGTCGTCGTCGAGCGGATCAACCTGTACCCCGTTGGCGGTGCGGCGCAGTTGCAGGGTGCAGCCGGGGGCAAGCTGGGCATCGCTGGGCAGGCCAATGCCGGTGGCCGTCTCTACCAAGCCCTCGATGCTGCAGATATGGTCTGATGTCACCGTCTCCAGGTTGAAGCGCAGCTGCGCCGGTGCGCTGGCCGCTTGCAGGCGCAGTTCTCCCCAGCCATCGGCGGTGGCGTAGTCACCTGACTGCAGTGGTTGTGGGGAGGCGGCGCTGCCGGCACTGAGCATCAGCAGGGCGAACAAAAGCGGTATGGGTCTACCTTGGCCAGTCATCTGCATTCCTTGGCATATGAACGCCACGAGCATAAGGCCTTGGCTTTTGACAGCCTTGCTGCGCTGCGGCATGGTGGGCGCCTGCAGGCCGCGTCGCGGCCTTTTTTGGTGGCGGAGTCTTCAATGAACGCAGTTCTTGCGGCGGTGGGCATCATGCTGGTGATGAGCCTGTGCCGGATCCATGTGGTGGTGGCGCTGATCATCGGCGCGCTGGCCGGCGGCCTGCTCGGCGGGCTGGGCATGGAGGCCACCCTGGCCGCCTTCAACAAGGGCCTGGGCGCCGGGGCCACGGTGGCCCTGTCCTATGCGCTGCTGGGCGCGTTCGCGGTGGCCATCGGCAAATCCGGCCTGGCCCATGCCCTGGCCGACCGCATCCTGGCGATGGTGGGCCGGCAGCAGAGCGAAAAGGCCACCGCCTCGATCAAATGGCTGTTGATTGCCTTGCTGTTGTGCGTATCGGTGGCCTCGCAGAACGTGCTGCCCATCCATATCGCCTTCATTCCGCTGCTGGTGCCGCCGCTGCTGTACGTGCTGAGCAAGCTGCAGATCGACCGCCGCCTGATTGCCTGTGTGATCACCTTCGGCCTGATCACCCCGTACATGTTCCTGCCGGTGGGCTTTGGCAACATCTTCCTCAACAACATCCTGCTGGCCAATGTGACCAAGGCCGGGGTGGATGTGAGCGGGGTCAATGTCACCCAGGCCATGCTGATTCCGGCCCTGGGCATGGTGTTCGGCCTGCTGGTGGCGGTGCTTTTCAGCTACCGCAAGAAGCGGGTCTACAACCTTGCCAAAATCAGCCAGACCGAACGCAACCAGGTGCAGTACAACCCGCGCACCCTGGCCGTGGCCGGGCTGGCGGTGGCGGTGGCCTTTGCCGTGCAGCTGTGGCTGGATTCGATGATTGTCGGCGCGCTGCTGGGCTTTGTGGTGTTCACCGTGAGCGGGGTGGTGCGCTGGCGCGAGGCCGATGACCTGTTCACCGAGGGCATGAAGATGATGGCCATGATCGGCTTCATCATGATTTCCGCCCAGGGCTTTGCCGAGGTGATGACCGCCACCGGCCAGGTGGCCAGCCTGGTGGACAGCTCGGTCAGCCTGATCGGTGACAGCCGTGGCCTGGGTGCGCTGATGATGCTGGTGGTCGGCCTGCTGGTGACCATGGGCATCGGCTCCTCGTTCTCCACCGTGCCGATCATTGCCGCCATCTTCGTGCCGCTGTGCCTGGCCCTGGGCTTCAGCCCGATGGCCACGGTGTGCATCGTCGGCACCGCCGGTGCGCTGGGCGATGCCGGTTCACCGGCCTCCGATTCCACCCTGGGGCCGACCTCGGGCCTGAACGTGGATGGCCAGCACAACCACATCTGGGATTCGGTGGTGCCCACCTTCCTGCACTACAACCTGCCGCTGCTGGCCTTCGGCTGGATCGCGGCGATGGTGCTGTAAGCATAGCCACGCTGTGCATGAAAAAGCCCGCTGCAAGGCGGGCTTTTTTGTGGCGCAGACAAGGCGATACCGCAGCCTCAGCGGATGCGGAAATCCATGTTCAGCAGCGCGGGCCGGGGCTGGCCATCCACCCGGGCCGGGGACCACTGCACCGACAGGATCTGCTGCTCCTGCTCGGCGCTGAGCGCATAGCCGGCCGGATAACTGACGGCCAGCTCCTGGGGCATGCCGCTGCTGTCCAGGGCGACCACCACGCAGACCAGCTCGCTGCCCGAGCGCAGCCAGATGTTGCGGTCAAAACGCGGCAGCCGGGCCAGTGCCTGCGGCTTGTCATCGGCGTCATCGGCCAGGATGTGGTCCGGCCGTTCCTGCTGGAACACGGCCAGCAGCGGTGCTTTGGCGCACGAGGTGATGGGGCGCTCGCGGGCGGCGGCGTGGCTGCTTGCCAGCAGCAGGGCACTCAACAGCAGCAGCTTGTTCATCGATGCAGTGCCTGGTTGAAGCAACGGTGGTCGGGGCTTTCGGCTATTGGCCAGCCTGCAGGTGCAGGGCAGTCGGCACCGGATCAGCAGGCGTGAAGTGCCCGCTGATGTTGTAACGGGCGGCACCAGCGCTGGCAAGCGCGGGCGTGCAGTACCGGGCATGGGAATGATCCGGATGCCGGCGCCAGGGCCGGGTTTGATCCATATCAAGGTGGCGGCCGGCGCAGTGGCCACAATGGGGCTCCACCCACTGCCGTTGGAGCGTTGGTCATGGCCATGATGAAAGCTGCCGTGTTTGTCGAGAAGGGCCGGATCGAGATCGTGGACAAGCCGATCCCGGATGTCGGCCCCAACGATGCGCTGATCCGCATCTCCACCACCACCATCTGCGGCACCGACGTGCATATCCTCAAGGGCGAGTACCCGGTGGCCAAGGGCCTGACCATCGGCCACGAGCCGGTGGGGGTGATCGAGAAACTGGGCAGTGCGGTGCGTGGCTACCAGGAAGGCCAGCGGGTGATTGCCGGCGCCATCTGCCCCAACTTCAACAGCTATGCCGCCCAGGACGGGGTGGCCAGCCAGGACGGCAGCTACCTGGATGGCGAGCGCTGCCGTTGCCATGGCTACAAGGCCACGGCCGGCTGGCGCTTCGGTAACCTGATCGACGGTACCCAGGCCGAATACCTGTTGGTGCCCGATGCCCAGGCCAACCTGGCCCCGGTGCCGGACGGGCTGACCGACGAGCAGGTGCTGATGTGCCCGGACATCATGTCCACCGGCTTCAAGGGGGCGGAAAACGCCAATATCCGCATCGGCGACACCGTGGTGGTGTTTGCCCAGGGCCCGATCGGCCTGTGCGCCACCGCCGGTGCGCGCCTGCTCGGCGCCACCACCATCATTGCCGTGGATGGCAATGACGAGCGCCTGGCCATGGCAGGCAGGATGGGCGCCGATGTGACCCTGAACTTCCGCAACGTCGACGTGGTGAGCGAAGTGCACCGGCTCACCGGCGGGCGCGGCGCGGACAGCGCGATCGAGGCCCTGGGCACCCAGCTGACCTTCGAACAGGGGATCAAGGTGCTCAAGCCCGGCGGCACCCTGTCCAGCCTGGGCGTGTATTCGGACGACCTGAAAATCCCGATGTCCGCCTTCGCTGCCGGCCTGGGCGACCACACCATCCGCACCGCGCTGTGCCCGGGGGGCAAGGAGCGCATGCGCCGGCTGATGAACGTGATCCAGGCCAACCGCCTGGACCTGGGCGCCTTGGTCACCCACCAGCGCAAGCTGGAGGACATCGTGGCCGCCTATGACCTGTTCGCCAACCAGCGCGATGGGGTGCTGAAGATCGCGATCAAGCCCTGAGCCGTGGGCAATGCATCGATGCCGGCAGCTCAGTCCTGCCGGCGTTGCCCGTTGTTGTCTGCAGCGCGCTCATCGGCTGTGGCCGGCGCGTCTACGCGGCGTGCGCGCCGGCGCTTGTCGATCTGTGCCCAGACCAGCATGCCCAGCCCGCCCAGCAGGATCAGCACGGCAAAAACGCTGCCAGGGAAGCCGTACAGCACGGCGGCCGGCCACGACCATCCCCACTGCTGGCGGGCGTGGAACATGGCGCCGACACACTGGGCCAAGTCGGGGCTGAGCTTGTACAGCCAAGGCAGCAACAGGCTGCCGCCGGCACCAACCGAGCTCTCCAGTTCCTTGCCCAGGGCCATGCGGCTGCTGCCGGTGTACAGCTCCATGGCAAGCAACAGCCCGGCCAGCAGCAGGGCCATCAGCAGGTAAAGCGGCAGCTTGCGCAGGGAGGGCATCGGGCGTGGTCGCAGGGTCGCAGGGTCGCAGGATCAAAGCGTAATGCTTGACGTCATTGTTGGCGATGCGTGCCCATAGCGGCAGCTGCTGGATTGAGCCAGGCGTGATGCTCGCGCCGTTGGCTGGGCCGGGCCTGTGCAGGGCAAGTCAGTTGCGCGCGGCCCTGCGCCGCATGGCGCACGCTGCCCAGCCGATGCCCGCGCCAAGCAGTGCGCCGTAGGTGAGCCCCTGCGCCAGGTCTTGGCCGGTGTAATGGGCAACGGCGATGCCGATGGCGCCGGCGATCAGTGCCAGTACCGCCACGCCGCGCTTTTTCTGGTGCAGCGCCCGGGCTTGTTCGCGTTTTTGCTCGCGCTGGACCCGGGCTGCTTCCAATTCCGCCGTGCGCGGAGCCAGCAAGGCATCCGCGATGGCAGCGGCCTGCTGCTTGTCGATACGGGTCATGTGTCAGGCATTCCGATCAGATAAGCGGACAGATTGGCTGATGGATTTTTCCGCGGCAATCACGTTGCCGGGTAGTTGGCCAGAGTGTGACCAACAACCAGTGGGGAACCTGCGGGCAATGAGTATCCAGGCCACAAACACGCAGGCCACAAACACACAGGCCGGGCATTGCCCGGCCTGTGGATGGAGTCAGCGCATGGACGATCAGGCGCTGGCGGTGGCGGCCTGTTTGTCGGCCTGCTGCTGGCGCAGCAGGCGGTTGGCCACGTCCAGCCAGGCCAGGGCGCTGGCTTCGATCACGTCACGGCTGGTGCCGGTGCCCTCATAGGCCTGGCCTTCATGGCGCACGCTCAGGTTGGCCTCGCCCCGCGCATCGGCGCCGATGCCCACGCTGTGCACCTGGTAGCTGTCCAGCTGCAGGGCCACGCCGGTGGCGGCGGCCAGGGCCGAGAACAGCGCATCCACCGGGCCATCGCCGGAGGAGGTCTCGCACACGCGGTTGCCTTCCGGGTCGGACAGCTCGATCAACGCGTTGGCCTTCTGCCCGACATCGGAGATGGTCATCGAGGACAGGCGGTAGCCGTCCTGGGCCGGGGCGCCGTGCATCAGGGTCTGCAGGTCGATATCGGTGACCACGCGCTGCTGTTCGCACAGGGCCTTGAACTGCTCGAACACCAGGGCCAGCTCTTCCTCTTCCAGCCAGTAACCCAGCGCACGCAGGCGGGCTTCCACCGCGGCGCGGCCGCTGTGGCGGCCCAGCACCATCTGCGAGGATTCCCAGCCCACATCTTCCGGGCGCATGATTTCGTAGGTGTTGCGGTTGCGCAGCATGCCGTGTTGGTGGATGCCCGACTCATGGGCGAACGCATTGGCACCGACAATGGCCTTGTTGCGCTGGACCGGCATGCCGACCAGGCGCTGCAGCAGCTGCGAAGTGGCCACGATGCGCTGGGTGTCGATGGCGGTGTCCAGCTCGTAGAAGGCGTTGCGCACCTTCAGGGCCATCACGATTTCCTCGATGGCGCAGTTGCCGGCGCGTTCGCCGATGCCGTTGATCGAGCCTTCCACCTGGCGTGCACCGCCTTCGATGGCGGCCAGCGAGTTGGCCACGGCCAGGCCCAGGTCGTTGTGGCAGTGGGCCGAGAAGATCACCTTGTCCGCGCCGGCCGCATTGGCGATGACGTGGCTGAACATGTGGCGGATTTCTTCCGGGGTGGTGAAGCCCACGGTATCGGGCAGGTTGATGGTGGTGGCACCGGCGGCGATGGCCACCTGGGTCACTTCGGTCAGGAAGTCCAGCTCGGTACGGGTGGCATCCTCGGCGGAGAACTCGATGTCATCGATGTAGCCGCGGGCCAGGCTGACATGCTTGTGCACCGATTCCAGGATCTGCTCCTTGCTCATGCGCAGCTTGTGCTCACGGTGCAGCGGGCTGGTGGACAGGAACACGTGCAGGCGCGGGCGGGCAGCCGCTTCCAGGGCCTTGACCGAGGTCTGGATGTCGCCGGGCAGGCAGCGCGACAGCGTGGCCAGCACGGGGGACTTCAGTTCGGCGCCGATCAGGCTCAGGGCCTCACGGTCGGATTGGGAGCTGGCGGCAAAGCCGGTCTCGATGATGTCCACGCCCAGTTCGGTCAGGGCGCGTGCCATCACCAGCTTCTGTTGCGGGCTCATGCTGCAGCCGGGGGATTGCTCGCCGTCGCGCAGGGTGGTGTCAAAAATTCGAATTCGGTCGGTGGTCACCTGGGTGTCTCCTCGACGGCGGTGGCGATAAGGGAAGTATGCGGAAAATTGGGGGCGATGGCGCGGCCGGTTTGGCCGCTGCGTAGTCGGTCCGGGGTGCGTCGGCGTGGTTTGCGCGGCGGCCGCGGGCGGATCTCGGAGAGCAGGCCGGCCAGCACGCTGGCATCGATGTTGCCGCCGGACACCACCGCGCATTTGCGCTTGCCGGCGACGCGACGGCCGGCGGCCAGGGCCAGGGCACCGGCGCCTTCGGCGATCAGGTGTTCTTCCAGGGCCAGGCGCACCAGGGTCTCGCGCAGCTCGGCCTCGCGCACGATGACCACGTCATCGAGCAGGGCCGCGCACAGGCGGCGGGTGATGAAGCCGGGAATCTTGACCTTGACCCCGTCGGCCAGGGTCGGCACCGGGTCGATGGCGCGGTTGTCTCCGGCAATGGCCCGGGCCATCGAGTCCACGCCTTCGACCTGGGCGCCGACTATGCGCACGCCCTGCGACTTCAGGGCCAGGGCAACGCCGGAAGCCAGGCCGCCACCGCCGATCGGCACGATCACCACGTCCGGTGCATGCGGGGCCAGTTCCAGGCCCAGGGTGCCCTGGCCGGCGATGACATCCACATCATCAAAGGCGGACAGGAAGCGGTAGCCGTTTTCCTGGGCCAGGGTCAGGGCGAAGGCATAGGCCTCGTCGTAGCTGTTGCCGTGCAGGCGCACGGTGCCGCCCCAGTGCTTGACCCCGGCAACCTTGGTGGCCGGGGCGGCGGTGGGCATCACCGCGATGGCGGTCACGCCCAGGCGCCAGGCCGCCCAGGCCAGGCCCTGGGCATGGTTGCCGGCCGAGGCACAGACCACCGGGCGGTCATCACCACGCTCCAGCCCGGCCAGCAGCGCATTGAGCGCGCCACGGACCTTGTAGGAGCCGGTGCGCTGCAGGTTTTCCAGCTTCAGCCACACGCCGAAACGCTCGGCATGGTGCAGCGGGGTATCGGGCAGGTAACGGCGCAGGCGTGCCTTGGCGGCCAGTACATCGGCCACGCTGATGTGTGCCTGGCCTACCTCCGGCTCCAGCGGGGCGGTCTGCTCACGCATGACGCGGCCGGTTCTGCGCACAGCGGCGAAGAAGACACCCCCGGCGCCGGGCCCGGCGCTGGCCGGTGGCAGCAGGGGCGTGGACGGTATTCATGCGGCGCACTCTGCAGCCAGCGGGCTGACGTTGACGGCCAGGCAGTCGTAGATCTTGCCCAGCTGCAGGGCCAGGGTGTGGCCCGGGCGCTGCCCGCTCACCTCCATCTGCAGCTGCCAGCTGCCATCGGCCTGGCGCTGGGCCTGGACGCTGCTGGCGGTGAAGCCGCGGCGTTCGATCATGCCCAGCACACGCACCAGCGCGCCTTCGGCGGCGCTGATCTGCAGGTCAAGCCGGAATTGCATTGGGGGTCTCCTGGGCACGGTGGGCCGGGTTGGAATCGAGCATGTTGGAGTTGGCGTTGTTGGGCGGGACCAACGGCCAGACATTGGCGCGGGCGTCGATGGCCACGTGCAGCAGGGCCGGACCATCGCTGGCCAGCAGCTCGGCCAGGGCCTGTTCGACCTGGCCACGGTCATCGATGCGGCTGGCACGGATGCCGAACACCTGGGCCAGGGCGGCAAAGTCCGGGTTGTCGGACAGGTCGATCTCGCTGTAGCGCTCGGCATGGAACAGCTCCTGCCACTGGCGCACCATCCCCAGGCAGGCGTTGTCGAGCAGGATGATCTTCACCGGCAGGCGGCAGCGGGCGATGGTGGCCAGCTCCTGCACGTTCATCATGAAACCGCCATCGCCGTTGACCAGGATCACGGTGCGGTCCGGGCAGGCAAACTGCGCGCCCATCGCCGCCGGCAGGCCGAAGCCCATGGTGCCCAGGGCGCCGGAGGTCAGGTGGTTGGACGGGTGGTTGAAGCGGCAGTGCTGGGCCACCCACATCTGGTGCTGGCCCACGTCGCAGGCAATCACCGCATCGGCCGGGGCCAGCTCGCTCAGGCGCTTGAGCAGGGACGGCGCATAGATGCTGTTGCCCGGGGCGTCATAGCGGGCCGGGAAGCGTTCGCGGTTGCCGATGCAGCGTGCCCGCCAGGGCGCGCAGTCGCTGCGTGCGGCGCCCAGGGCGGCGATGGCATCGGCCACGTTGCCGGGCACCGCGATGTCGGCGCTGCGCAGCTTGGAAATTTCGTAGGCATCGGCGTCGATGTGGATGACGCGGGCAAACGGGGCGAACTCGGTCAGCTTGCCGGTGGCGCGGTCATCGAAGCGGGCGCCGACCACGATCAGCAGGTCCGATTCCTGCACCGCCATGTTGGCCGCGCGGGTGCCGTGCATGCCGAGCATGCCCAGGTAGTGGGGGTCATTGGCCGGCAGCGAGCCCAGCCCGCGCAGGGTCAGCACGGTGGGGATGCCGGTGTCGGCCACCAGCTGGCGGAAGGCATCCACCGCGCCGGCCAGGGCAATCCCGCCACCGCCGTAGATCACCGGCTTCTCGGCCGTGGCAATGGCGGCCAGGGCACGCTCGATGTCGCTGGCCTGCGGCGCCGGGATGGCCGGCACCGCCGCCGGCACATGCGCGGGCAGGTGGCTGGCATCGGCCAGCTGCACGTTCTTGGGCATGTCGATCAGCACCGGGCCCGGACGGCCTTCGCGCGCAATGCGGAAGGCCGCCGCGACCACGGCCGGCAGTTCATCGACACTGCGCACCAGCCAGGAATGCTTGACGATGGGCAGGGTCATGCCGAACACGTCCAGCTCCTGGAAGGCATCGGTGCCCAGCAGGGTGGTGGGCACCTGGCCGGTGATGCACACCATCGGCACCGAATCGAGCATCGCATCGGCAATGCCGGTGACCAGGTTGGAGGCCCCCGGCCCGGAGGTGGCCACACATACACCCACTCGCCCACTGGCACGTGCATAACCATTGGCTGCCAGGGCAGCGCCTTGCTCGTGACGTACCAGGATGTGCTTGAGCGATGAATCCACCAGGGCGTCATAGAAGGGCATGATCGTGCCGCCCGGATAACCGAACAGCGTATCCACGCCTTCGGCTTCCAGTGCCTGGGTCAACCAGCGGGCGCCATTGCGCGGCGTGCTTGGTGCTTGGATGTTCATGTGTGACCTTTGCCTGTAGCGGGTGGGGGCCGCGTGCGATTACGCGTTTTGAGCTTGCAGCCAGACCATCTTGGCGCGCAGCTGCTGGCCGACCTTCTCGATCGGGTGGTCCTTGTCGGCCTGCTGGAACTTCTTGTAGTTGGGCAGGCCGGCGTCGTACTCGGCTTCCCAGTTCTTGGTGAAGGTGCCGTTCTGGATGTCGGTCAGCACATCCTTCATGCGTGCCTTGACCGAGGCATCGATCACGCGCGGGCCGGAGACGAAGTCGCCGTACTGGGCGGTTTCGGAGATGAATTCCAGCATGCGGGTGACGCCACCTTCGTAGAACAGGTCCACGATCAGCTTCAGCTCGTGCAGCACTTCGTAATAGGCGATTTCCGGCTGGTAGCCCGCTTCGACCAGGGTTTCAAAACCGGCCTGGACCAGCTTGGAGGCGCCGCCGCAGAGCACGGCCTGCTCGCCGAACAGGTCGGTTTCGGTTTCTTCCTTGAAGGTGGTCTTGATGATGTTGGCGCGGGCGCCGCCCAGGCCACCGGCGTAGGTCAGGGCGAACTGCTCGGCGTTGCCGCTCTTGTCCTGGTGCACGGCATAGATGCACGGCACGCCGCGGCCGATTTCATACTCGCGACGCACCAGCGCGCCCGGGCCCTTGGGCGCGACCAGCACCACGTCCAGGTCCTCGCGCGGGGTGATCATGCCGAAATGCACGTTCAGGCCATGGGCGAACAGCAGGCAGGCGCCCTGCTTCATGCTGCCGGCCAGCACATCGTTGTAGAGCTTCTTCTGCACCATGTCCGGGGTCAGCACGGCGACCAGGTCGGCGTCGGCCACCGCTTCGGCCACCGGCTTGACGGTGAAGCCATCGGCCTGGGCCTTGGATTCGGTCGGGCCACCCGGGCGCAGGCCAACGGTGACATCAAAGCCGGAGTCACGCAGGTTCATTGCGTGGGCGCGGCCCTGGCTGCCGTAACCGACAACGGCGATCTTGATCTGGGGCTTGTCGTTGCTGCTCATGGTGCGTTGGTCCTTGGTGAAGTCAAAAAAACAGCCGTGGCGCAGGTCACGCAACGGCTGGATCGAAAGCGCACACACACGTGCCACAGGCTGCACGGCTGGCTTGCGGCGAGCAGGGCTGGCGTTTGGGTTGTGGGTGTTTGCTGGTCATGGTTTCAACTGAAAGAAAGGCTGGAAATGAAAAACCCCGCACCGGGAACGGTGCGGGGTTTTTGACTTGATCCTGGCATTGCTGCTTACACGCCGGAGAGCCCCGCACCTGTTGGTCGAGTAATGAGTAGAAGCACCAGTACGCCAGCGGCCTTGATCGGCGCTGTGGGCATGGTCGGCAGGGGCATGTGGCGTTGCAGCATGGTTCGAGGGAAACACAGCCGTTTTGCCACTGTCAAGCATCGCTGTGATCGCGATTGGGCGCAGTGGTTGCAGTCGCGGCAAGGCCTTGTTGTGGCTGCATGGTTGCAGCGGAAACCGTGGCTTTGTTGTGGCTGAAACCATTGCCGGCCGCGGCCTTGCGCAGACACCGGTGGTATCCGGGTGATGTCGGCAGGCCATCGCAGCCATGTCGCAAGCGGCAGAGCGTGGTCCCGGAATGTGGCGTAACAGCGGCGTGACAACGCCGTGATAGGAATTGGATGCGCATCACGGTTTGTACAGGTGGCCTACTGTGGGGCTGGCAGGAAAATGTCATGAGCGTGGATACAGGGGTTTGGCAAGGGGGCGCGCGTTGGGGGACAGCGGTGGCCGAAGGGGCGCATCCCCCCTTGCTGCAATTGCTTGGGCCGATGAGCAGCATTGCTGCCAGGTCGGGTATGCCGTTGACCTACCGCAAGGGGTGGGCCGTGCTGGCCTATCTGCTGGTGGAGCACGGCCGCAGCCATCGGCGTGGCGAGCTGGCCGCGCTGCTGTGGCCAACCTTGTCCGAGGTGGCCGCGCTGACCAACCTGCGTCAGGTGCTGTGTGACCTACGACGCAAGCTGACGCCTTTGCTGGGCAAGGCGCAGCTGCTGATTGATCGCGAATCGGTCTGTCTGCGCCTGGACCCGGCGTGTCCGATCAGTGACCTTGAGCAGATTGATGTCTTGACCATCACGGCGCTGTCCAGTGGGGGCCTGGTTCGTTCCAGCTGGCTGCTGGAGTGTGGTGATCTACTGGAGGGGTGGGGCGTGGAGGATGGAGGGGACTTCGCGTTCTGGTTGTCCACCACCCGCCAGTGGTACCAGCAACAGTGGCGACGCGCGCTGGATCGGGTGCGCGCGGCGGCGCAGCACACCGGGGACTGGCGCTTGGCCCTGGAGTGCGTGCGCTGCCAGATCCGGGTGGACCCCTGGGATGAGGCCCTGCACCGGCAGCGGATGATGCTGTATTCGGCCATGGGCGAGGCCCAGCTGGCACTGGCCAGTTATGAGTCGCTGGAAATGGTGCTCAAACGAGAGCTGGGGGTCGGGCCACAGCCTGAAACGGCTGAATTGGCTTGGGCTATCCGTGAAAAGGAAGGAGCGGATGCCGGTTGAGCCCTGCTGTCCTGCTGGCCTCATCCGTGGCCGGCAGGACGACAGGTCGATACGCAGCTCAGGGTGAGCTGCCTTGCGGATAATTTTCCACCGCTCTGCGCAGGGGCATCGTTGGATAGATGCCCAGCATGTCGGCCCGGCGGGCGGAGGCCGATATTTCCTCTTCCAGCTCGCGCGCCTGCGATGGGAATGTACTGCTGTATTGGCTCAACAAGGATTCGGAGCGGCCTTTGTAGATATCGGCAGTGGTGACCATGGCAATGGCTGCGACCATGGCCGTGCTGGCCGAGCCGATGCCGCCGGCGGCCACGCTCATGCGCCAGGTCCAGCCACCGTAAGTCTCATAGGTTTCGGCTGCGGTGTCATACAGGCCACCGGTTGCGCCGGAAATCTGCGCGCCGGCAGCCACCATCGCGGCGGCACCGCTGAGCACATTGGCCGTGGCCAGATCATCCATGATGGCCAGTTGCTCCTGGATGTTGATCATGGCCGGGGTGGTCAGGTGTGCGGCCGCCGCCAGGTTGGCATGGGTCTGCATGGCCGGGCCATGGTTGTCACCGCAGCGCAAGCGGCTCCACATCTGCTCCACGCTGACGGCCAGGGTCTGGCTGCTGTCGACGCTGGCGCTGCTGCCGCGCTGCAGCGGTACTCCCAGGCTGGGCTTGTGTGCGGGGTCGGCTGGCAGGTGCAGGGCGTAGGCAACATTGCCCAGGACCGCCGCCGGCTCGCCGGCAACATGGGCGTGTGCAAACTGGGCGGAAACCGGCAGCTGTGATGCATCAAACAGGGCGCTGCAAAAATCCAGGGCATTGCTCAACAGTGCCGGATGATCGGCACATTGCTGTGGTATCTGCACGCAGGTGTTGTAAGTGCTCACCTGGTGCAGGACGGCGGCATGCGGCTGGTTGGTGAGCACCTGCAGTGCCTGGGCACGGTTGATGGCCTGGGTCAGGTCCACATCAACCCGGCGTGTATAGGCTTGCTGGTGCAAGTCTGCGCTGGAGAGCTCCTCCTGCCTGCGCTGTACCGTGTAGTGTATTGCGCCGGCACGCTGGTCCGGCAGGCCGAGGCTGGCATAGGGCAGGTAACCTGATGCACGCGCGTTGCTGCAGTCTTCCTGCCCGTTGCCATCAGCGGCCGGGCAAGGCAGCCGGGAATGCGCGGCAGTGAATGCCAGCAGGGCATCATCGGCACGCTCGACCAGGTTGCGCTGCAGGATCTGCTGGTCCTGCGCGTTGTCCAGTTGTACCCAGCGTACGAACAGGATGCCGATGATGCCCAGCACCACCAGGGTGACCGCCATTTCCACCAGGGTGAAGCCTGGTGCAGGCAAGCGCGGGTGGTGGTTTGTGCGATGGCTGATCGGAGTCATGGTTCCAGTCCTGCCTTGTCCAGGGCCACGGCTTGCTGGCCGGCTTGCCTGCTGACTTCGCTGACTTGATTGAACTGCTTCTGTGCACGGACAAGGTTCTGGCGTGATTCGTCCAGGCCGTCATCGGCGCCTTTGATGTCCTGCCGTGCCATTTCAATCTGGTAACCAGCAAAGCCGATGGTGGCCAGACCATTGGCTGTCTCACCGATGCCGACCGGGATGCCGATGCCGTCAGGGGGCCAGCCGGCGGCCGCCAGGGTGATGGCAATGCCCATGTCGGCCAGTGCCGTGGCCAGGCCGAGCACGGCAAATGCCATGCCGGCATCGGCCTGCAGTTTGACCAGTTTGGCCACCTCGACGTCGAATTGACGGTAATCCTGGTTGAAGCGGGATACGCGCAGGGCACTGTCCGCGGCCAGGGCGGCCTGGGCGCTGCCCTGCACCCGGGCGAGTCGATCGGGGCAGGACAGACGCGTGGCCAGTTCGCCAGGGCCGATGGCCATGATTGCGGTATTGTCGGCACCGGGCATACCGGGCAGCCGCGCCGCTGGCAGGGCGGTGAGGTCTGCACCGTTGCGGGCGTGGACCAGGTGGATGCTGGTTGCCAAGGGAAGGCCGGCGACACCGTCGTCATCGCGCAATTGCTGCAGCAGCTGCATGCACAGGTCCAGACCGTTGATGTTGCCATCGACCTGGTGCTGGATGCTGCTGGGAAGCAGCGGTGAGAAGGTTTGCTGCATGGGGGCCTGCAGTGCCGGTGCAGCACGGTAGGCAATGCGCAGTGCTGCCGGCAGGCCCAGGTCAGCGACCGGCAGCCAGCCTTCGCTGGCATTCGGGTTGCCATGGCCGTCGCCGTCACTGTCGGCATCGGGCAGGCGGTGGTGGCTGCGCAGATGGCCCAGCAGGGCCTGTTGTGAACGTGCCAGTTCGCGGCCGACAAGTTCATCGCTGACGACCCGGTTGCCCAATGGCAACAGGGAAACCAGCAGCAAGCCGATGACGGTGGCAATCACCAGCACCACTGCCACTTCCAGCAGGCTGAAGCCGGCCTGGGTTTGTTTGGATTTCACGTGGTGCATCACGGCTTTTCGCTCTTGCGTGGGCCAATGGCGCCACGGTTGTCGGCACGTTCCAGCAGGGACTGGCCACCGATGCCGATGGCACTGGACTGGACATTGTTGCCGGTTTGTTCGCTGCAGTAGTGTTTGTCCAGGTCCTTCAGCGCCTCGTGGTCGTCAGACTCCTGCGCGCGCTGGCATTTCAGCCTCTGGTAGTCACTTTCCATTTGCTTGAACTGCAGGGCCAGTTGATCGTGCGTCTGCAGCTTCTTGTCGTAGGTCAGTTTGAGGCGCAGGTAATCGTTGTAGGCGCGGTTGTAGGGCATGCGGCTGCAATGGCGGCCGGTATTGACATGGAAATCCTTGTCACCATCGCGCCAGAAGTAGGAGCAGATGCGGTCTTGATCATCAGTAAGGTCAGACGTATCCAGCAGCGGCCCGTTGGTTGAATCGGAGTACTTGCTGTAATAGGCCGCGGTATAGGGGCCGATGAGATCTCTGAACTGCATGTCCGGTTGGGTATAGGCATTGAGCCAGGCGTAGCTGGCCGGGTTGCCGGCCGCATCGTTGATGATGGCCAAGCTGTAGTAGCGCCAGTCAGACGGGAAGGTGATGAAGGGCGATGGTGCGTTGTCGTAGTCGTCCTTGGCCTTGCGGACGTTCTGCTCGAGCTTGTTCTTGTCAGAGCGCAGGGTAGTGACACGGTCGTTGATGCGATGACGACACATGGCATCGGCATTGAGATCCTCGATGCCATCGCGGACACAGGTGTCCATATAGGAAAAGCTTGCCTTGGCACTTTCACAACGGGAGTGGTTGAGCGGGTTGCCCATGTCCTTGGCACACTCCTTGTCGCGATCCTGGCGCAGCTTGTTGATCATCGGATCCTTGCCGGTCAGCCAGCGTTCCTGCATGTTGAGCGCCTGCTGCAGCTCACCATCGTGCTCTTCCTGGCGCTGTCTGGCTTCTACCCAGGCTTCGGACAGGCGACGCTTGCCAATGGCATCGGCTTGGGCCAACGCAGAGTCGAACACGCGGCGGCTGTCGATCACCGCATCGCCGACCTTGTTGCCATCCACCGGTGCAGCCACGATGCACTGGCTGACCAGCTCGCCGCGGTACCAATGGGTGCCTTCGCCCGTTTTGACCTGCTTGCAGTACTGCTGCAGTGGCCAGTAACGGTTGTTGTGCAGACCCTTGGACTTTTCACTGTCGATGCGTGAGAGGATCTGGCTGTCCTGGAAGGGGTCAATCCGGTGCCGCTTCATCAGGTGGTAGACGCCGCTGATGCTGTCCAGCTCCACCTTCGCTTCGGCCAGACGCTCATCCATGCCGGTCTGGGCGACCGCGCTGCCGCTCTTGGTCCTGTACAGCGGGTTGCCATTGGCATCGAACACCTGCCGGTTGTCGGCATCCAGCAACGGGATCGGGTAGCCCTCGCTGTCGCGCTCGTATTCCTCGATGCCGGCGGTGCTGCAGGGGTTGTCGTCGGTTTTTCCCTTGGCGGCGGCATTGCTGCCATACAGGCTGCAGGCCAGCTGGTCGATGGCCGAATCCAGATCCTCGGCTACCGGCTCTGCGGCCTTGCGTGCGCGGTCGCGCGCAGCCAGGGTCGCATCCAGGGCCAGTGCAGTGGGAACCAGCGCCGCCACATTCAGGCCGCCGGCAATGGCGTTGGTCACCAGCGAGACGGTGGAAAAAGTCACTGCTGCCGTCTTCAGTGGTACTTCCCAGCAGGTCAGGCCCATGCTGATCGCGCAGGTGAATACGGCGCGGGCCAGGCTGGCACTGTTGGTGATCAGCGAACTGGTGGCATCGGCAATCTGGCCGACGGAAAGCACGATGGCGGTGACCGCGGCGGCCTGGGCGAACTGTGCATCGATCAGTGCCACTTCGGTATTGCCGACGTTGTTGTCCTGCAGGTTGGCCAGGGTGTCATGCAGGGTCAGGGCGCTGGCCAGCAGGTCAACGCCGATATTGGACAGATTGCCGCTGAGGGCAGCTGCCGGACTGGCATTGGCAATGGCCGTGGCCGGAGTGACCGACGCGATCTGGTAACTGCGGCAACCCAGGTGATCGGCCAGGCCGGTGAAGCTGCGCAGCCAGACGCGGTCGTCATAACCGCTGTCCCAGGGCTGGACTGGTGAATTCAGGCTGTTGGCATTGCTGCCGTTGTTGCCGGCCAGGGCATTCTGGCTGCCAGCCAGCGGGCCGGCAGCGGCGATGGCGTAAGCAATGTTGACCGGGTCACCATCGCCGGCTGCATCGATATTGGCCAGCATGCTGTTGAAGCTGTCGTTGCCGGCCAGTTCCAGTTTGCGGCACAGATCCAGGCTGTTGATGGCGCCAAAGCTACGGTAGGAAGGGCTGTTCTCATCGCCCTCCTCGATGGCGCGCTGACTGCCATCCAGGCCGCGTGGCCGGTAAGCATTGTGTTGGGCATTCAGGGCCGGGTCGTCGACATGACTGGGTGCGGGTGCTGCCAGGTCAGTGGAAATGAAGCCGTCCCCGCCATCAATCAGCTCCAGCTCGGGATCTGGTTGGAACTCGTCCGGCTGCGTGTCTGCATGGCCGCGATAGACCAGGTAGGCCATTGGCGCCGTGGCCAGCTGCCTGCCGCTGGCTGCCTGCAGGGTTTGCAGTGGCAGCCAGCCCTTGCCGTGGCCTTCAGTACAGTCTTCCTTCCCATTGGGTTGGCTGGCCGGGCACGGCAGACGCGACTGGGAAAGAGCGAAAGCAGCCAGGGACTCATCGGCCCAGCGCAGTGCCTGCTCCTGATCCACCGCTTGTTGCGGTGCACGTGAGGCATGGCGGACCAGCATGGCCGTGGCCAGGATGCTGGCCACCAGCAACAGCACCAGCATGGCCTGGATCAGGCCGAAGCCCTGTTGCCTGCCGGTGGTAGCGGTTGGCTGGTGGTGAAGTTGGGTGGCGTGCTGCGTCATGTGCCCGAGCCCTTATTGACTCATCTTCAGGTAGGCATCCATCACCGGTACCGGCGCATTGCGGCCAACCGGCTGCATGCCGGCATCGGCGCTCCAGGGGGTCTGTGTGGCCAATGACAGACCGTTGGGGCCCTGAAAGCCTGCTTCGCGCAGACGGCCCTGGCGTGCATCCACGCGACCATCGATGCGTTGGTCCAGCTGGCGGGCAAATTCGGCGGTCATGCCGCGCAGCCACAGCACATTGCGTGGCTGCGCGAGGTAACTGCCACCGGCTGCGGGTTCGGCCCAGTCCTTGATGTGGACAAAGCACACCTGCACCTGCTGCGGCGAACCGTTGGCATCCAGATACACCGCGCGCGATTCCTGGCCCTCGGCACGCCCGGGCGGCAGGCTGATGCCGGCGGTGAGCATGGCATCGCGCAGGGGCAGCTGGCTCATGCTGTCATCGCACAGCGCGTCATCAGCTTTTGCATTGATCCTGCCGGTGGCTGCGGCCGGCGTGTCACCCGGAACATGGCCGGTACGTTGCAAATAACTTTCGTAGGCAATGATCCAGCCCTGCACGAACTCGTTGCTGATGCGTTCTGCCTGTGCGCTGCGATAGGCATCGCGACCGACACTGACTCCGCCCAGGATCAGGGCAATGATCACCAGCACGACGGCCATTTCCATCAAGGTGAAACCGCGCTGCTGGCGGGCGTTGGCAATGGAGTGGGACATGCGCATGCTCACATGTGGGGCGAGGAAATGGCCTTCTGTACCAGGTCATAGACCGGCAGCAGCAGGGCGACAATCAGAAAGACGAACATGCCGCCGCCGAACAGGACGATGACCGGCTTCATCACTTCGGACAGGCTGGCGATCAGGCGCTGCAGGCGCAGGCTGTACTCGGCCGACAGGCGCGAAAACTGGTCATCCAGGGTGCCGGTTTCCTCACCCACGCCGACCATGCGCACCATCATCGACGGGAAGCCACCGACCTGGCGCATGGCCGATGACAGGCGGTCGCCGCGCTCGAGCACCTGGCGGATGGCGATGATGCGGTCGCGGTAGTACTCGTTGGTCATCGCCTTTTCCATCACCTGCAGGCTGGAGACCATGTCCACACCGGCACGTACCAGCAGGGACATGTATTCGGTGAAGAACGCCAGGCCGGAGGAGACCATGATGGTCTGTGCGATCGGCAGCTTGTGCAGCACGTAGTGGGTGGCGCGACGGAAGCCACGGCTGTAGCGCCAGGTGACCCACAGTGCAAAACCGGCCAGCACCACGCCGACGGCGATCATGCCGATGTGCGCAATGACCCAGTCCGAGGCCTTCATCACGGCCACAGTCAGTGGTGGCAGCTGGGCATTCATCTGTTTGAACAGATCGGCCAGGTTGGGGACCACGTAATAGATCCAGAAGCCGCCGGCACCGAGGATGGCCGAGAACACGAACAGCGGGTAGATCAATGCCTGCTTGGTGTCGGCGGTCATCTTGGACACGCGTTCGACGTGGTCGGCCGACTCCATCAGCATGCGGTCCATGCTGCCGGTCTCATCGCCGATCAGCACCAGGTTGCGCACGGTTTCCGGAAACGCATCGGGATAGCGATTGAAGGCATCGCTCATGGTGGCGCCGGCATCCAGTTCCTCCAGCAGGCGCCTGGCCAGGCGGGCCGGATTGGAGGCTGCACCACCGCCGACCTCGTTGGCCACCGCACGCAGTGCCTCCATCACCGGGATGCCGCTGGAGGTCATCACGGCCAGGTCGCGCAGCATGCCGGCCAGCTCCACCGGACGGATGGTCGGTTTGAACAGGCGGGCCATGATGCGCTGGCCTTCGGCCAGCCAGCCGGGCAGGCGGTGCAGGCTCAGGACCACGGCATCGAAGTTCTTCTCCAGCCACATGCGGGCGGAGGCATCGCGCTCGACCGCCAGCTGGGTCACACCACTCTTGACCCGGCCACTGGAGAGCAGCAGACGGTAGTAGTAGACATTCATGGCGCAGGCCCCACGCCGGCCACGCGCATCACTTCCTCGCTGGTGGTCTGGCCGGCAATCACACGGGCGCGGGCTACCTGCTCGATACCGCGGAAGCCGGCGTCCATGGCCAGCTGGCGCACGGTTTCACGGCTGGCGTCTTCGGCAATGCCGTTGGCCAGGGCATCGTTGACCAGCATGATGTCGTAGACCGGCAAGCGGCCATAGAAACCGGTGCCGCGGCAGCGCTCGCAGCCCTGGCCGCGCTTGCCACAACTGCCGGCAGGCAGCTGCAGCCAGGCCAGTTCGTTGTCGCTGAAGGGCGCATCGGTGGCGCAGAAGCTGCAGATCTGGCGCACCAGACGCTGGTTGACCACGGTCAGCAGGTTGTCGGCGATGACCTGGGCCTCCAGGCCCAGCGGACGCAGGCGCGGCACCACACCGAACACGCTGGTCACATGCAGGGTGGACAGCACCAGGTGACCGGTGGCGGCCGCTTCCAGTGCGGCCTGCGCGGTTTCGGCATCGCGCATTTCGCCCAGCAGGATCACATCCGGGTCATGGCGCAGGAAGTGGCGCAGGGCCGAGCCGAATTCATAGCCGGCACGCCGGTTGACCTCGGTCTGGCCGGCACCCGGGACCCGGTATTCGATCGGATCTTCGACGGTGAGCACGTTGCGCTCGATCAGCGACTGCATGCGCAGCGCCGCATGCAGGGAGGAGCTTTTGCCCGAACCGGTCGGGCCGGTGATCAGGATCAGGCCGGCCGGTCGCGCGAACAGGCGCTCCAGGGCGGCGACGTCCTCGGCGAAGAAGCCCAGCTCGGCCAGCCCGGCCAGGTCACTGTGCTCGGGCAACAGACGCATGACGGTGCGTTCGCCGGCATCGGTGATCAGGGTGGAGACACGCACCGTCAACCCGGCATCGAGCACGGTGGCGCGGAAGCTGCCGTCCTGGGGGCGACGCTGCTCGGAGATGTCCATCTCCGCGGCCAGCTTGATGTAGCCCAGCAGGCGGGTCAGGGCCAAGGGCATGGCCAGCATCGGCCGCAGCACACCATCGATGCGGAACAGGATGTGCAGGCTGTGCTCGGACGGGGCGATGTGGATGTCGGTGGTGCGCTCGCGCACGGCGTAGTGCAGCAGGTAGTCGAGCAGCTTTTCCGGGCTGTAGGCGTGGTCGTTGTCTGCGGACAGGCGCTTGATTTCGCGCTCCAGCAGGCTTTCCACCGGATTCTGGGCGAAGTAGTAGGTATGCCGGATCAGGCGTGAGACCTTGCCGTACTCACCCTGCAGGAAACGTGCGCGCAGGCCGCAGCGTTGCAGGACCAGCTGCGAGACGGTGCTGATGTCGGCATCACCGATCAGCACATCCAGGGCCTCACCGTTGCGTGCCATCGGCAGGAACTGGCGCATCTGGCACAGCTCGCGGTTGAACAGGGCCAGCACCTGCGGATCGGGCGCAGCCAGGCTGTCGACCTGGACGAACTCAACGTCCTGCAGCTCGGCCTGGGTGCGCACGATTTCCGACTCATCGGCCAGGCCGTGACGGATCAGCAGGCGGCCGAAGCTCTGTTGTTCGACCACGTTCTTCTGCTGGGCATAACGCAGCTGGGCGTCGTCGAGCAGGCCGCGCTCATGCAGCAGGCTGCCCAGACGGTCGCCTTCGCGGGCGCCCGGAGCGGCGGCGGTACCGCTCAGTGGACGGGTGGAAACGGGCAAGGGGCGGGAATCATCCGTGGCCATGGGTAGGGTTTTCCGGCGAAGTCGAGGAAAGGGCGGCAGCAGCGGTCAGGCTGTGCAGCAGGTGCAGGGTGAGCGGATCGGGCTGGCCGGTGGCCGGCAGTTGCCACAGTTGCTGCAGCCGGCGCAGGGCGCGTTCGGTCAGTGGGCCGACGCTGCCATCGATGCGGCCGTCGTACTGGCCCAGCTGCTGCAGCTGCTGCTGCAGCAGGGTGGCGTCGGCCGATTGCGGCAACGCTGGCCACCAGGCCTGCCAGCGCTGGCCATCGTGGTGCAGGCAGCGTGCGTGGGTGTCAGGCAGGCGGGTGAAGCTTTCCGGCACGTTCCAGGGCCCACTGCTGTTGGCGCTGGGTTGGCAGCCGGCGGGCAGGGCCTGTATCGACAGCCTTGCCGGGGCTGCGCCGGTCGGCGGGTCGCTGCGGGTTGCCGGAGTGTCGGCCAGGCCGAACACCGCGCCGGTGACCAGCGACAGCGCGAGCACGCCGGTCCAGGCCAGACGACGCGGACGGCGCGGGCCCAGCAGGGCACCGGCCTCGCCGGCAGCACGCAGCAACAGGCTGACAGGAATACGCTGGTGTGCCTCCGGACAGGGCTGCAGGCCGTACAGGGCGCGGTCCATGATCAGGTGCAGGCGGCGTGGGTTGCCGGCGCTGAGCAGATACAACAGGGGCGCGGCCAGGCGGCCAAGGCGCAGGCGACCGCTGGCACCGGCAGCATCCAGCCGCGCATGCACGTAGCCGGCCACATGTCGTAGTGGCAGCGTGCCCAGGCTGACGTGCTTGACGATACGGCTGGTCAGTTGGCGCAGGTCATGGGAGGCCAGCCGGGTGCACAGCTCGGGCTGGCCGCAGAGCACGATCTGCAGCAGTTTTTCCTGGCCGGTTTCCAGGTTGGTGAGCAGGCGCACCAGCTCCAGGCTGGCCGGTTCCAGGTTCTGGGCGTCATCGAGCACCAGCACGCAGACCGTGCCGGCCTGCCAGCACTTGATCAGGAAACGGTTGAGTTGTTCGATGTCTCCGGCCGGGCTGCCGGTCGGCGCCAGACCAAAATCGCGCAGTACCGCTGCCAGCAGGTCCGGTCCCTGCAGGAAGGTGTTGAACACCAGGCTGATGGCCATGCCCTCGTCCTGGACATCGGCAATCAGCCGGCGCAGGAAGGTGGTCTTGCCAGTGCCGATCTCACCGCTGACCAGCACGAAGCCGGCGCGGTTGCGCAGCACATGCGCCGCTTCCAGGCGGTCTGCATCCAGCTGTGCACTGGCCACATAGCCGCGCACATCCGGTGCGGCCGGGAACGGTTGCCGTTCCAGTCCCAGACGGGCAGGCAGCGGGGCGCCGGTGCGGCTCACGGGGCAGTGGCCTCCAGCGCGGCACGGGCGCGGCGCAGCAGCGGGTTGTCGGCCTGTTGCACCGACAGGCGGGCCAGGGTGGCGTGGGCCTGTTCGGTCTGCCCGGCGGCGGCCAGCAGCAGGGCCAGGTTGGCACCGGCATGGGCATCGTCGGGCACGCGCTCGACAATGCGGCGGTAAGCCTTCAGTGCCATGGCCTGATCGCCACGGGCGTGGGCCAGCCAGGCCTGTGCGCGCAGCAGGGTCAGGCTGTCGGCGGGCAATTGCCCGGCCAGGCTGTCCAGCAGTGCCTGCGCGTGCTCCAGGCGACCTTCGGCAATGGCCTGTTGCAACTGCGCCTGCAGCGGGGCGACGGCATCGCTGTCGGCCTGGCGCTGGCTGACCTGCAGCTGGCCGGCCGGACGCATCGGCATGCTGGCAGGTGCGGCCGGTGCCACCGATGCCGTGGCCGCGACGGGTGCCGGAGCCGGAGCCGCAACCAACGCCGTCGCTGCCACCGGCATGGCCGGGGCGATGGTGTCAGGCAGGGCCGCTGCCGGGGGGGCCGCCGTTGTGGCCGGGTCGGTGCGCGGCACCGCTGCCGGCGCCGGAGTGGGCGTGCGCGCTTGCACGCTGGCCACCGCTTGGGCGGGCAGTGCCTGGACGGGCATGGCCATGACGCCATCGGGCATCACCGGCGCGCTGTGCTGGCTGGCTGCAGGTACGAGCAGGCGAGCGCCGGCATAACCGGCGGGTACGGCCACCAGTGCGGCCAGCAGCAGGATGGCCGGACGCTGCAGGCGGCGTACCGGCAGCCGCGCCGGCAGGGCCGGCGCCTGTTCGCGCAGGGCGTTGTAGACCAGACTCACAGCACCCGTACCCGCAGCACCAGGACCAGTTCGCGGCTGGTCTGCAGACGGTTGCGCGAGCCGAACATGCGGCCGAATACCGGCACGTCCGACAGCCCCGGCATGCCCCGGTCGGCCAGGGTGGCGTTCTGGTCAATCAGCCCGCCGAGCATGACCGTGTCGCCGTCCTTCAGGTTCAAGGTGGTGGTGATGCCCTTGACGTTGATCTGCGGCAGGGTCACCGCGTTGCCGTTGGGGAATTCGCGCAGCTGCAGGCTGGCGGCATCCACTTCGGTCTGCATCGGGTGCACCAGCAACTCGACCGTGCCGTTGTCATGGATCATCGGTGCCACACCGATGACCACGCCGGAGAACAGCGAGTCGGTCTGGATGTCGGCCGAAGTGTTGTAGCCGCCACCGCCGGAGTTGGAGAAGCTGGTGGTGGACTTGGTGACGTAGCGGATGTTGGTGCCCACACTGAGGTAGGCCGGGCTGCCATTGCGCACGCGTACGCTGGGGTTGGACAGCACCTTGACGTTGCCGAAGCCGCGCAGCACGTTGACGGCCGCCGAGAAGGTGTCGTTCTGCCAGCTCAGGCCGAAGGAGCGGCCGGCGCTGGAGCCCAGGGTCTGGTTGGGGAAGATGATGCTGCGGCCCTGTTCGCCCAGACGGGTCTTGCCGTCGTAGTTGAGCAGGGTGTCGGCCAGCGGCAGGATGCTGGCGGTGCTGTCGGCATAGATGCTGGCCACACGGTCACGCAGCAGGTTCCAGTCCACGCCGTAGCTGTCGCTGTCATTGAGGCTGACATCCAGGATCTGCGCCTCGACCAGCACCTGGCGGCGCAGTTTCTGCTTGCTGTGCTCCACCAGCTCCTGCACTGCGCGCATCTGCGAGGGGCGGGCACGCACATACAAGGTGCCGCTGGACGGATCCAGGCTGTAACGGGCCGTGGAGGGCGGACGCGGGGCGTCGGGGTCATTGCTGTTGGTAGTGGCCTGGGCCTTGTAATGGGAGCGGATGACCTGCAGGGGGGCATCGAGCTGCTTGTAGGGATCGGCATCCTTGCCCACGGTGCCGGTGAAGCC
>X237_Red_shanked_Douc_Langur__coassemble_25_pt1 | contig 27970 bp, 24 predicted proteins | sample X237_Red_shanked_Douc_Langur__metabat2_high_PE_002 | metagenome-assembled genome bin X237_Red_shanked_Douc_Langur
GGGTGGTCAGGGCCACGATCTGGCGGGTGGCGGCCACCTGTTGTTCCCATTCGCCGGATTGCTCGCCCTGGCGCAGCAGGGTCAGCATCAGCACATCATTCCAGGCCTGGCGCATCAGGTTCTGGACGAAACGCGGCGGTGCCGGTTCGCTGTCGCAGGCGGCCTGGATGGTCTTGTCGGCCACGCGCCGGGCGCTTTCCAGGCGTTCCTTTCCGCGCGCTGCCTCGATGAAGCGGCGTTCGGCCAGTTCGGCCTTGTGCACCGCACTGCGGTAGTGGGCCTGGATTTCCTCGGTGGCGTTGGCAAAGACCTGCTCATCGCCGTCGTAATCGTTGACCACCTTGTGCACGGTCTGGCCGAGCTTGGCCACCAGCACCGGGTCCACGTCCTCGTTGCCCAGCCACAGGGCGCCGGATTCGGCCACCGCATTGAGCAGCTCGCGCGCCGGGTGTTCATCGCGCACGAAGAAGCCCGGGTCGCTGATCGCCGCGCGCACCACCGGCAGCTGCAGCTGGGTCAGCAGTTCACCGGCACTGGCATCGCTGCGCATGTGGGCCTGGATCTGCCGGTAGAGCAGGCCGAGCAGGTCCATGGTGTCGTTGTCGCGGGGCGAGAGCTGGGCCGCCGGGCCGTGCTCGGCGCGGGCCTGGGCGAGCAGGGCGTTGCGGATGTCCTCGATCGAGCGCCCGGGGCTGGCCGGCTTGGCGGCGGTCAGGCCCTGCAGGCGGGCCAGCAGGTTGTTGACCACCGGGCTGCTCAGGGCCGGGCCCGGGGCGGCGGCGCTGGCCTGGGTGGCGGACATGTCCGCCTGCGGGCCGGCAGCAGGCAGGCCGGTGCCGGCCTGGGGCGGCAGGCTGGCGCTGCTGAGCGGCAGTTGGTTGCCGTAGGTCTGGCGGGCGGCGCTGAGCATCTGCTGCAGGTCGGCCAGGTCTTCCTCGCTGACCGCGGCATTGAGTGCCTGGCCGGGTTGCAGGGCGGCAGCGGCCGCACTGGCCGCCGCATCGGCGGTGGCGGCATGCAGGCTCTGGCGCCAGCCGCTGGCCGGGGCCTGGCCCTGCCACTGGGTCAGTGGTCGGTCGGCACCACCGGTGCCGGCGGGCGAAGTGCTGGCGGAGTTGCCCGATGCCGCGCTGTTGCCGCGCGGCGACGGGGCATCGGCGTCGGCCGGGCCGGCACTGCGCCTACGGCCGGCCGGACGCGGCAGGAACGGCTGGTAGACCAGGCCGGGCAGCACGCCCTGGCTGGCCAGCAGGCTGTTGGCGCGTTCCAGCAGTTCGGCCTGGCGCTCGAACACCATGCGGCCGAAGGCCTTGTACAGGACCAGGCTGGCCTCGGCACTGAGATCGAGCAGGCTGCTGGCCTGGGGCAGGCGTCGGCACAGCCAGTGCGGGGACAGCGGTACCTGCTCGATGTCATAGGCCGGGCGGGCCGCCAGCACCGCCATCCGCTGCGAGAGCACATGCAGGGCGCTGGCATGGCGTGGTGCCTCGCGCCGGGCCAGGTCGGCCAGCACGATGTCACGGTCGATCTCGATGTCCTGCACCAGTGACAGCTCGGTGGCCGGGGCGGCGACCGCGTCGGCGGGCAGCCGCGCATCGGCTTCGTGCAGGCTGGTCAGGGCCCGCCCGCTCAGGCTCAGGTAATGGCGGGCAAAGGCCTCGCCCATCGGCATCACATGGCGGGCCTGGCCGAGCAGGTCCATCTGCAGCTGGCTGTTGCGTGCCACGTCGGCATGGCGCATCAGGTCGCGCTCCAGCTCGACGATGGTCAGTGTCAATGGTGTGAGCAGGATCTGCTGGGTCAGCTGCTGCAGCTGCTCCAGCAGCCCGCTGACCCTGGGCGGCAGGGCCGCGGGCAGCTCAATGGAAGGCGGTGTTCGTGGCGAACCGGCCATGGTGTGCATCCTGCGTCCCCTGAATGGCACAAACTTTAAACGCCTGACCGGTCAGGTGCCAGTGGTGGCCGGGGACGGGATGGAGACTGGCCGGCAGACGCTGCTCAGGGCAGGAACAGCTCGACCACGTCATTGGTGAAGCGGCGGCCCAGCTCGGTCGGCTGCCAGAAGCCATCCGTGCCGGTCAGCCAGCCACGCTGGCTGGCCTGGCCCAGGGCCGCGGCAATGGCTGCCGGCTCCAGCCCGGTACGCGAACTGAAGTCGCGCTCGCTGAATCCCTCATGCAGGCGCAGCAGGTTGAGCATGTACTCAAACGGCAGGCGGGAGGCATCGATGATGTCATCGCCGCCGATGCTGGCCGGCGTGCCGGCGGTGTCCATGAAGGTCTGTGGATGCTTGTGCTTCCAGCGCCGCAGTACGTGCTGCTCGGCACCGGAGCTGATCTTGCCGTGGGCACCGGCACCGATGCCCAGGTAGTCGCCGAAGCGCCAGTAGTTGAGATTGTGTGCGCACTGGCGCCCGGGCCGGGCGTAGGCGCTGACCTCGTACTGGGCAAAGCCGGCATCGGCCAGCATCGCCTGGCAGTGCTCCTGGATGTCCCAGGCCGCGTCTTCATCGGGGATGCCCTTGGGCGGCTTGGCGAAGAAGATGGTGTTCGGTTCCAGGGTCAGCTGGTAATGGCTGATGTGGGTAGGGTCCAGGGCAAAGGCACGCTGCAGGTCGTGCTCGGCGGCGGCCAGGTCCTGGCCGGGCAGGGCATACATCAGGTCCAGGTTGATGTTGTCAAAGCCGGCATCCTGGGCCAGCTTGACCGCGCTTTCGGCCTGGGCGCTGTCGTGGATGCGGCCCAGTTTGTGCAGGGCCTGGTCGTTGAAGCTCTGGATGCCGAAGCTCAGACGGTTGACCCCGGCCTTCAGGTAACCGTCAAAGCGGCCATGCTCGGCGGTGCCCGGGTTGGTTTCCAGGGTGATTTCCGCATTCGGGGCAAAACGCAGGCGCGCGCTGGCCGCATCGAGGATGCGGGCGATCGCCTCGGGCGGGAACAGGCTGGGGGTGCCGCCGCCGAAGAACACGCTGCTCACCACCCGGCCCCAGACCAGCGGCAGGTCCTGGTCCAGGTCGGCGATCAGTGCGTCGATGTAGGCATCAAAGGGCAGGGCGCCCTTGCCGGCATGCGAGTTGAAGTCGCAGTACGGGCATTTGCGCACGCACCACGGCAGGTGGATGTAGAGCGACAGCGGCGGCGGAATCAGCGTGGACATCAGCAGGTTTCAGGCGCCGAGGAAGGCGGGCAGGGCGGGGATCAACTGGGCCAGGGCCAGGCCGCGGTGGCTGCGGGCGTTCTTGTCGGCCGGCGCCAGCTCGGCGGCTGCCAGGCCGCTGGCCGGGTCGCCGAAGACCGGGTCATAGCCGAAGCCGCCGGCACCGCGCGGGGCGCTCAGCACCGTGCCGCGCCAGCGGCCCTGGGCGATCAGCGGGTCCGGGTCCTCGGCATGGCGCACCACCACCAGGGTGCAGTGGAAATGGGCGCCGCGTTGTTCCACCGGCAGGCCGTCCAGCTCGCCCAGCAGCCTGGCGATGTTGGCCGCGTGGTCGCCGTGGTTGCCGGCATAGCGGGCCGAGTACAGGCCCGGTGCGCCGCCCAGCGCGTCCACGCACAGGCCCGAATCATCGGCCAGCGCCGGCAGGCCGGTGATGCGGGCGGCATGACGGGCCTTGAGCAGGGCGTTTTCGACAAATGTCAGCCCGGTTTCCTCGGCATCGTCCACGCCCAGGCAGGCCTGGGACAGCACGGTGATCCCGGCATCGGCCAGCAGGCGGTTGAATTCGGCCAGTTTGCCGGCGTTGCCGCTGGCCAGCACAAGTTGTTTCATGGCGCAGGTTCCAGCAGGTCCCAGGTGTTGCCGTACAGGTCGGCGAAGATGGCCACGGTGCCGTGCGCCTCGTGGCGCGGCGCTTCGGTGAAGCGCACGCCACGGGCCAGCATCGCGGCATGGTCGCGGGCAAAGTCATCGGTATGCAGGAAAAAGCCGACCCGGCCGCCGGTCTGGTCGCCGACGCGGCCCTGCTGGTTGACTGTGCTGGCCAGGGTCAGGGCCAGACCGGCATGGCTGCCGTGCGGGGCCACCACCACCCAGCGCTTGCCGGTGCCGATGGCCACATCCGCACGCAGCTCAAAGCCCAGTACCTGGGTGTACCAGGCAATGGCGCGGTCATAGTCATCCACCAGCAGGGTGGCCAGGGCCAGTTGCTGGTTCATGCGCCCAGCGCCGCCTGCTGGGCGGCGAGCAGTTCGCCGATGCCCTTTTCGGCCAGGGCCAGCAGCTCGTTGAGTTCATCTCGACGGAAGGCATGGCCCTCGGCGGTGCCCTGCAGTTCGATGAAGCCGCCACCGTCATTCATGACCACGTTCATGTCGGTGTCGCAGTCGCTGTCTTCGGCGTAGTCCAGGTCCAGCACCGGGGTGCCGCGGTACACGCCCACCGACACGGCCGCCACGGCGCCGATGATCGGGTTGCGCTTGAGTTCCTTCCTGGCCATCAGCGTGTTCACGGCATCGACCAGGGCCACGTAGGCGCCGGTGATCGCGGCGGTGCGGGTGCCACCGTCGGCCTGCAGCACATCGCAGTCCAGGGTGATGGTGCGTTCGCCCAGGGCATTGCGGTCCACACAGGCGCGCAGGCTGCGGCCGATCAGGCGCTGGATCTCCAGGGTGCGCCCGCCCTGCTTGCCACGGGCGGCCTCGCGGTCGGTGCGGGTGTGGGTGGCGCGCGGCAGCATGCCGTACTCGGCCGTCACCCAGCCTTCGCCCTTGCCACGCAAAAAGCCCGGCACCCGGTTCTCGATGCTGGCCGTGCACAGCACGCGGGTGTTGCCGAAGCTGACCAGCACCGAACCTTCGGCATGGCAGGTGAAGGCGCGTTCGATGCGCACATCACGCAACTGGTCGGCCGAACGGCCGGAGGGACGGGAAAAGCTGGTCATGGGGCTACCGGAATCTGGCGGGAACAGGAACGCGGACACGGCCAGATGCCGGTCAACGCGGCCGGCTAGGGTACCATCTGCCCTTTGAAGGCATGGAAATCTCCCATGATCCGTAGCATGACCGCCTGGGCTGGCGGCGAACGCGCCACCGCCTGGGGCACCCTGTCCTGCGAGCTGCGCTCGGTCAACCACCGTTTCCTGGAGGTGGGCCTGCGCCTGCCTGAAGACCTGCGCGCGGCCGAAAGTGCGTTGCGCGAGCGCATCAGTGCGCGGGTGAACCGCGGCAAGATCGATGCGGTGCTGCGCCTGCGCAGCGCCGAAGGCGTTGCCACCCTGGCCGTCAACCAGGCCCTGGTGGACCAGCTGGCCAGCCTGGCCCTGGGCCTGCACAGCAAGTTCCCGCACATGCGCATCGGTTTCACCGACCTGCTGCAGTACCCGGGGGTGATCCAGGGCGAGGCGGTGGATGCCACTGCACTGCAGGCCCAGGCCCTGGAACTGCTGGACGAGGTGCTGGACGGCTTCATCGCAGCGCGCGAACGCGAGGGTGGCAAGCTGGCCGCCGCCATTGCCGAGCGCGTGGACGGCATCGAGCAGATCGCCGGCCAGGTACGCGAGCTGATTCCGGCCATCCGTGAAGGGCAGCGTGCCAAGCTGGCCGCGCGTCTGGCCGACCTGCCGCATCCGGTGGAGCCGGGCCGGGCCGAAGCCGAACTGGTGCTGTGGCTGCAGAAGCTGGACGTGGATGAGGAGCTGGACCGCCTGGCCAGCCACATCAGCGAGATCCGCCGGGTGCTGCGCTCGCGCGAGCCGGTCGGTCGCCGTCTGGACTTCCTGCTGCAGGAGTTCAACCGCGAGGCCAACACCACCGGCTCCAAGTCGGTGGACAGCCGTACCTCCAATGCCGCGGTCGAGCTCAAGGTGCTGATCGACCAGATCCGCGAGCAGGTCCAGAACATCGAGTGAGGCCGTCCGGCCGCTCCCTCCTTCCCGTTATCGATACCCTCTAGCCATGCGCGGAACCCTCTACATCGTCGCCGCACCCTCCGGTGCCGGCAAAAGCTCGCTGGTCAATGCCACCCTGGCCCGTGACCCGCAGATCAGCCTGTCCATTTCCTTCACCTCGCGGGCGATGCGCCCGGGCGAGGAAAACGGCAAGCACTACCACTTCGTCCCGGCGGCCGAGTTTGAATCGATGATCGCCGCTGGCGATTTCTTCGAGTACGCGCTGGTCCACGGCGACTGGAAGGGCACCGCCCGGCAGTCGGTGGAGCCGCAGCTGGCGGCCGGCCAAGACGTGCTGCTGGAAATCGACTGGCAGGGCGCGCAGCAGGTCCGGGCCAAGGTGCCCGGCGCGGTGAGCGTGTTCATCCTGCCGCCCTCGCGTCAGGCGCTGGAAGAGCGCATGCGCAAGCGTGGCCAGGACAGCGAGGCGGTGATTGCCCAGCGCATGGCCGCCGCCCGCGAGGAGATGTCCCACTTCGCCGAGTTCGACTACGTCATCGTCAACGAGGACTTCGACACCGCCGTGGATGAAATGTGCGCCATCTTCCGTGGCAGCCGCCTGCGCCGCGAGGCCCAGGCCCAGCGCCATGCCGGCCTGATCGACACCCTGCTGCAGGGTTGATTGACTTAACTGGCTGATTCATAAGGGGCACTCTTGCCCCTGATTGATTCTGCCCGGTGGGCGGGCGTACAATCGCCGCCTTTCCCCGTCCAAATAGTGCGGCCGCACAGGCTGCCGGGAGCTCGCATGGCCCGCATTACCGTAGAAGATTGTCTGGAAGTTGTTAACAACCGTTTCGAGCTGGTCATGATGGCCTCCAAGCGTGCCCGTCAGCTGGCCAACGGCGTGCAGGCCACGCTGGACAACAGCGAAACCGATGACAAGCCGACGGTGCTGGCGCTGCGCGAGATTGCTGCGCGCAAGATCGACAACGCCCTGATCGACGAAGTGGAGAAGGCCGAGCGCGAGCGTGCCGAGCGCGAAGCGCTGGAACTGGCTGCTGCCGAGCTGGTTGCCGAAGAGGACATGAGCAAGAACGACGACTGATTTTCCGTCGCCCTCGTGATTGCCGTACAACGGCCCGCCTGTGCGGGCCGTTGTTTTGTTTGGAGGCAAGGTTTACCGCCGCCTTCCACTGACATAGTCTTCTGTCATGAAACCAAGTCCTGCCATTTCCGCCCTCGCCGATACCGGTGCGGCGGTTCCCGACTACGTGCTCCAGCTCGAGCGCAGTGCGGCCTATCTGCCGGCTGAGCAACTGCAGGTGCTGCGTCGGGCCTGGGAGGTCGGGGCGGCGGCGCACGCCGGGCAGACCCGCAAGTCAGGCGAGCCCTACATCACCCACCCGGTGGCCGTGGCCGGGGTGCTGGCCGAACTGGGCCTGGATGTGGAGGCGCTGGTTGCCGCCATCCTGCATGACACCATCGAAGACACCCCGCTGACCCGCGAGCAGCTGGCCGGCCAGTTCGGCGAGGCCGTGGCCGACATCGTCGAGGGCGTGACAAAGCTGGACAAGCTCAAGTTCCGCGACCGCCAGGAAGCGGCGGCGGAGAGCTTCCGCAAGATGCTGCTGGCCATGTCGCGCGACCTGCGCGTGATCATGATCAAGCTGGCCGACCGCCTGCACAACATGCGCACCCTGGGCGCGCAGAGTGCCGAGGCGCGCCAGCGCATCGCCCTGGAGACACTGGAAATCTACGCCCCGATTGCCCAGCGCCTGGGCATGAACCTGGTCAAGAGCGAGCTGCAGAACCACGGCTTCAAGGCGTTGTATCCGTGGCGGCACACGATCCTGGAAAAGCACATCCTGTCCCAGCCGGTGGTGCGCCGCGAGGCGATGGCCCAGGTCGAGGTGCAGCTGAGCCAGCGCCTGGCCCGCGAGGGCATCGAGCACCGCCTGATCAGCCGGATCAAGACCCCCTGGAGCATCTACAACAAGATGAACCAGGAGAACAAATCCTTCGACCAGGTGATGGACGTGTTCGGCTTCCGTCTGGTGGTCAAGGATGTGCCCACCTGCTACCACGCCCTGGGCGCGGTGCATGCGGCGTTCAAGCCGCTGGACGGGCGCTTCCGCGACTTCATCGCCATCCCCAAGGCCAACGGCTACCAGTCGCTGCACACGGTGCTGTTCGGCCCCTACGGCTCGCCGATCGAGGTGCAGATCCGCACCGAGGAAATGGACCTGGTGGCCGAGCGCGGCATCGCCGCGCACTGGAGCTACAAGTTCGGTGGTGACGGCCCCAACAGCGCGCAGAGCCGGGCCCATGCCTGGATCAGCGAGCTGGTCGAGTCGCAGCGTGCGGCCGGCTCGTCGCTGGAGTTCCTGGACAACGTCAAGGTCGACCTGTTCCCGGACGAGGTCTACCTGTTCACCCCCAAGGGCAAGATCCTGGCCCTGCCGCGCAATGCCACCGCGCTGGATTTTGCCTATGCGGTGCATACCGATGTCGGCAACAAGGCGGTGGCCTGCCGCGTGGACAAGAAGCTGGTGCCGCTGCGTACCCGCCTGAGCAGCGGGCAGACGGTGGAGATCATCACCGCACGCTCGGCCACGCCCAAGCCGCAGTGGCTGGAGTTCGTGGTCTCGTCCAAGGCGCGCACCGCGATCCGCCACCAGCTCAAGCAGCTCGAACACGAAGATGCGGTGCAGCTGGGTCACCGCATGCTCGACCGCACCCTGGAGGCGATGGACAGCTCGATCGAGCGCCTGCCCAAGGGGCGCATGGATGCCTTCCTGGCCGAGCATCGCTACCCGCGCCTGGAGGCTTTCCTGGCCGATGTGGCGCTGGGCAACTGGATGCCGTTCCAGGCCGCCCAGGCTCTGCTGGCCTATGCCGACCTGCGCGGCCCGGCCAGCCTGCGCAGCCAGGAGAAGATCCTGATCAGCGGCAGCGAGCGCGGTGTGGTCAGCTTTGCCAACTGCTGCCAGCCGATTCCCGGCGATGACATCATGGGTTACCACACTGCCGGCAAGGGCATCGTGGTCCATCGCATGGATTGCCCCAACCTGGCCGAGCTGCGCAAGACGCCGGACCGCTGGGTGCCGATCGGCTGGGATACCAGCGTGGTCGGTGATTACGACACCGCCCTGGTGGTGGCGGTGGAGAACGGTACCGGCGTGCTGGCCCAGCTGGCCGCATCGATTGCGCAGAGCAAGTCCAACATCGACCGGGTCGACTACCTGGACCGCGACCCGAATGCGGCGGTGCTGTGCTTCAACATCCAGGTCAGTGACCGCAACCACCTGGCCGAGGTGATGCGTCGCCTGCGTCGCTTGAGTGTGGTGCAGTCGGTGCGCCGGCAGTAATCGTCGCCGGCAACCTGTGTTGTTGCCGGCAGGCGTCGGATGACCTGCTCAGGATGGCTACAATGGCCGCTCCATGAACCAACAGGAGCGCGCCATGAGCCGCCAGATCATCAATACCGACCAGGCCCCGGCTGCCATCGGCCCGTATTCCCAGGCCGTGCGCGTGGGCAACGTGGTGTATTTCTCCGGCCAGATTCCGCTGGACCCGGCCACCGGCAATGTGGTGGAAGGTGACATCACCGCCCAGGCCCGTCGTGCCTTCGACAACCTCAAGGCCGTGGCCGAAGCGGCCGGCGGCTCGCTGGAGCAGATCGTGCGTTGCGGCCTGTTCCTGACCGATCTGGGCCAGTTCGCCCAGGTCAATGCCGTGATGCAGGAATACTTCTCCGCGCCGTACCCGGCCCGTTCGACCATCGAAGTGTCCGCCCTGCCCAAGGGTGTGCTGTTCGAAGTCGAAGCCACCATGGTGCTGGAATAATCCGAGCACTGTGAGCCGCAAGCGGATTTCCGCCCCGGCCCTGGCGGCTGCCGGGCAGTCGCCGTTGACGGCGCTGTCCGGTGTCGGCCCGGCGGTGGCGGCCAAGCTGACCGACCGTGGCCTGGGGACCTTGCAGGACCTCTGGCTGCACCTGCCGCGCAGCTACGAAGACCGCACCTGCATCACCCCGCTGGCGCTGCTGCGCAACGGCATGTCCGCCCAGGTGGAAGGGCAGGTGGTGGCGGTGGAGCGCAGTTTCCGTGGCCGGCCGATGCTCAAGGTGGCCATCGAGGACGACAGTGGCGGCCCCTTGGTGCTGCGCTTTTTCCATTTCCGTGCCGCCCAGGTGGCGCAGTTCGCCCACGGCGTGCGCGTGCGTGCCTTTGGTAGTGCCAAACTCGGCCCGACCGGGCTGGAGATTGTGCATCCCAGTTACCGGGTGCTGGCGCTGGGTGAGGAACCGGGCCTGGGCCAGACCCTGGACCCGGTGTATCCGCTGGTGGACGGGGTTGGCCCGGCCACCGTGCGCAAGCTGGTCGGCCAGGCGCTGGACAGGCTGCCCTCCGAGGCCGAGCTGGATATCGTGCCGCCGGCGTGGCTGGCGCAGCTGGGCCTGCCGTCGCTGCGCAGTGCCCTGCTGACCGTGCACCGGCCCGGGGCCGATACGGACCTGGCCGCACTGGCGGCCGGTCGTCATCCGGCCATCGCGCGGCTGGCGATCGAGGAATTGTTGGCCCATCACCTGAGCCTGCGCCGTCAGCGCATCGCCCTGCAGCAGCATGCCGCACCGGCGCTGGATGGCCGTGGCGACGGCGTGGCGCGTCTGCTGGCGGCGCTGCCGTTCCAGCTCACTGGTGCCCAGCAACGGGTGTTCGCCCAGATTGCCGACGACCTGGCCCGGCCGCAGCCGATGCTGCGTCTGGTCCAGGGCGATGTCGGTTCGGGCAAGACCGTGGTCGCGGCGTTGGCGGCGATGCTGGCGGTGCAGGCCGGTTTCCAGGTGGCGCTGGCCGCGCCCACCGAGCTGCTGGCCGAGCAGCATCTGCACAACCTGCGTGGCTGGCTGGAGCCGCTGGGGGTATCGGTGTGCTGGCTGGCCGGGAAGGTCACCGGCAAGGCGCGTGCGGCCACCCTGGCGGCGATTGCCGACGGTTCGGCCCAGGTGGTGGTCGGCACCCATGCCCTGATGCAGGACAGCGTGGTGTTCCATGACCTGGCTCTGGCCATTGTCGATGAGCAGCACCGCTTCGGTGTGCACCAGCGTCTGGCCCTGCGTGACAAGGGCGCTCGCCCGGGCAGTGTGCCGCACCAGCTGGTGATGACCGCCACCCCGATTCCGCGCACCCTGGCGATGAGCGAATACGCCGACCTGGACGTCTCGGCCATCGATGAACTGCCGCCCGGACGTACCCCGGTGCAGACCATCGTGCTCAGCAACAGCCGCCGCGACGAATTGGTCGAGCGCATCCGCCATGCCTGTGCCCAAGGGCGGCAGGCCTACTGGGTGTGCACCCTGATCGAGGAAAACGAGGAGCTCCAGGCCAGTGCGGCCGAGTCCATCCATGCACAACTGGCGGCATCGTTGCCGGAGCTGCAGGTGGCCCTGGTGCACGGGCGGATGAAGCCGGTCGACAAGCAGGCGGCAATGGCCACCTTCAAGGCCGGCGATACCCACCTGCTGGTGGCCACCACGGTGATCGAGGTGGGCGTGGACGTGCCCAATGCCTCGCTGATGGTGATCGAGAATGCCGAGCGCCTGGGCCTGGCCCAGCTGCACCAGTTGCGCGGGCGGGTGGGGCGCGGCAGTGCGGCCTCCAGTTGTGTGCTGTTCTACCAGGGGCCGCTGTCGATGATGGCCAAATCGCGCCTGGCCACCATGCGCGATACCCATGATGGCTTTGTCATCGCCGAGAAGGACCTGGAGCTGCGTGGCCCGGGTGAGTTGCTGGGCACGCGGCAGACCGGCGTGGCCCTGTTCCGGATTGCCGACCTGGCCCGTGATGCCCACCTGCTGCCGGCGGTACACGAGCTGGCCGAGCGCCTGTTGCAAGGGCATCCTGCGCTGGTGGAGCGGGTGATCAGCCGCTGGATCGGCTCGGCCGTGCGTTACGCGGCAGCCTGACGGCGGGCTTTGCGTTGCTCGCGGTGCGGTGGCAGACTCCCATGCCAACCAAAGCGAAAGCATCATGACTGAAAAGATTCCGTTGCTGATCGACACCGATCCGGGTGTCGACGACGCACTGGCCCTGTTGATGGCCTTTGCCGATGACCGCCACGATGTGGTTGGCCTGACCGTGGCGGCTGGCAACGTCGGCCTGGAGCACACGGTCCGCAATGCCCTGAAGTTGTGCGAGGTCGCCGGGCGGATGGATGTACCGGTGTTTGCTGGTGCCCCCGAGCCCCTGGTGCACCCGGCCGAGGATGCGGCCCACGTGCATGGCGTGGATGGCTTCGGTGATGTCGGCCTGCCGCTGGCCAGCCATACCGTCAGTGACGAGCATGCCGCGCTGGCGATCATCCGCCTGTCCCATGAGCATGCCGGCAAGCTGTTCCTGGTCGCCCTGGGGCCGCTGACCAATGTGGCCCTGGCGCTCAAGCTGGATCCGAGCCTGCCCACGCGTATCAAGCGCGTGCTGGTGATGGGCGGTGCGTTCAGTGCGCATGGCAACATCACCCCGGCCGCCGAGTTCAACATCGCGGTGGACCCGGAAGCGGCGCATATCGTCTTCACCGCCTTCCCGATGGTCGAAGTTGCCGACTGGGAAGCCACCCTGGCCCACGGCCTGCTGCATACCGACGTGATGGCCTGGCTGGATGCCGATACCGACAAGGCGCGTTTTTACGAGCTGATCTCGCGCAAGACCCGTCTGTGGTCCGAAGACAGCCGTGGCGAGCGCTGGTACGCCGCCGATGCGCTGGCCATGGCCTGGGCGCTGGAGCCGGAATCGGCCACCCGGGTGGAGTCGCGCCCGTTGGTGGTGGAGATGGCCGGCACCCATACCCGTGGGGCCACGATCGTGGACTGGAACCGCCAGAGTGGCCGCAGCGACAACGCACAGCTGCTTATCGGGTATGATCAGCGGCGTTTCGAGGCTCGCGTGCGCAGTGCGCTGGGCCTGAACTGAACCAGCAGAGTGTCCCGGCTTGCGTACTGCGCAGGCCGGGAATATAATGCCGCTCTTGCCCTGCAGCCCTCTTTTTCATAAGGTGCGAGCCCATGAAGGCCGATATCCATCCGAACTACCGCGCCGTCGTTTTCCACGACGTGACCTCTGATTTCAAGATCCTGACCCGTTCGACCATGGCTTCCAAGGAAACCATCAAGTGGGAAGACGGCGAAGAGTATCCGCTGATCAAGGTTGAAATTTCCTCTGCTTCCCACCCGTTCTACACCGGTAAGCACAAGGTCATCGACACCAGCGGCCGCATCGACAAGTTCCAGAAGCGCTACGCGCGCTAATTCTGCGAACGTCGCACGCGACGCCAACAACGGCCACCTGCAAAGGTGGCCGTTGTCGTTTCCGGCATGGCGGTCATGGCCTGTATCCGCCCGGTCTATGCCAGGCATGGCCTGCATGTATCGGCAACGTGCGCTGAAGCAAGGGGCTACGTCTTTAGTCACAGCCGTACCTGCTTTCTTACCGGCCCGGATTGGCTGTGCGATAATGATGAAATCCGCTGGCAGAGTCGGCGGACTCTATTTTCCGATGCTGCCCACACCCCCGCGTCGAGGGCGGCGACTTCCTATAAAGGAGCGACCCCGTGTCCGAGATCAATCAGGTCACGCTCAACGCCGGCGACAAGTCGGTTGTTCTGCCTGTCATCAAGCCGACCCTTGGCAACGATTGCGTCGAAATTTCGAAGCTGACCAAGGAAACCGGTCTTTTCACCTACGACTCCGGTTACACCGCTACCGCCAGCTGCAAGTCGGCCATCACCTATATCGATGGTGACAATGGCGTCCTGTTGTACCGTGGCTACCCGATCGAACAGCTGTCGGAAAAGTCGACCTACGTTGAAGTGGCCTATGCCCTGATCAACGGCGACCTGCCGACTGCCGAGCAGCTGGCTGCCTTCGAGGCCGAACTGACTGCCGAAGCCACTGTCGATGCCTCGATCAATGCCCTGATCGCTTCGTTTGACAAGGACGCGCACCCGATGGCCATCCTGGCCGCCGCCATTGCGCAGCTGTCGGCCAAGTATCACAACACCCTGAACCTGGCCGATGAAGGCCAGCGCCGTCAGGCAGCCATCCGCCTGATCGCCAAGGTGCCGACCCTGTCGGCCCTGATCTACCGTCATGGCAAGGGCCTGCCGGCCAACAGCCCGGACCTGTCGCTGGGCTACGTGGCCCGCTTCCTGAAGCAGACCTTCGAATCGGCCGACGGCCAGTACGAAATCAATGCTGACGTGGTCAAGGCGCTGGACCTGCTGTTCATCCTGCACGCCGACCACGAGCAGAATGCCTCGACCTCGACCGTGCGTCTGGTCGGTTCGACCGGTGCCAACCCGTACGCTTCGGTTGCCGCTGGTGTGACCGCCCTGTGGGGTCCGGCTCACGGCGGCGCCAACGAAGCCGTGCTGAAGATGCTGGAAGAAATCGGCACTGCCGACAATGTCGAGTCCGCCGTGCTCAAGGCCAAGGACAAGACCTCCGGCTTCCGTCTGATGGGCTTCGGTCACCGCGTCTACAAGAACTTCGATCCGCGCGCCAAGGTCATCGGCGTGATGACCAAGAAGGTGCTGGACCAGTTGGGTATCCAGGACCCGCTGCTCGACGTTGCCGTCAAGCTGGAGCAGGCTGCGCTGAACGACGAATACTTCGTTGCCCGCAAGCTGTACCCGAACGTCGACTTCTACAGCGGCATCATCTACAAGGCGCTGAATATTCCGACCGAACTGTTCACCGTGATGTTCGCCCTGGGCCGTACCTCCGGCTGGGTCTCGCATTGGCTGGAACAGCAGGTCGATCCGGAAATGAAGATCGGCCGTCCGCGTCAGGTCTACACCGGCTCGCCGGTCCGCGACGTCAAGTAATGCAGCGGCCTGCGGGCCTTGCATGAACTGATGTGGCAGCAAAAAGCCCCGCGCAAGCGGGGCTTTTTGTTGTCTGTGGCACGGCAGCAGGGCACTGGCCTGGTGCGTGCCGGCAGGGCTCAATTGATAAGTTGCTGCAGCTGGGAGGCGCTGGCGCGGGGCAGGGCGCTGCCATCGATTGGATTGGCTGGCGGGCTGCGCAAGGCGTGCATGGGCAGCACCCAGAGCTGGAAGGTGATGCCGTCCACCTGCAGGGTCCAGCACGGCGTCTGCTGCATGCTGCCATCGACCAGCTGCAGCTGGCCGGCGTCCTGGTGGGCGGGCAGGTGTTGCTCGCGCAGGAACAGGCCGGGGGCTTCCGGGGTATCGGTATGCAGGTGCACGATCACCGGGTCATGGGCCTGGGCGCTGCCATCGAGCACGGCGCCGCTCAGGCGCGGGCTGAAGGCGTGCAGGAACTGCATTGCTTCCAGCGCCGCCTGGCGCTTGTGCCGCAGGTGCTGGGGCCGGTCGGGGTGGGCGAACAGGTTCAACTGGCTGGCCAGGGCCTGTTCGATCTCGCTGCGGCTCGGCAGGTCCGGGTGGCCCTCGCGCAGGCTCAGGCCGAGCTGCGTGGCCGCCTTGTTGCGTGCGCTGCGCATGTCCATGCCGCCCTCGCGGATGTGGCGGGCGGCCAGTTCGGCGGCGTGTCGGCGCAGGCGGGGTGGGCTGGGCATGGTGATGCTGCTGGCGGGGCGGATGGTCCTGGGCCGGCAGGCCGGCCCGGGATGAAAAAGGGCCGGCATGGCCGGCCCCTTCAAACTCAGAAGATATCGAACGCGCTGTCGTCCGGCGCGGCGGTATCGCTGAAGAAATCCTGCTCCTGCAGGCGGTCCATGTCCTCGACCTTGACCCATTCGGTGGCGCCATTGACCACGGTCTGGACCATGCCGGACGGCGGGTCGGGCATGTTCAGTGGGGTGTCCTTCAGCGCCACGCGCATGTAGTCGATCCAGATCGGCAGCGAGGCGCGGCCGCCATATTCGCGATAGCCCAGTGAGCTGAAGTCATCGCGGCCGACCCAGACCACGGTGGCCAGGGGGCCGCCGAAGCCGGCGAACCAGGCGTCGCGGTGGTCGTTGGTGGAGCCGGTCTTGCCGCCCACGTCGGCACGGTCCAGGACCTTGGCCGCAGTGGCGGTGCCGCGGGTGACCACGTCGCGCATCATCGACTGCAGCTGCCAGGCGGTGCGTTCATCGATGGCGCGCGGGGCAGTCTGGGCGTTGGCCACCGGTGCCGGCGCGGCGGGCGTGGTGGTGGCGCTGGGGGTGCTGGCTGCCGGTGCCGGTTCGGCACCGAAGTTGAAGCCATCCACGACCTGGCTGACCGGCGCGCTGGCGGTGCCGCTGGCGCCGCCACAGCCGCGGCAGGCGACCAGCGGGGTGTGCTGGAAGATCTGCTGCTCGTTGCGGTCCACGACCCGCTCGATGAACCAGGGCTCGATGCGCGAGCCGCCGTTGGCGAAGGCGGCATAGCCACGGGTCACCGACAGCGGGGTGAGTGAGGCGGTGCCCAGGGACATGGACAGGTTGGGCGGCAGTTCGTCCAGGCCGAAGCCGAACTCGCTGATGTAGCGGCGGGCAAAATCCACACCGATGGTGTCCAGCATGCGCACGCTGACCAGGTTGCGCGACTGCACCAGGGCCTCGCGCAGGCGCATCGGGCCACGGAAGCCGCCGCCGTCGTTCTGCGGCTGCCAGGTCTTGCCATTGCGCTGGCGGAACACCACCGGCGCATCAAGCACGATCGAGCCGGGGTTGAAGCCCTTGTCGAAGGCGGCCGCATACACGAACGGCTTGAAGCTGGAGCCGGGCTGGCGACGGGCCTGGGTGGCGCGGTTGAACTTGTTGCCGGCAAAGCTGTAACCGCCGACCAGGGCGCGCAGGGCGCCGGTATCGGCTTCCAGTGACACCAGGGCGGACTGGCCGCGCGGCACCTGGTCCAGCAGCCAGCTGCCTTCCTTGTCGCCGGCGCGTACGCGCACGATGTCGCCGCGTGCGACCAGGCGGGCCGGGGTGCGGTTGGTCCAGCGGCTGGAGGCGGTGTCCAGGGTGATCACCCGCGCATCGGCCAGCACCGCTTCGGCGCGGCCGTCGCTGTGGACGGCGCTGATCACGGCCGGCAGCAGGCTGGCCTGGGCGCTGATGCCGGCAAGTTCACGGGCAATGGTCGCAGGATCGGCACTAGCGGCCAGCTCCACCTTTTTTTCCACCCCGTGCCAGCCGTGGCGATGGTCATACAGGTGCAGGCCGTCGCGTACCGCCTTGTTGGCCGCTGTCTGCAGGGTGCCGTCCAGGGTGGTGTAGACCTTGTAGCCCTGGTTGAGGACGTCATCGCCGTAGCGGGTGACCATTTCCTGGCGCACCATCTCGGCCACATACGGGGCTTCGACCTGGACCTGGGGTTCGTGCGGGGTGGCGTGCATCGGCACGGTCATGGCGGCCTTGGCCTCGGCCTGGCTGACAAAGCCCAGCTCGGCCATGCGTGGCAGCACATAGTGGTCACGACGCTCGCGGGCGCGGGTCGGGTTGGAGATCGGGTTGGCGGCCGACGGGAACTTGGGGATGGCGGCCAGCGAGGCCATTTCATCCAGGTCCAGTTCGGCCAGCTGCTTGCCGTAGTAGTAGTGCGCTGCCGCGGCCACGCCATAGGCGCGGTTGCCGAAGAAGCTCTTGTTCAAGTACAGCTCGAAGATCTCGTCCTTGCTCAGTTCCGACTCGATCTTGCGCGCCAGCAGGATCTCGGCGAACTTGCGGGTGTAGCTGTACTCGCTGCTCAGGTAGAACTGGCGCGCCACCTGCTGGGTGATGGTCGAGCCGCCCGGCACGCGCTTGTTGTCGGTGGTGGCCAGCAGCCAGACGGCCCGGCCGATGCCTTTGTAGTCGACCCCGCCATGCTCGTAGAAGCGGGCGTCCTCGGTGGCCAGGAAGGCCTGCTTGAGCCGCTCGGGCACCTCTTCGATGCGCACCGGGTTGCGCCGGGACTCACCAAACACCGCCATCAGCTGACCTTGGCGGTCATAGACATACATCGGTTCCTGGAGCTGGATTTCACGCAGGCTCTGGACCTCGGGGAGTTCGGCGGAAACCTTGGCGTACAAGGCCGCAAGCGCTATGGCCACGACCACGCCGGCTACCAGGCAGAGCAGGACAAACCAGCGCAAGATGCGGCGAAAACTGACCATCACGGGCACATCCGATTTGCGAATTAGCAAGCCACAGAGTATAGATTAGGGGCGGCCTTCACGGGGTTTGGGCCGCCAGCGACTCGGGGAGCCCAGGTTGTCAGGCGTGACCGCTCACGCAACTTGGACAGAAGGTTGTTGCCAAATGCAAAAACTTCGTTATTAATGCGCGGACGCAAGTGTTGCGTCCAAGTGCCCGTCGGCAGGGGAGAATCCGTGGGGCTTATCCCGAAAAGTCAGTCGCCGCTGCTCGGCGTCGACATCAGTTCTACTGCGGTCAAGCTGTTGCAGCTGAGCCGCAATGGCAACCGTTTTCGTGTGGATCACTACGCAGTTGAGCCGCTACCGCCCAACGCCGTGGTTGAAAAGAACATTGTGGAAGTAGAGGCCGTCGGCGAAGCCATTCGTCGTGCGCTGACCCGTTCCGGCTCCAAGGCCAAGCACGCGGCAGCCGCCGTGGCGGGCTCGGCGGTGATCACCAAGATCATCCCGATGCCGGCTGATCTGGACGAGCACGAAATGGAAGCCCAGGTCGAATTGGAAGCGGTCAATTACATTCCGTATCCGATCGACGAAGTCAGCCTGGATTTCGAAGTCCTCGGCGCCATGCCCAACAGCCCGGACATGGTTCAGGTGCTGCTGGCTGCTTCGCGTTCGGAGAACGTCGAGCTGCGTTCCAGTGCGCTGGAACTGGCCGGGCTGACCGCCAAGGTGATGGACGTGGAGGCCTTTGCGGTCGAAAACGCCTTCGCTCTGGTCGCCAGTGAGCTGCCGGTAACGCCGGACGGGGTGATTGCCCTGGTGGACATCGGTGCAACCATGACCACGCTGAGCGTGTTGCGTGGTGGCCGCAGCATCTATTCGCGCGAGCAGGTGTTCGGCGGCAAGCAGTTGACCGACGAGGTCATGCGCCGTTACGGCCTGTCCTACGAGGAGGCTGGCCTGGCCAAGCGCCAGGGCGGTCTGCCGGAGACCTACGAGGTCGAAGTGCTGGAGCCGTTCAAGGAAGCCACTGTCCAGCAGATCAGCCGTCTGCTGCAGTTCTTCTATGCCGGCAGTGAGTTCAACCGTGTCGACCACATCGTGCTGGCTGGCGGTTGTGCCGTGTTGCCGGGCCTGCCGGCCATGGTCGAGGAACAGCTGGGGGTGCCGACGATCGTGGCCAACCCGCTGGCCCAGATGACCCTGGGGCCGAAGGTCCAGGCCCATGCGCTCAACCAGGATGCCCCGGCACTGATGATCGCCACCGGTCTGGCGTTGAGGAGCTTTGACTGATGGCACGCATCAACCTACTTCCCTGGCGTATCGAGCGGCGCAAGCAGCGCCAGCGCGAGTTCTACACCATGCTCGGCGGTGCCGCCATCGGTGGCGTGCTGCTCACCGGCCTGATCTGGTCCTATTACAACGGGCAGATTTCCGGTCAGCACGAGCGCAATGGTTTCCTCGATCAGAAGATTGCCGAGGTCAAGAAGCAGAACGAGGAAATCGATCGTCTCGATGCCCAGCGTGACCGACTGCTGGCGCGCAAGGCGGTGATCGAGGAGCTGCAGGCCAAGCGTTCGCAGATGGTCCATCTGTTCGATTCGCTGGTGCGCACCATCCCTGATGGTGTGGTGCTGACAGGCATCAAGCAGGAAGGGGAGATCCTGACCCTTTCCGGCCGTACCCAGTCCAATGCCCGCGTCTCCACCTACATGCGCAATCTGGAAAGCTCGGGCTGGATGAGCAATCCGGAGCTGAGCATCATCGAGGCCAAGGCCCAGGAACGTGCCCAGGGCACGGCAGCGATGGACGTCAAGGCCCTGCCTTACATGTTCGAGCTGAAGGTGAACCTGCCCAGCCCGAGCAGTGACGAGGTCGATGCCGAGCGTCTGGCCGAGGCTGGCATGGTCGAGCAGACCGCTGAAGTCGAGGCCAGTGCGGTCAATGACGCCAGCAGTGCCGCCCCGGATGCTGCGCCTGCCGCTGATGCCCCGTCCGCTGATGCAGCCACTCCGGCAGCACCGGCCGATGCGGCCACGCCGGCCAAGCCGGTCAAGCCGGTTACTGCACCTGCCAACAGCGGAGCTGCCTCGTGAGCCAGAAGAAATTCAACATCAACGAGCTGGATTTCAACAATATCGGCAACTGGCCGCAGAAGGCCAAGATCGTGTTCTGTGTCCTGCTGGCGCTGTTCATCGTGCTGATGGGCTATCTGCTGGTGTTCCGTGGCCAGCAGGAAGAGCTGGCTGGCCTGGAGCGCAAGGAAGTCGAACTGCGCACTGCTTTTGAGAAGGAGCAGGGGCGTGCGGTCAACCTGGAGCCGCTCAAGCAGCAGTTGGCCCAGATGGAGCAGGTGCTGCAGCAGATGCTGCGCCAGCTGCCCAGCAAGACCGAAATGCCGGACCTGATCATCGACGTGTCCCAGACCGCGCTGTCCAGTGGTTTGAACAACGAGCTGTTCCAGCCCGGCGTGGAAGTGCCGCGTGAGTTCTATGCCGAAAAGCCGATCAAGTTGCGCATGGTGGGCAGCTACCACCAGTTCGGTGCCTTCGTCAGCGGGGTGGCCTCGTTGCCGCGCGTGGTCATCCTGACCATGCACGACATCAACCTCAAGCCGCACGAGCGCGGCGGCGTGATCAGCCGCAACGGTGCACTGGTATTGGACGGCACGGTGAAGACCTACCGTTATCTGGACGAGCAAGAGATGGAGAACCAGCAGCCGGCCGACCAGGCCAAGGGGGCCAAGTGAGCATGCTCAAGGCATCCATTCTGGGTGTGGTCGCAGTCTGTCTGCTCAGCGGTTGCGGCCGCACGATCAGCAGCACGCCGGGTGATGCACCCAATCTCAACAGCTGGATCGAGGAAGTACGGGCCCGTCCTGCACCGCCGCTGGATCCGCTGCCGGTGATGCAGCAGTTCGAATCCTTCGAGTATTCGGCACAGAACCTGCGTGATCCGTTCTCCGATCGTTGGATCAGCGAGGCCGGCAATGGTGGCCTGCGTCCTGATCCGAACCGGCGCAAGGAGCCGATGGAATCCTTCCCGCTGGACGGCCTGAACATGGTCGGCAGCATCGGTGCGGGCGGTGGCCTGGTGGCACTGGTGCTGGGCCCGGACAAGGTGACCTATCGCGTCCGTCCGGGGATGTACATGGGCCAGAGCGACGGTCGGGTGACCTCGGTACACGAGGATCGCATCGAGCTGGTCGAGCTGGTGCCCGATGGCGCAGGCGGCTGGCTCGAACGCCCGGCTTCCATCGCTCTTGATGATCTTTGAATTCAGTAGGGGATAGCACGATGACTTTTATCAAAGCCCAGAGCCTGCGTCCCTCCCGGCGCTCGTCTTTGCTGCGCGCCGGTGCGTTGGGGATCGCATTGGCCGCCGCGCACGGCACCGCTTGGGCAGCCAGCGAGCTGCCGGCCAGCGTTGAGTTGCAGGCGCCGGCGTCACTGGCCGTGACCAAGGTGGACTTCAACCGGGGCACCGACGGCAGCGGCCGTCTGGTGCTGCAGTTCGACCGTGATGGTGCGGTGGCCGACCTGCGCAGCAGCAATGGCCAGGTGGTGGTGGATATCGGCAATGCCCAGCTCCCGCCGGAGCTGCAGCGTGGCCTGAACGTGGAAGATTTCGCCACTCCGGTGCAGAGCATCGAGGCGCGTCCGTCCGGCAGCGGCACCCAGCTGGTGCTGGCGACCCGCGGCGATGTGGATTCGCTGGCATGGCAGACCGGCAGCCAGTACGTGGTGGAAATCGCCCCGCGTGCCGGTGAAGTGGCCACCGGTTCGGTGACTGCCGCCACCGTGGCCCAGGCCGCCTCGACCGTGGCGGCACGTGGTTACAGTGGCCGTCCGGTGACGTTCAACTTCCAGGACGTGCCGGTGCGCACCGTGCTGCAGCTGATCGCCGAGGAATCCAACCTCAATGTGGTCGCCTCGGACACCGTGCAGGGCAATGTCACCCTGCGCTTGGTCAATGTGCCGTGGGACCAGGCGATGGACATCGTCCTGCGTGCCAAGGGCCTGGACAAGCGCCGCGATGGTGGTGTGATCTGGGTGGCACCGCAGGCCGAGCTGGCCAAGTTCGAGCAGGACAAGGAAGATGCCCGCATCGCCCTTGAAAACCGCGAAGGCCTGATCACCGATTACGTGCAGATCAACTACCACAACGCCGGGCAGATCTTCAAAGCCCTGACCGAAGCCAAGGGCATCGGTGGTGGCAATGGTGGTGGTGAAGGTGGGAGCAGTCAGTCGGACAATGGTTTCCTGTCGCCGCGTGGCCGTCTGGTCGCCGATGACCGCACCAATACCCTGATGATCAGCGACATCCCGAAGAAGGTTGCGGCGATGCGCGAGCTGATCGACGTGATCGACCGTCCGGTTGATCAGGTCTTGATCGAGGGGCGCATCGTCATTGCCAATGACACCTTTGCCCGTGATCTGGGTGCCCGCTTTGGTGTCCAGGGGCGTCGCCAAGGGGATCGCACCCAGGCTATCAGTGGCAGTCTTGGTGGCAATTCCAGCATCATCAACAATGGTGTGGCGAGCAGCGATGGCTTGAATGTCAACCTGCCCGCAGCTGGCTTCATCTCCACCAGCAGCGCTGCTGCAGGTCTGGCCTACACCTTGTTGGGCAACAACTTCAGCTTGGACATGGAGCTGAGCGCGCTGCAGGAGGAGGGGCGTGGTGAGGTGATTTCCAATCCGCGTATCGTCACCGCCAACCAGCGGGAAGGTGTGATCAAGCAGGGCAAGGAAATCGGCTACGTCACCATCAGCGGCGGAGGCAGCGCTGGCCAGTCCACGGCCAACGTGCAGTTCAAGGAAGTGCTGCTGGAGCTGAAGGTCACCCCGACCATCACCAGCGACAACCGTGTCTTCCTGAACATGAACGTCAAGAAGGATGAGGTTGACCAATACATCACTCTGGAAGGTTACGGTACGGTGCCGTCGATCAACCGTCGCGAGATCAACACCGCCGTGCTGGTGGAAGACGGCCAGACCGTGGTCATCGGTGGCGTTTACGAATTTGCCGATCGCTCCAGCATCTCCAAGGTGCCGTTCTTGGGTGATGTGCCGTTCCTGGGCAACCTGTTCAAGAAGCGTGGCCGTAGCAAGGACAAGGCCGAGCTGCTGGTCTTCGTGACCCCGAAGATCCTGCGCGTGGCCAAGTAAGCCATTGCCACAGCGCTGTACCTGCAACGGGCCGCCATGTGCGGCCCGTTGCATTGTTGGCCGGTGGACATGATCACTGCGCGGCTTTGATGCACACTGTGTGCATGGAATCAAACCTGCCTCCCCCGATCGCGCCGCTCACCGGCACCTCTGACGTCCACCAGCGCTTCCTTGCCCTTTCGGGGTGCCTGCAGCAGCGGGTGATTGGCCAGCAGACCCTGGTCGAGCGTTTGCTGATTGCCTTGCTGGCTGACGGCCACTTGTTGGTGGAAGGTGCTCCGGGCCTGGCCAAGACCACCGCCATCCGCGCCCTGGCCGTGCACCTGCAGGCCGGGTTTGCCCGTATCCAGTTCACCCCGGACCTGTTGCCGGCCGATCTGACCGGCAGCGAGATCTGGCGTCCCAACGAAGGGCGTTTCGAGTTCGTGCCCGGGCCGCTGTTCCACCCGGTGGTGCTGGCCGATGAAATCAACCGTGCCCCGGCCAAGGTGCAGTCGGCGTTGCTCGAAGCGATGGCCGAACGCCAGATCAGCGTGGGCGGGCGCAGCTGGCCGTTGCCGGCGCCGTTTTTGGTGATGGCCACGCAGAACCCGATCGAGCAGGAAGGCACCTATGCCTTGCCGGAGGCGCAGCTGGACCGGTTCCTGATGCATGTGCGCATCGGTTACCCCGATGCAGCCACCGAGCTGGCCATCCTGCAGCAGGCACGTGGCGGTGACGGGGCGGCATTGAAGCATGACCCCCAGGCCAGCATTGACCTGGACCTGTTGATGCAGGCGCGTCAGGAGGTGGCTGGATTGCACCTGGCACCGGCGCTGGAGCGTTACATCGTCGAACTGGTGCTGGCCAGCCGTGAGCCGGAGCGCTTCGATCCGGCCATGCGCGGGCAGATCGCCTGGGGCGCCAGCCCGCGTGGCACCATCGCCCTGGAACGCTGTGCCCGGGCCCGCGCCTGGCTGGCCGGACGCGATTACCTGATTCCCGAGGATGTGCGTGCAGTGGCGCCGGATGTGCTGCGTCACCGTGTGCTGCCCAGCTACCAGGCCCAGGCCGAAGGCATTGATGGCGGTGCGCTGGTGGCGGCCCTGCTGGCCCGGGTGCCGATGCCGTGAGCGTGGCCGATGGGCAAGTGCGTGCAGGCGATGGCCTGCAACCCTGTCTGGCCGAACTGGTGGCGCTGGCCACCGATGTGCGCCTGCGTGCCCGGCACCGGCGGCCGCTGCGTTCGGTCCAACCGGGCCAGCGTGCCAGCCGCCTGGCCGGCCGCGGCATGGACCATGCCGATTCGCGGCCCTATGCCCCCGGCGATGAAGCGCGGCATGTTGACTGGCGGGTGAGTGCCCGCAGCAGCCAGCTGTATTCCAAGCGCTTCCATGCCGAGCGCGAACGCATGTGCCTGGTGTTGGCCGATCCACATCCGGCGCAGTTTTTCGGTACCCGGCAACGGTTCAAATCGGTACAGGCCGCGCGGGTTGGGGCGGCGGCGGCGTGGTGGGCGATGGGCCAGGGCGACCGTGTCGGGTTGCTGGACAGCGCCAGCAACACGCCCTTGCTGGCCGGCACCGGCCAGGCCGCGGTGATGCGCGTGCTGCAGGGCCTGGTCCAGGCCTACCGGCAACCGCCGACGTTGCCGGCACAGCCGCTGTCGGTGCATCTGGAGCAGGCCGCACGCCTGTGTCGAGGCGGTACCCTGGTACTGGTGGCAGACATCGCGCGTACCGCTGCAGTACCGGCGTCGGTCTGGCAGGCCTGCAGCCGCCATCTGCAACTGCATGTGGTGTCGGTGTTTGATGTGCTCGAACTGGACCCGCCACGGCAGGCATTGCGCTTGTCGGCGGATGACGGGGTGCAGCGGGTGGATTTTTCCCGGCCGGCGCTGCGTCAGGCCTGGCTGGCCCAGTACCAGCAGCCGTTGCAGGCCTTGCAGGCCTTGTCCGGGCCGCGCTTGAAGGTCCATGTCGTGATGGCCGATGAGCCGGCCGATGCCTGGCTGCCGCAGCCGGTGCCGGAGGTCGCGTGATGTGCTTGTTTGCTGCCCTGGTACTGCGTGATGTGCAGCTGTCGCCGTCGCCATCGTGGTGGCCGCCCGCGCCCGGCTGGTGGCTGCTGGCATTGCTGCTGCTGTGTGTGCTGGCCGGCCTGCTGTGCTGGCAGGGGCTGCTGTGGCGCCGGCGCCAGTACTGGGCCGGCCAATTCGACCAGATGATGCAACAGGCCTCATCGCCACTGCAGCAGGTGCAGCAGGCCAGCGAGTTGTTGCGCCGTGCCGCGCTGGACCATGACCCCCGCCTGGCGGCACTGGATGCCGGGCACTGGGAGCACTGGTTGCGTCAGGGCATGGGGGCGGTGGATGCACAGGCCCTGGCCGTCTTGCTGGAGGGGGGCTTCCAGCGTGAGCTGGACCCGGCACAGGCCACGGCGGCCTGCGCACTGGCGCGCCGACGGTTCATTGCCCAGATGGTGCGCCGGTGAACAGCCTGCTTGCCCATCCGGGGCTGGCCTGGTGGCCGGCCGGGTTTGCCTGGCCATGGCTGCTGTGGTTGTGCCTGCTGCCTTTGCTGCTGTTGTTGCTGCCGGCGCGCAAGGCGCAAGGGGCGGCGTTGCGGGTGCCGCGCGCACTGGCGCTGCCGGCCCGCCAGGGCATGTGGCTGCGCCACGCGGGCCTGGCCCACGCCCTGTTTGTCCTGGCCTGGTGCCTGCTGTGTGTGGCGCTGGCCCGTCCGCAGGCACTGGGGCCGCCGCAGCAGCCGGTGGTGCAGGCGCGTCAGTTGATGCTGGCGCTGGATCTTTCCGGCAGCATGACCGAGGCCGACATGCGTCTGGGCGGACGCCCGGCCGAGCGCATCGTCGTGGCCCGGGCCGTGCTGGATGATTTCCTGTCCCGTCGTGCCGGTGACCAGATCGGCCTGGTCGTGTTCGGCCAGCAGGCCTACGTGATGTCGCCGGTCACCCGTGACCTGGACAGCGTCCGGGCCCAGCTGGCTGATGCCATGGTCGGCCTGGCCGGGCAGGAAACGGCGATCGGCGATGCGGTGGCCCTGGCGGTCAAGCGTCTGCGCAACCAGCAGCACGGGCAGCGGGTGTTGATCCTGCTTACCGACGGGGTCAATACAGCCGGCGCGATCGACCCGCGCAAGGCGGCCGAACTGGCAGCCCATGACCGGGTCCGGGTCTACACCATTGCCTTTGGTGGCGAAGCCGGGCGCGGCCTGTTCGGCCTGCGTGCCGCTGCTGGCAACAATCAGGATGAAGAGGTGCTGCGCCAGTTGGCGCAGACCACTGGCGGGCAGTTTTTCCGTGCCCGCAACAGCGATGAACTGGCCGGCATCTATGCACAGATCGAGGCACTGGAGCCGGTGGATGTGAGCGCAATGCCGCAGCGCCTGCGCATCGAGCGTTACCCGCCGTGGCTGGGTGCAGGCCTGCTGCTGTTGGTCCTGGCGGTGCTGGCACGGAGGCGGACATGAGCCTGCAGGCAATCTGGCCCGAATTCCTGCGCCCGCAGCTGTTGTGGTTGCTGCTGTTGTTGCCGCTGCTGTGCTGGTGGCAATGGCGGCGTGGTGATGAGCGCCGGCAATGGGAGCAGGTGGTGGATGCGCATCTGCTGCCCAGCCAGTTGCTGGCCGGCAAGCCGGCTGGCCTGGCCCGCTGGCGTTTGCCGCTGGCCCTGTTGCTGGCCTGTGTGGCCCTGGCCGGGCCGAGCTGGGGCGTGGGGCCGCAGGCCAGTGGCAGCAACCGTCATGCCCTGGTGCTGGCGGTGGACCTGTCTTCGGCAATGTACAGCGACGATGTGGCGCCGACCCGGCTGCTGCGCCTGCGCAGCAAGCTGTCGGCCCTGCTGGCGGCGCGTAGCGACGGTGAGACAGCCCTGGTGGTGTATGCCGCCGATGCCTACACCGTGGTGCCGCTGACCCAGGACAGTGCCAACCTGGCCCTGTATGTGGATGCGCTGGCGCCCACGGTGATGCCTGAGGATGGGCAGCGTGCGGACCTGGCCATTGCCCGCTCGGCGGCCTTGTTGCAGGACAACGGCATTGGCCATGGGCAGATCCTGCTGCTGGCCGGTGCAGCCGATGCGGCCGCGGCCAGCGCCGCCGCCCAGGCCCGGGCCCAGGGCTGGCCGGTATCGGTGCTGGCGGTACGCGCGCAGGTGGATGGCGGCCTGCAGGCCGTTGCCAGTGCAGGTGGCGGGCGGGCCCGGGCCATCAGCCTGGACAGTGGTGACCTGCAGGCTCTGGGCCTGCTTGATGCGGTGGCTGGCAACGGCCCGGCCGATGCCGCTGATCGCCCGGCAAAAGTGGACGGCGTCCGCCGCGATGATGGTTTCTGGTTGCTGCCGTTGGTGCTGCTGTTGCTGGCGCCATCCTTGCAGCGTGGTGCCTGGATGATCGCGGCAATCGTATTGGTGCCGTTGTTGCTGCCTGTGCCTGCGCAGGCTGCCGACAACAGCTGGTGGCAGCGTGCCGACCAGCGCCAATACCAGCGCAATGTGGAGGCAGTGACTGCCTACCGTGCCGGTGACTATGCCCGGGCCGAAGCCGGTTTTGCGGCTGACGACTCGGCCCAGGGGCATTACAACCGCGGCAATGCGCTGGCACGCCAGGGCAAGCTGGAACAGGCGCTGGTTGCCTATGACACCGCGCTGGGCCGGCAACCACAGTTTGCCGATGCCCGTGCCAACCGCGACAGTGTGGCCGCTGCCCTGCGCCGGCAGCGCCAGCAGGGTCAGCAGGGCCAGCAGGGCCAGCAAGGCCAGCAGGGCCAGCAGGGCCAGCAGGGCCAGCAGGGCCAGCAAGGCCAGCAAGGCCAGCAGGGCCAGCAGGGCCAGCAAGGCCAGCAAGGCCAGCAAGGCCAGCAAGGCCAGCAAGGCCAGCAAGGCCAGCA